>Ga0265306_10000765_pt1 | contig 15492 bp, 14 predicted proteins | sample Helome_3_FD_192493 | JGI IMG/M metagenome (GOLD analysis project Ga0265306, IMG submission 192493) | Marine sediment microbial communities from subtidal zone of North Sea - Hel_20160420 (Illumina Assembly) | ecosystem: Environmental > Aquatic > Marine > Subtidal zone > Sediment ...
TGTTCTGGGTACCGTATTTCATTCTAAAGCTGTAGCCAAAACCCGGTTTCGGAGGTCGAAAATTCCCGCGCCCAGATACAGGACGATTAGATTATTACTGACGCTAATCAGGCAGAAAAAAGCCCCTTCAGCAGGGGCTTTGAATTGGTGCCGGCACCACGAATCGAACGCGGGACCTACTGATTATAAGTCAGGTCGTAATTCGAGGGAAAACAATCACTTAGGAATAATTTTTTCCTAACCCGTTGCTAAGGTAATTGATACTTTATATGTAATTTCAACTGAGACAGATTATAATTAGCTGGATATTTAAATGCATACTATAATATATATTTAAACCACTACTGGACATAATCCATGCAAAACCTGCTAACCAATAAAACAGCTTCGCTTACCGAACTGCGCAATCCTAAGAAAGTCATCAAACAAGCTGGCGGAAAACCGGTAGCAATTCTGAACCGAGATCATCTAGAAGGTTATTTTGTGCCTGCTTCGGCGGTTGAAAAATTAAGTTTTGAAGCAGCCGGGTCTGGAGAAGCAGTTGCAGAATTCAAAAATCGCAAAAAGAAGCTTACAGCGACACTTGAATATTTGAAAGACAAGTAACGTTGAAATTCCTGACAACCACGGACGTAGTCGAGATCCATGATCTTGTCATAAATAAAAATGAGCTCCAGGGAATGGCTGGCGATAAATCACTGGATGCTGTCCTTGCGCGCATCGAAAACAGAATGTCGTTTGGAATGATCAGCGATGCCTACGATTTAGCCGCCTGCTATGCCTGCTTTCTGGCGGTGGGTCATGTTTTCAACGAGGCCAACAAACGCACAGCTTTCGCTTGCATGGACGTCTGCCTTTCACTGAATGATGTAGCGTTGATTTACGAACATGAAGCAGCGGGAGAGCTGATAATCAAGGCGGCACAAGGAGTGGTCGATGAGATCGAATTGAGCGCCTGGTTGCGTTATAAGGCACAACAATAATCTTGATTCCATGGGAAAAGTGGTGCCGGCACGAGATGTCGAACCTGGCGATCAGGCAAAGAAAAAGCCCCTACATCAGGGGCTTTGAATTGGTGCCGGCACCACGAATCGAACGCGGGACCTACTGATTACAAGTCAGTTGCTCTACCAACTGAGCTACGCCGGCAATTTCTTGCATAAAGCAGCCTTTACGGCAGCTTTAGGGCTTATACCTGCCCTTTGAGGGCGCGAATTTTATTGTTTTTAGCCTAGGTTGGCAAGCACTGGGTAGGAATCTGACTGATACCGCTATCGAATTCATCATCAACCAGTAACTGCAGCAATTCTGCTTCGCTCGATTGTTCGACATAGAGCCAGAATATGGTGCGCTCGCGATAACGCGACTCGGATTCAGCCGGAAAGCCCAGTTTGACAACCCTGGACTTCAGACGATCGGCATTCTTCTTCAGACCGAAAACACCTAGTGAGAGCAGATTCGATTGCTCCGGGTGATTGACGATGATGTGATCGCGGATACCCTTGGCCGAGAGTTTGTTCGCGGTTGTAATCGCCGCCCCACGAGTCTTGTGACCGCTAATGTATACCATTACCCCGAGATACTGTTTTTCCAGGCTGGATTTCAACGCTGTCCTGGCCCGGTTACCGCTGTAACGCCCGCTGATCTCGATCGCACGCGCCTTGTCGGTGAACGGTCCGATCGTATAGCACACGAGTCTTTCACTGGCGTCCTCGGTCTCCAGAAACCCGGGTACCGCTGCTACCTCTTTTTCAGCCTCAACCTCGGATACCACCTCGGATTCACTGATAATTGCCACGTTGGCATTGGTTAGCAACTGCAACTGTTCACCTGCTGGAATTTTCTTTTTTTCGACAAACAATTGCTCGTAAGGCAGCAGCCATTGAAACACCGCAAAGGCGATATTGACGATCAGCAGTAAGGCAAAAAATACTTTCATTGTTGGGCCAGTCGACGTATTCCCCGGAACACCAGGTCAGGAACGATTCGACTCGACTGGTCGAGTACGCGTTGCACCCTTTCCGCATCGCCACCAGCGAGCAGTACGGTTGCCTCATCGTCAAAAATCTGCATCCAGCGATTCACCAGTTCGGGGAGTATCTCGATTGTAGTTTGCGCGTAGTCTATATGAATCGCGGCTTCGGTTGAACAACCGGGTTGCAGGGTCGCGGCAATCTCGGGGGCGTCAAAATCGATATATTTGAATATGCTTTTGAAATGTTCGATTGACGTGTTGACGCCGGGCAGAATCGCACCGCCCAGATGCTGCCCGTCTGCACGCAACAGGTCGAGCGTAATCGCGCTGCCGGCATCGATGACGATACAGTCTCCCGCCACCATCCCTCGCGCCGCGAGCAGTGTCATCCAGCGATCGTCGCCCAGGCGTTCGGGCTGTCGGTATCCGTTAGTCACACCGAGCGCCCTTGCTGTCGATTCAAAACGGGTTACAGCAGTGCCAAATTGCTGTGCCAGGCATTGTTCCAGCTCGGCCTGCCTGGCGGCTTCGAGTACCGAGGCCAGATAACAGTGCCCCGCTGGCAACCCCTGCATCCATTGCTGCAGCCGTGACCACCAGTCGGAATCATAGGCGATCGCAAAACTGGCCCGCAATAGTCCCGCTTCAAAGAACTGCGCCTTGAGATTTCGATTGCCGCAATCGAGTAAAATCATTCAACGACGGCCCTGAGTGAAATTTCCGCAGCCGAATGAATTTCCATGCCCTGATCGGTTTCAAGCTGCAGCTGTCCGCTAGAGGTAATGCCTCGATTTATTCCCCTGACGGGACCGTCGGCCGCGACTACATCAATCGCGGAATCATGAAAAACATCAAATTGCGCGAATTCGGTCGCCAGTTGCTGCGCCGCGCCGACTTCGAATTCCCTGATCGAACTGATAACCTTGTCGATCGACGCCGCCAGCAACTGCGTGCGATCAACCTCGGCTGTGCTAATTTCGGCAAGACTGGTGGCAGGCTGGGAAATTTCAGCGAGCTCTGCGGCATTCATGAAAACATTCAGACCGAAGCCGATTGCGAAATAAAACCGCGCGTCGTCCAGCGGACGCGACTCGATCAGAATGCCACCGAGCTTGCGACCGTCGAAAAGCAGGTCATTCGGCCACTTCAACCCCACCGTGGCAAGGTTGCTCTGCTCTATCGCCCGACACAGGGCGAGGCCGGTAACGATGCTGAGCAATCCCTGGCGACTCGCGGGAATCTGCTTGGTAATGCCTATGGTGCAATATATATTTCGTGCAAACGGCGATGACCATTGGCGGCCACGCCGCCCCCGACCCGCGCTTTGCGACTCGCTAACCGCGACCACTTCACGCTGATGCTGCTGCTGGTGACGCAAGACGTCGGCGTTGGTCGACTCGGTGTTATGCCGGTAAAGCCAGTCAAAGCCGTGGCCCTCGACCACTTGCCTGACTGCGGTTTCATTGATGGGATTACCCGGCATCAATTACCCAGCCAGGCCTCGCGCTCCGCTTGCTGCTGATCGGTAACTTTGAGCACGAAGGTGGTTTCCGCAGCTGCCTGCAAGACGACATCAAACCGATGCAGCTCGTCGCGCCGGAAAGCGTGCACCCGCCAGCTATCGCCGGCACTTGCGCGCAGCGCTTTGCTTTCGAATTGCCCGAGGCTCAGCTTGAGTCCGTCTACGGCAATAATCTGATCGCCCGCAGACAGGCCACCGCTTTGCGCAGCACCGGCTTCGATCACCCGCTGAATCGTCAACCCGGACTCGCCGTCTTTTAGCATCGCGCCAAAATCGACGCCAGGCAGGGCGCCTTCAATATCCTTGCCACCCTTGTCCTGCGGATTTTTAGCCACGCGTCGCACCACTTCGATACCGACTGACGCGAGCAATTCCGGCAGCGGTAATTCATCAGTACCATAGATCAGCTCATCCAGAAATGAGCCGAGGTCAACGCCGGTGATTTCGCTGACAAGCCGCTGAATGCTGTCAGGCTCGACACCTTTGCCCTGTTCAAGATAAGCCTGCCAGAGATGGCGCATGACCGCATCGAGATCTTGTTGCGCTGCGGTCAACTCGCGCATTTTTAAATCGATACAGGCCGCAATCAGGCAACCCTTGGCATAGTAGCTTACGATCGCGTTGGCCGCGTTTTCGTCCTGTTTGTAAAATTTGGTCCAGGCGTTGAAGCTCGATTCCGCCGCCGACTGGCGGCTGCGCCCGGGACCACGCTGCACGCGGGTCATGGTCTGCGCCAGTAACTCGAGATAGCTGTCTACTTCAATCAAACCGCAGCGCAGCAAGGCGAGGTCATCGTAGTATGAAGTGATGCCTTCAAACGCCCATAGCAAATCGGTGTAAACCTCAGTTTGTAAATCGTAGGGCCGATAAACCGCGGGCTTGATTCGTTTGACGTTCCAGGTATGAAAATACTCATGGCTGCAAAGCCCCAGAAAATCACGATAGTCATCCTCCACTCCGCTTTGCCCTGGTTTCGGCAGGCTGGCACGGCTTGCAATCAGGCTGGTGCTGGCACGGTGTTCGAGCCCGCCATAACCCTCCCCGACCACCAGCACCTGGAACTGGTAATAATCCATTGGCGCAGGTTCGCCGAAGAAGCGGATATGATGCTCACAAATTGTTTTCAGATCACCGGCCAGACGGGCCTGGTCACATTCGAAACGACCGGTCAGGATGATATCGTGCGGCACCCCGCAGGCGTCGAAGGAGATGCGCGTGAAAGCGCTCATCTCTACCGGATGATCGATCAGGTCATCGTAATCAAGCGCTTCGTAAAGGCCAAATTCGTAAGCCGCTGCCTGCTTGCGTCCGAGCGAAGTCGCGAGCTTCCAGTCCGCACAGTAATCGGCATCGGGCTTCTGGATCAACACCTCGCAGGGCTGATCGCCCTGCCCCAGAATCTCGACAAACACGCTGCTGCCGTTGTAATAGCCATGGGTATGATCGAGATATGCAGCGCGTACCGAAAGATCGTTCGCGTAAACCTTGTAAGTAACTGTCAATTCCCCGTTGCAGGCGGCGACGCGCCAGTTTGATTTGTCGATCTGCTCGATGGCAAGTTCACCCGTCTGATCGCTAGCATGCAGATCGAGCAAATTGCGCGCGAAATCGCGAATCATGTAACTACCCGGAATCCAGTTCGGCAGGCGCAGCTGCTGCCCGGCCGGATCGGGTTTAACGATCCGGATCGAAACATCGAAGTAATGGCTGGCGGGTTCGGAACTGTTAATCTGATATCTGATCATTTAGAAAAACTACTCATCAACTGACGGCGAAGTGTATCATTGGCGGCTTTGACGCCAAATTTAATTAGCCGCATCAATGAACGAATCACTAAAACATTTAAACCGATACTCGACCCCGGCAAAGGCATTGATCGAGCCCGCGCCCGACGACGAGCAGTTGCGACTGATCCTGAAAACCGCGTTGAGCGCACCCGATCACGGACGCCTGCACCCCTATCGCTTCCTCAGCATTCGCGGCAAGGCGCGGCGTAAACTATCGGAAATCTTCGGCCAGGCAACCCTCGATCGCGATCCAGGGGTAGACCCGGCCTATTTAGCCAAACAGAAAGATAAGCCCCTGCGCTCGCCCCTGATCGTGGTGGTGGTGGCAAGCCCGATCAACAGCCCCAAAATCCCCGAGATCGAACAGCTGCTTTGTGCCGGTGCAGCCGCACACAACGTGCTGCTAGCCGCCAACGCACTCGGCTTCGGTTCAGTCTGGCTCACCGGCGCCAATGCTTATGATGCTTATGTCTGCAGCGAACTGGGGCTCGACGAAAACGAGCGCATCATCGGCTTCATCTATATCGGCACACCGGCAATCGAACTCCCGCCACGCCCGATTCCGGAAGTATCGAGGCACCATCGCGAGTGGAAGTAAACGCTAACCGGAACCCCGCCAATTAATACCCGGGACCGTCTCAGGCGGTGCGAGACAAGGCGAAAACGGACCGACGCCGCTCTCGCCCATCCCCCGGGCTTCGCGGCACCTGGACGTCCTGTCCATTGAGCGCAGTGCACACGCAAGTACATGAGCATTTTAAGTTCGTTTTCAACGCCGTATCGCACCGACGTCACGAATCGAAACAGACACTAGCCAAAAACCCGTCAGCTAATGCCTGAAACGGTTTCAGTTGGTGCGAGACAAGGCGAAATCGGAATCAACGCCGCTCTCGCCCATCCCTGGGCTTCGCGGCACCTGGACATCCTGTCCATTGAGCGCAGTGTACACGCAAGTACATGAGCATTTTGAGTTCGATTTCAACGCCGTATCGCGCCAACTGAGACGGTTTCAGGGTTTGACGACTTCCTCTTCATCGGGATGCCCGTAGGCGCACAGGAAGCCGCCGACAAATTCGATCGCCGGGTCATGGGGATCCCCAGGACCCACTGCAGCTTCCACTTCGGCCCGATAGTCTTCGGCACTGTCTTTGGGTCGATAACCCAAATGGGCAACCTTGTGGTTTGAGAAGAATGACTCCCTGTTATCGGAGATGCCGTAAACAACCGTGTGACCGATACGTTCGGATACCAGGCTGCGCTCCACCAGCTGAACCAGATCATCAAAACTCAGCCAGGTGGCCAGATGCCGGCGATCGACTGGTTTGGGGAAGCAGGAATTGATGCGTAGACAGGCCGATTCGATACCAAACTTGTTGAAGTACAGTTTGGCCAGGTCTTCGACGAAACACTTGGAAACCCCGTAAAGCGTGTCCGGGTTATGTAGCGTATCCGTATCGGCCCCGGCTTCGCGCAGTTCATAACCTACCGCGTGGATGGAACTGGCGTAAACGATTCGCTTGATACCATGACGCCGAGCTGCCTCATAGACGTTGTAACCACCTTTAATAGAGCTTTCGAGAATCTCGGCCCAGGGCCTCTCGACCGGGGCCGCACCGAAATGGACTATCGCATCGCAACCTTCAACAACATTCATTACCGCATCAAAATCGCCGAGCTCACAGGGCATGTCCTCTTCGTGCGCCGCGGTGGTACCGATGTCATCCCGGTCGGTAAGCCGTATCGTTGTCGTCAATGGCGCCAGACCCTGGCGTAACACCTGGCCCAGGTTTCCCGCGGCGCCGGTGATAAGAAGTCGATTAAAACGTGGCATCTCTGCCTCCTGGAAAAAAAGGGGGATTGTAGCTTATCCATGTCCGAACTTACGCCGTGTTTTGACCCCGTGCAGGGGTATTCCCGATAATCGCATACTGATACCCGACGCGGTTGGTTGAAGGTTACCGTAAATCAATTCAGCTTTAGTGCCGGATCGGTTAAAATCCCGCGATTCGATCTCGATACAGAACCTGCCCATGTCCGATTCCAGCGCTGACACCAGCGACAGTTCAAATTTTATCCGCGATATCATCGATGCCGACCTGGCTTCGGGCAAGGTTTCGAAGGTAATTACCCGCTTTCCACCGGAACCGAACGGTTATCTGCATATCGGTCATGCCAAGTCTATCTGCCTCAACTTTGGTGTCGCCCGGGATTACGGCGGCTACTGCAACCTGCGCTTCGATGATACCAACCCCGAAAAGGAGAGCGTCGAATACGTCAACTCTATTCGTCGTGATGTCGAGTGGCTGGGATTCAGCTGGCACAGTAACCCGTTTGCCTCGGACTACTTCGATCAACTTTACGGCTATGCGCTCGATTTAATCAGGCAGGGGCTGGCTTATGTCGACAGCCAGAATGCAGATGAAATGCGCGAAAATCGGGGCACCCTGACTACACCGGGAGTAGATAGTCCTTACCGCGACCGCAGCCCGCAGGAAAACCTGCAGTTGTTCGAGGCGATGAAAAACGATGAGTATCCTGACGGCGCGCACGTGCTGCGCGCGAAGATCGATATGCAGTCACCGAACATCAACATGCGTGACCCGGTGCTATATCGCATTCGCCACGCAACCCATCACAATACCGGCGACAGCTGGTGCATCTACCCGCTGTATGATTTTACGCATGGGTTATCCGATGCGATCGAGGGCGTAACTCATTCGCTGTGTACCCTGGAATTCGAAGACCATCGCCCGCTTTACGACTGGATTCTGGATAACCTCGAGACGCCGTCGCGACCTGTTCAGACCGAGTTTGCGCGCCTGCAGCTGGAGTACTCGCTGACCAGCAAGCGCAAGCTCAACCTGCTGGTAAGCGAAGGGCATGTGAACGGTTGGGATGATCCGCGTATGCTGACCATCTCGGGCATGCGTCGACGCGGATTCACAGCTGAATCGATTGTCGCCTTCTGCGACGTTATCGGCGTCACCAAAAAGTACAGCACTATCGAAATGGGCGTATTGGAAAACGTGCTGCGCGAGGATTTAAACAAACGTGCGATCAGGCGCATGGCGGTCATCAATCCGCTTAAGGTGGTGATCGAGAACTACCCTGAAGACCAGGAAGAATACTTCAGCGGCGCCAACCATCCGCAAAATCCGGATTCCGGAACCCGCGAAATTCCATTCTCGCGCGAGATTTATATCGAGCGCGATGACTTTATGGAAGACGCGCCGAAGAAATTTTTTCGACTTAGCCCGGGGCGGGAAGTACGTCTGCGTTTTGCCTACTACATCACCTGCAAGGAAGTTATCAAAAACGACGCCGGTGAAATCGAATCGCTGGTTTGCAGCTATGACCCCGAAAGCCGCGGTGGCAGCAGCCCCGACGGGCGCAAGATCAAGGGCACGATTCACTGGGTTAGCGCTCGCCACGCGGTGAATGCGACCGTCAATCTTTACGACCGCCTGTTTACGACGGCTAACCCGGGCGCGGTGGCGGACTTTCATCAGGCGCTCAATCCCGATTCCAATGTGGTCATGGATCAGGCGAAGTTTGAACCCGCTATCGAATTAATCGACAATCCGCTTGCCTACCAGTTCGAGCGACTGGGGTATTTCATCAGCGACTACGACTCTAAGGTGGACAAGCCTGTTTTCAATCGCACCATGACGCTACGCGATAGCTGGGCGAAAATCGAGCAGTCGCGCTAAGTTGATCAAGCCGGCCATCCAGGGCTTTCTCGGGTTACTGGCGCATTTCCCGCTGCGCTTTCAATACCGGATTGCCAACCTGGCTGCTTTCATCTTTCGTGTCATACCAAACCGGTATACGCGGCAAACACGGCAGAATATTGCGCTATGCCTGGCCGAACTGGATGCATCGGAACAGGATAAGCTCTATCGCCAGGCTCTGCGTCATACCGCCTATGCGTTTACCGAACTGGCCGCGGTATGGCACTGGCCTGCCGAAAAAATTTTTCCCCGTATTACCAGTGTCGATATATGCGAGGCGTTTCAGCAGACGACCAGGGGCAAAATCGTACTGGCACCACATTTAGGCAGCTGGGAAACCCTGGGTATCTGGCTCGGGCAGCACTGCAACGCAATCATTCTTTACAAACGTCTCAAGGACAAGGGGCTGGACGATTATATTCGAAAGGCCCGCGCCCGCACCGGCGGCACACCGGTACCAACCAGGAAACGCGGTTTACGTAAACTGCTGATCGGCTTGCGCGCAAACAGCACGCTGATGATTTTGCCGGATCAGAAACCCGGTGCCGGCAAGGCGCGGATCAAGGCAGAGTTTTTTGGGGTCAGTGCGCCAACCACGACCCTGGTAAGAAATCTGTGCGGCAAGGTAGACTGTGATGTTTTTATTGCTACTATGCACCGTAGTTCACCTCCGGGGGAGTTCAGCCTGATCATCCGGGCGCTTGATCGCGAGCGCCTGGCTGACGATGAGGCCGCGAGTGCGCAGTATATGAACGATGAAATCGAGCAATTGGTAAGACAATTTCCGGAGCAGTACCAGTGGAGTTATCGCCGATTCTCAAACAGGGCTTACGGGCCGGCCAAATAGGGAATTCAGTTTATGCCGCCAAGATTTATCCGGGCTTATGACCGGCTGGTACTGAAAAGACCACTGATCACACTGATCCTCGTCACCATGGTCGTGGTTTTCTTCCTGTTGCATATACCCGAGTTCGAACTTGATGCTTCGGCCGACTCGTTGGTGCTGGAAAACGACGCCAGTCTTAAATACTATCGTGGCGTTCGCGAGCGGTATGGTTCCGACGAGTTTCTAATCGTTACCTATAGCCCGGAGAAAGCACTTTTCAGCAAGCAGGTACTGGCAGATATCACTCGCCTGCGCGACGAACTGAGCAGCCTCGACCAGGTTGCTTCGGTCGTTAGTCTGCTCGACGTACCGCTGGTAGACAGCCCACCCATGACGCTCGGGGAGATCTCACGTAAAGTGCGTACGCTGGAAAGCGACGACGTCGATATTCAGCTTGCCGAACAGGAATTGAGGCAAAGCGCATTGTATGAAAACCTGCTGGTCAATAGCGAAGGCGACACTACCGCATTACAGGTCAACCTGGCCGTCAATAGAGAACTTCTGGACTTGCTGAACAATCGGGACAAGTTATACCCGAAGGCGACCATGAACCCGGACTCCAGGGCGCGGATCGACGAGCTGTCGACGCAGATAAAAATCGCGAACCTGGCGCATAAGATAAAGCTCGATCAAACCATCGTCGACGTTCGAAGTATTATGGATGGCCATCGTGACCGGGCGGTCCTTTTCCTCGGCGGTGTACCGATGATCACCTCGGATTCGATCGCATTCATTCGCAGCGACCTGAAGGTGTTCGGCGTCGGGGTAATCCTGTTTATCGTCGTCATACTGGCTATTTCTTTCCGCCACAGCCGCTGGGTTGTGTTACCGCTGGGGGTTTGCCTGATCAGTGCGGGGACGATGCTCGGTTACCTCGGCTGGATGCAATGGCCGGTTACCGTGGTATCTTCGAATTTTGTATCGCTACTGTTGATTATCACACTTTCGCTGATCATCCACCTGATCGTACGTTACCGTGAACTTGCGACAATCAAACCCGGGGCCAGTCAGTACCAGCTGGTGCGCGGGACCGTCTACAGTAAATTCACGCCGAGTTTTTTCACCGCGGTCACCACCATGGTCGCCTTCGGATCGTTACTGGTGAGTGGTATCCGTCCGGTCATCGACTTTGGCTGGATGATGGTAATCGGTATCGTCGTTTCGTTTCTACTCGCATTTATCATGTTCCCCGCCGCGCTAATGCTGTTGCCACGGCTCAATACCCCGGTTACGCAGGACATGACCGGTGCAGTCACGTCGAGCATCGCAAATTTTATTCAGCACCGGATGCGCGCGGCACTGACCTTGTTCGTAGTTATGACAGTCATTGGCCTAACCGGGATACCGAGGTTATCAGTCGAAAACCGGTTTATCGACTACTACAAAGACAATACTGAAATTTACCAGGGCATGAGCCTGATCGATAAAAAACTCGGTGGCACGACACCGCTGGATGTCATAATCGATGCGCCGGCTGACGAAGTGATCGAAGTCGAAGATCTCGGCGAGATCGTTGATATAACAGCGAACAGCTACTGGTTTAACCGCGATGGGCTGCGCGAGGTCGCCCGAATTCATCAGTACCTGGACCAGTTACCGGAAACCGGCAAGGTATTGTCGGTCCATACCGGCATGCAGTTACTGGAGTCGCTCAACAATGACAAGCCCTATAACGATTTCAAACTAGCGGTGGTTTACAAGCGCCTGCCGGACGATGTCAAAGATGCACTGATCACACCCTACCTGTCGACAGATGGTAATCAACTACGCTTCAGCATTCGGCTGTTCGAATCGGATAAGTCACTGCGACGCCAGGAGTTACTCGACAAGATTTATTTTGACCTGATCGATAACTTTGACCTCGACCCGGAGCAGGTGACGATTTCGGGGGTGGCAGTGCTTTTCAACAACCTGCTGCAAAGCCTCTTCAAGTCACAGATTCTGACCCTCGGTGCGGTCTTTGTCGCGATCCTGCTGATGTTCATCCTGCTCTTCGGCGCGGTGCGCCTGGCGTTGGCCGCGATTGTACCGAATATCATCGCCGCCGGGCTGATCCTCGGTTTAATGGGGTGGATCGGTATCCCGCTCGATATCATGACGATAACTATCGCGGCCATCGCCATTGGTATCGGGGTAGACGATTCGATCCACTATGTGCACCGCTTTCGTGGGGAGTTTCTGCAGGATCGCAACCACTGGGCCGCAGTCAGACGCTGTCACAACAGTATTGCGCGCGCGATGTACTACACCTCGGTAACCGTGGTGCTGGGATTTTCGATTCTGGTACTTTCCAATTTTATTCCAACCATATACTTCGGTTTGCTGAGCGGACTGGCGATGATGACTGCCCTGCTGGCCAACCTTGTGCTATTACCGATTCTGATTGTGAGCTTTCGGTTGAGCTGAGCCAATGCCGCGGTTAACATTGTCGGCCTTCAAAAAGCAGAAGCTGACAGCATGAATGAAATCCTGATTCCGATCTCTCCCGGCGAGTTACTCGACAAGATCACTATTTTGCAGATCAAGGCGGAACGTATCGCCGACCCCGTCAAGGTAGCCAACGTCAAAACCGAGCTCGACATGCTGAACAAGGTCTGGAGCGAAGCCGTTGAGGTCGATGCTGAAATCACCACGCTCACCGCTGAACTCAAGGCAGTGAATGAGGCGCTATGGGAGATCGAGGATGATATCCGTGATGAGGAACGCAATAAACGATTTAACGAACGTTTCATCGAACTCGCGCGCGCAGTTTACGTCACCAACGACGAGCGCGCCAATGCCAAGAAAAAAGTTAATCTGCATTTGAACTCGACCATCGTCGAGGAGAAGTCCTACCAGGATTACCGCTAGTTTGCGGCGACATGTCTTTGCCCCGAGGCATTGATATACTAGGTCTGCTTCTCCAATTCTAATTCCGGTTATGCCTGACTCTCACCCCCTGGTCTGTCGCTTCGGCGCCTTCGGCGACATGATAATGATCACCCCGCTGTTAAAGCAGCTCTACCTGCGCAGCGGTCTGCCCTGCGATATTGTCGGCATCGGCGACTGGAACAAGCTACTGTTTGCACAAATGCCTTACGTGCGCAATGTATTTACTATCGACTCGCGCTCGACTCCCTACTGGTTTAACCGCAGCCAGCGCGAGCTGGTGCAAATACTGAAACAGCATCAACACCGTTTCGTCTGGGTGTGCGAAACCAGTGCCCGATCCTATCGATTGCTGGCGCGCGCCGGCATCAACCGCGATAACAGCATTACCCAGCTCGATCTCGAACCGGTAGAGAAGGAACATTACACCGAAAAATGGTTGCGCCTCGGTGAGGGCTCACCCGCAGACTTCGATTTTCCGCTGCAAACCCTGCAACCCGATACCGAGTTGTTCGTCAGCGATGACGAACGCGAGCAGTGCCGGCAATGGCTAAAATCGCGCAACCTGGACCCACAAGCCCCGATTATCTGCGTGCAGGCAGGCAGCAAGCGTACCACGCGCCGCGGCAAAGCGGGCCGCAGCAGCAATACCAAGTACTGGCACGAGGCTAACTGGGCACAGGTTATCACTGGTGTTATCGAACGAGTACCGGACGCCCAGGTGGTTTTATGCGGCGTGCCTGCAGAGCTTGAAATGTGTCGCGCAATCGAGTCCGGCTGTCAGTCGAACCAGGTACAAACCGTTGCCGACGACCTGCCCTTGCGCCGATTGCTGGCCATGTTATCTATGGCGCATAGCTGTATCTCGGTGGACACCGGACCTGCGCATGCGGCCGCGGCACTGAACTGCCCACTGGTAGTACTGTTTGGCAAAGCCAGTCCGACCCGCTTTCGCCCGGTCAGCGCCAATAGCCCGGTCGAGATTCTGGTGGGCCGTGCTGACGATAACAGTACGCCCGACATCGGCCGTATCACGCCCTCAAAAGTAATAACTAGCTGGGGCAACCTGCAGTAAAATACGCTACGAAACTCAACCAGAGATAAACAATCATGGCATCCAGCGACGGTAAAACCCGCGATCTCGTTTCCACCATACCCGGTGCCGGCTGGGACTTTTCCCTGTCACGACATCCCTACCACGAAATCGAACGACCGCTGGGCCCGCATTACTGCGTATACAACCGACGCCTGATGGCCTGCTGCTTCGACCAGCTGTCGGCCGAAGACGGTTACTGGCTGTTGCGCCAGAAAGCCGCGGTCCTGAATACCGGCGAGTTTCCGCTGCAGTTCAAGGGACCGGATGCCGGGCGGCTGCTGGATAAACTGTTTACCAAGGACATCACCAGGATCAAACCGGGGCGTTGCGTTTACGGCCTGGCCTGTTACGAGGATGGCGGCCTGCTCGTCGATGGCATCCTGTTGCGACTCGAGCCGGACCTGTTCTGGTATGCGCAGGCCGACGGCGATTTTTACAGCTGGGCGCGCGCGCATGCGGTTGGTATGGACGTCGAGATCAGCGATCCAGGGGTATTCGTATCGCAGGTACAGGGCCCCAACTCATTGAAAATTCTCGAGGCCGCCAGTGATAACGGCATGCCGGAGCCGTTTGGATATTTCGCCATGGCACGCGTTAGTTTTGGCGGACAGCAGGTCGTGATTACTCGCACCGGTTACACCAACGAACTCGGCTGGGAATACTATACCGAGCCTCAGCATGACGCCGATGCGTTATGGCAACATCTTAAATCAGCCGGCGCAGAATTTGGTATGGAGCTGTTTGGACTGGACTCGATGCATATTCGCAGAATAGAAGCCGGCATACTCAACGCGGGCTCAGATTTTGACCATACTACGACTCCCTATGATGTCGGCCTGGGTCGTTTCATCGACGAAGGCAAGGCTGATTTTATCGGTAAGCAGGCGCTGCAAAACTCACCACGCGGAAACCGGTTGCGTGGAATCAAGTGCGAAGCTGAACCGCATATTGGTGGCGAGGTAACGCTTGCCGGCAAGGCCGCGGGCAGGGTCACCGCGGGAGCGATTTCGCCATACCTGCAACACGGTGTCGGTATCGTATTGATGGACCAGGCCGATTTGGACGAAAACACTGTGGTGGAGATCAGATGTATCGATGGCGAGCTGCATACCGGCTCACTGCTCGAGTTGCCGTTCTATGACCGAGAGGCCGAAATACCGCGTGGTAAACTCGTCGACATACCCGCCATAAATCCTTCATAACGGTACTAAAAGTATCATTATAATGGTACATTTTTGGTACTGTTATAGTGCTTTCAGAATCAAACCATAGCGATTAACGTAGCTGATTTATTTTTAAAAGGTCAGAAATATTTTCATAACTGCCTGTTTTTATTATATTAAATTAATTTAACTATTAGAAACCAAAGTTAATTTTTTGGTCCATCTTTGGTACTTTACAAAAAAATAAATTCATGTAGGATTAGCCTTTCCGATAATTCCTATACATATATAACCGGAGAGGAGAGTCACTAAATGAAATTTCATACCAAATTAGCCGCATCCGTGCTGCTTGGTACGATGATTGGATTGTCCAGCGTCGCCCAGGCCAAGGATAGCACCAAACCGATCGTCATCCCGATTCACAACTGGTCGAGCCAGATCGTCATGGCCTATGTCATTGGCGG
>Ga0265306_10000767_pt1 | contig 15491 bp, 16 predicted proteins | sample Helome_3_FD_192493 | JGI IMG/M metagenome (GOLD analysis project Ga0265306, IMG submission 192493) | Marine sediment microbial communities from subtidal zone of North Sea - Hel_20160420 (Illumina Assembly) | ecosystem: Environmental > Aquatic > Marine > Subtidal zone > Sediment ...
GGAACTCCTCTCGCTTAACCTCGCTCGACATCCCTGTCTCGCTCGCATCGGACTCCGATTGCTTTGTCGGAGAGATGGTCGGGGACGGCGGCTGGCCCGTTTGACTATTGGGGGTTCCGTCGGTAATTTCAGTCAAAACAGAAATAAGAGAACGCACCGATGCAGATGACACCCGCGGTCGAGAAGTATGTTCTTCACTGGGGCGAAATGGGCACGCGCTGGGGCACCAACCGCACCGTCGCCCAGATCCAGGCCCTGCTCTATCTGTCACCCAGGCCCTTGCGAGCCGACGAGATTGTCGATCTGCTGTCAGTCGCGCGCTCCAATGTCAGCACCAGTATCCGTGAGTTGCAGAGTTATCGTCTGGTACGCATGACCCATGTGCTTGGTGACCGCCGCGATTATTTCGAGTCGCTGCACGATGTGTGGGAGCTTTTCCGTGTCATTATCGAACAACGCAAGCAGCGCGAACTGAACCCGACCCTGTCGATGCTCAAGAGCTGCGCATCGGAAGTCGATGGCGAAAAAGAGACGGATCCGATCACCAAGGAACGTATCCGGAATATGCTGGCATTCGTGGATTCCACGAGTCGGTGGTATGACGAAATCAGCGGTGTGCCGACCAGCACGCTGACCAAGCTGATGGCATTGGGTAAGCGCATAACCAGACTCGTCAACAAATAGAATGGCCCGAACTATCGCACAAACAGAATGCCGGAAAAAACCGATATAACGCTTGTTTACGACCGCGAATGCCCTGTCTGTGACTATTATTCGAGGCGCATAGAAGTGTCTGAAGGTGACCTCGTGCGCGTTAATGCGCGCGAGGGCGGCGCGTATCTGGATGAGATTACCGCGGCCGGTCTCGACATCGACAAGGGCATGGTGGTCAAGGTTGGTGACGCCCTCTACTTTGGCAGCGACGCGATACACAAACTCGCCTTGCTGAGCTCAGGCGAGGGTTTTTTCAACAAAGGAACCGCCATCGTGTTTCGGTCGCCGCGCGTCGCGAGCGCGCTCTATCCGGCGCTGGTTGGTTGTCGCAACCTGTTACTCAAAATCCTGGGCAGATCGCGCATCAACAACCTCGGCAAAGCTGATCGCCCGCGTTTCTGAAATCGCTCCTACAGTGGCTCCTCCTGCTCAACGCAGGCCGGCACAATTTCCTGTATGCCCCCCCGGACTTCTCTCAACAACCAGACAGACTCGCTCGAGGCCGCGGCGTCCGGCCCACCGTTGATCGTATTAGCCGGCCGGTAGAAGTAGCCGCCGGCAGCATACTTCCATGTGTGCACGCGCCCTGCCACGCATTCGCTGTGCTGGTAGTCACCGTCGGCAAGATAACCTTCGCGGATTGCAGAGGATTTCTGCCAGGGAATCGACGCACCCGGCTCTATCTTGAGTAGCCAGGTTCTTGCTCCGTTACCAGGGTCCTTGCGGAACTCCTTCGTGAAGACTCCTTGTGTCGCCGTTGCCTGCCACTGCAGAAGCCCCGCATCAATGATGATCGGTGATCGAATAATGGAGTCGGGATCGACGTCGTTGCGAAAGTACAGAATTCGGGCGCCAGCCGCTGATCGCAGGTTAAAGCCCAGCGACCCGGCGGGCAGAAACGCGTAACCACCGCGACCCAGTTCAATGTCCGCAACCATTATCTGACCCCCAAGCACAAAAATCTCCAGAGACCGTCCGGGTGCTCCGCCGCTGGTACCACTCCAGTCGGGCGGCAGGTCAATGCGGTTGCTGGTACGCCGCGTCTGCGGGTCTCCCGCCATCTGTTTCGCACGTATCCCGGGCAGACTCGCCATGAATACGTCTGGGAGTTCGTCGACCTGGACAAACGCCGGGTACGGCAGTGTTGGCGGTCCGCTTACGCAACCCGAAAACAGGAGAACGGCAGACATACACGAGATGGCTGTTCTTATCATTTGAGTAAAGTACCCCAAGAAAAAAAGCCGCCCAGAAACTGGGCGGCATAATAAGCGGAAGATGTATTTGGCAGGGTTCGGGTCGCATTCGAATGATCGAGACATCAATGTCGCAATGATTTTCGGCGTAGTCCGTAGCCCGGTTGGCAATCCACTTCGTCTTCGGTACTGACTGTTTGCAGGTAATCAGTCAATCGGGTGGCGTGTTGAGAGGATTCACGCAATACCCGCCGTTGAGTCACGCATCCGGCATGGTGGCATGCCCGCTTCGCCCTCCTACATCTCATCTCCGTGCGTACCGGTTTGGTACGCTCGGAATGCTACTACATCTTGTATGGGAAGGCGAATACTCCACTATATCTAGCATTTCGGCGCAAAACCGACGACGTCTGGCGTCGAAACGGGTAGGCTTGCCAGCACAGGAATCGCCGCTGGGAAAAACTGCTTTGACTGACACCATGACCGAGGGCCGCTCGACACACCAGGTAGTCGGCCTGTTTCTGGGACCGGCGATAGCGCTGCTGATGGCACTCGGCGGCGCGCCCGCAGATTTGTCTGACGCCGGATGGAATACGGCTGCGATTGGTGTCCTTATGGCCGTTTGGTGGGCAACCGAAGCCGTGCCAATTGCAGTCACCGCGCTGTTACCGCTTGTGTGTTTTCCCTTACTCGGCATCGCGACTATTCAGGACACGGCTGCACCTTATGCGAACAAGGTCATCTACCTGTTTCTCGGTGGATTCATCGTCGCCTTCGCAATGCAACGCTGGAACCTGCATCGACGCATCGCACTGACCGTCCTGCAGCACGTCGGCGGCGACGGCCGCTCCCTTGTCGGCGGCTTCATGCTTGCCAGTGCCGTTATCAGCATGTGGGTCATGAATACATCGACGACGATGATGTTACTGCCCATCGCTGTGTCGATTATCGCGGTCATACACAACACCGTCGACGGGCTCGACGATACGGCCAAGCAGAGTTTCCAGTACTCGTTGCTTCTCGGCGTCGCCTACGGCGCGACGATTGGCGGTATGGCGACACTGGTCGGCACGGCCCCAAATGCGTTGCTCGCCGCGTTCATGCAGGAGAGCTACGGCACAGAAATTGATTTTGCGAGCTGGATGCTCGTCGGATTGCCGCTATCCGCCATGATGCTGCCACTCGCCTGGCTAGCCTTGACGCGCTGGGTGTTCAAGGTGAATTTCAAGACCTCCGTTGAAGGTCGTGCCACGCTCGGCAAAATGAAAGACGATATGGGGCGGATATCCGTTCCCGAAGTCCGCGTAGCAGTTGTTTTCACGTTGATGGCGCTCACGTGGGTACTGCGCCCGATACTGGTGAAATTGCCGGGCCTGTCTGCGCTGGATGATTCCGGCATCGCGATGGCCGGCGCAATCCTGTTGTTCCTGGTTCCGAGTGGTGACAAGAGCGATCCGATACTGCTGCGCTGGAAGTACGCGGAACAGTTGCCCTGGAGCGTGCTGATACTGTTCGGCGGCGGCTTGACGCTCGCCAGTGCAGTGACTCGCACTGGCCTCGCCGAATGGCTTGGCGGCAGCCTGCAGGCCGTTGGCATGTTGCCGCTGGCCGTTATTGTCGTTATCGCGGCCGCGATGATCATCTTCCTGACGGAACTTACCAGCAATATCGCGACGACTGCGACGTTTCTCCCGGTCGTAGGGGCGATCGCCATCGAGTCGGGTTTCGATCCGATCGTATTGACCGTGCCTGTGACGTTTGCGGCCAGCTGTGCTTTCATGCTGCCGGTCGCGACTCCGCCAAATGCCATCGTTTTTGGCTCCGGCATGCTGACGATCCCCAAGATGGCCCGCGCCGGCTTGATGCTCAATATCGTCGGCATATTCCTCGTTTCGATTGTTGCGTTATTCCTGGCGCCGAAGTTTCTCTAGGGAGCAAAGCATTGAGCAACGAGTACTCTGTCAGCAAGAAGAACAAAGTCCGCCAGCTGCGCGAAAAGGCGAACTATGACAAGGAAACCGTACACAGCATTCTCGACTCTGCGATGCTCGCGCACGTCGCGTTCGTAGAGGATGGCCAGCCTGTCGTCGTGCCAATGCTCTTCGGCAGGCAGGACGAAACCCTTTTCCTGCACGGTGCGCGAAAGGCGCGGGTTATCCGTCTCTTGGCAAGCACCGGCACTGCTTGCCTGAACGTCACTCATGTCGATGGCCTCGTCTTCGCTCGCTCGGCGTTCAATTCGTCGATGAACTACCGCTCGGCTACGGTATTCGGCCGGGCGCGACTCGTCGAGGACGAAACCGAGAAGCTGCGTGCCTTGCGTGTCATTTCGGAATGCACGATGCCAGGGCGCTGGGATGAACTCAGGGAGCCTCTCGTCAATGAGGTAAAGATGACCGGGGTGATCGCGCTCGACATCGAGGCCGCATCGGCAAAGGTGGCAACGGGCATGCCCAAGGACGAAGACGAGGACTACGCGATTCCCGTCTGGGCTGGCGTGTTGCCGCTGGAGTCCAGACTCACGAGCCTGCAATCGGACGATCGCTTGATAGACGGCGTCGAACCGTCGGATGTCGTACGCTCGATGCAGGGCAGAATCCTGTAGGAGCGCGCCCCGGCGCGCGAGCGATAGCTGCGGCCGATAGGCCGCCAATATTTGTCGCGCGCCGGGGCGCGCTCCTACGGCAAGTGCTTGGCAGAAATCGTGCGCCGGGGCGCGCTCCTACAGCAGGTCCTGCGTGTTCTCCGCCTCCAGCCGCAACAACGCTTCCTTGGTATCGAGACCGCCTCCAAATCCAGTCAGGTCACCGCTGCTTCCGATGACTCGATGGCACGGCACGACGATCGGAATGGGATTACGGCCGTTCGCGGCGCCCACGGCGCGTACGGCCTTCGGCTTGCCAATACGCTTCGCGATTTCACCATAGGAAACCGTTTCGCCGTAAGGTATTTTCTGGAGCGCTTTCAGAACATTGACCTGGAACTCGCTGCCCTTGAGTTTCAGCGGCAAATCGAAGTCCTTTCGGGCACCAGCGAAATACTCTTCAAGCTGCCGCCTTGCCTTTGCCAGCGGTTTCTCGTTGTAGATCCAGTCGGGTTCAGGGTCCCGTCGCATCGAGCCTTTCGGAAAGCCGATCATCGTCAGCGCATCGTCTTCACCAGCCAACAGTAACTCGCCGATCGGCGTATCGAGGTAACAGTAGTACATGGTCTAGCCTCCGGCTCCATTGTCGGAGCCCCATAGCAGTAAAGCAGCATAGGCACGCCAGGGCCGCCAGGCTTCGGCGCGCGTCAATAGTTCGCCGGGTTTCAAGCGTTCCCGGCCCGGGCCATCGAACGCGCGCAGCAGGCCGAGATCGCTAGCTGGAAACGCGTCCGGGTTTTTCAGTGCACGCATGGCGACATACTGTGCCGTCCAGTCGCCGATGCCTTTGATCGTTTTCAATGACTCACAGAAGCTGTCGGTCGACGCGGCCACATCGAAACGAAGCGCGCCATTGACGACGGCGCTCGATACGCTCCTGATGGTTCGTGCTCGACTTCCAATGATTCCCAGGTTTTCGAGCCTTGCTCGCATGAGTTTCTTCGGCTCCGGAAACAGTCGGTTGGGCACGTTCTGAACGCCTTCGATTGCGACGTCCATGGGTTGCCCGTATCGATCTGCAATTCGGCCGGCAAGAGTCGTCGCGGCACTAACCGACACCTGCTGCCCGAGGATCGCGCGCACGGTTAGCTCGAAACCGTCCCAGGCGCCGGGCACCCGCACCCCGGGGTTATCTCGCAAAGACCGCTTCAACATGGGGTCGCCAGACAACGTTCGATGGATATCGTCGGTAGACGCGTCAAGGTCGAACAGGCCTCGCATGCGTTGCACGATCGCAAACAGGGCATTTGTACCAATGCCGTGCAACGACAGCGAAAGATGATCGTCCGCGTCATGAACATCGACGATGCCACGCGCCTCCCCGATCGAGATGGTCCGGAGGTATCGCTGGTCGTGCACGCATTCGACACCCGGTGTTGCTCGTGCCGCGAAGAACGCCAGCAACCTGTCCCAGTCAAACGGGATCCGGTAAGGGAGCTGCACCGAGAAAGCGCTGGCGGTCACAGTTGCGGCCCGCCGCCTTCGCAACTCGCCCGGAGTGCGGCCATAGGTCTTCTTGAATGTATCGTTGAAACGCCTGACGCTGCCGAAACCCGACGCCACCGAAATATCTCTCATCGATAAGCTCGTTTGATCGATAAGGTTCTTCGCGAAGTGCAGGCGCTGCGTGTGGGCCACCGCCAAGGGGCTGGCCCCAAGATGCTTACTGAACAAACGCCTCAAATGACGGCTCGTAACACCGAGCCTGTCCGCGAGGCTCTCGAGGTTGCCGTCATCCAGGGCACCCTCCGCTATGAGCCGCAGGCCTCGCTGCACGGTCGTGGACGTACCCGCCCAGGCCGGCGTGCCCGGCGCACACTCGGGACGGCAACGCAGACACGGCCGGAACCCCGCCTCGCCCGCCGCCGCGGCCGTCCGATAAAACGTGACGTTCTCGCTCTTGGGCGCGTTGGCAGGACAAATCGGTCGACAATAGATCCCGGTTGTCCGGACGCCGACGAAAAAGCGGCCGTCGAAGCGTGCATCACGAGACCGCCTGGCGCGCTCAAAAATTTCGTTCGTACTCATCGTGGCGTTTCCTCAGAAGCAAAGTATACGCCGGCGATGTGCTCAGAGTAGCCAGAATCGGACCTGTATAAGGAAACGAGCCGGACAGGCCTTTCGGCCTGCCCGGCTGATTCTCTTCGGATTCCTGGTCGAGCTATGCCGCGGTGCGCGCTGGCCGCCGGTTACCGAGCCACCTTTCGAGATCATCGGAACCACCAATGAGCTTGCCATCGATGAACACCTGGGGGTAGGTCGTATTCGATGACACGGCTCGCAGGGTCTGGTCCGTGTAGTCGCGGTTTAGCACCAGCTCCTCGAAATCGATACCCGCATCTCGCAACAGTCCTTTGGCGCGTACGCAGAACGGGCAACCTTCACGCGTGAAGACGGCGACGTTATAAGGCAACTCCCCCTGCGGGGCCAGGTACTTGAGCATGGTGTCGGCATCCGACACCTGGAACGGATCGCCTGGCTCTTCGGGTTCCACGAACATCTTTTCGATGACGCCATCACGCACGAGCATGGAGTAGCGCCACGACCGTTTGCCGAAGCCCAGGTCTTCCTTTCCGACCAACAGGCCCATGCCATCGGAAAACTCGCCATTGCCATCCGGCAGGAACGTGACTCGCTCGGCGTTCTGACTCCGCTTCCATTCGTTCATGACGAAAGCATCATTGACGCTGATGCAGATGACTTCGTCGATACCGTTCGCTTCGAACAGAGGAACCAGCTGATTGTAGCGTGGTACATGTGACGACGAGCACGTCGGTGTAAATGCGCCGGGTAATGAGAATACGACGACAGATTTGCCGGCGAATACATCATCACTCGTGACATCGACCCATTCGTGATCTTCACGGGTTCTGAACGTCACCTTCGGAATTCTTTGGCCTTCGAGGTTTTTGAACATTTTTGGTCTCCAGTGGGAGAGAGTCTAGAGGTCAGGCCAGCATGCTACGAAGCATCCAGGCGTTCTTTTCGTGAATCTGCATGCGCTGCGTCAACAGGTCTGCTGTAGGTTCGTCGTTAGCGACATCAGCATCAGGGAAGACGACGCGAGCCGTACGCACGACGGTCTCCTGACCTATCGCAAGCTGTCGAATCATCTCCTCCGCCGCTTCGTCGCCGTTGCCCTCCTCGATCGAGGTCATTTCGGAGAACTCTGAGTAAGACCCAGGCGCCCTGACGCCGAGTGCTCGGATACGCTCCGCAATCTCGTCGACGGCCGTTGCCAGCTCCGTGTACTGGCCTTCGAACATCATGTGCAACGTATTGAACTGCGGACCCGTGACGTTCCAGTGATAATTGTGTGTCTTGAGATAGAGCGTGTAACTGTCGGCCAGCAGTCGTGACAGTCCAGCTGCGATGGTCTCGCGGTGCGCTTTGCTGATGCCTGTGTTCAGATCCATTTCCGTGTCTCTTGAATGCGTTGGAATGCTGATAATAAGGATTGGCGTTTCATAAATAAAATGGTTTAATTGTCTTATTGTATTCGATTTAATAGATCAATGAACTTGCCAACGATCCGACAGCTCCGGTACTTCGTCGCACTCACCGAGACCGAACACTTCGGCCGCGCCGCCGAGCGATGCTTCGTATCGCAGTCTGCCTTCAGTAATGCCATCAAGGAATTTGAGACCGGTCTCGATGCGCAACTCGTCGACCGCACCAATCGCACCGTCACGATCACGGCCACGGGACAGCAGGTCGCGGTGCAGGCGCGATTGGTCTTGCGGGACCTTGACAGTCTTGTGGAAACGGCGCGCGGACAGAAGGAGCCGCTTACCGGGGAACTTCGGCTCGGCGTCATTCCCACGATCGCGCCATTCATTCTGCCTGGCGCCCTGCCCAAACTTCGTAAGCAATACCCCGAGCTGCGATTACTGCTTGTGGAAGATCAGACACAGCGAATATATGCGCGCCTGATGGAGGGCGATCTCGACGTATTGCTCATGGCGCTACCCTGGGAAATGCAGGGCGTGGAAGAACTCCCGCTATTCTGCGATGCGTTTTGCCTCGCGTGCCATCAGAACACCCGCCACGTCGACCCCGAGAACTATCGTTTCAGCCGGCTGGATTCGGACAGCATCCTGTTGCTCGAGGATGGCCACTGCCTCAGAGAGCATGCACTCGCGGCGTGCAAGATTCGCAATACGCAAAAAGTCAGTCGATTCGGTGCAAGCAGCCTGCTGACCCTCATCGAGATGGTCGATGCGGACCTCGGGGTCACGTTTCTCCCGGAGATGGCTCGCGGATCATCATTGCTCCGAAATACCCGGGTGACGCTGCATCCGATGGGTGAAAAAAGTTACCGCACGATAGGTCTCGTCTGGCGCAAGGGCAGCCGGCGAGTCGATGAATTTCGTCTGCTGGGCGAGTTCTTTCGCCGCCGCCACTAGTGGTGCAGGGTCGCGCGTAGGCAGGAATGCGTATTGTCGGCATACTGGGCTGATAGCAACATGATCGGGAAAGGAGTGCTGCAATGAAAAGTACATGTCTCCTGGTGGTCAACGCGCTATTCCTCGTCGCCTGCGCACAGGATCCCGTGGATGGTCGACCGGAAAGCGATGCTGCAGCCGAAACGGTAACCACCACGATCAATGGCGAAGCCGCTTATAACGAATACTGTTCGGGCTGTCACGAGACAGGCATGTTGGGCGCCCCGATTGCTGGCGACGCTTCAGATTGGGGTAGTCGTTCGCAACTCTGGGATGCGGTCCTGCTGGATCATGCCATCACCGGGTACTTCGAGATGCCCGCCAGAGGCGGCCGCACGGAATTGCCCGACGAGGTCGTAAGATCCGCCGCCGAGTACATGCTGAGAATGAGTTTTCCGGACATGCAGCACGACTGTAATCCGCCCCTCTGCAGGGACATCCAGTAACAGAGGAATTTCATCCTGTCGCCGCTGCTCCGGATTCAGCTGTCGTCGTCGATAATGGTAACGGTGGCAGTGAAGGGTTCGGCCAGAACCATGTCATCGCCAGGCCTGCTCAGCGCAACCTGGAAACTCTCATCGCGCTCCATAGCAGTGTCAGAGACGATGGGGATGAAGATGGTCTTGCTCGCCTCTCCGGCGGCAAACAGCACCAGGCCCCGATCGAAACCCACGAAGTCGAGTTGCGATTCCGCAGAATCTCCGAAAGTGGTCCACTCGACGCTTGCCTCGCTCGAAATATCACCCTGCCGATTGATCTGCACAGCGAGCGCGGTGCCGTTCTCCGGAATGTAATACTCGGCCGAATCCAGCCGGAACCCTGGCGTACTCGCGGTTTGCGTTGCCTGCACCGCCTCACCGGGCGAGATCGGCAACAAGACATCGATCGTCGAGTCCAGGTCATCACCCGGCGCTGAAAATTGAGCATTAGCGTCCGGCGCAGCCGCGTCTACGGACACTTCTGTTGGCGAAGGCGCGGCTGATTCAACGATCGGCGGGCTCAGAGTGCCGACTGAATCGCCGGATGACTCCGACGACGTGGGTTGCCTGATCGCCGTTGTTTCGTTCGAGCGATCGGCGAATATCGACTGCAGCGTTGTCACGGGCCCCGCTTCGCGGACCAGGTCCAGGGTCTCCGATGGAACGAGTTGGAGGCCCAATATCACCAGTGCAGATACGAGGGCTGCTCCGAGCACGAATCGGCTTATCGGCGAGGTTGCCGTTTTTCTGCGATCTTTCTTTTTCGCGATTGGAATATTCGCGGTGGTCTTGGGCAACGGCGCGCTGAACGCATCCAGAAGATCGTACACCTGCGTCGTGCGGTCCTCTCTGGAGGGCTGCAAGCCGGTGGCCAAGGTACGCCACTGCAGGTCCGTCAGGCCGTCAATCCGATCGGGTTGCAGATGCAGCTCGCGTGCCACGAGCGCGGATCTCCTGCCGTAGGGGTGTTGGCCTGTGAGCATTTCGTAGATGACACAGGACAAGGAATAGACATCATCACTGAATCCCGGGGCACCGCCTTCCAGCCTGCTGCAGCTGGCATAGGCCGGCGTGATCGCGCGCAGCGCATTGCTGGCCGGTTTGAGCGGCACGTCGCCGGCCTGGCCATCGGGCGCCGCGGCCTGGGCGAGCCCAAAGTCGAGGATCTTCGGCTCGTCTCCTGCCGTCAATATTACGTTGCCGGGTTTGAAATCCGCGTGCACCAGGCCGTGGGCGTGAGCGTGCGCAAGTCCCTGACACATCCCTGCAATGACTCGCATCGCCCGATTCCTCGGTAACGTCGCCGGTTGCAGTCGCGAAAACAAGGACCTCAGCAACTCACCTTCCAGGAGTTCCATCGTTATGAAATACGTCTCGCCATCCTGATGGAAGTCATGCACGCGGACGATATTCGGATGCGACAATCCCTGCGCCTGCAACGCCTCGCTTTGGAGAGCGTTCAGCTGCTTCGGGTTCGTGCGAAGCTCTTCGCGCAGGACCTTCAGCGCGATCTTTGCAGACCCCGCGTCTGCGCGTTGCCGGAGACGATCATGGGCCTTGTAGACGACGCCCATACCGCCACGCCCCAACGACTCCTCCAGGACGAATCGGTCTTTGAGCACGTCGCCCGTGTTGAGCGTTCGTCGCGGACTGACTTTCGGAGAAGTCGTCCGTGTCCGGGTCACCTGTGTCCCGGAGACAGCGTGCACCCTGTTCGTCTCTTTCCTCACGGCAACGTCAACCGGCGTCGCCGTGTCGTCGTCATCGTCAAACGCTACGGTAGCATCGTCCGGCCCTTCGTGAAACGCGGTCTCGACGATGCGTTTAAGCGAAAGCGCTGTCTCGTCGCTAAGATGCCGGTCTGGGGGCTGTTCATAAAGAAGTCGGACAGCGCCGCTGCACATCTCCGGATTATCTGCGAGCGCGACTATCCATTGAGTCCGCAACTCGGAAAATCCCAGGTGCTTGTCCAGGTAGGCATCAAGACTGGCCTGTAAGTCGTTAATGTTGCTCTGGTCTTGTCTGCTTGGCTGCACTTTTCTGCCATGTTTCCGTGTTGCGGGTGTGCCGATTATGACACGACCACGAATGCGGGGTCCCGTCGGGACCCCGTGCTTTTGGTGCCGGCACCAAGAGTCGAACTCGGGACCTACTGATTACAAATCAGTTGCTCTACCAGCTGAGCTATGCCGGCGAAATTTCTCCCCACGCGAGGCGCGGGGGCCGCATTATTGGCTTTTCAGGTCATTCTGACAAGGGTTTGGGTCGCGGTTTATTTCGGACACGTTGCCGCCTCTCGCAGCAAAACCTGTTCTTCTCCGTATTTCTCGATGATCGCACCCGCGCCCTGGCCCGGCGGCAGGCCAATGTCGACGAAATACACGGTACGATCCGCCGTTCTTGGTGCGATGTCTGCCGGCAATTCGAGCGATCTCGCCTGAAGTTCGGTTCTCTCCGCTCGTTCGATCTCACCAAACAACCCGAGCGAGATTTTCAGGCCCTCGTCGTCAGTACGTACGAGATAGGCATCTGTCATGCCGCCCTCGTTGAGCTTCTTGAGCATCTTCCTGGCCGTGGGCTCATCCGCCACGTTTCGAATCTGCACCCAGTGGCCGACAAACGTCTTTCCTTGCCTGGAGCGAACGTTCGACTGCATGCCGTCATCCGAATAGGCGAGCGCGGCTGAGTCGGCGTCCTCTCTCACCTTGAACGGACCGATCGTAACGCAGGACCTGCCGGTGACGGCCTGGAGCCTGGATCGCACACCGGGTAGCGTTACGCCGCCTCCCCCTGCCATCTCGTCGCGGCTGCGGCCGGACGTGACCTGGAGTGGTGGCCCCAGGTCCACCTCTTCAATGATTGCTGTTCCAGGCTTGTGCCCATCCTCGTGATAGAGACCCCACAGAAAATACAGAACATTTGCGAGCAGCAGCAGCAGCAACAGATTTTTCATTCAGCACTTTCCAGCATATGCGCGAGCCCCTGGAGGACGAGATGCGGACGATGCAGCGGAGTCACGTTGAGCGCCCTAAGAATGCGCGACGCATCCCCGCCGGTCAAGACAGTTGTTGGCTCGTAATCATTTGACTGCAAAGTTCGAACGGCCCGATCCACGGCACCGGCGACGGCATTGTGAGCGCCCTCTCGTACTGCGGCCGCCGTATTGCGGGCGAACATCTGCATCTCGGACCCCTTGCGCATGGGCAGCGGGCGCACCAACGGAATATCGCTGGTCGTTGACGCCAACGCGTTTGCCATTGCAGCCACTCCGGGAATGATCTGACCGCCAAGATGAGCGCCACTATCATCGATCGCATCCAGCGTAACCGCTGTACCGACATCGACAACGAGGCATGAGCCTTGAATCTCGGCCCAGGCAGCGACCATCGCCACCCAGCGATCCACGCCCATGCGGCGCGGTTGCGTATAGCTGTTTCGCACTCCCCAACCACGCTTTTCTACACGAGCGAAACGTACATCACAGTCACAGTGCATGCCAACAACGCCCGACAGCCGGGTCGCGTAACTCGTGCCAGCGACGTTGCTGACAAAAACCTCGTCTACACGCCGCGGCAGCCTGGTCGTCAACACCTGCAGGCCATTTTCCCGTACCCTTTCCTGTGAGATGTGTCCGGTGCGACGAATCTCGCCCTTGTCCAGAACGCCCCACTTGATGCGAGAGTTTCCGACATCGAGGAGCAACGCTTTCATACGGCAACCACCGAGGCGCCAGCCATCAGCACGGAACCGGAGGTGACGCGGTGCCTGCCTTCGGACTGAGTATCGATAAGCAAGGCACCATCGTCGGCAATGCCGGCCCCTATGCCTGTTATCTGTCGTTGTGGTGTGTCAACGGTCAATTCTCGACCAAACAGCCAGTCGTGCTCAGACCACTGATGTCTGAACGGAGCAAACCCGCCGTCCTCGTAGTCGACGAAGGTTTTGCTCAAACCGCTGACGAGACTCGCCGCGATCTGGTTCCAGCCTGGCAGCTCCGCAACATGGCTTTTCAGATCGACAGCACGCGGCGTTCCGACTGTTGCCACAATTTCGTCCGACCTTCTGTCGAGGTCGATATTGATCCCGATACCGGTAACTATCGTCACGGCACCGTCCCTCTGGGTCAGTGCCTCGGTGAGGATTCCGCCGAGCTTGCCGTCCATTGCAATCAGGTCGTTCGGCCACTTTAGCTGCACACCGGCGACGCTTATCTGTCGCAGTGTTTCGATGACACCAAGCCCCGTTGCGAGCGTCAACGCCGGCAGATTGTTCGGAGGCACTGCGAACGTATAAGCCATGGACAGGCAGATGCCCGATCCGGGTGGCGACTGCCATGTACGGCCATGGCGGCCGCGACCCGCTGTCTGGTTGTCGGTGGCGGCGACACGGATCTGCCCCGTTGACGGCCCTGGCTGCTGCATCAGGTAGCTATTCGTTGACTCGATTTCGGCGAAAACTTCCAGCTCACCGAGTCTTGCTACCGTCGCTTCGTCGATTCTCCGACGAATGACGCCCGCATCAAGCCTGTTCATCAGTCGAATTCGCGTGTTTCCAGTTTCTCAATAAGAGCTTTGTGTGGCGATGCTCATCGCCGTCACGCATTCGTCGGATGTTGGAACGGTGACAGTAAATGATAAAAACGGCCATCGCGACGCTGTAGATGAACAATGGTTGGGCTTCGGGCAGTCGGGTGACCCCGAGCCAGACAGGAAGTGATGTTGCCGCGGCCATCGAGGCGAGCCCCACGTACCCGCTCAGAACAAGAACGACAGCCCAGACCAGCAGCACCACGATGATCAGGGCAGGGCCGAGCACGACAAGTGTGCCAATGAAGGTCGCGGCACCCTTGCCACCCCTGAATCCATGATAGATCGGCCAGACGTGGCCGATGACGGCTGCAGCCGCACAACACATGGTCAGCCAGGTCCTGGACACCTCTGGGTCCATCGCTACTAACGGCAGCTCGAGACCGGGTACCACGCCGGCACCGATGACGCCCTTGCCAACATCGATAACGACCACGACAAGCGCGAAGAAAAAACCCTGCGTTCTGAGCGCGTTGGTGCCGCCTGCGTTGCCGCTGCCCATCGTACGGATATCAACGCCGCCACGCAGCTTGCCGACTATCAAGGCACCCATGAGCGAGCCGATGAAGTAGCTGATCAGGAACTTGACGCCGAGTTCCAACATTAACGATACCGCTTTGCGAGAACAGTCGCGCGCATTGTAGCATCGCTATTCGACGTCCCGTTCCGGCAATTATGAGTACAGATACCATTCGGCTCTTCCTGAATCCCACGGCGGGCCGTGGCCGGGCGGGACGCCGACAAGCGCAAATCGTCGAACTTCTGAAAGGCGCGGATCTACCCCTCGAGCTGCACAAGAGCGACGCGGTTGGCAATCTCGAAGAGCAGGTCAGGAGCCACGTTGACAACGGCGTGAATCGAATCGTCGTCGCTGGAGGCGACGGCACTGTGCACGAGGCCGTCAACGGCATTATGCGTTCCGCAAACGACGCGGCACTGGGTGTGATACCGACCGGGACGGGTAACGACTTCGCCAAAGCCTGCGATATACCGCTCAACTGGCAACATGCGACCCGGCTGTTGGCCGACAGGTTAGCGGCCGGGCAGTACGCAAGAACCATTGATATCGGCATCATGAATGGTCGTTTTTTTGCCAATGGAGCCGGAATCGGTCTGGATGCGAAAGTCACTCGAATCGCGCGATCCTATCGCTTGCCAATCGGTGACTTCGTCTACCTGCTGGCCATCTTTCGCGCGATGCTCGATGGAATCGCGACGCCCCGCTTGGAGATAAGGTCTGACGAAGTCTTATGGGACGGTCCTGCTACTCTTGCGAGTATCAGCAACGGACCCTGGATCGGCGGCATGTTCCACATGGCGCCAATGGCAAGAAACGACGACGGCAAACTCGAGCTGGTGATTGCGGATCCTGTGTCGCGTCGGCGCATACTGTCGCTGCTGCCAAAGTTGATGTCGGGCGCTCACACCGG
>Ga0265306_10000768_pt1 | contig 15487 bp, 14 predicted proteins | sample Helome_3_FD_192493 | JGI IMG/M metagenome (GOLD analysis project Ga0265306, IMG submission 192493) | Marine sediment microbial communities from subtidal zone of North Sea - Hel_20160420 (Illumina Assembly) | ecosystem: Environmental > Aquatic > Marine > Subtidal zone > Sediment ...
TTTCGTAACAGAAGCAATATAAGTCTGGAAGGACTTAATGAATATGTCGAATTATTGGCTCCTTTTGATCCTACTGGTACAGGAAAAGATTCCTTAGCCACAGGAACTAAGCACCAGTGGAATGCACTAAGATTTGAATATAACTCCAGACCACAAAGTATGTTTACCTATGCTGCAGGAGGAAGGTTTGGCGGCTACTATGAAGAAGGTAAATTCACAAACATAACAAGTGAATTGGGCTATCGTTTTCAGCCTTATGTAAGTCTAAGCACAAACATTAGTTATAATAATATCAAATTACCGGCACCATGGAATACCACAGAATTTTGGCTAATAGGATCTGAAATAGATATTACATTTACCAATAAATTATTCTTTGCTACTTTATTTCAATATAATGAACAATCCAAAAACTTCAATCTGAACTCAAGACTTCAATGGCGCTATAAACCGGCATCGGATTTGTTTCTTGTCTATACCAATAATGAATTATTGGCGCCATTTGACGGCAGGACCTGGTCAATTACACTAAAACTGACTTACTGGTTTAATAAATAAAGTTAAAGTCAAAAATAAAATTGAACTTCTAAGTAACTAGCTTTCAATTATACCTGATTATGATTAATAATCTAATTTTTTCTCGTAATTTACTAGTTAAAACCATCTACCTCATTAAAAGTAAAACAACAGGTCATGAAAGAACAAAAACCGAATTCTAAAGCCAAACAGGAAAACAAAAAATCAAATCTCACACGTAGAAAATTTATTAGAAATTCTGCCTTTACGATAGGGGCGATTTCAATAATACCACGTCATGTTTTAGGAAAAGGTTTTGTTGCCCCAAGTGATAAGGTTAATCTGGGTTTTATTGGTCTAGGGAAACAGAGTAGAGGACTTGCTTCACGATTTGTACAGAATACAAGTGCACAAATTGTAGCCGGTTGTGATGTCTGGACCACTAAAAATGCCTGGTTTAAGGATCATGTTGAAAAGGTATATGCAGAACATCGTAACCAATCAAGTTATAACGGTGTTAGCTCATATCTGGAGTATAAAGAACTTCTTGATCAGGCAGAAATTGATGCAGTTGTAGTGGCAACACCAGACCATTGGCATGCTTTACAATCTATTGACGCAATGAAAGTCGGAAAAGATGTTTTTTGTGAAAAACCTTTGACACATACTTTAAAGGAAGGCTCGGATATGGTGAAATGGGCACAAAAAACAGGTAAAATTGTTCAGACCGGAAGTATGCAACGCTCGTGGGATAATTTTAGAAGAGCTTGCGAACTAGTAAGGAATGGATATTTAGGAGATATTCAGAAAATTTTGGTAAATGTGGGTAACCCTGCAAAACCATACGATTTAACATCTGAGCCTATGCCAGATGAAGTTAATTGGAATAATTGGTGTGGCCCGGCACCTCTTCTGGGCTATAATCACCGCCTTGCACCTTCAAATAATGATGTCGATTTCTGGCCGGATTGGCGTTTGTATCAGGAGATTGGTGGGGGAATTTTATGCGACTGGGGTGCACATATGTTTGATGTCGTTCAATGGGCATTAGGAATGGACAGAACCGGACCTGTGAAATTTGAACCACCAGCAGATAAAAATGCGGTCCGTGGTTTAAAGATGTATTACGCTAACGGAATAGAAGTGGTTCATGAAGATTTTGAACGAGGATGGGGTGTTCGTTTTTATGGAACCGAGGGCAAAATGGATGTGAGTCGTAGTTTTCTTGAAACCGATCCTGCAGGTATTCTGAGCGTGGAATTAAAAGATACAGATACACGTTTGTACAAAGTAAAAAAAGATCATTATCAGGATTGGATGGATGCTATCAAAAATAGAACCCAACCTATCTGCGATGTAGAAACAGGCCATCGCTCAGCTAGTGTTTGTAATATCGCAAATATTGCCTATACCCTTGGTGAAACACTTCACTGGAATCCTGATTCTGAAAAATTTAAAGGAAACGGTACGGCCAATAAGATGCGACATGTGAAGTACCGAAAATTTTAAACTACTAGCTTTGACCTAATGATTGGGTCATGAAAAATTTTATTATTAAAGTTTGAGACTGAAAGTTTTGATGATTTTTTAAGACAAACCTACCATATAAGATAATATTTAATAATTCTATTATCTTTAAAGGTGGATCTTGAAGTTGTAACATATAAAACCACAATAAAAAAGCTCTCATTAATAATACTTACGATTGTGGTATTTTTGGGGTTCTTTTTCAATATATCTGCACAAGTACCTCCGGATTGTACCATGTTGACTTCGCCTTCTAATGGTGAAACAGGGGTTTCTGTAAATACCCAATTGCAGTGGCAGGCTGTAGCAAATGCCACCCAATATTTCCTTTATATTGGCACTAATCCAGGAGGAACAGATGTCTTAAATGGAGTATCCGTGGGTAGCAATCCCAGCTATACACCTACCACAAGTCTTATGCCTAATACAGTCTATTATGTAACTGTAATTCCTAACAATAATAACGGTGATGCCCAAAACTGTGTTGAAGAAAGTTTCACAACGGGACTTGCAAGTTCTATCCCGGGCTGTGTTACACTGTCTAGTCCTATCGCAGGTTCTTATGGAGTTCCTCCGGATATAAGTATTAGCTGGACTGGCCAATCAGCAGCAACAGGCTATATTCTGAATATAGGTACCAGCACGGGTGCAAATGATATTGTAAGCAACGAAGATGTAGGTAATGTGACTACTTATAATCCTCCAGCTGACTTACCACTTTCTCAACGTGTTTATATTACCATAACACCCTATAACAGCACTGGCGAATCTCCTTCCTGTTCCGAAGTTAATTTTAGGACAAGAGGAAATAATCCCCCGCTGTGTACCGAAATAATAAATCCGGTTGACGGAGGTGAATTCGTTTCAGTGACCGCAAATATTACCTGGATTAGAGATTTCAATGCCTCAGGTTACCTTATGACTATAGAGAAAACGTCTATTGGAGGGGTTAAAATACTCGACAATTTTGATGTCGGAAGTGGTACTAATTATAAACCCCCGGATTTTGAAGGTAATACCATGTATTTTGTAAGCATAACACCCTATAATGATTTGGGAACAGCTCTAAATTGTCAGCCAATTTCCTTTACAACCGGCGCAGGTCCAGTACCACCGGATTGTACGAATCTATTAATTCCAAAAAATGGTTCTAATAATATTAGTGTAAACTCCGATTTAGAATGGGAATCTGTGAATAATGTTTTAGGTTATATTCTATCGGTAGGCACTTCATCCGGCGGGACAGATCTGGTGAATGCAATCGATTTGGGTGATACAACCAATTACAGCTTTGATCAACCACTTCCTGAGGCAAGCACTATTTATATAACTATTATTCCCTATAGTATAAATTACCAGGCAGAAAATTGCCGTGAAGAATCTTTTACAACAACCGGTTTTCAGCTTATGCCGGAAGAATTACCTGTCCCCAAATTTTTTACCCCAAACAATGACGGTTTTAATGACCAGTGGATAGTTAGCTCAACTCCGGAAATTGAAGTCAGTACAATACATATATTTAACAGGTATGGCCAATTGTTGAAACAATTATTCGCGGATCAGGGTTGGGATGGCAATTTTAATGGTAAACCTCTGGCATCTGACTCTTATTGGTACCGAATAGAAACTATCCAGGGCAATTCACTGGTTGGTTTCTTTATGCTAAAGCGATAAGGTATTATGCTGAATCGGCACTAAATTTATATTCAGGTGGAAAAACTTATCATTAAAACCGGACTATTTACTTGTAATAGCGCTAATTGTTCAATACACTATCATTCCTCAATCAGATTATCACTAGTAAAAAAATAGTGTATATAGAATTAAGATAATTTTAAGTGCTTTATACCTCCGAAAGTACTATCTTTTATTGATGTGGAATAGATCAATTAGTGTGGGCTTTCTTTTAATGGTACTGATCATACCAGATCTTTACTGCCAGTATTCAGAGAGTGACTGGCATACTCGGGATAAATGGATGAAAGTCACGGATATATTTGAAATTGCTGGCATCCGTGCTGGTCATGAAGTTGCGGATATTGGCTGTCATCAGGGGTATATGAGCATTCGACTTGCAAAATATATTGGAGATACCGGGAAGGTATATTCCGTGGATGTCCGGGAAGATCGATTAAACAAATTAAATGATATAGCCACTAAAAGAGGCATAGGAAATATCCAAACAATTTTAGGAGATTATGACGATCCCAAATTAAAGGAACATAGCATAGATGTGGCATTTATCATTGATGCCTACCATGAAATGAACGATTATAAACAAATCCTGCTAAATGTAAAAAAAGCCTTAAAACCAGATGGCCGTTTAGTAGTTTTGGAAAAGCTTAAACATAAAATGATTGGAAAATCTAGACAGGAGCAAACCCTCGCACATACTATTTCACCAGAATTTGTTGAAAATGAATTGATAGAAGCTGGCTTTGTAGTTACAGCCTTGGAAAAAGACCTAGGTTTTTGGGAAGAAGATCCGGATAAAAAAATATGGGTGTTACTGGCAGTTCTTCCTTAAAAATAACCTTTTAGTATCTTGTAAGAAAGAAAAAATTATCTTCTAACTTAAATATTTAACTGTGAAAAACGTCTTACTAAACACAATATTATTGCTACTGGCCACGGTTAATCTGATTGCTCAAAACAATGATGAAAAGCATCAAAAAAAAGAAGAACAAAATAATTTAGTATATAATGCTACCAAAAATCTAATTGATTCCGGTAATTATCTGTTCGATGCAACCTATATTACTGGGGGAATATCATTAGCTACATTAACGAATCGTTTTATTGTAAAAGAAGGTGAGGTTGATATAGATTTACCCTTTTTTGGCACGGCAAGAGGAGCTGGTGGATATAATACCAATGCCGGTATCACGTACAAAGGGGTTCCGGATAAATATAGTGTTAAATATATTGATAAGAAAAGACGATCAATTATTAAAATAGGCGTACGCAGTAGTTCTGAGCGACATGATATCACGCTCACGGTGAGCTATGCTGGCCAGACCAATGTCAAAGTAATAAGTAGTGGGAGATCTTCAATAATGTATAGGGGATATTTAAAGCCATTAAAAGAAGAAATTATTAACTAATATGTATGTCCATTTAGCCAACTTCGAATTCCTGTGGACTTCATGTTACGTAAGTGAAAAAAATGACAAATTTATCTAAAACCAGATCTTTATTTAAATTACTTGTTCTAGGCATAATTTACTTATTTACTATATTTGGCCACAGCCAAATTGACTATAAACAATTAAGGGAGAACATGATAAAGAATCAGTTACTGGCAAGAGATATTAGCGATCCGGTTACTTTAAACGCAATGCGAAATGTTCCCAGGCATGAATTTGTGCCAACAAAAATGCAGCCATATGCTTATGCAGACAATCCATTGCCAATTGGAATGGGACAAACCATCTCTCAGCCCTATATAGTTGCTTACATGACTCAGGTCTTGAAATTAAAAAATTACCATCGGGTTTTAGAGGTGGGCACCGGATCTGGATACCAGGCAGCCATATTAGGACAAATTGTAGATACTGTGTATACCATAGAAATTGTTGAAGCCTTAGCCTTTACAGCAAAAAATAGACTTTCGGAATTAGGGTATGACAATATTGATGTGAAAACAGGTGATGGATACCTTGGTTGGCCTGAGAAAGGCCCTTTTGATGCAATAATAGTTACTGCCGGAGCAGAGGAAGTGCCTGAACCACTTTTAAAACAGTTAAAGGAAGGAGGGAGGATGATTATTCCGGTTGGGCCTCATAATGGAGTCCGGCAATTATTGCTGATCACTAATAAATCGGGGAAATTTATAACCAAGGAAGTTATGGCTGTGAGATTTGTTCCCCTTACCAGAAAGAATAATTGAACAAAATGGAGCATTAAAAAAGGAGGTTAATTTCTTTCACCTCCTTAGTTAAATCCTTGCTGGCTTCATCGGGCCAGTTTCTTGCCTACCGTTACCGTACATAATTTCTGCTTTCTGTCCAACGAACCCGTTTACTGTCCTTAAAATTGGAGAAGTATGAAAACCTTCTTGAATCTGTTGGTGAATGTTGTAATAAATTTCTCATTTCTTTGTTTTTTACTATTAGGATTACTTGCTATTTTACTATCTAAAACTGTTAAATGGTATAGTGTCTTACTTCTGCCCAGCGTACTCTTTTGCTGTTTTTAAAATTGGAAAAGAAGGTGTGCCTTCTGGCTTCTGTTGGTGTTTGTTTGATAAAATGTCTCATGATTGTTCGTTTTTAATGTTAATACTAATTGGTATAGTTTCTTGCTTCTGACCAACGTACTCTCTTGCTGTTTCTAAAATTAGAAAAGAATGAATACCTTCTTGATTCTGTTGGTGTTTGATTGCTAAAATTTCTCATCGTTTTTATTTTTAAATTGATATTGTGTGCTTTTACTTTTTTAAACTGTAAATCTTAATGACTTACAACTAATAGACGACAATAAATATTATTTGTTACAGTACTATGTATAAAATAGTACCATTTCATACATTTTTTAACACATTTTACGTTTACAAAGTAACAAAAATATAGCTATAACCCTGTTATACAGTGTTTTATATAAATAGGTTAAAATTGAAATTTATTACCATTAAAATGTGTTTTTAGGAACATACTTGTAAAAAAGTCAAAAAAGGCAAGGATAAAAAGCAATTAAAACTTATATTGTAGACACCAGTCAAACCAAAACCTAACAAAAGTCATATGCTATATTTTTATTCCATATTAGATTTATGATTTTATTCCCAAAAACAAGGACGTATGAAAATATATGATGACAAACACATTAAAAATGTTGTATTCGTAGGAGCACACAATAGTGGTAAAACTACGCTTGCCGAAACCATGCTCTTCGAGGCCGGTCTTATTAATAGGAGAGGGACGGTAGAAACACAGAATACGGTTTCAGATTATCATGAAATTGAACACGAAAGAGGCACTTCGGTTTATGCTACTCCACTTCATACTGAATGGCGCAATTACAAGATAAACATAATAGATACTCCTGGACTGGATGATTTTGTAGGAGAAATTATTTCGTCAATTCGTGTTGCGGATACAATTGTTACAGTTTTAAATGCACAGCACGGTGTGGAAATTGGAACTGAAATAATTTGGAGTTATGTCAATAACTATTCGAAACCAACACTTTTTGTTGTAAATCAAATAGACCATATAAATGCAAATTTTGAGGACTCTTTCAAAGGTATTAAAGCACTCGTGGGTAACAATGCAGTAATTATTCAATATCCATTGATCATTGATGGTGCGCAGTGTATCATCGATGTTCTGAAGATGAAATGCTATAAATTTTCACCTGAAGGAGGAAAACCAGAAAAATTACCAATACCTGAAGATCAAAAAGAACGTGCAGATGAATTGCACAATGAGCTTGTTGAAAAAGCAGCTGAGAATGACGAAGAATTATTGGAGTTGTTCTTTGAGAAAGGTACACTTAATGAAGATGAAATGCGGGTAGGTATTAAAGCGGGAATGCTAAATCATGAGTTGTTCCCGGTTTTCTGTGTTTCTGCAATAAATGATATGGGTACTGGCAGACTCATGGGCTTTATAGATAATGTAGCGCCGGCTGCTGCTGATTTGAAATCAGAACAAACAGTTGAAGGGGAAGTGCTGGTTCGCAAAAAAGAAGCACCAACAGCTTTATTTGTTTTTAAAACGGTTTATCAACCCAGTTTGGGTCAGATCTCGTTTTTTAAAGTGAAATCTGGAGAAGTTAAGGCAAATGATAAATTGGTTAATTCCAGAACTGGTGAGACTGAGATACTCAACCATCTTTATATTATGGATGGTAAGAAGCGGGAATCAGTGCCAAAATTAGAGGTAGGTGATATTGGAGCCACATTAAAGCTTAAAAGTACAGAGACCAATGATACTCTGCATGCAGCAGGGAAGTCAATTACTATTAAACCCATACAATACCCGGACCCCAGAACACGTAAGTCGGTATCGGCAGTGAAAAAGAATGAAGAGGAGAAACTTAGCGATGCTTTAAAGAAGATCCATAATCAGGATCCAACAGTAGTAATTGAGTTTTCAAAGGAACTAAAGCAACTAATTTTGGGCTGTCAGGGAGAATTGCATTTAGCAACTATTAAATGGATATTAAACAATATTTATGGAATTGAAACTAAGTTCGAACCCCCAAAAATAGCCTACAGAGAAACCATACAAAGATCATCAAATGCCAATTATAGGCATAAGAAGCAATCCGGGGGTGCAGGACAGTTTGCCCAGGTACATCTTAAAATAGAACCCTGGTATGAAGGAATGCCTGAACCGGAAGGTTTTAACATCAGAGGGAAGGAAGAAGTTGATCTCGCTTGGGGGGGGAAATTAGTATTTTATAATTGTATTGTAGGAGGAGTAATTGATATACGATATTTACCATCTATTAGAAAAGGTATTTTAGAGGTTATGGAATCAGGCCCCCTTACTGGCTCTTATATCCGAGATGTTCGTGTAATGGTATATGACGGTAAAATGCATTCAGTAGACTCCAACGATATCGCTTTCAAAATTGCCGGGGCACATGCCTTTAGAGAAGCTTTTCTAAATGCTAAACCTAAACTTTTAGAACCGATACAGGAATTAACTGTTAAGGTTCCGGAAGAAATGGTAGGAAATGTTATGACTGATTTACAATCAAGAAGGTCTATCATTCAAGGAATAGACAGTATAGATCACTATCAGATTTTGAAGTGTGTAGTTCCACAATCAGAACTATATGGATATTCAACCAACTTAAGGTCACTTACCCAGGGAAAAGCAACGTTTAATTCAGCTTTTTCCTCTTTTAAGGCAGTTCCAAATAATATTCAGGCGAACCTGGTTAAAAATTAAGGAAGTCCTAAGTTTTAAAGAAAGCCATATCGTAATATTTTTCAATCGATATGGCTTTTTTGTACTTATAGCTTAAATTGAAGATTCATAAGTACATTATTTGAGATCTATTAGTGACGGCGAACCATACATGATTTCTGGTTATTGATACATTACTGTTTTAAAATTCAATGAAATGTAGTAATTTTCTGTAATAATATTTTACAGAGATACAGTTCTTGGCAACAATGCATTTTAATGATCAGTATATCGATTTTCATTGTCATCCTTCCTTAAAACCATTTGGAAAAAGCTTCAATTATACGCCTTCGGGAGTTCATATAAGCCATAGGAATAGCAAACGAAGTATCTGGCATTATGATCCTCCTTCAATAATCGATAAATTATTAAACTACTTAACCGGACTTACCAAATTTTCACAGGCAAACTTTGCAAGCCTTGTTAAGGGCGGGGTAGGTATCGTATGTGTTTCTCTCTATCCATTGGAAAAATGGTTTGTGAGAAACAAAATGAACAATGAATTATTACTGGATCTTGCCTCAAATTTTGCCTTAGGAGTAGGGGATAAGCGCATTGATTATATACAGGGGATAACCGATTATTTTAAGGATGTTCAGGCTCAATATGATTTTTACATGCAATTAGATGGTAAAATAATACAACTTCCGGAAGGTAAGTTTCGCTACAAATTAGTGAATAGTTTTACCGAAATAGAGAATATAAAGAATCAGAATAATTCTGGAGGAAAAGTACATACTATATGTGTAATCTTGAGTATTGAAGGATTGCATGTACTCAATACTGGCCTAAGGCAGCCATTTAGTGAAGTTGAAGTATTGACTAATCTGGAGAAAATTAAAAATTGGCAATTTCGCCCTTTATTCATAACTATCGCACATCACTTTTGGAATCAACTATGCGGACATTCCGAAAGTCTATCGGGAATAATATTGAAATTTGCAGATCAGTCTGAAGGACTTAACAGCGGATTTACTTCTACGGGGCGAAAAGTTATGGAGCGACTGGTTGATAATAGCAATAATAAAAGAATTATTCCCGACATTAAACATATGAGTATTCAGGCTAGAACAGAATACTATCATATGTTGGATTCAGGTAACCCAAAATTTGAGAATATCCCCGTTATTGCCAGTCATGCGGCTTGTAATGGCCTTAGATCTTTTGACGATCCTCTAGTAGTTCATCCCAATACCGCCAGTAAACTAAATCCTGTTTCCATTAATCTTTTCGATGAAGAAATTATTCGTATTGCCAAAAGTAAGGGCATAATTGGACTACAGTTGGATGAGCGAAGAATTGTCAACAAAAAAACATTGAAGAAAACCAAGAACTCCGTAAAACGAAGTAAAATTATGCATTATCGATCAGAATTATTATGGAATCAGATACAACATATTGCAGAAGTCCTGGATGCTGAAGGCCTTTTTGCCTGGGACTGTATGGCAATTGGATCCGATTTTGACGGCATAATAGATTCACTAAACGGATTCTGGACTGCCGAAGAATTACCTTTTTTAGCAGATTTTCTTGAGCGTCATGCATATAACTATATGTTATCCCATCCTTTGGTAAATATTGAGAATGCCATACATGCTGATGAAATTATTGCCAGACTAATGTCTATTAACGGGAGTAAGTTTTTAAAAGAATATTTTAGATAAGATTATAAAGCAGCATCTCAAATACTTGAAGAATACATTCAGAAACTAAAAAAATATGTTTAAACATATGTTAAATGTATTAGACAATATAATGGAATGTATAAATTAGTACCTTAGAAGTAGTGTTATTTAATAAATTTTTGACCATTTTTTGGAATTTAGGAAATAATAGGGCTATTTTGAGTAAGGAATAAAGACAATTTCCTTCTAATAACAAAGATTGTAAATTAACATGGATATAATTGACAAGGCGCGATTGTTTGAACAACGCAAATGGAATAAGCTTACTACTAGCGACCGTATTGTTGCTTCAAGGGAAGCAAAATCACTTATTTTGGAATTAAACGAGCTTTACAAGCAAAATGAAGACTCAGCTTTAATGGAACTTATGAAGCGTTTAACTGTCCTAAAGAAAAAGTTAGAAAAACGCCTTAAAGGCAGGCCGGAAATTTAATATTTCCTAATCTTCAGCTTTATTAAATATTTTTTTGAATCTATAGTCAGAATCAAACTCTATTCCTTATTAAGCTGTTCCATTAACAGATCATAGCTAATCAAATTAGTATAGAGTTCACCAGCAAGATTTACGATTGGAGAATTAAGTGAGTCTATTGGTGTTTCTTTTCCAAATACGACTTGCAGTTGCTCTTGCAATTCAGGTTTTTCTTCTAGTTTAATGAGTTTGAAAAGATACTTACTCTCATTTAATGGAATTACCAGACTATCACATTGATCACATTTATTAGGGACATAAACCGTTATTTGTTTGGGTGGTTTAATCTTGATTTGTTCAGATTCTTTCTTCAACGCCCTTGTTGAAAGACTATCGTTCACTTTTAACTTATAAGTATATGAAGGTTGCTTACCTCTTATAAGAACTATGGTCTTCAAATGTACTTTTGAAGTGGCAGGAACCCTTATAAATCTGGGTCTTGCGCTACTTTGCCTAAAATTAGTGCCGGTTAGTGTAAACATCACATCAAGGTCTTGTTCATTTACATTAATGGCATAAAAAGCGATCCGGTTAGGAATATCTTCAGTGACTATTTCAATTTTTTTATCCTGAGAATTACCATTTACCAATATAAACAGAACGCCCAGGAACATTACTTTTTTATACACAGCAATTTTTTTAGGAAATACAAGATAGGTAAATATTCCTGTGCAATCAGACTTGAATCTGCAGATTTGGATGTTTTAGTCGTAAAATGTAAATACTACTTCTTCTATAACATAGAATATATTTGTAGGCGTTATGAATTATTCTTTTGGAGTGAAGTGGGCAATTCATATACTTCAAGATCAAAATAAGAAACCGCAGCCAGCAAATGGTCAAAAATATCCGACATTATATATTCATAGTTCTGCCATCGCTTGTCACTACTGAAGACATAGATCTCAATTGGAATCCCTTGCGGAGTAGGTGCTAGCTGTCTGGTCATCATCGTCATGTTCATATTCAAAGCACTGTGATTACTAAGATAAGACTCAATATATTTCCGAAAAACACCAATATTGGTAAGATTTCTGCCATTCAGTAGAAGTGTTTTATCAATATTATATTCCTTGTTATAATTTGATATTTTTTCATTTCTCATATTCAAATAATCACGAATAAGTTCAATTTCTTTTAGCTTTTCAATTTCTCCATCCGTTAAAAATTTTATATTCTTCTGCTTAATAATCAATGCTCGTTTTATTCGTCGACCGCCAGATTCTTGCATCCCTCTCCAATTTTTAAAAGAATCTGTAATTAAGGCATATGTGGGTATTGTTGTGATGGTCTTATCAAAATTCTGAATTTTTACCGTCGCCAGATTAATTTCTATAAGGTCGCCATCAGCGCCATATTTATCGAAAGTGATCCAGTCTCCTATCCGGACCATATCGTTCATGCTAACCTGAATACTTGCAACCAGGCCCAGTATGGAATCTTTGAATAATAATAACAAAACCGCAGAGGCTGCTCCTAATGCCGTGATAAACTTCCAAATAGTAGTATCTGTAATAATTGCAAAAATGGTCATTATGGCCAGTATCCAGCCAATTATCATAAAGACTTGTATATAGCTGTCTATAGGTTTGTCATTAAAACCTGGTTGTGTTTTGAGGAAATCACGCAAACTTCTAAGTATGCTCTTTACAATATTCAGAATCAATATTATGCCTATAATGTTTCCAACTTTCAGAGCCATTATACTTAAATATGAAAAGTCTGTAAAAACAAATGGGACTAGCTCAATTGCCAGAAGTAGGGGGAGGATATGCGCCAAAAGTCTTGGCAGTTTATTTGTAATGGCGATGTCATCTAAGTTGGTTTTTGTCTTTCTGGCAAAAAGGACGGAGACTCTTCGGATGAACTTTTTAATTACAAGATCGAGGACACGAACTACAATTAACATGATCAATAACAGTCCAATTAAATTTAGATACCTGGCAGTAGATTCAGATATCCCCACTTCAATTAAATAGTCATATAAAAGATGGGCAATATTGTTATACATAATACTTCAGCATTTATGCAAAATTACAGCCAAATTTTTATTTAACACCCTGAATCATCTCCCTTTAATCCAGTATTCTCAAAATAGCCTTATTCATGAAGGTATAAAAGTTAATTATAATCATAATTGCATTTTTTGGAAAAAGAGATATACCCTTCAACGGAGGCAAAGATCAGGAAGTTTAAGTGGTACGGAAAAATTGGAATTCTATTAGATTCTCAATACTTTCACTTCTAAATCATATAATCTATAATGAATTTAAAAGGTCAAAATATATTGGTCACAGGAGCTTCCAAAGGTATAGGGAAGTCAATCGCTATTCATTTGCTTCAAGCAAATGCACAAGTTGGGATACATTATAATAAAGGTACTATTGAGGCTAATAAAATAAAAGCTAAATATCCTCATTCTGTAACTTTTCAGGCAGACCTTGCTCAGATAGATCAGGTACAATTGCTTTTCGAAAATACAATAGATCGTTTTGGATCTGTAGATACCATTGTTCTTAATGCTGGTGTATTCATACCACATCTAATAGAAGACGTAACTGAGAAATGGTTTGATATCTGGCGGCAAACAATGGCAATAAATCTTGAAGCCGCTGGTTTATTAACTAAAATGGGTATAGAACATTTTAAAAGCCGGGGAGGAGGGCGATTCGTATATATTGGCAGCAGGGCTGCCTTCCGCGGCGAAACGGAGGAATATCTGGCATATGCAGCCTCCAAAGGAGGGCTCACATCACTTGCGCGAACGGTAGCCCGATCCTTTGGTAAATATAATATCAAATCCTTTGTTATAGCCCCCGGATTCACTCGAACTGAAATGGCAGAAGATGTAATTCGCAAATATGGCGAAGAAAAGATACTTAGTGAAATGGCCTTAAAAGAGTTAACCACTCCTGAAGATATAGCCCCACTTGTAGTGCTTATGTGCAGTGGCCAAATGGACCACGCTACTGGTTCTACTATAGACATCAATGCGGGTAGTTATATTAGGTAAGCTGGAAATATTACTATAAATTCTTTTACTCCTTTTTCAGATAGATATATCTTTGTCAATTTACTTTACTACCAGGTACGTTAGGAGCCAAACGTGTTTCTATATTCAACAAGAATAATAAGAATAACCTCACAAAAAGGGCGTTACAACCATATTTACACATTTTATAGTAGAACTATATTCTTAAAATAATTAACTTGAGTTTCAAACAGTGCTCTTCAATATGATTTTTCAGTTAACCTACAGCTCAGTCGCTAAACCCGAACTTTCCATCACTGATATTGAAGAAATCATGTCAGTTGCAAATCAATTTAATGCTGATAATCACATAACGGGATGTCTCATATATAATAACGGGTACTTCCTCCAAATTCTAGAAGGGGAGAAGCAGATTGTGATGACTTTGCTGAGTAAGATTAAACTTGATGATCGCCATCATCATCTGATCGTACTTTCAGAGGGCCATACAAAATTCCGGACATTCAAGGATTGGGCAATGGCCTTTTATCAAAATCCTTTAAATACTGATTTAAGTAAGGAGGAACAGGAAATTAAGGAATCTCTATTGAATCTTTCAAATACTTCAAAAAAACCAAATTTTGCTTTGAAAGTTTTTTGGTATAATGTAAAAAATCTTCTATCCGAGAAGGGATATTATAAAGCTCCCTTATAAAAATATATTACCATTTATAAAGAAGGACATGTAATTCTTTAGACTGCAATCATAATGTTCTGGTCAATGACTATCAATGAAAAAATTGATCTACAAAATTTTGTAAGATAGTTGCGTTGCAATGATTCAAATCATTGCCAAAATATACGCTTTGTATTTCCTTTGTAAAAAAATAAAACGATGCTCTGGGCTGTTTTCGGCATACTTCTGTTTTTGTTTATACTGTATCTCTTATTTGTTCCTCTGGATATTGTTATAAACATGGCCAAAAACCAATACATTGTTCGTATTTGGGGATTGGCTAAAGTCGCTTTAGAAGGTCACGAAACAGAATTCTTACGAATTAAGCTAAACACATTATTTACCAGGTTTTATTTCTATCCATTAAGAAAAAAGAAAGAGGAACAGAAGAAAAAAATTGAGGCCAAATCCAGGAAGAAGAGAAATATTAAATCAAATTTTAAAAGCGGGCTACAAGTCTTAAAATCGTTTAAGGTGAAGAAATTACTGTTAGATATAGATACAGGAAATTGCATACAAAACGCAAAACTGTATCCTGCATTTGCTTTTTTGAATCACTATGTAGGCACTTTTCAAATAAATTTTGAAGGCAGAGTGAACATTGTTTTACACTTACAAAGCAGACCTGTTAACATTATAAAATCATTTATTAACTTTTAA
>Ga0265306_10000772_pt1 | contig 15462 bp, 14 predicted proteins | sample Helome_3_FD_192493 | JGI IMG/M metagenome (GOLD analysis project Ga0265306, IMG submission 192493) | Marine sediment microbial communities from subtidal zone of North Sea - Hel_20160420 (Illumina Assembly) | ecosystem: Environmental > Aquatic > Marine > Subtidal zone > Sediment ...
CATTATGTTCTGGGACTGGCCGCGGGATGGATCATGACATTCCTCGATACCGTGGACGGCAAGCTCGCCAGGGTCACAGCCCAATCCAGCCGCCTGGGCCACAACTTCGACCACGGCATGGACCTGCTGCATCCCCCTTTCTGGTACGTGATCTGGGGCATGTCGCTGAGCGGCTTCGACACCATGCTGGGCTTCGATCAGACCGACTATTACTGGATGATCTTCGCCGGCTACGTGGGCGGGCGCGTGTTCGAGGGCATGTTCCACCTGCTGGGTAGTTGCAGCATCTTCGGATGGAGACCCTTCGATGCCTATTTCAGGCTGTTCACGGCACGCCGAAACACCTGCATGATCCTGCTGACGCTGGCGGTAGCCGTCGGTCGTCCTGATTGGGGCTTCGTCGGCGTCGCACTGTGGACCGCCTTTACGACGGTCGCCCTTGGGGTACGCCTGGTCTACGGAGCGGTTGTCCGGGCAACGAGCGAGCCTCTGCGTTCCTGGTTGAGCAGCCCGGATGAAGCAGAAAAAGAACACCCGCGCGCCTTTCGGCAATTCTCGGTGACGCGCAGCGCCTACGCCCAGGGATGATGCCCCGGGCTGTTTGCCCTGGCTCTCCGGGGGCGTGCATCTTGGCCCCCTGACGGCGGCGCCCGGGACCTGCATTGAGGAGCCCATGAACGCTTTCTTTCTCTGCCGACAGCATTGCCCGTTTCTGTTCTTGACCTGTCTCTGTCTGGCCGGCACGGGCCGGGCCGATCCGACGATGCCCGTACCGCCCTTCGAGGCAGGTTACGCGGTCACGCGTGCCGGCATCCCGGTTGGCGAAGCCGTGCTGCAGCTCGAGTACCAAGACGCCGCCCGCTACCGGATGCGCTCGAGCCTGGAAATGAACCAGCTGGCCAGCCTGGTCGACGCTCGCAGTGAACGCGAAGAAGTCGAGGGCGAGTTCGTCGGCGGCATACCCCGGCCCCTGCGCTACCGCGCGCAGAGGACCGGCAGTGAGGCGCGCACGGTAAGTATGGACTTCGACTGGGACCGCGGGAACGTGACCACTGTGTTCGATGGCAAGAAAAGCTGCCTCAGGCTCGGACCGAAAACGGTCGATCCCCTGAGTCTCCACCTGCTTACCATGCTGAACCTGCAAAGCGGCACCCTCGCCGATGAGTACGAGGTCGTCGGCCGCGATCGTCTGAAGATTTACCGCATCCAGTCGCCGGGAGAGACCACAATCCGCGCACCTATCGGCGAACTGACGGCGCTGGCCGTGTCGCGGCAACGTCCGCAAAGCAAAAAGACGACAACATTCTGGTATGCGCCGGAGCTGGACTTTCTGCCGGTGCAGGTCTCCAGGACGAAGGACGGTACCGAAAAGAGCCGTCTGACCATCGATCGCCTCAAGAGGTAACGACGGGCCCGGGTGGAGACATCCCACCGGGCTAGCCCGTCAGCATGCCGTGCTCGATGTGGATCACGCTATCGGCGATGTCGGCCAGCCCCGACTGGTGAGAAACTGCAAGGATGGTGATGCTGCCGCGCAGGCCGCCTAGCGTGGCGCACAGCGCCGACTCGCTCGTCGGGTCCAGGGCGCTGGTAGCCTCGTCAAGGATGAGCAGCTTCGGCCGGCGCACCAGCGCCCGCGCGATGCAGAGACGCTGCCGCTGCCCACCCGATACCTTGCCGCCTCGCTCACCTACAACGGTATGCAGACCCTCGGGCATTGCCGCAACGAAGTCCCAGGCACCGGCGGCCCGCAGGGCCCACTCGGTATCGGCCTCGGTCAGCGCCGGGTCGCCAAGGGTGACGTTGTTGAGCACGCTGTCGTGCAGAAGAAGGATCTCCTGCGGGACGTAACCGATCATGTGTCGCCACTGAGTGAGGCTGCAATCGGCCAGCGGGGTGTCGTCCAGCAGGACCCGACCGGCGGTCGGCTTCAACAGCCCGGTGACCAGATCGACCACCGTGGTCTTACCCGATCCGGACGGCCCCACCAGCGTGATGAATGAGCCGACCGGGATAGACAGGGAAACGTCACGCAGGATCTGCTTGTCACCGATCGAGAAGCGCACCTGATCGAAACGGATCTCCCTCGTGAGTTGGGGAGACTGGTTGCCACCGGTCTCGCAGGCCTGCTCGGCGTTGGTGACCGCGCGCATGATCGACCAGTAGGCACTCTCCTGAGACACCATTTTCTGGTACGAGCGCTGCAGCTTCCCGGTGGCGTTCAGGACCCTCACCAGGAGGACAACGAGGACCATGATGCTCGCCACCGGGATCGCCCAGTGCGTGACCACCGCGTAGAGTCCCAGGGCGACCAACATCACGATCACCGGCTCCTGCAGCGCGCGAAGCGCCTCCTCGCTGAATACCTGGCGCCTCAGGGCGTCGTTGAGACGCCCGGTCTCGGACTCCTGCACGGCGCTGGCCCGCTCGGCCAGGCCCATGGATTTCAACGCCTTCACCGACTGCAGCGTGTCGGTCATGCGAGACAACAGCGAAGTGAACAGGTCGGTCTGGCGGCGTCCCGCGCGCCGGGCGGTCCCAACCAGGCGGCCGAAAAGCACAAGCAAAAGAGCGCCCCCCGCCAAGGCGCTCAGGGTGACCTGCCACGAGACCGTGAGGGCCACGAAGCTGTATACGAGGGTCTCGACCAGCAGCGCGATGGTACGGGCACCGTTGAGATAAGCCGATGATGCCCGCACCGACTCGGTCGCCATCGCGTTTGTCAGGGCGCCGATCGGCTGGTGAAGGAAGTAATCCCAACGAGCACCGAGCAAGGCGCTCAGCAGCTTAAGGCGCAGATCGGTGGCGATCTGGGCGACCGTATATCCCACGTGCCGATTCGCGAACAACAGCAGCAAGCCCTTCACTGTCATCCCGATGACGATGATGACCAACAAGGTCCCGAGCGCCGGGGTAAGTCCGACATCGCTCAACAAGCTCACAACGGGGGAGTCGCTCAACTCGGAAGCAGACCCTTGCGGGTCTAGAGCGACCTGCAGCATCGGCAGCAGTGCAGAAAGGCTCAGGCCCTGTGCCACCCCGGCCAGCAGAACGGCAAGGAGTGTTACCAGGGTCCGCACCGGGTAGGCACGCGCCACGTCGAGCATCAGACGCACGAGCCGCTCCTCGCAGACCGCGCGAAGCGCAAAACACCGCACTTGCAAAGGTTGGCGTTGAGGGACATCGGCAGAGATCGGGACAGCAGAATGGACACCGGGTCAGGGATATGCGTGGGGATGTGCGGGCCCGACCTGCGGGGCCACAGATGCTGATCATCGTACCCGCGGCGGTTACGCGCTGCAACGGCCCGGCCCGTGCCCCCGGCGTTGCTCAGACCAGGGATTGTTCGTCGCCGACGGCCACGAAGCATTCCCTGTGCTTCGAATACCGGCGCACCGACATGGTCACGTGCGGTTTCCCCAACCGGTTCTGGATTTGGATGATGTGGTATTGGGCGCGGCGCGAAGGGTGCTCAGCCAACTCCGAGGCCGAGCACACGCCGATGGCCGGGGCCCGGCCGCTCGGCGTGGACAACCAGTTCAGGTACGAGCGGTGGGCGTGTCCGTGAAGTATCAGTTCTACCCCCTGCCGCGAGACCACGGACGCCAGTGCCGCCGCGTCGGTCAGGCGCTTGCGCCATCGGATGCTCCCCGGTACCGGCGGATGGTGCAGCAGCAGTATCCGGAACAGGCCTGCCGAGCCCGTCTGGTGCAGAAGATGCGAGAGGGCCTCGAGCTGGCTTGGTCCGATTCGGCCCGTGGCGAGCAGGGGTGGAGAGGGGGCGGCTGAGCTTACGCCGATCAGGGCCACGTCGCCGCGTACGCGCAGGCTTGGAAACGTGGAGCGCGGGTCCTTATCGCGATCCGCGGCCGGCCCGTCCGAGCGCATGTAGGGCGCCCAAAGGGAGAACGTCCCTTCCCATGGCTCCGCCAGGTAGGCGTCGTGATTGCCTGGCACCAGGGTCACATGTTGTGGAGAGCCGACCCTCGGGAGCCAGTCCGCCGCCTGCGCGAATTCCTGCCTGGTACCCAGGTGGGTCAGGTCACCGGTGATGGCCACGTGATCGGGCTTCATCGAATCGATGTCGGCGATCAGTGCATCCAGCACCTCCGGGCGGTGCTCGTGGCGTCGACGCCGTCGCCAGGAGAGATAACCCAGCAGCCGTTTGCTCATCAGGTCGGTCACACCCACGCCGTCCGGAGAAGTGAGGTGCGGGTCGGAAAAGTGCGCGAGGGTCCAGTCCCGCCCGTTCATGGTCGACATGAGGTGTTCTCAGGGTTGCGATCATTAAGCCGGGGCCTCGGGTACACGATAGCGGGGTCCGGCTCAGCGCAGGTCTATGCGGTAGACCCTGGAACGCCGGGACGAAACCCGCTCGAACTTGTCCCAGATGCCCGTAATCGTGGTGTTGTGCTCCAACTCCCTGTTGCTCTCCACATATCGGATCCCGCGCTCATTCAGCGTATCGTACATGGCAACGGCGTTGAGGCCGAAGATCGGTCCAGACGGCTCACCCGGCCTGACACCGGTCAGTAGAAAGTCCACCGCCTTCGGCTTCTTGTAGGCCCGGAGCAGGTGCAGGAAACCGAGCGGGAAAAGCCGTCCGCGTGCCCGCTTGAAGCCTTCGCTGAGGTTGGGCATCCCGATGATGAATCCAACCAGCTCGCCCTGCTTCGAGAAGGTCAGCTTGACGAAATTCGGGTCCAGGAAGCCGAAATACTGCTTCGTGTAGAAGTCCTTCTGTTTCTGCGTCAAGGGCATGACCCCGTAGAGATCGGAAAAGGAGGCCTCCATCACATCCCAGACCGCGGCGGTGTGGGACAGCATTTCCTTGCGACTTGCGCAGGTGACCACCCGATACGCATCATTGCGGGCGAAGCGCCTGCGCAGTGCCTCCAACATACGGGATTTTTTGGGGACCAGCGAGCGGTACTCGACATAGTCGGCATCCTTCTCGAAGCCGTAGTCCTCGATCAGCCGCTGGTAATAGGGAAAGTTGTAGCTTCCGCTGATGGTCGGCAGATGGTCGAAGCCCTCGATCAAAAGGCCTTCGGGGTCGAGATCCGTAAAACCCTGGGGTCCGGTCATCTCGGCGCAATCCTCGCTGCGAAACCAGTCTGCCGCGCTGTCGAGCAGGCTCTTGGAGACGCGCCTGTCGTCGATGCACTCGAACCAGCCGAAGCGGCCTCGTTTGTAGCCGAGCTTTGCGGTCTCCAGAGTGTTGACGATGCAACAGAGTCTCCCTACGATCTTCCCGGCATCGCTTGCGAGAAGCAGCCTGACGTCCGAAACCTCGAAAGCCGGGTTCTTTCGCCGGTCGAAGTAGGCGAGCTCATCAGAGAAAAGCGGCGGCACCTGGTAGGGGTGGCCCTCATAGAGCCGATACGGCAACTTTACCCAGGATTTCAGCTCTCCCCGGCTAGAGACTTGGTGCACTTGGATACTCATCGAGACCCTTCCGAATGACAAGCGAGAAAATATACCGGAATCCAGCGTTCACCGCCCTTGTGCTCGCAGGAGAGCGGGGAACACCCGACCCGCTGACGGAGAACACGGGCGCTGGCTGCAAGGCGCTGGTGCCGGTGGGCGGCACGCCCATGTTGTTCCGGGTTCTGGACGCCCTGGCCGGCAGCATCGAGGTAGGCTCGATACTCATGAGTGGCCCCGACCGGTCGCAACTGCAACGGAACAGTGACCTTGCAGAGGGTATTGCGGCGGGCCGCTGGGATTGGCGCCAGCCAGAAGCCACTCCGAGCACGAGTACCTATGCCGTGCTCAAGTCCCTCCCGGAGGTACAGCCGGTTTTGTTGACCACGGCCGACCACGCGCTGCTGCGCGCCGAGGTCGTGGACCATTTTTGTGCCGCCGCGCGGCAGACCGGATGCGATCTTGTCGTTGCTCTGGCGGATCATGCCGGGGTTGTCTCGGCCTTTCCGGATGCGCGCAGGACCGCGCTGCGATTTCGCGGTGGCGCCTACTGTGGCTGCAACCTGTATGCCTTTCTGACACCCGAGTCGAGACGGGTCGCCGATTTCTGGCGTCAGGTGGAGAACGACCGCAAACGCCCTTGGCGCTTGGCCCGTGCACTCGGCTGGGCGCCCTTGCTCGGCTACCTGACCAGGCGCCTGTCATTGGAGGATGCTCTCAGATTGCTCTCGGACCGGCTCGGTTTGCGCATCTGTCCGGTCGTATTGCCGTTCCCGGAGGCCGCGGTCGACGTCGACAAACCGAGTGACAGGGATCTCGCCGAACGGATACTCCTGACCCGGACGGCCCCGTCGCAACCCTGACAAGCAATTAACCCGGTCGCGCCAATCCGGCGTCAACGGTATAAAAGCCGGGGCGCATTCGGCACTCCGGCGTGATCCCGAGCCGCTTTCAGGCGCTCAACATCAGGTCCGCCACTTCCTCGGTCGTCCGCTCAGCACCCGTGAGATGCCACTGTCCGACCATCGCTGAGGCGCGCAGGAGATCCAGGGGATAGTCGACCTCGGACCAGTCCAGGCCTGCGATCGACTGCGTCCAGACCTGGCCGGACTCCGCGATCCGGCCGATGATCGACAGGTACCATTGTTTCAAGGCGCGGGGATCCCGTACCGCCTGCTCGAGCGATGCGCGGAACAGTTCCACGCCTTGCCCACGGAACAGCATCAGGCCAATGGACTCGCCATCGGTGCGGTCCACCGGAAGATCCTTCCCAATCCGCAGGAGACGTTCACCGGCCAGCCGCACCTTCATGTCGTCCGCGTCATAGGCCGACTTGACGTCGGTCGCGAGAGTCACAGGCCGCGCCGGCGAGTCCAACAAACGCTCCAGCACGGTGGGTTCGAACAGGGTATCCCCGTTCAGCAGGATAAAGTCCTCGGTCATTTCGGCCCGTGCAGCCCAGCAACTGATCAGGTTGTCCGCTGCCTCGAAAAAGGGGTTGAAACACACGCTCGCCGCCGCCGTTCCGTTGCGCTTGGCAAGCAGATCTTCGACCTGCGCCGTCCCGAATCCCGTAACCACCGTGACGTGCTCCAAACCGCATGCCTCGAGCGCCTCGAGTTGCCACTCGATCAGGGCCTTTCCCTGAATCGGAAGCATGCACTTCGGTCTTTCAGCCGTCATGGGAGAGAGTCGGCGCCCCTGCCCGGCGCTGAGGATGATCACTTTCGTCATTATCAGGGGAATCCCTTGCAAAAGAGGGGATTCTACTATTTTATCGGTCAGGATTTCAAACGACAGGCCAGGCGTCCGTTTGCCCCAACGATCAGGCAATCAACGACATGACACGACTTTTGATCTTTTTCCCTGAAATCTGACCCAAATACGCACGCCTATGGAGCTGGTCGCGCGCGGCCATGCCCGGTGGCTGATTTTGTTTGGGCAGCGGTTCTCCCGCAGCATCAAGGTGAGGTCACGGATAGAGCCACGCCTTGTGGTAGGGGTGCATCAGGCCAGGAAGCGGCCCCAGGCGACGAAACCCCAGACCACCGCCAGTATCATTAGACCCAACAGACCTGCGGCCGAGCCGAGGTCCTTGGCTCGGCCCGACAATTCATGCATTTCGGGACCGATGCGGTCGACGATGGTCTCAATCGCAGAGTTGACAGCTTCGATTACCAGCGTCAGCAGGCAGGCCGCTATCAACAACCCCTGTTCTGCAGAGTCCCGTCCCAACCAGAATGCAGCCGGGATCAGCACTGCGCACAGCAAGGCCTGTTCGCGAAAGGCGGCCTCGTGGATAAAGGCGGCCTTTAGCCCCTGCCGCGCGTACCCAAAAGACAGCCAGATACGTTTGAGTCCCCGATGGCCCGGTTTGGGCATGGCCTTCTCCGCGGCCCGAAGCGATCGCGGGATAATACTCGGGCGGGCGGGGCAGTTCCATTCCGGCATCTGCCACCGGCATAGTCCACGCGTGCTGAGGCTGGGCAGCCAAGCGTCTAATATGACTGTATCCCAAATTTTTTGATGTAGGCGAGGAAATCTGCAGATGCTGATCAGTAATCTTGAACTGATACCGGGACGCCGGGTGGTCGAACACCTGGGCCTGGTGCAGGGGAGTTCGGTGCGTGCCAAGCACGTCGGCCGCGACATCATGGCCGGAGTCAAGAATATCTTCGGCGGCGAGCTCAAGGGCTATACCGAGCTTTTGCAGGAATCACGTGAGGAGGCCATGCAACGCCTGCAGCAGCAGGCGGAGGCAGTGGGTGCCAATGCAATCCTGAACGTGCGCTTTTCGACCTCCAGCGTTGCCCAGGGCGCGGCGGAGATCTACGTTTACGGCACTGCCGTGATCCTGGACTGAGCAGGTGTACAATCTCATCCTGTTTCTGGTCCTGCTGTCTCTCGGCTATGCGGTAGGCCAGTTCGCCGAGCGCCGGCACTACCGTTCCATTTTGCAGCGTGAGGAAAAACTGAATTCGCTGCCCGCGATAGCCTCGCGTTATCCACCGACCGAACCGCACTATCAACAGGCGCTGGTCACCGGCAGCACGGTAGTCTCGGTGGATTATTTCAAGCGTTTCCTGGCCGCATTGCGCAATCTGTTTGGAGGTCGTGTCACCTCTTATGAGTCCCTGCTGGACCGGGCGCGGCGTGAGTCGCTGTTGCGCATGAAGCAGCAGGCTGCCGCAATGGGTGCAGCCATGGTGTTCAACGTCAAGTACGAAACGGCCTCGATCTCGAAGGGGCGTGGCAATTCCATCGGCAGTATCGAGGTCCTGGCCTACGGTACGGCGCTGATCGATCCGCGCGGTTGATGAAGTATCGCAACCCGCGGATTCCCGAAGGCATCAACGTCAGCGATCGGCATCCGCTGAAAGAATTGTTCGTCCTGGCCGGTGGTGCCCTTTTGCTGCTGTTCTTGCTGAGCTGGCTGCTCGGTCAGTTCGGCGGTCGACTCGCGCGGCTGCTGCCGTTCGAGCATGAGGCCGCGTTGGCGCCCGTTTCGCTGTTGCGTAACGACGCCGGACCTGAACTGCAGGCCTACCTCGAGCAGCTCGGCAGTCGGCTGAGCGAAGAGATGGCGCTGCCGGACGGCATGCAGGTCCACCTGCAGATGAGCGGCGACGATACCTTCAATGCGTTCGCAACCCTGGGCGGCAATATCCTGCTTTATCGGGGTCTGCTGGAGCAGCTGCCGCACGAGAACGCCCTTGTCATGTTGCTGGCACACGAGATGGCGCATGTGGAACACCGTGATCCGATCGTTCAGATCGGGCAGGGTGCGGCGATCCAGGTGACGCTCGGCCTGTTGATCGGGGATCCCAACCTTGCCGTGCTCGGCAGTGCAGGGCTTTATACGCAGCTGCATTACACGCGTGAAATGGAACGTGAGGCCGATACTGAGGCGCTGGTGGCGGTGCAGCGGCTGTACGGCCATATCGGCGGTGCCCGGGAGCTGTTCAATGTCATCCATGCGCAACGCGACAAATCAGGCCGGGAGGAGATGCCCGCCATTTTCAGCAGTCACCCGCTTGATGCGCAGCGCCTGGAGGCGATCGGCGACCTGGCGCGCGAGCGCGGCTGGTCGGAGACCGGCGAGACGACACCACTGCCAGCGGCCTTCGGGCGCTGGATGAGCGAGGCCGCCGCCCGCGCAGCGAAGGCCAAAGAAGAAGACGCATTGAAACCGGGTCTGCCTATTTCACCCGCATCCCCGGCTGGGCGCCTTCATCCGGGTTGAGCACGAAAATATCCTTGCCGCCTGGGCCGGCTGCCAGCACCATGCCCTCGGAAACCCCGAACTTCATCTTGCGCGGGGCCAGGTTGGCGACCATGACGGTCATCCTGCCTTCCAGGTCTTCGGGGCTGTACGCAGATTTTATGCCGGCAAAAACATTGCGGGTCTCGCCCCCCAGGTCGAGCGTCAGGCGCAGCAGTTTGTCGGCGCCTTCGATGTGTTCGGCCTTGGCGATGCGCACCACGCGCAGGTCCACCCTGGCAAAGTCGGCGAATTCGACGGTCTCTGAGATCGGATCCAGGTTCAGCGGAGAAGCTGCTCCGGGCTTGCCGGATGACGTCTTGGCCTCTGCAGCGAGATCCTCTTTCGAATCCTCTACCATTGCGCTGATCTTGTCCCTGTCGACCCGGGTCATCAACGGTTTGAACTTGTTGATCGCGTGATCGAGCAGCGGTTCCGCCTGCGAATTCCAGCTCATTGGCGCTACATTCAGGAAGGCCTCGGCCTGCTCGGCCATCACCGGCAGGACCGGTTTCAGATAACCGATCAGCACCCGGAACAGATTGATGCCCATCGAGCAGATGGCGTGCAGCTGTTCGTCCTGGCCTTCCTGCTTGGCCACCACCCAGGGGGCCTTTTCATCGATGTACTGATTCGCCAGATCCGCCAGCGCCATGATCTCGCGCACGGCACGTCCGAATTCGCGTTTTTCGTACAGGTCGGCGATTTCGTCGCCCGCCTTGACGAAGGTGTCGAACAGCTCGGGCTGATCCAGACTGTGCGAGAGTCTGCCGTCGAAGCGCTTCTTGATGAATCCGGCGCAGCGGCTGGCGATATTGACCACCTTGCCGACCAGGTCTGCATTGACGCGCGCGGCAAAGTCCTCGAGGTTGAGGTCGATGTCGTCCACCCGCGAGCTGAGCTTGGCGGCAAAGTAATAACGCAGGTATTCGGGATTCAGGTGTTTCAGATAGGTGCTGGCCTTGATAAAGGTACCGCGTGACTTCGACATCTTGGCGCCGTCGACGGTCAGGAAGCCGTGTGCATAGACCCCGGTCGGCTTGCGGAAGCCGGCACCGTGCAGGGTGGCCGGCCAGAACAGGGCGTGGAAATAGATGATGTCCTTGCCGATGAAATGATGCACCTCGGCCTTGGAGTCGGCGTTCCAATAGGCGTCGAAATCCACCCCGGTGCGGTCGCAGAAGTTGCGGAAGCTGGCCATGTAACCGATCGGCGCGTCCAGCCAGACATAAAAATACTTGCCTTTCGCATCTGGGATCTCGAAACCGAAATAAGGCGCGTCGCGTGAGATGTCCCAGTCGTTGAGCCCGGCCTCGAACCACTCGTTGAGCTTGTTGGCCACTTCGGCCTGTACATGACCGGCCTTGTGCCAGTCCTTGAGGATCTTCTCGAAGTTGCCGAGCTTGAAAAACAGGTGCTCGGAATCTTTTTCGATCGGGGTGGCGCCTGAAACCGCCGACACCGCGTTTTTGAGTTCGGTCGGTGCATAGGTGGCCCCGCATACCTCGCAGCTGTCGCCGTACTGATCTTCGGCGCCACATTTCGGGCAGCTGCCCTTAATGAACCGGTCGGGCAGGAACATCTTTGCCTCGGGGTCGTAGGCTTGGGAGATCGTACGGCGGACGATGTGGCCGGCGTCGCGGTTGCGCTCGTAGATGGTCGTTGCGCAGACACGGTTTTCCTCGGAGTGGGTCGAGTGATAGTTGTCGAAGCCGACGTGGAAACCGGCGAAGTCCTCGGTATGCTCTTTCCACACCCGGGCAATGAGCTCCTCGGCTTCGATGCCCTCGGCACGTGCGCGCAACATGATCGGCGTGCCATGCGCGTCGTCTGCGCAGACGTAGTAGCACTCGTGGCCGCGCATTTTCTGGAAACGGCTCCAGATGTCGGTCTGGATGTATTCGACCAGATGGCCGAGGTGGATCGAGCCGTTGGCATAGGGCAGGGCGCTGGTAATCAGGATCTTGCGCTGTTGGCTGGTCATCGAAATCGCCGAATTGGGTATGAAATAACCGGGAATTATCCCACAGATGCCCGGGTGCCTGCGTGCCAGGGCGAGGTTTCCCCAGGCAGTACCGGTTTATCAACGGGCCGAAACCCTGCATCGTTGGATAAGCTCGGGCCTGTTCACACTACAAACACGCCGGTGTGTATGTAGTGTGAACAGGCCCTAACATCCGGCGGCGCCAAAACGCCGGTCCTGGCAAAACCCGACTGATTTGGTTGGGAATGCAGAATGGGTCGTGTAGAATCGCGCCGCAAATTGTTTCAGTTCATGTGTTCCGCGATCGCAGAATTTGTTCGGTCAGGGACCTCAGGAGTTTAGGAAATGGCCGAAGTCACCCGTGAAATCGTCGAAGAAGCCATCAAAGGCTATATCGAACCCCACCTCGAGACCGATCTGGTCAGCGCCAAGTCGGTGAAAGATGTGACCATCGACGGCGACAGGGTCAAAGTCCAGGTCGTGCTCGGTTTTCCGGCCAAGGGCATATTCGGCGATGTCGCAGCGGCGGTTAAGGCGGCCGTCGAAGGTGTAGATGGCGTGGGCAGCTGCGAGGTGGACGTCTCTTCAAAGGTGGTCGCCCACTCGGTGCAGAAGTCGCTCAAGCCGATAGACAACGTGAAGAACATCATTGCCGTGGCCTCGGGCAAGGGCGGGGTTGGCAAATCCACCACTGCGGTCAACCTGGCGCTGGCCCTGTCGGCCGAAGGTGCGCGTGTCGGTATCCTGGATGCGGATATCTACGGCCCGTCGCAGCCGCGCATGCTGGGCATCTCGGGTAAGCCGGAGTCAAAGGACGGCAACACGCTCGAGCCGATGATGAGCTACCACCTTCAGGCTATGTCGATTGGTTTCCTGATCGACGAGGAGACCCCGATGATCTGGCGTGGCCCGATGGTCACCCAGGCCCTGGAGCAGCTGCTCAACGACACCAACTGGGACGAGCTCGACTACCTCGTCATCGACCTGCCGCCGGGCACCGGTGACACCCAGCTGACCCTGGCTCAGAAGGTGCCGGTGTCTGGCGCCATCATCGTCACCACGCCCCAGGACATCGCCCTGCTGGATGCACGCAAGGGCTTCAAGATGTTCGAGAAGGTCGAGGTGCCGATCCTGGGTATCGTCGAGAACATGTCGATCCATATCTGTTCGAAGTGCGGTCACGAAGAACACATCTTCGGTGAAGGCGGGGGCAGTCTGATGGCCGAGCAATACGACGTGAGATTCCTCGGCGCGCTGCCGCTGGAGACCCGCATCCGCGAGGAAACCGACTCCGGCAAGCCGACCGTGGTCGCCGAGCCCGAGTCACGTCCGTCGCTGATATATCGCGAGATCGCGCGCAAGGCGGCGGCGAAGCTGGCGCTGCAGGCCAAGAGCTACGCGTCCAAGTTCCCGAATATCGTCATACAGAACAACTGAGTTTTTCCACGAGCTGTTCAAGCTCACCGAAAGCCCGCGCAATGCGGGTTTTTTGTGCGGGTGACGGGCGCCATCTCTGCCCGCACAAACCAGGAATGTTGCGGTGAACTTGACCGTAGTCAGCCGATTTCTGCCACTCAGGGGCAATCAGCGACCGACAGGTTCATGTGCAAAGCGGATATTTGCTATCGGACGATTCGGTTCTGGCATGGCTGCATACCAGAACCTCGATACCTCAGAAGGATTCAGCCAGCAGCCGACATTGGGGCAAGTGACTTGAGCTCATCGTAGCTCGGGCATTCCGACCTCAATCCCCCCCGAAGGGATACTGTTGCCAAGGCTCGTTGGCAGCGCGTAGAAACGCACACTCGCGTCGTCAGAGTTGCTCACCATGTTCCGTCCATCCGGCGACAAGGCGACGCGTTGGCCGCAGAGTTCGTGCTTTCGAAAAGCAGCTAGCGTCTCCCCTGTGTGTGGGTTGAGCAACATCACAGAACTATCGGTCTGCCGGCTGATCGATGCCAGATAGCTTCCATCGGCGCTGAACTGCAAGTGGTTCACAATGCCATAGTGGGCCGTCGGTAGCAGCTTGAGATGCACGTCGCCAGCCCGCCAGGAGAACAGATTGAACCACCCGCCACCCAGCAATCCTCCGTCGGAGGGGTTGAATGCCAGAGTCCGCACGTAGCTTGGTGGTGATTGCAGATTTTCAGGGAGACCATCTTTGTGCCAACGCCAGACTCGATGCCCGCTGTCACCGGCCGCGTAATGTGTTGCGGAGGCGTCAGTTGCGACCGCGCTTATTCGACGATCGGACAATTTCCATGAGCCAAGCCTCACACCTTCCGAGGTCCAGTAAGAAACCAAACCGTCGGCATGCCCGAGAAGCACACCCATCCTGTTGTGTGTCGGATAAAAACTCGACACGGATGAACCGGTATCGTAGGCCGCAACTAGCCGTCCACTGAGATCCCAGATTCGAATAAAACCGTCGTGCCCTGCACTTAGGAGTTGCTTGCCACCAGACAGAAACATTAACCCGGGCAGATCGCCATGCGAAGTCTGCCAGCCTCCAACGGGAGTGCCCTCTGGGAGACGCCATAGACGGATTTTGCCAGCCCAGTCACCGCTTGCGGCCAGCCGGCTGTCGGGTGACACATTCAGCGCGTTTCCTCCGTCGTAGGCATCATCTGCAACGCTGATTGGCTCCAACAGCACTGTATCCGAAGCACAACCGCTGACGCTGAAGATCTGTACGATAAGAAGCGCGCAAATACCAAGTGCCCGGGCAGTCGTGTGCCGGACCGACATCTGAAGTCGATTACGATGCATAGATTATGTTTCAGCCGGTTTCCCTGAGGCATTGTGCCAGCAAAATGAACCGGACGGGAACGGGTGGCAGGAGATCCGGGATAGGTTGGATCAGAAATGGATACTTTTGGAAGGATGACTACGTGGAACGCCCCGCTGATCCGGGGCGTCTCTTCAGGATTTAAGCAGACTTTTCAAACGGTCTGCTTAGCCGGGTTGCGCAGGCAAGACAAAATACGAGTCCTGTCACAATGATCTGCCTGCATCGCTGGTGGCCGAATTCACCCAGGTCAGGGCAGACAAACTCCCGTACCGCCGAGCCCGCAATAGCCGTTGGGATTCTTTGCCAGATACTGTTGATGGTAGGTCTCGGCGTAGTAAAAGGCCGGCGCGTCAAGTATTTCGGTGGAGATCACCGGTAAACCCTGTTTGGAAAGCGCCGCCTGGTACTGTTCGAGGCTCTGTTCTGCAGCTTCACGCTGCTCTTCTGAGGACACGTAGATGCCGGACCGGTATTGAGTGCCCACGTCGTTACCCTGGCGCATCCCTTGGGTGGGGTTATGCGACTCCCAGAACAGCTTGAGCAATTGCTGGTATTTCACATTTTGCGGATCGAACACCACCAGAACCACCTCGTTGTGGCCGGTCATGCCCGTGCACACCTCATCGTAGGTCGGATTGGGTGTGCGGCCGCCGGCATAACCCACGGCGGTACTGAATACACCGTCTTGTTTCCAGAAGGTGCGTTCGGCTCCCCAGAAGCACCCCATGCCGAACAGGGCTTGCTGCATTTGCTCGGGAAATGGCGGCTTGATGGGATGACCGTTGACGAAGTGTGACTGGCTTACCTGCATGGGATCTGGGCGGCCGGGCAGGGTATCTTCGGGCCCGGGTATTTCGTTGAGTTTTTTCCGCGTCCACATCATCGCACGCACCTCGCACCCGTTGTTGGGTCATTCGCTCAGGTTCAAGCAAATGACTCAAGCCAAGTATCCTCAAACCTGATATTGCCTTCGCCCCGGTGGTTCAAGACACCACAGTA
>Ga0265306_10000773_pt1 | contig 15459 bp, 14 predicted proteins | sample Helome_3_FD_192493 | JGI IMG/M metagenome (GOLD analysis project Ga0265306, IMG submission 192493) | Marine sediment microbial communities from subtidal zone of North Sea - Hel_20160420 (Illumina Assembly) | ecosystem: Environmental > Aquatic > Marine > Subtidal zone > Sediment ...
CGACAGCATCGAACGTTACCTGGGCGGCGCCGAGTTCGACAAGCGCCCAAAAGTCGACGTGCACCATTTCAATTTGCTCAACAAGCTCAAGGAAGTCGACCTCGCCCCATCCGAGTTTGAGCATGAAGGTACCTGGGGCACTGCCGATGCGAAGTTCGCGGTGCACAATTACGAAGACCGTGGCGCCAACGAGATTATTTCGTCGGAGCGCCTGTACCTGTCGCATTTCAACTACGAGGCGCGCCACCTGCGCGAACAGCATGGGCCCGATTCCAAGAGCGTACTCGGAGACTTTGAAGAGCGCGTCAAGTGCCTGAGCGAGGAAGAGGCGGTCGAAGAGGCAGGTCGCTGCATGAGCTGCGGAATGTGCTTCGAGTGTGATAATTGCGTTATTTACTGCCCACAGGACGCGGTTTACCGGGTCAAGAAAGACGAGAAGACCATGGGACGCTATGTGGCGACCGATTATACCCGCTGTATCGGCTGTCATATTTGTGCCGACGTATGCCCCACCGGCTACATCGATATGGCGCTGGGCGATCACTGACGGTCGCACCGTGCGAATTTTCACTTCAATGCTTCGCTTCCTGATGCTGGCCTGCCTGCTCGGCGCCCTGCCCCTTGTTAGCGTGAGCGCCGCGGATGAAAATGCATCGAGCTTTGGCCGGGTCGCGATCCCGGCCCCGATGAAACCGGCCGATGCCAGCGAGTGCGTCGAACCGGTCGAAGTAATGCGCCGCGATCACATGAAATTTTTAATGCACCAGCGTGATGTCACGGTGCTCGAAGGTGAACGCAATTCGAAGTACAGCCTGGTCGGCTGCATGGATTGCCATAACCCGGCCGACGCCAGCGATGAGGTCGTCCGTTACGAAAATACGCAGCACTTCTGTGCCGGCTGCCACGCCTACACCAGCGTCAAGATCGACTGTTTCGAATGTCACGCCGACCGTGGCCTGGCTCGCTCCGAGCAAAGCGAACTGGTGTCTGGCGACCAATCACGGCATCTTTCAGCGCATACCTTCAGCCAAAAACTGGTACCAGCCCGTGTCGACTGAACTGGACCCTGCCGAAATCCGGCCAGCACGGCGGCAGTTTCTAAAAGGCGCTGCTGCGCTCGCGACCACGATGATCGTGCCCGGGGTCATGCTTTACCAAACGGGCCAGGCCAGCAGCCGCTCGAGCGGACAGCCACGCTGGGGACTGCTGATCGATACCAATGCCCTGAACGAGTCCGATGTTGATGCCTGCGTCCGTGCCTGCCAACGCGAACACGGCTGGAACAGCGTGCCGGATTCGAAGACCGATGCGCAATGGATACGCAAGGTGAAACTCACTGATCCGGAGTCGGGACACGAGCGTTTTCTGCCGATGATGTGCCAGCACTGTGAAGACCCGCCCTGCGTCGATGTCTGCCCCACCGGGGCCTCGTTCAAGCGCCAGGACGGGATCGTGCTGGTCAACAAGCATACCTGTATCGGCTGTCGCTATTGTATGATGGCCTGTCCCTACAAGGCACGTTCATTCATCCATGAAGTCCTGAAAGATCAGCTCGCGGTGGCACCCCGCGGCAAGGGTACCGTCGAATCCTGCACGCTATGCGTACACCGTATTGATCGCGACGGCGCTAACGCGTTGCCAGCCTGCGCCGAAGCGGTCAACCAGGAAGGCCGCAAGACGATCTGGTTTGGCGATCTTAATGATCCGCAAAGCGAAATCTCGCAACGCTTAAAGGCACTGGGTGCCCTCAAGTTGCGCGCCGACATGGGACTTAATCCCGGCATTCGCTACCAGGGGTTATGAAGATGCAGTCATCGTCACGCTATGCAGAAATTAAAACCAGCACCTCCGGGTACTGGTCAATCCTGGTTGCGTTGACCTTAATCGCGCTGATCGGGTTCGCGTCGGCACATCACATGGACACCGAGGGCCATCACATTACCGGTATGACCAACCAGGTTGTCTGGGGCCTGCCCCATGTATTTGCGATCTTTTTAATCGTCGCGGCCTCGGGGGCGCTAAACCTGGCTTCGATTGCTTCGGTTTTCGACAAACAAGACTACAAGCCGCTGGCACGTTTCTCGGCGGTGCTGTCGATTGCATTACTGGTCGGCGGACTGGCGATCCTGCTGCTTGACCTCGGGCGTCCGGACCGCCTGATCGTCGCGATGACCTACTACAATTTCAAATCGATATTTGCCTGGAACATTATTTTGTATACCGGCTTCATCGTCATCGTGCTGGCCTACCTGTGGTTGATGATGGAGCGACGCATGCATCGCTGGAGCAAACCGGCGGGTTTGCTGGCGTTTGCCTGGCGCCTGATCCTGACCACCGGTACCGGCTCGATTTTCGGTTTCCTGGTAGCGCGCGAGGCCTACGACTCTGCCCTGCTGGCGCCAATGTTCATTGTCATGTCATTCGCTTTCGGGCTGGCCGTTTTTATTCTGCTGCTAATGCTCAGCTTCAGGCTTGATCGGCGTGAACTCGATGACTCGCACCTGCAACGCCTGCGCAAACTGCTGGGCCTATTTACCGCGGCAGTGCTTTACTTCGTTATCGTTTTTCACCTGACCAAGCTTTATGGTACCCAGAATCACGATTTCGAACGTTTCATTCTGCTTGAAGGTGGCATTTACACGCTGTTGTTCTGGCTTATCCAGATCGGCCTCGGCAACCTGCTGCCGCTGGCACTGGTTTACGCCCCCGGCCTGCAACACTCGAGGCCCGCCCTGGTGGCCGCGAGTTTGCTGGTGATTCTCGGCGCCTTTGCGCAGCTCTATATCATCATCGTCGGGGGCCAGGCCTTTCCGTTGAATATTTTTCCTGGCTATATCGTCGAAAGCAGTTTCTTCGATGGCGTGGTTAACGAATATGCGCCCAGCCTATGGGAGTTCCTGCTCGGTATTGGTGGCGTCACCAGTGCGATACTAATCGCCTTGCTGGGTATTCGCGTACTGCCGATCATGCCCGAAAGCCTGCCCGAGGAAACACCATAAATGCCCTCCTTATTCCTTTCCGCGGCACATAAGTCTTCGGGCAAAACCACGCTCAGCATCGGATTGTGCGCGGCTCTCGTCGAACGTGGTCTCGCAGTGCAACCGTTTAAAAAAGGCCCGGATTACATCGATCCTATCTGGCTTGGAATGGCGGCAGGAAAACCCTGTTATAACCTCGATTTCTTCATCACCGGCAGGCAGGAAACCATCGACGACTATTGTCATCGCGGTCAAGCGGCTGATATCTGCGTGATCGAAGGCAACAAGGGGCTGCATGATGGTCTCGACCTCGACGGCAGCAATAGCAATGCCGCGCTGGCAAAAGCGCTGCATAGCCCGGTCATCATGATTGTCGATGCACGCGGTACCATGCGCGGCATCGCACCCCTCCTCATCGGATACCAGGTATTCGACAAACAGGTCAACATCGCCGGCGTCATCGCCAACATGACCGGCGGCAAGCGACACGAATCCAAGCTACGCGCGGCGGTCGAAGAGTATACCGATATACCGTTCCTGGGTGCGCTTGAAAACGATACATCCATCGGACTGAACGAGCGCCACCTCGGTTTGATCCCGGGTTACGAGGATGCCGAATCGAAACAGAAAATCGGCAGCATTGCGCGTGCTGTCAGCGATAACGTCGACCTGGAAAAACTGCTCGACATTGCCGGACAGGCAAAATCGGTGAAACCCGCATCATCCCCATTGCCACAGCCATCCGAATTCGTCGGCTTACGTATCGGCATCGCCCAGGATCATGCCTTTGGATTCTATTACCCCGGTGACCTCGAAGCATTCCGTCAGGCTGGCGTCGAGCTGGTTTCGATTGACACCATGCGGGAAAAATTCCTGCCCCCGGTCGATGGGCTCTTTATCGGCGGCGGTTTTCCCGAGCGTCACGCTGCTGCACTTAGCGCCAATGGATCGATGCGCAAATCGATTAGAAACGCGATCGAAGCCGGACTCCCCGCTTATGCTGAGTGCGGTGGCCTGATGTACCTGTCTAACAGCCTGACCTGGAACCAGGCCAGTTATGACATGGTCGGGGTCATTGACGCAGATTCGGTCATGCATGAAAAGCCCCAGGGTCGCGGCTACGTCAAACTTGGCGAGATCGAGGGTCAACACCCCTGGGCTCTGCAAAGCCAGGCTGGCAAAAGTCTGCATGCGCATGAATTTCACTACTCATCGCTGCAGGGACTGTCCAGCAGAGAGAACTTTGCCTACGAAGTACTTCGAGGCAGGGGGGTTCAGGAGCACCGGGACGGATTAATCTACAAGAATTTACTAGCCTCCTATACGCACCTGCGCAATACAGCGGCCAACCCCTGGGTTAAGCGCTTTCTGCATTTTGTGCAATCCAACAAAACATCGTCGACAACCGGGGTCGCTAATGTACGTTAAATACACCGATGATTAGCCTCTCCACCGCCGCGCTGGAACAGATCAAGTTATCCGCCAATCAGAACGATAATAACTCCCTGCCCTTGCGCATCGCTATCAAGGAACAGGATGATGGCAGCTTCCATTACGCCATGGGCTTCGACGAGCAGCGGCTCCCGGGTGACAATTTTCTGAACTTTGACGGCGTCAACCTGGTGGTATCCGAGGGCAGCAAAGACCTGGCCGAGGGCATGACCATCGATTTTGTCGAGTTGGAGCCCGGCAAACCGGAATTCATCTTTCTCAACCCCAACGATCCCACCTATGTCCCCCCCAAAACATAACAATTACCGCCAGCAGGTTTGATCTAGCGGCTAAAACGGTATACTGACGGGCACCAGGGAGCAATGAAACCACACCCTTTAACCGATTTTCTCCTTATGCCTGAAAACGATCCTCTGTTGCTGCGCAAGACGAACCTGTTCAACGCCTGGTTTGTCCGACTGGACAAGGAAAAACGAAATCTCCTTAAAAGTGGCCGCTTTCGCCTGCTGTTCCTGTCGTTTGCTATTCTGATCCTGCTACTACTTAACCTGTTCGGCGTGGTAAAACCCGACAGCCAGATCGCGATCAGCCTGGCAGACTATGTCGTCTGGCTGCATACCTTCGAGATTATTTTGCTGGTCCTGCTGTTCTGGGAAATCTGGCGTGAATTACTGAAACCGCTGTTGCGACTGTGCGACTGGGCGGACCTGATGCGTGGCGTCAACCTCGATGCGCAGGTTGAACTCGAACCCGGTAGCGATTTTTCGGAGCTGGCCCGTGATATCAACATGCTCGGTACCATGATCAGGAACCTGTCGCGAGACACCGAAGTCCAGTTGGAGAAACACACGGATTACATCTCTCGGGAATCGAGATCGCTGGCAATCCTTTACGAGGTGGCATCCACGATAAACCTGTCTCGTGATGTCAACGAGCTGTTCGAAAAATCACTCGAATCACTGTGCAAAAATTTAAACGCCAGCGCCGGAATCATTCGTCAGTTCAAGGGCAAGAACAAGAAAGATATCGTCGCTTCGTCTGGCGATATCAATCAAACCTTCCTCGCCAGCGCCGATCATATTCTTTCGATTGAAGACCCCTCTCACGATATCAGGCTTGATCGCAATTTCCGAGTCGATCACCTTACACGTGAAACCGTGTTTGGCCCCGGCAGTGAGCCGCAGCAGGAAATGTTACTGGTACTCTCGATAGTGTTGCAGTATCGGGAAGGTATCCTCGGTGCGATCCATTTATTTTTTCCCGACGATGACTCGGTCGATCTTGAAGACTACATCGAACTGCTGCTCAGTATCGGCCAACACCTGGGCAGTGCCGTGGAAAAGTTTCGCCTGCTCGAGGAAGAAAGCGAATTACTGGTCATACAGGAACGGACGCGCCTGTCGCACGAGCTTCACGATTCACTGGCCCAAACCATCGCCAGTTTACGCATCCAGATAAGGGTCATCGATGAAACCTTTCACTCGAACGATGAAAAGAGTATCTGGCACCAGATGGAGCGGATCGAGTACACCATCGACCAGGCGAATGACCAGTTGCGCGAACTGATCGCCCACTTCCGGGTACCGATGAACGAACAGGGTTTGATCGCCTCGATCGAGGAAACCGTTCGCCGCACCAAGGAGGAAATGGGCATACCTGTCTACTTCCAGAACGAGTGGCCGGAGCAGGATTACCCCCCCGAGGTCGAGCTCAATGTACTGCGCATTGTTCAGGAATGCCTGGTCAATATTCGCAAGCACAGCCAGGCGGAAGTCGTGCGGGTATTACTCAGTTACCGTGACGGCAACAATATCGTGTTAATCGAGGACGACGGTATCGGCTTCGAAGAATCGTCAATCATATCCGCGGGTGGCCGGCACCTGGGCCTGAATATACTGCGCGACCGGGCAAAAGAAATTAACGCCAGCCTCGATATTGAAAGTGAGCCCGGTGACGGCACCCGTATCCATCTGCAGTTCAGAGCCGAGCCGGTCGACGAACTGCTCGAATCCACCGGCTAAAACGATGGCGAAACGAATTTCACTCTCGCGAGCAGCTCGACTTGTCGGGGTGAAACGAGGCGTGCTGCAACAAAGAATAAGGGCGGGCGAGTTGCAAACCTTTGAAGGTGATATTGTGCTGTCAGACCTGCTGCATGCCTATCCGAATGCTCAAGTCGAGGATTCCAGCATGCTTGAACGGGTTGAACAAATCATCGAGCAAGCCACCTTCATCAATCCCGACAGTATCGCGCGCAAGCCGGACAATGTTGCCCTGACGGCGCGTATCATGTCCTTGAGTGAAGACCTGTCGCGACAAAAACGACTGCTGGGTCGATACCAGCGCTTTACCGAGGAACTACGCAGCGAAATCGGCAAGCTCGCAACCCAGCCTGACGGCATGCAGCAACTGGATTCGTGGGTTGTAGAAGCCACGGCCAGAATTTCGACCGACGATGATACAATAGACCAGCCATTTGTAAACGAAACCTTTTTGCGCGTTATGTCAGCACAGGCGACAGTCATACCCAGCGGTCACGAATTCTTCGTCGAAGGCGCTGAATCGATTCTGGAAGCCGGCCTGCGCGGAGGACTGGCGCTCAACTATGGCTGCAGTAACGGAAACTGCGGTCTGTGCAAAATCAGGCTGGTATCCGGTGAAACCCGCAAAATAAAACACCATGATTATGCACTCACCGAGGCCGAAAAGGGCATCGGATATATCCTTGGCTGCTGCAATACCGCGATATCCGACGTCGTGCTCGAGGCCGACGAGGCGCAAAGCACCAATGATATCCCTACCCAGAACATTCCAATCCGGATAAAGAGAATCGACCACCCCAACCCGGAAGTTTTAATCGTCAGCACGCGCACACCACGCACCAGCCGCTTGCGATTTCTTGCGGGCCAGCGTGCAACATTATCCATCGATAACGTCGGTTCGGGATTTTACCCCATCGCGAGCTGTCCCTGTGATGATATGAATTTGCAGTTCCATATCGACCTCGACCAACAGGATCCGGTCGCTAGCTACCTGGACGCGTCAGCAAAGCCAAATGATCTGTTAACGCTGGAAGGTCCGGTGGGCTCATTTGTACTCAATGAAAATTCTCCGAACTCGCTGGTATTCGTTGCCGAAGGTATCGGATTCGCCTCCATTAAAGGTCTGATCGAACACGCGATGGCGCTCGATATTGCGGAAAAAATCTTCCTCTTCTGGATTGCTGGCAGCGGGGATAGCCACTATCTTAACAATCTCTGTCGGGCCTGGAACGATGCCCTGGACAACTTTGAGTACGTACCGCTAGACGCTGACGCTAGCGAAAATCCCGGGGACAGCATCCTGGCGCAACTCAACGGGGAAAACCCCTCGGGATTCGATTACTATCTCTGCAGCGGTGCCGGGCTTCGCGCCAGGGTGGAGGATTTTATTGAAATGCAGTCGATCCCGACGCAACAGGTTTTGTTCGAGACAATATAAACCAAAGGATCATCATCATGAGTTTAAAAGTACTACTAATCGACGACCATATGCTGTTCCGCGAAGGCTTGATCAGCCTGCTGCAGCGGCGCAATATTGAGGTTCTGGCAGCGGTAGGCGACGGCAACGAAGGCATCAAGCTGGCGCAGGAACTAAAGCCTGACATTATCCTGCTTGATAAACGCATGCCGATCATCGACGGCATCAGCGTTCTAAAGCATTTGAAAAAGCTCGGCCTGACCATGCCGATCGTGATGTTGACGACCAGTTCGAACGAGCAGGACCTGCTCGATGCCCTCAAGGCTGGCGCAAGCGGCTACCTGCTGAAGGATATGGAACCCGATGGGCTGGTATCCGCGTTGCGTGATATTCACGCCGGCAAAACCGTGGTGGCGCCCCCGCTAACCTCCGTACTGGTGCGCTTCGTCAAGGGCGATATGACAGTATCGCAATCCAGGGGGCCGTTCAGCGAGCTGACCCCGCGCGAAAGTGAAATCCTTGAACTGATGGCCGAAGGCCAGGGTAACAAGCTGATCGCACGCAATCTTGGCATATCGGACGGGACCGTGAAGCTGCATGTCAAGGCCGTACTGCGAAAGTTGAACGTGCATTCTCGCGTTGAAGCGGCGGTGATGTACATCGAGTATATTCATCGGGTTGCCGATCCGGTTGAGGAATAAATCCGGTCCCATATAACCGGGATTTCAGGCCTTCGATTGAGAGCACGGCAATCAGCATGCCCGTATTAAACTAAAAATCGATCCGGGTCGAATTTTTTGAGGACAAGTTGACCGAAAACAAAATCAGCTTGTACCTTGGCCAGTAGACTTCATTTAATACACAGTGGAGAAACGATCATGATGCCGATTACCGTCGAATTTGTTGCGAAAGGTGGCGATACATCCTTTAAGGAGGACAGCGTCACATTTAGTAGTCCGGACGAATTGTTTGCCTATATCGCACCGGGTGGGGGCTGCGAACACATGCCTTCCGACCTGGGCGAGATCCAGATGGTTTTCCTTCCCCCCGATCATCCGAATATCACCAATCCAATTGCGGATAAACGCGTCACATTGCAACTTGGCATCGTGTTGATCACGGGTCCACTGTCAACAATTGTTCAGATTGCTCAGGAAATAATCGACAAGATGGGACGGGGTGAGTTATCAGAAGCCTTTCTGGCGGTGACTGGTGTCAATTATTGAGTCACGGAATCAGCGTATAAAAATCCCGGATGTACGATCGGGGTTTAGCAGGTAATATTGCTCGCTGGCGGACAGATCACGGTTTCATGCGTGACCGCCTGGGTACCTCGTAACCGACTGTGAGACAGATTCATTGAATAAAAACATCATACCTGGGGTAATGACGATCGTCCTTGCCGCGTTTCTGCTGCTGCCTGTGGCGATGGCGCAAACGGAATCGCCACAGCCGACCCAGGTCACCTCGCAGACTGTCGAGACCCGGCATACCCAGGCTCTACGCAAACTGCTTGCGATACGGCAAGCACTGGAGGAAAAACGCGAGCAGGTCCGAAGCCTGCTGAGTCAACTGCAAGACGCCGAAGAGACTGAACGCGAAAAGATCAACGAACGCATCGATGCACTCAGGGAAACAATCGAGCAACTGACGAAATCCTTCGAAAATATAGCCGTCAGTGGAGCAAATCTGCGCAGCCCGAACGATACTGACGACAGCAAACTGGACTGGCGAGATGAGCTACTCCAGATCACCCAGCCACTACTCAATAGCCTGAAAGAGGCGACTGAGAAACCTCGTCGAATCGAGGAACTGCGCAGTGCAATCGACCTGTACGAGCAACAGCTCGAAATTACCGCCAAAGCGTCGGCTTCAATTGCAGTGTTCAACCAGTACGAGATGTCGCCAGCCGTCGCCGATGGGCTAGCCAAAATCGCTGTCGCCTGGCATGAGCGCAGCGAAGACATCGAACGTTCACTTGAAATCTCGCGCGTCGAGTTACGTAACCTCGAACAGGAGGAGATCGATCTACTCGAGACAATGAGTGATATCGCGCACGATTTTTTCCTCGGGCGCGGACTTACTTTGCTCATTGCTCTCGTCACCGGTTTTGTCGTATGGTTTGCCCTGCGCTCGCTACACCGACTGGTAAAGTCCTGGCGTCACCCTGAGCAACATCCCGATCACGCGGCGAAAATTCACGTGTTGCTCTACGGTTATCACCTGTTGACAATGTTACTGGTGTCGCTGGCAGTACTATCGGTATTCTATATTCGCGGTGATTTGTTGTTGCTGTCGCTGGCAATCATCGCACTGGTTATGTTCACCCTCGGTGCCTGGCGATTCCTGCCACGCTACGTCCAGGAGGCTCGCTTGCTGCTTAATATTGCTGCCGTGCGCGAGGGTGAACGAGTTATTTATAATGAACTGCCGTTTCGCATCACCTCGCTTAACCTGCATTCCGAATTACGCAACCCCGAGCTGGAAGGCGCTATCCGCCTGCCGCTGTCGGCACTGTCTCAACTGACCTCACGTCCCCGCACCGACGAAGCCTGGTTTCCCTGTCGAGCCGGGGATTACGTAGTGCTACCAGACGGCTCTTTTGGCCAGGTTCTCCAGCAAACGGTTGAGTTGGTCAGGCTCAAAGTGATTGGCAGCATCGTACAGTTTAGCACTGCGGATTTTTTACAGCTTAACCTGCGTAATCTCTCGCGCGAGGGATTCGGCGTGATGGTGATATTCGGGATCGACTATCAGCACCAGGAGATATCGCTCGATCGAGTTCCAGAACGACTCAGGACAGGCCTGGGGGCAGCGTTCGAGCATGCCGGTTATGCAGACGATCTGAAGAATCTCATGGTGGAGTTTAAAGAAGCGGGTACCAATTCGCTGGACTACCTGATTTACGCAACCATGGAAGGTCGCGCCGCCGCCTCATATTACGCGATCGGGCGCTTGATACAGCAAACCTGCGTGAATATCTGTAATCACGAAGGTTGGGTCATTCCTTTCACCCAGGTCACGATTCACCGGGCCGATCCTTCGGCAGAAGATGATATTCCTGGGAGTTTGCCTCAGCCGGTTTGACGAGTTCCGCGGATTAAATCGAGGCGCTCTGCGCTTGCGGAATTACAGTATCAAGATCACCAGAATGATAATCAGCAACAGGTTGGTTGTGCTTACCCCTGCCGCCCCGGCGGGTAGTTCGGTGAGCTGTCCTTGCAGGCTGGCAATTTGCTGATCAGTCATCTGCTTAACCCGCTCGATCGCGTCGGCACGGTCAACCCCCAGCCTGATCAATTGCTGTTCGACATGTTCACGTTTTGCCATATTTACGATTAACTCGGCGCGTTCAGGTTCAGCGATTAGTTGGGGCGTTGCCACCATTGCCGCATAAACACCTGAGGCGGATAGCGACAACACGGCCGCCAGTATTAATTTTCCCATGTATTTCATAGTCGTCTTCTCCCGAGCTTTGTCTTCAATTGTCGCGTCAAAATACCCTATCCAGAACCAAGCATAGTTCAGCTAGCGAAGCCTGCACCCCGCAATCGGTGACCTGGACACGGGATTAACAGGTCAGAGCATATCGATAAGAGCCAGCGCTAATTCCTGCAACCAGAACTACCCGAAATACGTTTAAAATCCATATCGAGTTTTAAAACGTATTTGTTCCATCAATTTGGAAATTTAAAACACCGGGTAAGCAGCTATGAAAACCACGACCCTGGTTATAGGAATCATACTAACCGCGATTTACGCAACCGCTGCCAGTTCAGAGAGTTTAAAAACCAGTAACACAGCGGCGCAGATCGGTGATCTGGAGACCCGTGCCTCGAATGGGGATCCGAAGCTGCAATTGAAACTGGCCTCGATGTTCATGCATGGAACGGGAGGGGTTGCCGTCGACCGGGAACGCGCCATCTCCTGGTATACGATCGCGGCCGAACAGGACATTGGCTACGCCCAGCACAAACTGGCCTATATCTATCTTGAAGGAAAAGGGGTGGAACAAAGCTACGAGCAGGCCTTGTACTGGCTAACTCGAGCCGCAAAGCTCGGGTTCGTCGAAGCGCAACTCGATCTGAGCTCGCTGTACGAGCGCGGTGACACCGTGCCGCAAGACCTGGTTAGTGCGTATAAATGGCTGGTTATCGCGGATTCGCTTGCCGAGTTGGACGTCGAGGCTAGACAGGATGAACTCGAAGATAAAATGTCTTTCATTCAATGGGTCAAGGCAAATTATCTTTCGCGTCAATGTATTTTACGGAAATACCAGGATTGTTGACCGGTATACAATTGTCCCCTTCCCCGCAAACGCAGTTAGTTAAGCAAAATTTGAGGTTCAGATACCCGCTAACCAACCGTCAATATTAGTTCAAACACCAGCAAGTCTGGAGCGGGAGAATGAACTCATTATCCATTATCACGACAGCTAGAGGTATTTTTCCGCTACCTTGGTTACCATGTGACAAAGTTAGCAGCCTGACAATGATGAATTACGGGGAATCTGTTACCCAACGCAGGCATTCGGGTATAACCAACATTCATGACAGCGATGGAATATTTTCAACTGACCGAAAACAGTGATTTGCCTGATATCGATCGATTCGCACCGTCCAAGGTGATAATCGCCATCGAGAGCCCGCCCAGTCGAGATCGACAACTCGAGATTTCCAACTGGTTAGTCCAGGCGGGTGGCAAATACGTAATGATATGCGGCGAGGATTGTGAAAACTGGGAGCAAACCATCCGGCAGGCGAACCTGGACCAGGTCGATCTGGACCACATGCAACCCGGGGAATTCGTGATGATCACGGTCCACAAGCACGAGAGGCTGCGTAACGTGTTCTGGCACGCAAAGAAACATGCGCGTCACAGCCACGTGAAATGTGCTCACCTCCTGACGATTCATATCGGTAACCAGAATCGATCGGTGGAATATCAATCCATGTTTGGCAAAGCCTAGGAGCGATCAGACAGTAACCCGGAGATCAGACTTCAGGGCGTACCGATACCGGGAATGGGGACGTGAACATTCCAGCCGTGTCGGTCCTCTAATTTTCCGTATTGAATACCAGTGATTTCATCGTAAAGCCGCAGGGTTAACTCGCCTGGCGGTGCGGTGATTATATTGAGCAATTCTCCCTTGAAACCAATACTGGCAACCGGACAGATGATCGCTGCCGTGCCCGCACCGAATACCTCCTGCAGTGTTCCCGAGCGGAAAGCAGCAATTATTTCATCGATACTGATGCGGCGTTCTTCGACGGGTATCCCCCAATCAGCAAGCAGCATAAGCGCACTATCGCGCACCACGCCGGGAAGAATGGAACCACCCAGTGGCGGTGTCACCACCGTGCCATGGATTTTAAAGAAAATATTCATCGCACCCACTTCCTCCACGTAGCGATGCTCATTGCCGTCCAGCCACAATACCTGGTCAAATCCCGCTGCCTGGCTTTGAGATCCCGGTAACAGACTCGCTGCATAGTTGGCGGCGGTCTTGGCCGCACCCAGGCCACCAAGCGTGGCGGCGCGGGTAAACTGATCCTCGACACGCAGTGACACCCCTTTTTGTAAATTGCTGAAGTAGCTGCCCACCGGTGCGGTCATGATCATAAAGCGGTAACTGTTGGCTGCGCGCACTTCAAGCGTCGCCTCGGTACCGATCACCAGGGGTCGTACATACAGCGAATGGCCCCACTGCGAAGGCAGCCATGCATGGTCAATTTCGATCAATTGCCGGGTGGCATGAATCATGATTGCGGACATTTCGTCGAGCGCCATGATCGGAATACAGAGTCGCTCGCAGGAAGCATGGAGTCGCCGCGCGTTCATATCGGGACGGAAGATCCGCACCACTCCATCCTGCCCACGAAAAGCCTTGAAACCGTCGAATACGGTTTGCCCGTAATGCAGCATTGCAACCCCGGGCTCCAGCGCAAGTGCCTGGTAAGGATGGATCTCCGGATTCTGCCAGGCACCGTCCTCGTAAACCATGCTGAACATATGGTCGGAAAAGATGCCTCCGAAACTCAGCGCGTCAAAATCCACCTGGGGCAGGCGGCTCTGTGCAACCGGCGTGACCGGAAAATTTGATAATTGCATGATTGTCGACCTTTCGATTGTGACCTTTGAAAACAGCAGCGAGGACTGCCGAAAACGCGGGATGGTAACAGAGATGCCCCCGCCTCGCATCGCAACCCATCGCCCTTATACTGACCTCGCTACAATGCTCGATAAAATGACATGACTGTCTTCACTACCGTGAATACCTACCTTGATCTAAATCAATAATTCGGTTTTTACAGGATTTAACCTTATTATGTGAGATAAATTGCCCCGGGGGCACATCCAGATCATGGATCGCACCGCAATTGAAAAGCTCACTGCTGTGAGTAAATAACGATGCCGGCTTCGGAAATCGTCTTGGTATTGGTGGTACTGCTAGGCATAGCCATGCTGGTCACCGGTACCTGCCGCAACCTGCCGGTTCCGTTCACGGTAATCCTGGTGCTGATTGGCATGCTGCTGGGCTACCTTTCCCACGTGCTGCATTTCATGGAACCTCTACAGGACTTCACCTTAAGCCCTGAAATCATGTTATTCGTTTTTCTACCCGCACTGATATTTGAATCCGGTTTTGCGCTGGACGCACGCCAGATGATTAAGGATTTACCGCCGATACTGATTCTCGCGATACCCGCGATGCTCATGTCCACCTTCGTTGTCGGCCTGGGGGTCTGGTGGGCACTGGATATCAAGCTCATCGTCGCCCTGGTGTTCGGCGCCTTAATCTCCGCTACCGACCCGGTCGCGGTGGTCGCGCTTTTCAAGGAACTGGGTGCCCCGAACCGCCTGAATGTCCTGGTCGAGGGCGAGTCGCTGCTTAACGACGCTACCGCCATCGTGGCTTTTACGATTTTGCTCGGTATAGCGGTCGAGGGCGGCGGCATCGGCTGGTCCGATGCCGATAACGTATTCCTGGATTTCCTCAGGGTGTTTATCGGGGGCGCCTTGTTCGGTGCCTTGCTGGGATTCGTGGTCTGTGAATTGTTATATCGAATGCATAGCGGAATCAGCGTTATCCTGACCTCTTCGATCATCATCGCCTACGCCAGCTTCGTCATTGCCGAGCACAGTTTCCACGTGTCGGGTGTTATGGCCGTAGTCGGATGCGCAATTGCCCTGAGGCGATTCGGAGTCACGCGGTTTCGCCAGGATACAACCCATTCCATCCACGAGGTCTGGGAAGTCATTGCCCTGTCCTGTAATTCGCTGCTTTTTTTACTGGTCGGCTTATCGATCAGCATCGTCACCCTTTTTAACCAGCTCGGACCTATTTTCATTGCCATCGCCCTGGTGCTGAGCGCACGGGCACTGTCTATTTATAGCCTGGTTCCCCTGGCGGTAAAATGGTTCAAGTTGCCACACATCAGCATGGGCGAACGCCACATCATGTGGTGGGGCGGCCTCAAGGGCGGCCTGGCTATCGCCGTGGTGCTTTCCATCCCCAGCGATCTGCCCGAGCGCCAGTTCCTGTTCGAAGTCACGCTCGGAGTCGTGC
>Ga0265306_10000778_pt1 | contig 15405 bp, 19 predicted proteins | sample Helome_3_FD_192493 | JGI IMG/M metagenome (GOLD analysis project Ga0265306, IMG submission 192493) | Marine sediment microbial communities from subtidal zone of North Sea - Hel_20160420 (Illumina Assembly) | ecosystem: Environmental > Aquatic > Marine > Subtidal zone > Sediment ...
CCGATGTTTCGCTTGAGCGGGAATCGGAGTCAAAGGTCGAGTCCTGCAGGACGTCGGTCCCATTGCCGGATGGATCTACCGCTGGTTCGCCCGCCAGGACAGGCGTGGCGGACAGCAGCAGCGCCAGGCAGGCCAGGATTGGGCTCGTGCGGGAGCCCCCGTCAGATGGTCGTTGTGAATGGCTCATATCTTGTTATCAGGCTACGGTAGAATGCAGCCAGTTTCTGTGAACTAATCAAGAATTTACGATTGAAACTTGATTTGATTTAAATAACAAGTGTTCGGACCCAAATTCTCGCTGATCACCGCGTCTGCTGGTGGCGATTTGCGGCGTTGGGGAGGTTGAGAGAAATCGATGGATGACAGCCAGAAGCGGCTTCTGACAAGGCTGCTGCCCGTAGTGCTGGTGGTTCTGGCGGCGGCGCTGTGGTTTGCCGACGTCGAGCAAGGCGGCCCCTACGTGCTGCGCAACCTGCTTCCACTGGCCGTACTCCTGCTCCTGTCGGGCTTTTGCCTGTACCGAGGCAACGGACAATGGTCCGGGGCTGGTTTGCGCATGCCCCTGGGTACCCTCGGCTTTGCCATTCCAGCACTGGGTTTGTCCGTGTACCTGCATTTCGCCTATTCCGTCAACCTGAACGACATGTTTACGAATGCGGAGTTTCCGGGCCGCGTATTTCGCTATCTTCCAATGTATACGCTGGTGGCCGGGGGCATCGGTTTTGCGATTGGCTGGATCGCGGGCCGAAACCTCTAGTGTGATACGGAGCGTTTTCCATCGCTCCGAGGTTTGCTAGGCTTGTTGCGGATGTATTGAGAGAGTGAATCTATGATCGAATGGCAATCCCTGCGACTGTTGCGACGCTCTGTCGGGCTGTCGCTGCTCGTGGCTCTGGCCCCGGTGGTGGCAGAGGCGCGCGAGTTTCCGGTGGCCGACATGGTCGTCATTGAGAAAGCTGCTCGCAAGTTGCATCTGTTTCAGGGCGGCGAGGTCTTTCGTACGTTCAAGATTGCTCTCGGCATAATGCCGGTCGGCGACAAGAAGAAGGAAGGCGATTTCAAAACGCCCGAGGGCCGTTACGTCCTGGACAGCCGCAACCAGAACAGTGACTTTTTCCTCGCTATCCGTGTTTCTTATCCGAATTCCGACGATCGACGTGAGGCCGAGCGTTCGGGGGTCAAGCCCGGCGGCGCGATCATGATTCACGGTCAGCCCAATGTTCCGACGCGGTCGGAAGCGTATTACCGCACACAGGATTGGACGAATGGGTGTATCGCCGTATCAAACTCCGACATGATCGATATCTGGCTGATGACAGGCGAAGATACACCCATCGAAATTCGACCATAGCGGATTCGAGGCTTCGTCATGACCATGGATGCTGATTTTGTCGATGCCGAGGTGTGGCCTGAGGGCAGTCTCGAAGTTCTGTCCCAATTCGAAGTCGATCAGCTCAAGAATGGCGGTGCAGGTGGACTCTACCCGCTTCTTCGTCGTTGCATGCTGGCCGTCCTGCATTCGGACAGCCAGACGGACAATGCCCGTGATCTGCTGGATAAGTACAGGAACTTCGAGGTCGGCTTTATTCAGCAGGATCGCGGTCTCAAGGTATCCCTGAAAAGCGCACCTGCAGAGGCTTTCGTAGACGGCAAGATGATTCGTGGTACCCGCGAACTGCTTTTTGCCGTGTTGCGCGACATCGTCTTTACGCGCAATGACATCATTGAGAGCGGCCAGTTCGATCTGCGTACGACGGACGGCGTTACCAACGCGGTCTTTCATATCGTGCGCAACGCACGCATGCTGGTTCTGCCTGCCGAGGTCAATCTGGTGGTGTGCTGGGGAGGGCATGCCATCAGTCGTAGCGAGTACGACTATTCGAAGCAGATCGGCTATGAGCTGGGTCTTCGTGCTCTGAACGTCTGTACCGGCTGCGGTCCTGGTGCGATGAAAGGTCCTATGAAAGGCGCTACGATCGCCCACGCGAAACAGCGAATACAGGGTGGCCGCTACATCGGAATCACCGAGCCCGGCATTATTGCCGCCGAGTCGCCAAATCCGATCGTCAATTCACTCGTGATAATGCCGGATATGGAGAAACGTCTCGAAGCCTTCGTCAGGCTGGGGCATGGCATCATCGTTTTCCCGGGTGGTGTCGGCACGGCAGAAGAAATTCTCTATCTGCTGGGCGTGCTGTTACATCCGGACAATCGTGGACAACCTTTGCCGTTCGTCATGACCGGACCTGAATCGGCTGAACCGTATTTTCGGCAAATCGACAAATTCGTCGCTGCGACACTCGGGGAAGAAGCGCGAAATTGCTACGAGATCGTCATTGACGATCCGCGGGAAGTTGCGCGGCAGATGAATGCGCGCCTCGCTGACGTTCTCGAATTTCGAGATACGCATGGCGATGCGTATTATTTCAACTGGCGCTTACGCATCGATCCGGAATTTCAGAAGCCCTTTGTTGCGACTCACGAGTCGATGGGCGCACTCGAGATCAGCGAGGATCTGCCGAGCCACATTCTTGCGGCAAATCTGCGCAGGGTGTTTTCAGGCATCGTATCCGGCAATGTGCGTGAAGATACGTCCGCGCTCATCGAACGCGACGGCCCCTTCGAGATCAATGGCTCGGAACGAATCATGAGTCTTCTCGATAATTTGCTAAACGCATTCGTTGCTGAGCGGCGCATGAAAATCGCCACCGGCGAATACCAGCCCTGTTATGTGATTAAGTAAAGCCGGGCAGTAAATTATTGAAAAATATAGCGAAAAAGGATTTCGCATTGTGATGTAGTTCCTGTGATTTGAGCGGCTCAAGTAATAGTATTTAGTCAAAGGAATGACCGAGCAAACTCAATGGCAGATAGCAAACATATGAGATGGGTCGATGGTTTCGGTACGGATGCCGAGCACGATCCCAAAGCCGACGACACAAAGCTGGAGCATGCGGAACCCGCGGCGAATGACGCCGATGGCTGGAAGCAATATCGTCGCTGGATTTCCAAAGCACCGGCACCTCGCGGACGTCGCGCCGGAATCGATCCCGCTTTGTATACGTGGAAAGGTTATCGCGACTGGTCGGACCAGGTTAAGCGTAACTGGATCAAAGACGCCGATAACGAGTAACCGTTGTCATTTGACATATCAAGGCGCCGGCTTCGTGCCGGCGTTTCTCGTTCTGCAAAAGTAATCGTCGGTAGCGGTCTTCGCGCGTGATCGTCGTCGCGAAAAAAAGGGGAACTGCGTCTGGTTTCCAGACTATTTTCTACCCCGATCCAAAGTTGTACAACAAGCTGTGATCTGCCTCACGGCCACAAGAGAACAACGGTCCTATAGTCCACTTTACCGATTGACCAACGTTCTCTTCACAGCATGTCAAACAACAACACAAAGTCCGAATCGCCCCTCGACACGCTGACGAGTGAGTCTGCTCGCCAACGTTGGGAGCTGTTCCACCGCGCTATTGCGTACGCCAAAGAATCCAACAACGCCTCGATCGTCGAAATGGACACCCACAGCGGTGAAACCGACGACGCCGGGCCTCTGTTGTCGGTCATTCGGTAGACGCACCTCTATGGAACGGATGCTCCAGTATCTGGACGATATCGATGACCTGGTTGGAGCCGTCGGTCTGATCTACGAACGCCTGCGCAAGCTGTTCCTCACCCTCGTTTCCCTGTTTGTAAGCCTGTCAATGGTTGCCGTGGCCGTCGTATTGGCGATCGAGAGTCCAACCCTGGCGTTGGCGACAAGTCTGCTGCTATCCCTGATGCTCCTGTACCGATCCGCCACCTCGGCGTCTCGGGACGGCCTGCCATCGGTCTGACGATATGCAGAAAGGCTCGCTTCGCGGGCTTGAAATCAGCTGAATAGTCCCTATCGTGTCTGACTTTGGTCAGGAGATTTTCGGCGTGGCGGACAATCCAGAGCGGGAGACACACGGTTTTCAGACGGAGGTGCGGCAGCTCCTGCATCTGATGATCCATTCCCTGTATAGCAACAAGGAGATCTTTCTTCGTGAATTGATTTCCAATGCGTCAGACGCGGCGGATAAATTACGCTTCGAATCACTCGCCAGGCCCGAGCTTCTGGGAGACGACACAGACCTGTCTATCCGCATCGAAGTGGACAAGGAAAAGCGGCGACTAGCGATCATCGACAACGGCATCGGCATGTCCCGCGATGAGATCATAACGAACCTGGGCACTATCGCCCGGTCCGGAACAGCTGAGTTCCTCGAGCAGATGACTGGCGACAAACAACATGATGCACAGCTCATCGGACAGTTTGGCGTTGGTTTTTACTCGAGCTTTATCGTCGCCGACAAAGTCACAGTCGAAACTCGCCGAGCTGGATTGCGGGCGAGCGACGCCGTGCGTTGGGAGTCAGACGGGCAGGGTGAATTTTCGATCGATAGAATCGAGCGTGCGGAGCGTGGCACTCGTGTCACGTTGCAACTGAAGGAAGACCAGGCCGAGTTCGCCGAGCCATTCCGAATCGAATCACTGATCCGAAAATACTCGGATCACATCGGTTTCGAGGTTTCGCTGCTCACCGTCGGCGCGGACGGGGACGCGGACGCGGAGGAGGAAAAGGAAAAGGTCGTCAATTCCGCGACGGCGCTCTGGACTCGCTCGCGGAGCGATGTCAGTGACGATGAGTATAAAGAATTCTACAAGTACCTCTCGCATGATTTTGCGGACCCGCTCGCCTGGAGCCATAATCGCGTCGAAGGCAAAAAGGAATACACAAGCCTGCTATACATACCTGCGGCCGCGCCCTTCGATCTTTGGAATCGTGAAGCGCCACGGGGGCTGAAACTCTATGTACAGCGCGTCTTCATTATGGACGAGGCAGAGCAGTTTCTGCCGTTGTATCTGCGCTTCGTGAAGGGCATCGTGGATTCGTCCGACCTGCCACTGAACGTGTCGCGGGAATTATTGCAAAAGAATCCTGAGCTGGTATCGATGCGCAGTGCGTTGACGCGCCGCGTGCTCGACATGCTGGATAAGATGGCGTCCGGCAATGCGGAAGACTACAGGACTTTCTGGCGCGAATTCGGACAGGTTCTCAAAGAAGGCGTTGTTGAAGACCATGCCAACAAAGAGAAATTGGCCAAGCTGTTACGTTTCGCGTCGACCGAGACCGACGATGACGCACAGGATCATTCATTTCAGGACTACGTCGAACGGGCGGGTCCGGGCCAGGACAAAATCTACTATATGCTCGCGGAGACCTACGCGACGGCGGCCGCCAGTCCGCACCTGGAGCAGTTGCGTAAGCGCGATATAGAGGTACTGCTGCTGACCGACCGCATCGATCCGTGGCTTGTCGACAGTCTCGCAGAGTTTGATGGCAAGGCATTGGTTGATGTGGCGCGATCCGCGCTGGATTTGCCGGATGGCGCGGAAACGAAGGTGGACGAGACTGTTGACGAGAAAGTCTCGTCGCTGCTCGACAAGATCAAGAAGGTACTCAGCGACAGAATTGATGCCGTCAATGTCAGTCGGCGTCTCGTCGATTCCCCGGCCTGCGTTGTCGCCACCGACGGTGATCTCAACCCCCAGCTTCGGCGTATGCTCGAAGCGAGCGGTCAGTCGATCCCGGAATCGAAGCCGATTCTCGAGATCAACGTCGAGCACCCACTGGTCAATCGCCTCTCGGAAGAATCCGATGACGCGCGTTTCGAGGATCTGTCCCGGATCGTCCTCGACCATGCGCTGTTGGCCGAAGGATCTCAACTGGATAATCCGGCAGAATATGTGCAGCGTATGAACAAGTTACTGCTCGACATCGGCACGGGAGAGTCTGGTGAGTAGCAATACGACAAATGAAGAGCTGCGTGGCAAGCTCACGCAGGAACAGTATGAGGTCACACAGAATTCGGCGACCGAACGCCCTTTTACCGGTAAGTACGTCGATCATAAGGGTGACGGAGACTATCGCTGCATCTGTTGCGAAGCGCCCTTGTTCAGTTCAACGACCAAGTACGATTCAGGCTCCGGCTGGCCGAGTTTCTGGTTGCCGCTCGCCGGCGATGCGGTGCGTACCAAAGAAGATACGACGCACGGCATGACCCGCGTCGAAGTCATCTGTGCCAATTGCGACGCTCATCTGGGCCACGTATTTGAAGACGGCCCCGAGCCATCAGGCCTGAGATACTGCATCAATTCTGCGTCATTGGATTTCGCCGAGGAACCTAAGGAATGAAGAACAGTTGCCTGCCGGTCCTTGTGACTGCCGCACTGACGTTGGTCGCCTGTGGCGAACAGCAGCAGGAAGTGTCACAGCAGAGTGGTGTAGTGAGCGAGGCGTCTTCTGCCTGTCCGGAAGCGGACGCCGACGGCAACATCAACATCGTGCCCGGCCTGTCTGCCAGGATCACCAACAAGGGCTATGGACGCGCCGCTGTCGCGGGCGATTACGCCGACGTGCACACCACGCTCTGGTTATACGATGAAAATGCGGCAGCCGGACGCGGCACCGAGATTTGGACCTCGGGCGGCGTCAGTCCGTTCCAGTTCATGCTGGACGCCGGCCAGGTCATCAAGGGATGGGATCTCGGCGTTACCTGCATGCTCGTCGGCGAAACTCGCGAACTCAGGATTGCGCCCGAACTGGGCTACGGGGCGCGCGGAAAGCCACCCGTACCACCGAATGCGACATTGTTGTTCGAGATCGAACTCGTCAAGCTGACCAGCTCGGGTGACCCGCTCACGGACTAGATTGCTGTGGCGTTGTTGCGTCTCACTATTGTGGCGCCAGAATGACTTCAATTCGACGATTGAGGCTTCGACCGTAGCGTGTCGTGTTGTTGGCGACCGGCATTGATGAACCCGCGCCGAGGGTGAGCAAACGCTCACGAGCCACACCTCGTGCCGCGAGGTAGTCGGCAACGGCACTGGCTCGGGCAAGGCTCAAATGACGATTCCAGGCCTCGTCTCCCGAGGAGTCGGTGTGGCCGGTAATCGAAATCGAGGATTGGCGACAGGCATCTGCAAGCGAGATGATCCGGTCGAGTTCCGGGTAGGCTGAGCTGCGAAAATTCGTTCCGGATTCTAAGAAATTGATCGTGCCGGATTCGTGAGCGGCGAATGCCCGTGAGCAAAGTTGTGCAACGTCGATGTTGCTATCCGGGACCAGCACGTCGACATCAAGCACCACCGTGTCCCTTAGGCTTACCCGCAAACCCTGCAAACGCTCATGCCAGTCCTCTTCAGCGACGCCGCGGATACGCAGGACCGCGCGCGTGAGTGATGCGCGAGAGGACTGCGTCGCGGAGAGCGCCTCGACGAGCGATAAGGTCATACCCGCCCATTGCTCAGGCAGGGTACCGAGCGGCATGAAGCGGGTCCTTGTTGTCAGACCGGCAAACGACTGCTCGGATGCCTGCAGAAGCTGATATTCGTGACGATTCGATACAGTGTGTCCGTCGAGATGCAGTGTCCGGTTGCGCAGGGAAACCTCGAAACGGGCTGGCCCCAGCGCGGAATAGGATGCAGTCTGCGGGGCCTCTTCATTGTGGCCGCTATCCACGGGAAAACACCAGAATATCCCCGGCAGCAGGGTCAGATAGAGAATCGCGGTTCGGTAGTTAGGCAACAATCGAACTAGAGGGTCTGTTGGTTGTCGATGAGCACACGCGCCTGGCCGATCCAGTCTTCGCGATAAATACGGCTGTGGAAGCCCTTTAGTCGTTGTGCAACGCGGTCAATATCGTATTCACTCATGTTGGCAATCTGTTGAAAACGATAAACCCCCATTTCATTGAGCGTTCTTTCGATCGCCGGCCCCACACCTTTGATCCGCTTCAGATCATCGCGCAGCGTCTCATCGTCTGTTTCGTCAGCGGTCTCCGCCGACCGACCGTTCTGACCGTCTTCATCATCGGCCGGATCATTCGATGCGTCGCGGCCGTCGGTCAGTAGGTCGGGATCTCCGACCGGCTCAATGCGTGTCGGGTTCTGGTTCTCAGTGCCTTCGAGCTGACTGATGCGCTGCCGAGCGTCTGCGAGGTCGGCCTCGAGCTGCTCTGCTTCCTGATTGCGGAGCTTGTAGCGCTCGATAAGCGGTGGAAGGCGGTTCTGCCAATCCTCCAGTTCACGGCTTAGCTGGAATATTTTCTCGTCTTTCTGCCGTGCTGCGGATCCGGCATCATCACCCGTAGCAAGCGCCGATTGCAGTTCATCTCGCTGCCGGACCGTGACTTCGAGGTTGCTGCGAATGTCCCTGATTTCCCGCTGCAGATCGTCGCGTTTCTTGTTGCCGTCCTGAACGGCCGTCGACAGTTGTTTCGCCCAATTCTTGGCATCGCGACTGGCATCCTGGAACTGGCTGACCTGGTCCATAAGTCCCTTGTTCTGCACGGCAAGGCGATGCTGTTCCGCTCCCTGTGCTTCAATGCGCTCCTGCCAGCCCGCGTTGATGGCGGCTTTCTCCTGCGCGGAACGACTACTTCGAGTTACCCACCCGATGATGGCCCCGATCACGGCAGTTAATGCCATCAGGGCGATGTGTGTGACGGTAATCTCAGGCATTCAACGATTCCTGTAGGTGTCTCATGACGCGAGTCGGGTCGTGTTCATTTCTTCAAGAACACCACGAATCTGGGCGACCGCCCAGTCTATCTCAGCCTTTCCAATGACCAACGGTGGCGCAAGTCGAACGACAGTTTCATGTGTCTCCTTACTCAAGAGGCCGCGCTTTAGGAGTGCCTCGCACACGTCTCGCGCGCTGGCAAAGGCGGGGTCGATCTCGATGCCGACGAAAAGGCCCTTGCCACGAATCTCTCGAATGAGCGGGCATTCGATCGTGCCCAAAAGCTCGATGAGATACCGGCCCATAGCGGCGCTGTTTGCCGTGAGATCTTCATCGACGAGTATATTCAGGGCCTCAAGTCCGACAGCGGCGCCGAGTGGATTACCGCCGAATGTGCTGCCGTGATCGCCGGGAGTGAATACCTCCATGACGTCGCGACGTGCCAGGAACATCGATACCGGCAATATGCCGCCGCCGAGCGCTTTGCCGAGAACCAGCGCATCGGGTTTCACGTTATCGTGTTCGCAGGCCAGCAATTTTCCTGTGCGACCGAGACCAGTCTGAATCTCGTCAACGATGAGGAGCACATTGTTCTTGCGGCACAGATCGGCAGCGGCCATGAGATATCCGGAGGGTGGCAAGATGATGCCCCCTTCACCTTGAATGGGCTCAAGAATGAATGCCGCGGTGTTTTCATTGATTGCCGAATCGAGCGCGTCGATGTTGCCGTATTCGACGTTTCGAAAACCGGGTGGAAAAGGGCCAAACCCCCGCTGATATTGCGGCTCGTCGGACATGGCTACGGCAGCGATCGTGCGACCGTGGAAATTGCCATCGCAGCCGATGATCTCGGCCTTGTCATGCGCCACACCTTTGACCGTGTACGCCCATTTGCGAGCGGCCTTGATAGCCGTTTCGACCGCTTCGGCACCGGTGTTCATCGGAAGCGCCATATCCTGCCCGGTCAGCTGGCAGGCGCGAGCGAGGAACGGTCCCAGTGTGTCCGAATAAAAAGCGCGCGACACGATCGTCAGGGTTGCAACTTGCTCCTGAACCAATTTGACGAGTCGCGGGTGCGAATGCCCGTGACTAACAGCTGAATAGGCGCTCATCATGTCCAGGTATTTTTTGCCGGCGTCATCCCAGACGAACATACCTTCGCCACGTGTCAGGACGACCGGCAGCGGATGATAGTTGTGTGCACAATACTGCGCTTCAAGGTCCATACTGGAACTCATGCCGTCACCTGTTGTTATTCTCCGGCCTTTAATCAACGGCCAGTATTGCATAAGGTCATAATTTTACAGCAATAACGACAGATCAGGCCACTCGTCAGAGGGGCAATATTGGAGAAGTTGATGGCAAAATCGCCCGAATCCGAGCACTTGTTCATTGCGGGTCCCGTCGGACGACTCGAAGCTGTGTTCGAAACCACGGCCGATGTGGACGTCAAGGGGTCGGTGGTCGTTTGTCATCCGCACCCTCAACACGGTGGCACCCTGCACAACAAAGTGGCCCACACACTGGCCCGGACATTTGTTCGCAGCGGATTCGATGCCCTGCGGTTCAACTTTCGTGGCACCGAAAAGAGTGAAGGGCATTTCGATGAGGGCGTTGGCGAACTGGATGACGCACTGGCAGCAATCAGCTGGATGCGGGAACGGCGACCGAGTAGTGGTTTGTGGCTGGCGGGATTCTCGTTCGGTGCGGCGATAGCCGTACGTGCCGCCGTCGAAAGTGATGTTGACGGTCTCATTAGCGTGGCACCGGCGGTTTCGCGGTTTGCCGCAGGGCTCGAAAAGCAGCCGCAATGCCCGTGGCTCGTTGTGCAAGGCGACGAAGATGAGTTGGTCGACGTGGACGACACGATCGAGTGGGTAAACGGGCTGGAGCCAGGGCCGGAGCTGATGATTATGCATGGCGCCGAGCACTTCTTTCACGGTCGGCTGCTCGATCTGCGTCAGGTGATCGCGCAGTTTGTCAATGATGTGTGTGCGCCACAGCCGCAGCCATAAAAAAAGCCGGGCTTTGCCCGGCTTTTTCATCAGCAAAATCCTGAATTCAGACCATGTCTTTCAGGCCTTTCAAGGCGGAGATCTTGACTACCTTTGATGCAGGCTTGGCCTTGAACATCATTTCTTCGCCCGTGAACGGGTTGGTGCCCATACGTGCTTTGCGGGCTGGTTTCTTGACGACGCGCATCTTCAAGAGGCCAGGAACCGTGAACATACCCGCGGCGCCACGACCGCCAAGGTTCTTTTTGATCTGACCGTTCAGCGATTCGAAAACAGCAGCAACGTCTTTACGTGAAAGACCAGTATCGTCAACGATCTTCGCGTAGATTTCAGACTTGGTCGGTGGCTTTTTGGTGTTTGTGGCCATGAAAAACTGACTCCTAAGAAATAGAAAAACGAGCAAAAGCTCGTGGTAATGCGGGTAGCACCCGCGTCAAAAGCAGCGCGACGATACCACATGTCTTGCGGCCACGTAAGGCGAAAAAAGCCTTTTTTTTAAGGTTTTTTTCAAGGAAGGCCGGCATTGGAAAGCCAGTGCCAAAAAGCCCGATCGAATTGATTGTCCAGAGGCACTTCGCCCTGGTGACTGATCAGGGTCAGTCCGTATAGAACTCGCGCTTGAAGCGTACGTCCGAGGCTCGCGTCTCGCCTTCGGGCAGTACGTTGATATCGAAAATCAGCGTTTCGCGATTTGCGACTGGAGTCTCGCCAATATAGTAAATGGCTTCCTGTTCATCGATCTGCCGCATTGTGACGTTTTTGAGCTGACCCGTCAGGTTCACCGTCTTAACTGTCACGGCTGCAGTCACAGGGGTATTGTCGGCCTTTCTGATCACCGAAACGTTGAGCATCGCGCGGTTCTTGCTCCGCAGGATGTCATAGGCACGCGCGACCTCGGGGGGCAGCTGGTCGGTGGATTGCGCGCTGAAATGCACCACGTGCGAGCCAATGTCTGCAGACGTCGCCCCGGCAGGTTGCGCGTCCGGCACGTCGGCGGAACCGCCTGGCCCGCCGCAGGCTGCCAGCAGCGCGAGCGAAGACAAAGACATTACTGTACGGATACTCGTCATGAATCCCTCCCCCCCTTTTTTGACTCACTATAAACCATTCGCGGTCAATCGCGCACTTCTAGATACCTAAGGGCTTGAATCCATTGACGACGATCGTGGCGGCGAGCAACAGGATAATCGCGAAGATTGGAGAGATATCGAAGCCTCCCAACGATGGAACCAGGCGGCGGAACGGCCGCAATACGGGCTCGGTCAAGGTGGTGATGATGGCCGTTGCGGGATTGTAGCCGCCTTGCGAGACCCAGCTGAGGATGATGCGAATAAAGATGGCGTAGACGAACAGGTTGATTGACAGCACGACCAGCTTGACGATCGACGTCAGCGCTATTTCGGGAATGCCCGCTGTTTGCCCCACGATCAGGAGTAGCAACAGCACGGCCAGGTACTGGATGATGAACGCAACCAGCAGCGTCGCCGTGTCGAGTCGGCCGAACGATGGCACGATGCGGCGAACCGGAATAACGACGGGAGAGGTGAATCGCAGGATTCCCTGTGCCAGCGGGTTGCGGAAGTCGGCCCCGAGCCAGGGCATCCAGAAGCGTAATAACAAAACGAGCAAATAGAGGCTCGTCAGGGCATTTACGATGAATACAATCGCTGATGCAATATTGGATGGCATAGCTCAGTCCTGACCGGCCTCGTGCGCCTGGTTGGCGAGTTCGACCGCGCGATCACGGGCAGCAATAACGGCAGCGCTGAAGATATCACGAAAATCCGTGTCCTCGAGGAAGTCGAAGGCGGCGGCGGTTGTCCCTCCCGGTGAGCGAACGCGCTCGATCAGGGAGTTCATGGTTTCGCCGGACTGTTCGGCCAATTCACCCGCGCCACGCGCCGTTTCGAGGACCAGTGCCAACGCCGACTCATAGTTGAGCCCGAGATCGACGGCGACATTCACCAGCATATCGACGAGCAAATAGAAGTAGGCCGGCCCGGTGCCGGAGACGGCAGTGACGGTATCGATGTCGTCTTCCGTCGGTACCGAGATGACCGGGCCTGTCGTGGCAATGATGTTACTGGCGGCCCGCCGCTGCAGGTCTGTCGTCTGCTCATTGGCGTACATGCCCGAGATACCGAGGCGCAATAGTGCGGCCTGGTTCGGCATGACGCGTACGACCGAGAGACCGCCTCCGAGCCAGGTCTCGATGTCGCCGCTGCGGATTCCCGCTGCGATGGAGATGATCAGCGGCTTCGTTCGTTGCGCGAAATCGGCCAGCGGCTTGCAGACATTGCTCATAATCTGTGGCTTTACCGCGAAAACGACGCATTCGGCCTCACAGACCACGTCTTCGTTCTCTTCGCGAATGACGATGCCGGGCAACTCGTCGCCAAGACTGTCGCGGTGCTCGGCGAGCGGTTCGGACACCAGGATGTGCTGCGGCTCGTATCCGGCCGCGACCATGCCACCTGCCAGCGCACGCGTCATATTTCCACCACCGACAAACGCTACTTTTCCGTAATCCATCTGCTCTCCTGATCCTTATCGTCTTTCGCCGAAAATCGCGGTGCCGATGCGCACAATCGTGGCACCCTCAAATATCGCGGCGCGGTAATCATTGCTCATGCCCATCGACAACGTATCGGTGTCAATTCCGCTGTCGCGAAGCTCCGCGGCAAGCTCACGAAGTCTCGCGAACGGAATCCTCTGCTCGTCGAAGTCGTGTCTTATTCTGGGCAGGCACATCAAACCGCGCAGCCGAAGTCCCGGCAAGTCGGCGCAGGCTGCCGCAAGCTCGGCCAATCCGTCAATACTGACGCCTGACTTGCCGGGCTCATCGTCGACATTGACCTGAATGCAAATATTCAGCGCGTCGAGTTCGTCGGGGCGCTGCTGACTCAGGCGGTTGGCCGTCTTCAGCTTGTCGATAGTGTGGACCCAGTCAAAGTTTTCTGCGACGACCCGTGTTTTATTGCTTTGGAGATGTCCGATGAAGTGCCAGATGAGGTTATTTTCGGCCGTAGCATGAACCTTGGAGAGCCCCTCCTGAACGGTATTTTCGCCAAAATCGCGTTGTCCCTGGGCGGCGGCGGCGAGGACGCGGTCCACGGGCTGTTTTTTGCTGACAGCAAGCAAATTGACGCTCCCTGGGTCGCGCTCGGCTTCTCGGGCCGAATTCGCCAGCAAATCTTTGATTAACGCTAGATTTTCCGTGACTCCAATCACGTTTTAGTCCGAGTGCTTCGTTATACTAGGCTCAATTCGTTCCGGGTTATGGTAAGTCCGGGACCCAACCTGTGAGGGAGAAATATGGCCGTCGACGTTGCACAACTGCTGTCATTTGCAGTCAAGAACAACGCCTCAGACCTGCACTTGTCGGGCGGTGTGCCGCCCATGATCCGAGTCGATGGCGACATCAAACGCATCAATATGCCGGCGCTCACTCACAAGGACGTCAATAGCATGGTGTACGACATCATGAATGACAAGCAGCGCAAGGATTATGAGGAGTTTCTCGAGACCGATTTTTCATTTGAAATCCCGAAACTCGCTCGTTTCCGCGTTAACGCCTTTAACCAGAATCGTGGCTCGGCCGCAGTCTTTCGTACCATTCCGTCGGAGATCCTGACGCTTGATGATCTGGGAGCTCCGGCAATTTTCAAGGACGTATCGATGCATCCGCGCGGCATCGTATTGGTCACGGGCCCGACCGGCTCGGGTAAGTCGACCACGTTGGCGGCGATGGTGGATTACATCAACGACAACAAACCCGATCATATTCTGACGATCGAAGATCCTATCGAGTTTGTGCACGAGTCCAAGAAGTCGCTCATAAACCAGCGCGAAGTTCACCGCGATACGCTCGGATTCAATGAGGCACTGCGTTCCGCGCTGCGCGAGGACCCCGACGTCGTCCTGGTCGGCGAGCTGCGTGACCTCGAGACGATTCGCCTGGCGCTGACAGCTGCGGAAACAGGTCACCTCGTGTTCGGCACCCTTCATACCAGTTCGGCCGCAAAGACCATCGATCGTGTTGTCGACGTGTTCCCGGCAGCCGAGAAAGAAATGGTGCGCGCAATGCTCTCTGAGTCTCTTCGGGCAGTCATCTCACAGACACTATTGAAGAAGACGGGTGGTGGTCGAATCGCGGCCCACGAAATCATGATCGGTACGCCGGCAATTCGAAACCTGATTCGTGAAGGCAAGATTGCGCAGATGTATTCGGCAATTCAGACCGGGGCAGGTTCCGGTATGTACACGCTGGACCAGAACCTTGCCGAACTCCTTCAGAAAGGCCTGATCAACAAGGAAGAGGCACGCTTCCGGGCCGTCAACAAGGAGAATTTCTAGGCGGGCAGTATTCAGCTGGCCGGATAGGAGACAAGCATAATGGAACGCGAACAAGCCGTACGACTGACACAGAACCTGCTGCGCAAGATGGTAGAGCGAGATGGCTCAGACCTTTTTTTGACGGCGGCATTTCCACCAGCGATCAAGGTCGACGGCACCGTCCATAAGGCCACTGACACGCCATTGACGTCCGAGCAGGCAGCGATGATGGTTCGTTCAATTATGAACGACAAGCAAATCAAGGAATTCGACGCGACCAAGGAATGCAACTTCGCGATCGCGCCGCAGGGCATCGGTCGTTTCCGAGTCAGCGCCTTTATTCAGCAAGGCATGGTGGGCGCTGTTCTGCGAACCATCACGACGGAAATACCGACACTTCAGGAGCTGGAGTTACCGCCCATCCTGAAAGACATCGTCATGAACAAGCGTGGCCTCGTTATCATCGTGGGTGGCACGGGTTCCGGTAAGTCGACCACTCTCGCGGCCATG
>Ga0265306_10000779_pt1 | contig 15404 bp, 14 predicted proteins | sample Helome_3_FD_192493 | JGI IMG/M metagenome (GOLD analysis project Ga0265306, IMG submission 192493) | Marine sediment microbial communities from subtidal zone of North Sea - Hel_20160420 (Illumina Assembly) | ecosystem: Environmental > Aquatic > Marine > Subtidal zone > Sediment ...
TTTTCGATTTCCGCCGGGTAGGCGTTGAAGCCGCCTACGATGAACATGTCTTTGAGGCGGTCGGTGATTTTCACGTAGCCCCGCTCGTCCATGGTTCCGATGTCGCCGGTATGGAGCCAGCCCTCTTCGTCGATGGCTTTCTTGGTTTCGTCACCAGCATCGAAGTAGCCCTTCATGACGTTGTAGCCGCGAACGACGATTTCGCCGGGCTGGTTCGCCGGAACGGGGCTGCCTTCGCGGTCGATGATCCGAACCTCCACATCCGGGATCGCCCGTCCGCTGGTCGTCGCGATGGTTTCCGGGTCGTCGTCGAGTCGGCACATGGTAACCACCCCGCAGCTTTCGGTGAGGCCATAAGCGGTAATGACCGTGTCGAACCCGAGCTCGTCTTTCATCCGATGAATCAGCTCAACCGGTATGACGGCCGCCCCCGTGACCGCCAGGCGCAGACTCGAGATGTCGTACCGCGCGCGATCCGGGTGGAGCAGCATCGATTGATAGAGCGAGGGAGGCCCCGGCAGCATGGTGATGGCATCCTCTTCGATTCGCCGAAGCACGACGTTGACGTCGAAGACCGCCTCTGGGAACACCGTGGCGCCGCGCATCAAAGCGGAAAACCAGCCTGCTTTGTATCCAAAACTATGAAAGAACGGCAGTACGATCAGATATCGGTCACCCTCGCGAAGCCCAACGATCGAGCTCCACTGATCGAACGTGCGAAGGTTCTGTGCGTGGGTGCACATCGCGCCCTTGGGTTTGCCGGTCGTGCCTGACGTGAAGAGGATGTCCGCGAGATCGTCGGGTCTGACTTCGTTCGCGCGATCTTTCGCGGCAGCCGATGGCGCTTCCGAGGCGAGCGCGAGAAAGGCGTCATAGCCGAGCGTGCCCCCAGGCGCGTCCCCGCGCAGCACGATGATCTGCTCGAGTTGGGGAAGGTCCGCGCCCGCTTCGCGAAGGAGCTCGACGTAGTCGACATCGAGGAAGCCGGTCACCGTGAACAGCGCCCTCGCTCCGCTCTTTTCGAGCAGGTACGCGGCTTCCATCCCTTTGTATCGGGTGTTGACCGGGACCAGAACCGCGCCGACCGAGTGAATCGCCAAGGCACAGACGATCCACTCCCAGCTGTTCGGCGACCAGATAGCGATCCGATCGCCCTTCTGAATCCCCGTGGCGATCAGCGCCCGGGCGGCTTCGTCGACGCGTTCCGCGAGGTCGACGAAGCTGAGGGTCGTCGTCCCGTCAACGATGGCGGGCCGGCCGGCAAGGGTTTCGGCCTGTTTTTCCAGCATCTTGGGAATCGTCTCGAGCACGGCGCCCGTGATATCCCCAACCCCGAAATTGGGCAACACAGGACCGTCCGGTCACCGTTTATTTCATCACCGTTCGCGGATTGACGCTGAGTGTAATGTCTTCATACTCCGGCCGTTTCTTGGAGCCGCTCATGTCATGAGGGTTCCTCACTTACGGTTCCGCGACACTTATTTCTTAGAGATTGGCTTGATTGATGGACTGGGATTGGGGTGCACGCCCGACCTATGAGTCGGAGCGTCTAGGCGTCGACGGGACTCTATCGCCCGTCGTTTTATACGACATGAAGCAGCCTCGACTCGTCGAGGACCATGAGATCGAGCTGATGCTCGATATGGCGGATTTTCACCTTGAAAGTGGGCTTCCGTTTGTCGCGCTGGTTCAGCACCGCCGAGGCACGGGCGTCATCGCGGCCCGCCACCGGCAAACCTTGGCGGAGTGGTTGTTCACACGTCGCGACGCCTTGAAGCGCGACGACCTTTCTGTTGTCGTCGTCGTGCCGGAACCGATTCATCGCGCCGTGCTCCGGGTCGTGTACCGCTTCCGGAAGCCCCCCGTTCGAACGGTCACGACCCCTGATCTCGCGAGCGCCGTGGAGGCTGTGCGTGCGGAGCTCAAACGGATGAGGCAGCCCATCGGCCCCAAGATCGAAGGGTTCCTCGGTTCCCTCGCCGACTGAGCGCCCTTGCGTCGGCTTGACCGATGGACTGAAACGCGTTTCACTTCGGCCCTGCTTCGAAGGGACGCGCTGTGGCCATTTCGCACGAAATCATTGATGGAATTGCCGAAATCGTCGTCGACTATCCTCCCGTGAACGCCATTCCCGTGGCAGGCTGGTTCGAGCTGGCGGAGCAAATCACGGCGGCGGGAACGGACCCGGAGACCCGTGCCGTCATCCTGCGGGCCGAGGGCAGAGGCTTCAACGCGGGCGTCGACATCAAGGAGATGCAGAACACCGAGGGCTTCGACGCGCTGCTCGGCGCGAACCGGGGCTGCTGGGAATCGTTCAAAGCCGTCTACGAATGCAAAGTCCCGGTCATCACCGCCGTGCACGGCTACTGCGTCGGTGGTGGCATCGGCCTGGCCGGCAACTCCGATATCCTGATTGCCGCCAAGGGGACCAAGTTCGCCTTGCCGGAGGTCGACCGAGGTGCGCTCGGGGCAGCGACTCACCTCGCTCGTCTCGTCCCGCCGCTCAAAATGCGGGCGATGGTGCTCACCTGTGAGCCCGCAACGGCAGAGGAGCTCCACAACTGGGGTTCGGTCTACGCCCTGGTCGAAGCCGAGCAGCTCGTCGACAAGGCGAGAGAAGTTGCTCGCACGTTCACCGAAAAGATTCCGCGCGTCGTCCGTGTGGCCAAGGAGTGCCTCAACAACATCGATCCGGTCGACGTGAATCGTTCGTATCGGTTCGAGCAAGGCTTCACATTCGAGCTCAACTTGGCGGGTGTGGCGGACGAGGCGCGTGACGCGTTCGTGGAAAAGCGCGACACCGACAAGAAGTGAGGTAGCTTCGTAATGGACAAACGCATGACGGTGGACGAAGCCGTTGCCGAAGTCACCGATGGCATGACCATCGGGTTTGGGGGCTGGGGCTCACGGCGCAAGCCGATGGCCTTCGTGCGAGCACTGGTCCGCAAAGGCGTGAAGGATCTGACGGTCGTCTCCTACGGCGGTCCCGATATCGGTATCCTCTGTGCGACCGAGCAGCTGAAAAAGGCCGTGTACGGTTTCGTTTCGTTGGACTCGATTCCGCTCGAGCCGCATTTCCGAAAAGCACGGCAGAACGGGGCGATAGAGTCAGTGGAGCTCGACGAGGGAATGTTCCTTCTCGGACTCCGGGCTGCGGCACAGCGGCTGCCGTTTTTGCCGACGCGGGCGGGTCTGGGCTCCGATGTGCTGAAGATCAACCCGCACCTGAGAACCGTGACGTCGCCCTACGAGGACGGCGAAGAGCTCGTCGCCGTGCCCGCGCTCAACGTCGACGTCGCCTTCATTCACATGAATCGCGCTGACGCCGCGGGAAACGGCCAGGCACTCGGCCGCGACCCGTACTTCGACAACCTCTTCTGCATGGCGGCCAAAAAGGCGTTCATGAGCTGCGAGAGAATCGTATCTACGGACGAGCTCGTCGCTGGCGGTCCGCTTCAGAGCTTGCTGATCAACCGCATGATGGTGCGCGGCGTGGTCGAAGCCCCTGGCGGCGCGCATTTCACCGAATGCCCGCCCGACTATCCGCGCGACGAGAAGCTCCAACGCGAGTACGCGGCGACCGCCAAGGACGAAGAAGCGTGGAACGCGTTTCGAGCGAAGTATCTCGACGTGACCGAGTCCGATTACCAGAACGCGGTGTCGCGATGAGTCGCAGCGATCTTACGCGCGCCGACGTCTGCGTGCTCGCCATCGCGGAGTGCTTTCGCAATGACGGTGAGATCATGGTCAGCGCCATGGGGACGAGCCCGAGCCTCGGCGCCCGTTTGGCGAAGTCGACGTTCGAGCCCGACTTGCTGATGACCGATGGGTTCAACTTGTTGCTCCGCAAGGCGCTCCCCCTTGGCGTCGAGCCAAGCGATCGCGACGTCGAGGGCTGGATGCCATTCGGAGCGGTGTTTGACACTCTGTGGTGGGGACGCCGTCACGTCATGATGGGGGCATCCCAGATCGATCAATTCGGCAACCAAAACATCGCGTGCATCGGTCGCTGGGAGAAACCCAAAGCGCAGCTTCTGGGCGTGCGGGGAGCGCCTGGCAACACCATCAACCACGTGACCAGCTACTGGGTTCCCAATCACAACGCCCGCGCGCTCGTGGCCAAGGTCGACATGGTCAGTGGGGTCGGGTACGACCGCGCCGCTGCTCTCGGTCCAAAAGCGAGCCGCTTTCATGAAATTCGGCGCGTGGTGAGCAATCTCGGCGTGTTCGACTTCAACACCCCCGACCACCGCATGCGCTTGGTGTCACTGCATCCCGGTGTGAAGCTCGAGCAGGTGATCGACAGCACCGGCTTCGAGCTCGTCATCCCCGATGGGCTGGACGCGACCCCAGTCCCGACCCCAGAACAAATCAGCATCCTGCGTGAGCTCGATCCGCAAGGTTACGCCCAGAAAGAAGTCGTAGAATGAGTGCTCAGAAAAGGACGACGAAGCCGCCCCCGAAGAAGCGGAAGTCAACAGCGCCCAAGGCAAAAGCCAAGCGCCCGACCAAGGCTCCTGCAAAGAAGCGGGCCTCTAAGGCGCCCAAGGCGAAGCGCCCGACGAAGCCTCCCGCAAAGTCTGCTGCGCCCAAGGCCAAGCGCGCCAAAAAGGCCAGCCCGAAGAAGCGCGCGTCCGTGGCTCGGAAAGCGAAGCCCAAAACCAGGGTGCGCAAGAGCAAGCCCCCGGTCCGAATCACAGCCACGCAGGCGTCGCAACCCAAGAGCGCCAGCAAGCCCAAGACGACGAAGTCCGCGCTGCACACGCGCATCTGCGACATGTTCGGCATCGAGTATCCGATCATTCAGACTGGGATGGGCTGGGTTTCGGGCGCGAGCCTCACCTCGGCGACGAGCGGCGCCGGTGGTCTCGGTATTTTGGCCGCCGCGACGATGACGTTTCGGGAGCTCCAAGAGGCGATTGCGAAGGTCAAAAGCCGAACCGACAAACCGTTCGGGATCAACATGCGTGCCGATCAATCGGACATCATGAAGCGGGTCGAGCTCCTCATTCACGAGAACATCAAGGTCGCCAGTTTCGCGCAGGCGCCCGGCGAGCGCGTCATCAAGACGCTCAAGGACGCCGGCGTGCTCACGATGCCGACGATTGGCGCTCGGCGACATGCGGAAAAGGTGCAAGCCTGGGGCGTCGATGCAGTCATCGCTCAAGGGCAGGAGGGAGGCGGCCACACCGGACAGATCCCGACCTCGATTCTGATTCCAGACGTGTCGGCCGCGGTTGATATTCCCGTCGTGGGAGCAGGCGGTTTCCGCGACGGACGCGGCCTGGTTGCCGCCTTGGCGCTTGGAGGCGCGGGCATCGCGATGGGAACACGCTTCCTGCTGACGAAGGAGAGCCAGGTGCCGGAGCACGTCAAGCAGATCTACCTCGACACGAAGGCCAACGGTACCGTGGTGACCAAGGCGGTCGACGGCTATCCTCAGCGCGTCATTCGAACTCTGCTCATCGACCAACTCGAAAAGGCCAACCCACTGACCCGGTTCCCGCGTGCGGCGCTCAACGCCTTGTCTCTCATGAAGGTCACCGGCACCTCACTGCCCGAGCTGCTCGAAGAGGGTCTCGCGATGAAGCAAAATCAAGAGCTCACCTGGGCGCAGCTGGCCATGGCGGCGAATGCCCCGATGCTGACCAAGGCCTCAATCGTCGATGGGCGCGTCGAGGCGGGGATCTTGCCGACGGGTCAGATCACCGGCGTCATCGACGAGATTCCAAGCGTAGCCGAGCTGCTTCAACGAATCATGGCTGAGGCGGAAGCAACGCTCGAACGCCTCGGCGCCTGAGTCGCAGCGATGGACCTCAACTTCACCGATTCAGAGAACGCCTTCCGGCACGAGTGCCGGTCCTGGCTCGAAGCCAATGTGCCCGCACAAGCTCTCGCCTCCGGGGACACCAAGGAGGGATTCGCAGCGCACCTGCAATGGGAGCATAAGCTTTTCGACGCAGGCTGGGCCGCGGTCTCCTGGCCGAAAGAGTACGGCGGGCGGGAAGCTACCCTCTTCGAGTGGCTGATTTTCGAGGAGGAGTACTACCTCGCGGGCGCGCCGAGCCGTGTAACCCAGAACGGCATCTTTCTCCTGGCGCCGACTTTGTTCGAGTTTGGTACCGACGAACAGAAAAGCCGAATTCTTCGCCCGATGGCGCGCGGTGATGTCACTTGGGGGCAGGCCTGGTCGGAGCCGAACGCCGGCAGCGACCTGGCCTCGCTCAAGAGTACGGCGCGCCGAGTCGAGGGCGGCTGGCGACTGACCGGACAGAAAACTTGGTCCACCCGTGCGGCTTTCTGCGACATGGCCTACGGCCTTTTCCGTACCGACCCCGATCAGGCGCGTCATCGCGGGCTAACCTATTTCATGTTTCCGCTTCGCGCGGAGGGTGTCACGGTGCGCGGAGTCGATCGACTCGACGGCGATGAAGGCTTTGCCGAAATCTTTCTCGACGATGTGTTCGTGCCCGATGCCGAGATCCTTGGCGAGGTGCACCAGGGCTGGAAGGTCGCGATGGCGACGACGGGCTCGGAGCGAGGCTTGAGCCTTCGGAGCCCCGGCCGATTCATGGCCACCGCATCCCGTTTGATCGACCTCTACCATCGGTTCCGCGACCGCTCTGATCCCGTCCTTCGTGATCAAGTGATTCAGGCCTGGATGGACGCGCAAGTCTACCGCTGGTTCACCTTCCAGACGGTCACTCGCATGAGCCAGGGCGAAGAGGTCGGGCCCGACTCGAGCATGAACAAGGTGTTCTGGTCAGAGATGGACGTGCGAACGCACGAAACGGCGCTTGCGATCATCGGTGACGCGCTCGAGCTCGACGAAGGCTCGCCAAGCGCCGTCGATGCGGGCGATTGGATGAAGGGTTTCCAATTCGCACTCGCTGGCCCCATCTATGCAGGCACGAACGAGATCCAACGCAACATCATCGCGGAGCGCGTCCTCGGCCTCCCGCGGAAATAACCTCATGCGTTTTGCATTCACCGACGACCAGAAGATGCTTCGAGATACCGTCCGCGATGTTCTGCAGCGCGAGTGTGCGCCGGAGATCGTGCGCAGCGCATGGGAAGGGAAGACCGAAGGCGCACGAGCCGCCTGGAATACGCTCGCGCAAACCGGAGTAATCGGGATGACGGCGTCCGAAGGGGCCGGCGGCATGGGGATGAGCGAGCTCGACCTCCTGCTTCCTTTGGAAGAAACCGGCTATGCAGCCATGCCGGGCCCGATCGTCGATACAGCGGCAGTTGGAATTCCCCTGCTCGAAGCGGCCGGCACCGACGCGCAAAAGGAGCGTTGGCTTGGCCTCGCCGCAGCCGGCGAGTTGCGTATCGTCGTCTCGTTCGAAGGGCGAGAGATTGTGCCGCACGCGCCATCCGCTGACATCTTGATCGCAGAGCGGGGCGGCGCTGCATACTGCGTAGCGACCGACGAGGTCTCCGTCGAACCCGAGCGCTCGGTCGATCGTGCACGCGAGCTCGGCCGGGTCTCTTTCGAGCCGAGCTCGCGATACCGAATGCGCGACGACGTCAGCACGGTAGATCTCTTCGCGCTAGGTAGGGAGCGCGCCGCGCTCGGGACAGCCGCTCAACTCGTCGGGCTATCGCGCCGCATGCTCGACATGGCCGTGCAGTACGCCAAGGATCGCGAGCAGTTTGGCAAGCCAATCGGCGCACAGCAGGCGATCAAGCATCGACTCGCGAACGCGCTCATCGAGCAAGAGTTTGCGCGGCCGACCGTCTATCGTGCCGGCTGGTCGCTGGCGACCGCCGCCCGCGACGCGGAGGTCGACGTCTCCCTTGCGAAGATCTACGCAGGCCAGGCTGCAAAATTCGTGGCCAAACAAGCCCTGCAGGTACACGGCGCGATCGGCTACACGATCGAATGCGACCTGCATATGTGGATGAAACGCGCCTGGGCGCTTGCCGCGGCGCATGGTGACGCAGCTCACCACCGCGAGCGGATAGGCCGTCACATCCTTTGAGCTCACGGACCAGCCCCTTGCGGGCGAGTTCCACTCCCTCTAAAAACACCGTGATAGCGAGGATCAGATGCCCGAAGCATACATCGTTGAAGCAGTTCGTTCGCCCGTCGGAAGAAAGAAGGGCGGCCTGAGTAAAGTCCACTCCGCGGACCTCGGCGCGCACGTCATCAAAGGCGTGATTGAGCGCACAGGGATCGACCCAGGCGTCGTCGACGACGTCGTCTTTGGCTGCGTGGATTCGGTCGCGACCCAGGCCGGCGACATCGCTCGCACCTGTTGGTTGGCCGCTGGCTACCCGGAGCACGTTCCCGGGGTGACCATCGATCGCCAATGTGGGTCCTCGCAGCAGGCGGTCCATTTCGCTGCGCAGGGCGTCATGAGCGGCACGCAGGACGTCGTCGTTGCTGGTGGCGTTCAGAACATGAGCATGATCCCGATCGGTGCGTCGATGATCGCCGGCAAGGAGCTCGGAATCCCCGATCCGTTTTCTACGTCGGTCGGCTGGAGCGAACGCTATGGCGATAGGCCCGTGAATCAGTTCTATGGCGCCGAAATGATCGCCAAGGACTGGGACCTCTCCCGCGAAGAGCTTGAGAAGTTCGCCCTCGAAAGCCACCGACGCGCGCTGCAGGCCCAAAAAGAAGGCCGCTTCGATCGCGAGATTATCCCATTCGGCGACGTCACAGCCGACGAGGGCCCTCGTCCCGACACCACGCTCGAGAAGATGGCAGCGCTACCGATCCTCATGGAAGGCGGACGGCTGACCGCCGCGGTCGCGAGTCAGATTTCGGATGGCTCTGCGGCGCTTCTCGTCGTTTCAGAGAAGGCCCTCAAAGAGCACAAGCTCACACCGCGGGCTCGCATCCACCATTTGAGCGTGCGGGGCGAGGACCCGATTCGCATGCTTTCGGCTCCGATCCCCGCAACCCGCTACGCCCTCGAGAAGTCGGGAATGAGCCTCGATGACATCGACCTCGTCGAGATCAACGAAGCATTCGCTCCGGTCGTCTGTGCTTGGGCCAAGGAGCTCGACGTCGATCTCGCCAAGGTTAACGTGAACGGCGGAGCCATTGCCCTCGGTCATCCGTTGGGCGCTACCGGCGCCAAGCTCATGACGACCCTCTTGCACGAGCTCGAGCGCACCGGCGGCCGTTACGGGCTGCAAACGATGTGCGAGGGCGGCGGTCAGGCCAACGTCACCATCATCGAACGACTGGGCTGAGGTCGGCTGGCTCCTCAGTTGGGGACTGAATCGATGGTTGCTTCTCGTGCCGGCGCTGCGGTCTGTGATGTGCCGCACAGGACACCGTGACTTTGTCGACATCCAATCATCGGCTCGGCATCATTTAAGTTCAGGTCGCTCATGAGCACCAAGCTCCCACGAAAAGGTTCGAATCCACCGCCTCCGCGGCGCAAGCATTCGCAGGTTCGTCCCGCCGTGCAGCCCGATGAACGGCGTCAAGCCGCCCGATGGGCCTCCGACGCCAAGATTCAGATCCTCTCGCCGATTCAAACGCACGCAACGGCCCTCGACGTCAGTGCGATGGGCATCCAGGTCGCCCTCGACCAATGGCTCTCGACCGGCGCGCTCTGCGATTTGCGCATCACGACCCATACAGGGCGGGTGATCTTCAAGCGAGCACGGGTCATTTGGGCTCGTCGAGTCGGCGAGGAGTGCGTGGCCGGCTTGCACGTGGTCGGTTCCATCGTGCCTCCTCCCGATCCGCAGTAGCCGTCGCGCCGTGTTTCGCAGGCCTTTTTGAGCCCCGGCGACCGGGCGGCTTGACGCGGAGCCTCCAGCAAAATAGAACACGTTTCACTTCTAGTGGACCTTTTTCTACCCGGAACCGGGAGGTGGACATGGCCAAAGTAGCCAACACAGCAGAGTACTTCGACACCCTTGCCAATCGTTTCCTGGCCGACCAGGCCAAGGGTGTGAACGCGACCATCCAGTACACCCTGTCCGGTGACGGTGGTGGCGAGTGGACGATCACGATCGCCGATGGCGAGTTCAAGGGCGTCGAGACCGGTGGCGTCGAGAAGCCGACGCTGAACGTGATGATGGATGCTGCGAAATTCGTCGAGATGGCGAATGGCGACCTCGACGGCCGCAAAGCGTTCCTCACCCGAAAGCTCAAGGTGAAGGGCAACATCGCCCTCGCCCAGAAGATGCAAAAGTTTTTCCCTCAGGGCTAATCAGTAGGGCATCGCGGAACACAGGCATGAGCGAGATTCTTTCGGCTCCGTACGTCCTCGAATACACGTACACCCGCAGCACCGGGCCGGTGGTCGGCCGCTTCTTGGAAAGTCTTCGGTACGAAGTGCTCGAAGGCGTCAAGACGGCGGACGGCCGTGTGCTTTGCCCTCCTCTCGAATACGACGAAGACGGTGAGCCCACGACGGACGAGTTCGTCCAGTTGAGGCCGTCCGGCACGGTGAAGTCTTGGTCATGGGTGCCGGAACCCCGCAAGGGCCATCCGTTCGACCGCCCCTTCGCATGGGCGCTCGTTCAGATCGACGGCGCGGACAACGCGATGGTCCATGCGGTCGACGCGGGAAAAGCAAAGCGGATGCACACCGGGATGCGGGTGCGTTTGCGATGGGCGGATGAGAAGCAAGGCACCATCCGCGACATCGCCTGCTTCGAGCCCATCGCTTCCTACATGCCGAGTCCGGTTCATCTCGAGTACGACGTGAATCCCGGCAAGCACTACAGCGCCTATCTCCGCGGCCTGCAGGAGGGCAAGCTCATTGGCGGACGCGATCCCGAGGCGGGCAAGGTGTACGTGCCTCCGCGCGGCGCCGACCCGATGACGGGCAACCCCACGAACGAGTACGTCGAAGTGGCGGACGTCGGTGTGCTGACCACGTTTGCGATCATTCGGATTCCATTCGAGGGCCAGAAGCTCAAACCGCCCTATTGCTTCGGTGCGATCGTGCTCGATGGCGCGGACAGTCCCATCTATCACCTGATCAGTGGTGTCCCGCACGACGAGATTCGAATGGGTATGCGCGTGAAGGCGAAGTGGAAACCGCGGGAGCAATGGGAGACTTCCCTCGAGAACATTCTCTACTTCGAGCCTACCGGTGAGCCGGATGCGCCGTTCGATAGCTACAAGGAGCATCTCTAGTGCGCGACGTTGCGATCGTTTCCTTCGCGCAGCTTCCGTCGGTAAAAGCGATCGACGCCACGGACGAGGCGGAGCTCGTCCAGCCAGTCACCTCGGATGCGATGAAGCAGCTCGGCCTCAGCCAGGACGACATTGGATTCACCTGCTCGGGGAGCACGGACTACCTGCCGGGGCGTCCGTTCTCGTTCGTTGCAGCAGTCGATGGCCTGAAGGCCTGGCCGCCGATTCGTGAGTCCCACGTCGAAATGGACGGAGCCTTTGCGCTCTACGAGGCTTGGGTCCGCCTCATGCATGGCGATATCGACACCGCGATGGTGTTTTCCTTTGGAAAGAGCTCGCTCGGCCCCGTTCCCGATATCCTGAACCTGCAAAACGACCCGTACTACGTCCAGCCCCTCGGGCTCGATTCGATCAGCGCCGCCGCCCTCCAGGCGCAGGCGATGATCGACGCGGGCAAAGCGACCGAGCGTGACTTCGCAGAGGTCGTGGCTCGCAATCGAAAGAACGCCGTCGACAATCCGAACGCGCAGATCAAGGGCGACTTCAGCGTGGACCAAATGCTCGAGGAACCCTATATCAGCTCGCCGCTGCGCAAGAGCTTCTGTCCCCCGCTGTCCGATTCGGCAGCGGCCATCGTGCTTGCCGCCGGTGACCGGGCGCGGGAGCTGGTGAAGCGGCCGGCGTGGATTCGCGGCATCGATCATCGGACCGAACCGCATGCGCTTGGCCAGCGCGACCTCACCACATCCCCGTCTTCCACGCTTGCTGCCGAGAAGGCGGGCCTCGTGCAGGGCAGGGTCGACGTCGCCGAGCTTCACGCACCGTTCGCGCATCAGGAAATCATTCTGCGGGAAGCCATGGGGCTCGGCGACGAGGTGAGAATCAATCCCTCGGGCGGCGCCTTGGCTGCCAACTCGTTGATGACCGCCGGGCTGATTCGCTTCGGCGAAGCGGCCGGGCGCATTCTCTCTGGAGATGCCGGTCGCGCTCTGGCGCACGCCAGCAACGGCGTTTGCCTTCAGCACAATCTGGTTGCCATTTTGGAGGGTGAGTAATGGCTGAGCCATGTGCAGTCATCGGGATTGGCCAGACCAAGCATCGTGAGAGCCGTCGCGACCTTTCGATTCCCGGCCTGGTCCGCGACGCCGCGCTCCGCGCGCTGCAAGACGCGGACATGACCTGGAAAGACATCGACTCGATTGTGATCGGGACCGCTCCGGACATGTTCGAGGGCGTCATGATGCCCGAGCTCTGGCTGTCGGACGCACTCGGCGCCGCTGGGAAGCCGATTTTCCGCGTACACACCGCTGGCTCGGTGGGTGGATCCACGGCCGTGGTAGCCGCACACCTCATTCAAGGCGGCGTTCACGAAAAAGTTCTTACACTGGCATTCGAGAAGCAGAGCGAGTCCAACGCCATGTGGGCACTCTCGCCGGCCATTCCGTTTCAGCCGCAGCTCGTCGCCGGTGCTGGCGGCTACTTCGCACCGCTCATGCGCTCGTACATCCGCCGTGCAGACGCCCATCCAGACACCGGCTGCATGGTGGCGGTCAAGGATCGGCAACACGGCTTGCTGAACCCGAACGCGCACCTCCATCTCGACCAGACCCTCGAGCAAGTGAAAGCCTCACCGATGCTCTGGGACCCGATTCGCTATTCGGAAACCTGCCCCTCCTCGGACGGGGCCGTGGCCATGGTGCTCGTGAGCGAGAAACACGCGGGACGCGTGAAGAACCCGGCCTGGGTCAAAGGCACTTCGGTCCGGACCGAACGCACCTTCTTCGCGGGGCGCGATCAGGTGAATCCGGCAGCGGGCCAGCTCTGCGCCAAAGACGTGTACGACGAGGCAGGCATCCGCAACCCGCTCAAAGAGATCGACTGCGCCGAGGTCTACGTTCCGTTCTCCTGGTTCGAGCCGATGTGGCTCGAGAATCTCGGCTTCGCCGAACAAGGCGAGGGCTGGAAAATGACGATGGAAGGCAAAACCAAGATCGGCGGCGAGATGCCCTGGAACATGTCCGGTGGTGTCATGTGCACAAACCCCATCGGCGCCAGCGGTATGCTCCGGTTTGCGGAGGCCGCGCGCCAGGTGCGTGGGACCGCAGAACGGCATCAGGTCGACGGTGCGAAGGTCGCGCTCGGCCACGCTTATGGGGGAGGCTCGCAGTTTTTCGCGATGTGGATCGTGAGCTCGGAGCGCTGAGCAGGAGACACGATGGAATATAACCTTGCAGATCTTTACGAGGCGATTGCGGACGCCGTACCGGACAACCTGGCGCTGGCCTCGGGCGACGTTCACCACACTTACGCAGAGCTTGACAAGCGCGCTAACCGCCTGGCCCATTACTTCACATCACGCGGCGTCGGTCCCGGCGACCACGTCGGGCTGCATCTCTTCAACGGGCACGAGTTCGTCGAAGCGATTTTGGCACTCTTCAAGATTCGGGCGGTGGGAATCAACATGAACTACAGGTTCGTGGGACCCGAAGTTCGCTACATGATCGAGAACGCCGACCTGGTCGGTGTCATCACGCAGCGACGTTTTCTGCCTGTCATCAACGAGGCGATGGAAGGTCGCGACCCGCTCAGGTCGCTCATCGTGATCGAAGATGGTGCCGATGCCAGCACCGATCACGAGTCGATCGAGTACGAGGCGGCGCTTGCCCAGGGGTCCGACGAACGTGATTTCGGGCCCAGGTCTGGCAAAGATCTCTACATCATTTACACCGGTGGGACGACGGGGATGCCCAAGGGCGTCATGTGGCGGCACGAGGACTTGTTCTTTACCGGGCTTCAAGGCGGATCCCCAGGTGGTGATCCAGTCGATTCGCCGGAGCAACTGATAGAGCAGGCCAAAGACGGCTGGTACACGGTCACCATGCTCCCCTGCGCACCGTTCATACATGGTGCTGCGCAGTGGACTCAGTGGATTTGTCACACTACCGGTGGGAAGCTCGTGCTCCAGCACGGCCCAAGCTTCGACGCGAAGCGCATTCTCTCTCTCATTGCCGAGGAGGACGTGTCGACCATTTCGCTCGTGGGCGATGCGATGGCCATCCCTCTCATCGAGGAGCTTCGCACAGGCAACTACGACATGTCGAACCTAGCGGTCATCGCATCTGCGGGTGCGATTCTTTCGGCAAGTATCCAGGACGAGCTCGAAGCACTCCTTCCCGACGTGATGATCATCAACAGCTTCGGGACCAGCGAATCGGGCGACCTCGGCCGAGCAGCGGGCGACGAGGAAAGCCACGAGAATCGCCCCTCGTTTTACATGGGCGACGAGGTGACCGTTCTGGACGAGAACGGCGAGCAGATCGAGCCAGGGTCTGGCGAGATCGGCATGGTCGCCCGATCGGGCCGACTGCCGATAGGCTATTACAAAGACTCCGAAAAGACGGCGGAGCGATTCAAGGAGTTCAAAGGGAAGCGCTGGGTCGTGCCTGGGGACTTCGCCACCATCGAAGAGGACGGCCGCATCACCTTCCTCGGCCGCGGCAGCAAGTGCATCAATACGGGTGGAGAAAAAGTCTTCCCCGAAGAAGTGGAAGAAGCCTTGAAGGCACACCCGGACGTCATCGACGCGCTCGTCGTGGCGGTCCCTGATCCTCGCTTCGGGTCCAAGGTTGCCGCGGTCTTCAATACGCGTGGCAATCAGAAGCTCTCTCTCGACGACGTACAGCAGCATTGCCGCAAACACATCGCCGGGTACAAGGTCCCTAGGCAGATCACGATCACCGAGACGGTTTCCCGCATGCCGAGCGGAAAACCCGATTACAAGTGGGCGGAGGAGATCGCCCGAAATCAGGCAAGCGCCTAGAGCGGCGTCGTCGAGACGCAGCAGCAGAGGAACCATGTCAGAGGCACACGAAAAAGAGGAGCTTTTTCCTGGCTATCCGCGCGGATGGTTCGTCATCGGCGCGTCGGCCGAGCTCGCAGTGGGCGACGTCGAGCCGATCAGGTACTTCGGCAGGGAAATGGTTCTGTATCGCGCCGAGAGTGGCGCGGCCATCGTGCACGACGCGTTTTGCCCTCACCTGGGAGCGCACCTCGGACATGGCGGCAAAGTGGTCGGCGAGACGATCCAGTGCCCGTTTCATGCCTGGCGCTTCGACGAAACGGGCAAATGCGTCGACGTCCCGTACGCCAAACGGATTCCGCCGCGCGCCTGCGTGAAGAACCGGCCGGTTCAGGAGCACAACGGTTTGATCTTCATGTGGAACGCTCGGGTCGAAGACGAAGAGCCGACCTGGGAGATTCCCGACATCCCCGAGTACGGCAGTGA
>Ga0265306_10000781_pt1 | contig 15375 bp, 13 predicted proteins | sample Helome_3_FD_192493 | JGI IMG/M metagenome (GOLD analysis project Ga0265306, IMG submission 192493) | Marine sediment microbial communities from subtidal zone of North Sea - Hel_20160420 (Illumina Assembly) | ecosystem: Environmental > Aquatic > Marine > Subtidal zone > Sediment ...
TTGGTAGTTACCATCTGACCATTGCATCCTGTTGTCACCCGGGTGGAGATTGGGAGCAGGTTCAAGTGGCTCCAAACCATGCGCCCGGAAGGGTTTTAATATTTCTGAATCTTGAGGGTTGCCCATAATTAAATCCGATTTAAAGTATTGATGTGCTAGGAAGGAAACCGGAAATCGTCTATTTGTCGATCGAGTTCCATTATTGTGTTTTCGTCCAGATAGTTGTGTTTGAACTGGATGAAATTTCCTCGTCCGGCGATGTAATCAGTTTCGGTGAAAGCCGTTACCATATGCCGCAGACCCGAGCCAGATACCGAAGGTTTGCGCGCATGTAACACGCGATATCCCTGCACGATGTAACAGTCGCCCGGCCGCAGGCGGAAACAGTAGTGATAGTCGGGATTCTTCAGGTAGCCGAACCAGCAACGATACGCATCGTAGTAGGCTGCCATGCGATCGAAAGGAATATCCCATTGCCATGCATGCGAGTTGTTGAACGCGACTTCCTCGATCTCACCGTGGCGATCCAGACCGATAATCGTCCGTGTTCTGCGATTGAACAGCCCCGAGCCGGAGTCGAACTTTTCGAACTGGGCTGGGGTCGTTGCCAGGATATCGAATCGTTCCGGTTGCTCCAGGCGAAATGCGGTTGCCACTCGAAAGCCGTCAACCAGCGCGGATTCGCCGCCCTCAGCCTGATTCTCGATGCAGTGCAGGAACTGGAGTAAATGCCCCGTGTGCATGAAAATTTCGTAGTCATTGTGCGGTAACAGGGCATGATTGGTCTGCGACAGACCATATTCGGGTGGTTTGATGCCGACATCGTAAACTGCACCGGTTTCGGTGGCGTGCACCGGACCGATGCGGCGAATCAGATCGACCAGATCGTCGACTTCCCGCAGGATCGTGAAACCGTAAACCTCGATTTGCTGGCGCCAAAGGTTTTGCGAATCGGACTTCAGGCCGTATATTTCTAACGGCGTCGAGGCAAAGTAATCCCGATCCCAGAAAACGAGATCATCGGGGGCTGGAGAGAGCCGCGCACAGGCTGCACTGCAGTTTAGGTCGTCGTGATCGTAGGCGTGTTCGAGTAACCAGTCGATCGCAAAGACGCTGCAATGGCGTTCGTCATCGTCCCACACAATCTTGACGGCTGCCTCATCGAATTCAATCGAGGCCGGCTCAGGGTGATCCGTATATTCACCGAGATCGAATTTTTTCTGGAAATTATATGGGTCGCGGCAATCCTGGCAGAGGCAATTATCGCGCAGCCATATATGGTGAAACCGCTTGCCGCAAACATCGATAAAATCGGTGGTCGTCATACAGGCGCCTCGGGAGATTCCGCATGGTCATATGTGTAGTTGGACACAACTCCATCCGTTTCGCGAGCCATGATCCCGGTCACGAACGCAACAATTTCACGGTACATCGCAGCAGCTAGTGGGCTCAAGTCCATGGCGGGAATATAGCCGTGTACAAGCCCTTCGCCGAAACACAATCTGGATCTCAAACCAGCGATAAGGAAGCGTATCCGTAGTTGTTCGATAGTCAGACGAGTTGAGTCGGAAAACCACTCATCGATGAGATCGACGAAATCCTGGATTTGCGGTTCCATCTTCACGGTCGGTCGTTTATCTACGCATCCGGCCGGACGCGTTGCCGCGCCGACCGGAGTGTCTTCTCGAAGGCGTTGAATCAGGCAAACCACCAGCGTTCCGCGGCGCGATAACCGTCGAGCGGGAAGTTGCTCGTCATCTGCGATTCGTGCATTACGTTGCTACGGCGGGCGAACAGGTAATTCGGAAATATCGGGATGATCGACGAGCCCTCGTCGCGATAGATTTGTGCCATTTCGCGGTACAGGGCCGCCCGCTTCAGATCATCAAGTTCGCCGCGGGCCTGCGCCATCAGCTGATTGAAACGCTTACCCTTGTAGCCGGACTCGTTCCACTGGCCATCGGCCGCGTAAGCCACCGAATAGATCATGTCCGGAGTTGCCCGGCCGCTCCAGTAAGACATCAGGAACGGCTTCTTCAGCCAGACGTCCGACCAGTAGCCGTCGGCGGGCTCGCGCACGACGTTAATATTGATTCCGGCCGCCTTGGCATGCTCGGCAATAAGTGTCGCCATGTCGACAGCACCGGAAAAGACTCCGTCCGAAGTGGACAGGTCTACGCTAAATCCCTGTTTACCGGCTTTTTTCAGGTGGAATTTTGCTTTCTCGGGATCGTATTCACGCTGCTCCAGTTCACTCCAGTAGGGCATGCCGGGAGAAATCGGAAAGTCATTACCGAGAGTCGCGTGACCCCGGAAAATCTTGTTCAAAAGATCCTCGCGATTGATTGCATATTTCATCGCGAGTCTGACGTCATTGTCCGCCCACTGCGGATTACTCATGTTCATTGGCATGGTAAAGGCCGCAGCGCTTGCGACCTCATCGATGCGAACATTGGGATCCTTGCCGAGCAAATTCGCGAGCTTAATGTCGATCTCGCTGATCGCGTCCACTTCGCCGTTACGCAACGCCGTCTGGCGGGATACCACGTCGCGCAGGCCCAGCAGCGTGACCTTGTCAAAATGCGCCGCGTCTGATTTCCAGTAGTTGGGATTCCGCGTGAATCTCGCGGCAACGCCTGGCTCATGCGATTGCAGGGCGTATGCACCTGTGCCGTTGCCGCTGGTCCGGTCCAGAGTACCGTCCTTGTTTAACGGCATAATCGCGAAGTTGGGACGGGTGAAGAAATAGGGGAGGTCGGCCAGAGGCGCGGATACCTTGAAAACTATGTCGTATTTGCCATCGGCCGAGATATCCTCAACCGGTTCGAGCAAGGATTTTACCGGCGATTTTGAATCCGGTGTCCGGTGCGCATCGAGTGACGCGATTACGTCCTCGGCTGTAAGCGACTTTCCGTTATGAAACTCCACCCCTTGCCGCAGTTTGAATCGCCAGGTCTTTGCATCGGCGCTCGCCTCCCAGGATTCGGCCAGGGCTCCACCGATGGTGTTGTCCGGCTGCAACTCGACCAGCAGACTCTTGGAGATGTACTGGTAATGTGCTGTCGAATGCGAATTGGAAAGCAGTGGATCCAGCGAATCAGTGGTATTGGCATCGTGTATGCCAATGCGAAAATGACCGCCTTTCTTAGGCGTGGCCGCAAGAGCATTCGCCGACCAAAGTTGCGATGCTGCCGCTAGTGATATGCCTGCGGCGGCTGTGGACTTGATGAAATCCCGTCGGCTTAGACCCCCTGCTGTGGATTTCAAAATAATGGCTGAATCTTTCTTGTCAAATTGATTTGTCATGTTTCTCCCCCTCACTTTAATTCGGGCTTATATCGGTTGGCGAAAGTCAATCTTTACTATGCGAGCTTACTTATTATTATTTCGAATAAGAGTATTTCACCGGAAGAATGATTAGTAAATTAAGTTATAATGATCATTTTGATAATAATTATTAATCAAAATGAATATTGATCAGCTACGAAGTTTTCTCGAAGTTGCCAATGTCGGTAACTTTCACCGCGCTGCGGAACGGCTCGGCACCACTCAGCCGACGCTCAGTGTGCGCATAAAAACTCTGGAAGAGCGGTTGGGCCGACAACTGTTTCACCGTGCCAACAACGGTGTGCAACTGACCAGGGCTGGGCATCGATTCCGCCAGTATGCGTTAATCGCGGTTCGCGCAGTGGAGCAGGGACGGGCACAAGTCAAGTTACCCGACAACATTACGCGCTCGATAACCATCGGCCTTCAGAATTACCTTGCGCATGATCTTGGTCCTCACCTTGCACAGAGTCTCGAGACTGATTTGCCCGACATGTCGATTTGTATAGAACTGGAGTACTCGGAAACGATTGTTCTACATGTTGCTGATGGACTCCAGGATGCTGGAATCGTCTACGTCCCCACACTGGTATCTGAACTCGAAGTTGAATTAATTGGACACCAGGATATCGTCCTGGTTACAACTCCCGAACTTGAGTTCGGGTCCGACGAATTCAGGAAGGGGTATATTGAGGTGAATTGGGGAGAGGCATTTCGCAGTTTTCAAATGGAAATTTCAGCTACGGAACTGACTCCCCACATGTCGGTAGATTCCCCCCAGATAGCGCGGGATTTGCTGCTTAGACGTGGAGGCGCCGCTTATCTTGATCGGAAAATGCTAGAACCTGATCCGAAAACCTCGGGTTTACGACTATGTTCGGAGGCGCCCACATTTTCACGACCGGTTTATTTCATACGTCGTCCACGCCAGGATGAACATCCACTTGGGATTGTTGCGAGCATCGTACGCGAGTGGTTCGAGGCAACCTGAGCGGACCTCTGCAGGGTTCTTTTTGCACTGCGAATGGTCTTTACATATCAGCAACAAGCCCATTATTCGTATGCCGAACGGCGTCTGGTGTCGAGAAAAAAGGTGGCCGGCCTGTAACAGGTTCCTGTCCACGATTTGAAACGCAGCTTTGGCAGGCATCCAGGTGCCGCTGGAGTGAGTTTTGAAGACAGCCAGGAATTGTCAGGTCATATAGATCGGGACGAATCACATCGCATTACTCAGCGGCAGCTGTACTCCGCAAAAACTATATCCCTGCTCGAATTTCTATAAAAGACTCGACCATACGATACTCATGTCTTAATGTTTAATCATGATGTCCGTCGCGTCTCTTCTCTGCCGTCTTCTAGCTGATGCGATTGCCTATGCCCGGTTGTTGCTTCGGTCAAGCAACTCGCAGGCTGCCGAAATCCTCTTTCTTCGAAAACAACTCGCCTTGTACCAGGAGCGCAATGCACCTCGAAATCCCACTGATCCCGCTACTCGTATCACGATGGCATTACTTTCAAATTAGTTTCACTGGCGAGACGCCCTCGTTATTGTTCAACCAAAAACATTGATTCGCTGGTACAGATTGGGTTTCCGACTATTCTGGCGCTATAAATCAAGACCTGGGCGACCTCGTATTCCATTAGAACTCAGGCAACTGATCCGAGAGATGGCACACAATAATGTCTTCTGGGGTGAGGAGCGCATTGCCAACGAGCTGTTGCTCAAATTAGGTATTCGAGTCTCACCACGAACGGTACGCAAGTACATGCCAATTCGCCCTGGCGGAGATCCCCGCGGAGACCAGCGTTGGCAAACCTTTCTGCAGAATCACGCACACGCCATTGTTGCTTGCGATTTCTGTGTAGTGGTGACCGCAACCTTCCTTTTGCTTTATGTGCTGGTGATTATTGAGCATGGCTCACGACGGCTTTTGCATTGTAATACGACTCGAGATCCGACAGCCGAATGGACACGACAACAATTCCGTGAGGCGATTACCTCGGATCACCCATACCGCTACCTGATACATGATCGTGACAGTATTTTTTCCGCCAACTTTGATCGTTCGATTGAGAATTACGGGATGCGGGTGTTGAAATCACCTTATCGTAGCCCCAAGGCCAATTCGATCTGTGAGCGCGCTATCGGGTCGATGCGGCGCGAATGTCTTGACCATATGATTCCGCTTACTGAATCACATTTAAGACGAATACTGAAATCATGGAGCTTACTACAATCAAACACGGCCTCATACGGCATTGGGGCCTGGTTTTCCTGTGCCGATAGGCAATATCCGAACATCGACAAACACTGAGCGCCATTGCATTAGTCCGACTCTGCGCGTAATGGCTAAGTCAGTGCTCGGTGGGTTACATCACGACTATCAATTAATTCCGTGCTGAGGAAATATTAATTTTTGCGGAGCACAACGCAACAGAGGTCGATAACTCAGCTATCGCGCAGCACTTTTCGAACGGATTCAAGTGCCAGCATCAGATTTGAATCTTCTACGAGATTTTCACGGTACGCCAGAAAAACTGGGCGTTGAAACTCGGGGGAACCGGGTACGCGATATAATCTGTGCTCCGCCAGGTGACTTTCAAGGCTTCTTGCCAATAACACTGCGGCTCCATCGTGAGATAGTATGTGCGATAAGCCTATCGATGACAGCCCGACGGAGAGGCGCGGTTGAGGTTGAACCGGATAGGCTTGGGAGAAGGTGTTCTGAAACTCCTGACCCCAGTAAACGGCGACATAATCTTTCATCCACGAATCTCGAGTCACCGCTGAATCCGTCGATACCAGCCAGAGTGGTTCCGGGTCGAGTGCCTCGACTACGATGCCCGAACTGAGCCGCGGCTCGAACAGGATTCCGAGATCGAGCAAACCGTTAACCAGTTGATTCATGATACCGTCCGAGTAATCCGGCTCGATGCGCAGGGCGATATTGGGAGCCAGATCGCTCATGATTTCGATCCAGGATTCGACTACGATTTCCCAGAGGTAGACCTGGACGCCCATTGCCAGCGTTCCAGCATAGCGCTCGTCCAGCATCGCTTCCTGCCTGCCCTGGGCCAGCGTCTGCACCGCGCGTATCGCATAGCGTCTGAACGTGTGCCCTGCCGCAGTGAGCGTGACACCACTGCGCGAGCGCGTGAACAAAGGCCTGTTCAGGCGGTCTTCAAGCGCCCGTATCCGCGCGCTTACCGTTGGTTGCGAAACATGCATCTGCTCTGCTGCTGCGCGGAAGCTCCCTATGGTGGCCACGGCGATAAAGCTTTCGAGTTGTTCGAGCGTCATGTGATAGGAATTAGTTATCAAAGTGCCAGATTATTTTCGCTTTTCCTTTAACAAAGTGCAATATAAAATTAAGCGCTTCATTCACGTCCAGGCGGGGTCGAATCAGTGGGAAACGAGGCATTTCAAGAGATCCAGGAACTGCGACTCGAACAAGTCATCGATCTCGAACGCTATCCCGTTCACCAGCGAGGATCGAAGCGGTACCGGCAAACCATACAGGACGCGAGACGAGGACTCGGCACCGCGGAGTGTGCGTATCTGCCTGATTTCGTTTTGCCGGAAATTGTCGAGCAAATGCGCATCGAGGCCGAATCGCTGGCGCCGGAGGCGGTTTACTTTTCTGAGGAACACAATCCTTACTTCAGCGAAGTGCCGGAGTCCGCTCCCGACTGGGATCCCCGTCGAATCATGGGGCGCAAAACTAACGGACTCGTCCCTGGCGAAGCATTTCCCCGCGATGGTTTGATCTGGCGGCTATGTCGCCACGAGGCAATGAAGCGCTTCGTCGAAGACTGCCTCGACATCGACCCTCTCTATTTTTACGACGACCCCTACGGCAGCCTGAATGTCTCGATCCAGGCGGAGGGTGAGGAATTCGCGTGGCATTTCGATACCAACGAATTCACCGTGTCGATCTTGCTGCAAAAGCCCGTTGCGGGCGGGCTGTTTGAGTTTGCGCCGAACATCCGCACGCCGGAATCCGAATGCTACGAGGATGTGGCCGAAGTGATTGCGGGTAAATCCGAGCACGTGGTTACTCTTGATCTCAGGCCAGGCGATCTGCAATTGTTCAAGGGTCGCTACTCGGTGCACCGTGTGACCCCAGTCGAAGGCCCGACTAAGCGGTTGATCGGTTTGTTCGCCTATGCGCGCGAACCCGGAATGTACGCAACCCCCGAGCGGTCGATGCAGATCTGGGGCAAAGTGCACCCGGATCAGATAGCCGCCGGAAACCGGCGGCGACGTGCCGACGCGTTGCTCGATTGACGCGGGCCGGGGTAAATCACGTGACTACTGGCTCCCAGAATCCTGTGTCGACCTGGCAAATCGACGAGATTGTGGATCTCGATCGCTACCCTCTGGAGCGGATGGGTTCGGATGACTACCAGCGCTGCGTGGAATCCGTTCGGGCTGCTCTCGTAAAAGACAGTTGCGCGGTACTGGAGGGTTTTATTCGCACCGACCGCGTCGACAGGCTGCGGGCCGAAGCGACGCAGCTGGAACCTCACGCGGTCTACATGAGCTATGAGCACAATCCTTATTTCACTGAAATTCCGGACGACGTAGCGGAAGATGATCCGCGCCGTTTCCGCGCCGGGAGAACAAATGGCATGGTGCCGGCAGACCGGATTGAGCGTCAACGCGATCTGTGGCAATTCTATACAAGCGAAGCGCTGCATACTTTCCTGGCCGACTGCCTGGATGTTGATCGAATCTACTGTTACGAAGACCCGTACGGCAGTCTGATTCTCTCGGTCCAGGAATGTGGCGAGGAATTTACCTGGCACTTCGACACCATGGAGTTTGCGGTAACCCTCCTGTTGCAAGAATCTGTGGCGGGCGGCTTGTTCGAGTATGCACCCAATATTAGGACTCACGAGGATGAATGTTTTGCGCATGTTGCAGAAGTGCTGGCTGGCCGATCAGCGGCGACCCGCCGACTCGAGCTACACGCCGGCGACCTGCAGCTTTTCAGGGGGCGTCACTCACTGCATCGCGTTACCGCTGTCGAAGGCAAGGTGACACGGTTGATCGCGGTGCTTGCGTACAACCGGGAATCTGGTGTCTACGCAACCCCGCAACGCTCGATACAGGCCTGGGGTAAGACTCACCCGGACCAGATCATTGCACAGCGCAACCGCCGTCGGGCCGACGGCCTGATTGACTGAGAATACCATGACAGACGATAAGGGCAGATTACCGAGTGAGCGCCTGCAACGGGTTCACTGGACCGTTGAAGCTGAGAGCGACGAAGACCTGGCAGCGCGCTACGATCAGTGGTCGGCGGAATACGACGCCGACCTTGCCGAAGTCGATGGTTGGGCGGCACCGCGCTTTACCGTGGAGATATTCGCGCAATATGTCGATAAGGATGCTCACATACTGGATGCCGGTGCGGGCACCGGTTGGGTCGGTCGAGAGCTCAAGCGGCTGGGTTTCACGAATATCGACGGTATTGATTACTCGAAAGGCATGCTGGACAAGGCCGCCGAAAAAGATGCTTACCGGTCGCTGCGCAAGATGAACCTGAACGAGGCGCTGGATATTCCAGAAAAATTTTACGACGCAGTGGTTTGCGTCGGCACGCTTACCTATGTCGAACCTTATTGCCTGCAAGAGTTTTGTCGAATCGTGCGCGCGGACGGCCTGGTTATCTTTTCCGCCCAGCCACGGGTGCACGCCGAAAGCGGGTTCCGGGCGGAGCAGGATAGGCTCGAAAGTGAAGGCGTCTGGGAATTGCTCTCCGTCAGCGAGGAGATGCAGCCGCTACCGAACTCGTTTCCCGAGGTCAGGTTTCGCACGAGTGTTTTGCGAGTACTTTAGCCGCGTATTGAATCGAATCACCCGCAATTGCTTAAAGCTTTCGCAGATTTCAAACAGGGACAACCTAATATCGCCTAACGCTCAAATCAGCGGTCGGAGCAAGCGTAGCTTGCGGAGACCCGACTGCATTTGAGCGTTATGTGAAATTCGAATCCATGTCGTAATCTAAAGAGATCAATTTTAGTTCCTAATTCAACTGACTATAAAAAACAGCAGGAAACGGATAGTTTTAATCGCTTGTGGGTTTATTCTCGGTTTAAGTTTAAGCTGAGAGAATCAAATGAAAATTAGATACACAGCCCTTCCAACAGACAAAGTCCGTAAACTACTTTCTAAAGGGTTTGACGCAAATGGCCAATTACCCGAAAAATCACTTTCTGACGGAAACGGTAATGAGTGCAGACATTGTCTGCAGGAAATTCCTTTAGGTAGACCGATGCTAATATTGGCCTACCGCCCATTTAGTAAAATTCAGCCTTACGCTGAAGTGGGTCCAATTTTTATTTGCGCCAATCAATGTGAACGTTATCAAGAAATTGCCGGAACGCCTGATTTATATTGCAATCGAGACATGTTGATTCGGGGATATGACAGCAATGACCGGATAATCTATGGCACCGGAAAAGTAGTGCCCATGTCAAATATTGAGCAAGAAGCTCTTTTGCTATTTGATAAACCTTCACTGTCCTATGTGCATGTAAGATCACCTACAAACAATTGCTACCATTTCCGAATCGATCCAGACCTAAGTTAAGATCATGCAAGTTCCAAATACAAGCGCATGCAGTCGAAGGTATAGGCGTCCGCTTTGGGTCGTTTTTTGCCGCCTAGCGCACAATTATGAGCGTCTGCTTAGTGCCGCAAGCTACCTGTTTCATCTTGATCGGGAACGACTGCTTACTGCGAAGTGGTTCGTAAAAGGAAGGCGAATATACTAATGATTGTTGCGACCACCATAGTAGGTCCGAAACGGTACTTTCATGGTTTCAAGAACACGTCGGTTACAGTTCGATTTCGTGGTGAATGTAATCCTGTAGCAGGTGGCACAGGCAATCCTGGCGTATCACCAGCCGGTCGCGCGTAATCATCGCCGGCATCAGCGTGTTGTTCAGGTAAATCTTACCCTCTTCGACACGCAGGATTTCATCGGTGACATCATGGCCGTCGGTGTCGGTAATCGAGAGTGGGCGCTCGACCCGGGTGTAGCCGAATACCTGGTGGGGATCGAATAGCGTGAAGTTGCGGTCTTCGAAATCATTCTCGAAACGCAGGTCGGCATCGGCTGCGGGGTCAAACGCATAACTGACATCTTCCGGAATATTCAGCGTCAGGTGTGATTCGACCAGGTGCAGTGCGTGGCGGGTTGGCTGGCTCTGTGGCAATTCATCGAGGCTCAGCATCCCCTCGACGAAACGGCAGGCGTGCTCGATTCCCTTTGGATCGCCGGGTAATCCGCATTCCAGCGTAATCGCCGGGCAAATCCCGTTGAAGGCCATGGTGCTGACGCCGCGGTGGTTAAACACCATGCCAACCCGGTTAAATCTTGCCGCCAGGTTCTGGTTTTTCATGTTGGGATCGGTGATACAGGCGTAGTGGGGGTTTCTGCCGGTGTTGTTGTGAATATCGATCGCCGCAAATAACGGCAGGCCATGCGCAATTTCTACTATGCGTTGCATCATCTGCGAGGTCGCGCTCGGTTCCAGCTCGGTGCCTGGCCAGCAGCGGTTATAGTCCACCTGGTCGGGTAGATAGCGACGATTCGCCTCGGCCGCACGAACGTTGCCGATAAACAGCAGGATGGAGCGGGGCAAATCCTGCGCGTGTTCGGCCAGTATCTTTTGCATCACCTTGAGCCCGGTATACTCATTGCCGTGGAGCAGGATCGAAATGAACAGAAAATCAGAACCCTTGCCATCCAGCTGGATCAGGGTCGGGTTTGGAAACAATTTGCGGATGTTCGTGCTACTGATGTCGAGGAAACCATCGGGCAGACCGTGCATACGGTCAAAATTTTCAATCATGCGCCGGGGTCCTGCCAGCGGTGAACCGGTAGATTGGTTTGAGCCTGCGCAATGTAATCGCAGACCAGTTGCGCGCTGTCGCCAAATTGCTTCCAGTGTTTCGAAATCCACGCCGCGCCGGTTGCTTTGGCTTTGACCCTGGCTTCGATGATGTCGAGCCAGCGATCGGCATCCTCGATGCCGCTCTGCGCCAGGTTGGCTCGAGCCAGTGGCAGAGCATGTTCGAGCAAAACCTGTTGTAAGCCCAGCTCCTGTCCATCGGGCCAATGTACGCTGGCGTCAAGGCCGTCACGCGCGGCCCGGTAGAAGTCGGCTTCGAGGGTTTCGAATGGCACTTTTGTGAGGTCGTCAGCGAGGCCTTTCAGGCCTTCGGTCAAGCCGACATAGAACACGATATTAGCGATTGTGTCGATCAGGGTTGGGCCTGACGGTACCACGCGCAGTTCGAGGCGCAGGTGGTAGCTGTCATCGGCGTTACGCGCGATGATCGGGCGCACCCAGCGCCAGATGGTGCCGTTGTGCAGGGCCAGGTGATGCAGGTCATCGACCGGTCGATCGATTACTTCGGGCAGAATAGGGCTGTAATAAAAATTATCCTCGAACAGGTCCAGTAAGGAGTCGATATAACGCTTGCCGAAATGCACCCGCGGCACGATATGGTCTTTGATTTCCTGCGGGTTGCGCGTATCTACTGCCTGTTTGAAGATGCCGATGCGTGATTCCTGCCAGCAGCATTTGCCGAGCACCAGCGGTGAATTCGCAGTTGCGGCGAGGATCAGCATGCTCGACCACAGCGAGGCATGATAGGTTGGCACAATTTCGTCGAAGGGTACCTGCAGATGAATTTGCAACGAAGTCGCGAGCGCCTCGAGCATGACGTCGCTCTTCTCGACCACGAGTTGTTCTTCGCCATCGAGCCGCAGTTGAATCGGTCTACCGCGCATATTGAGTAATTGCCGGTTGAGCTGGTTATAGCGATGTAACTCGGTCATGTAACCGTCGGGATTCAGATGCTCGTGGGTAACGCTGGGAAACACGCCAAACATGCCGATTTGCGAATCGAAGCTATGCGCGGCGTCTACAGCCTGCTGAAACAATGTCTGCAGATCCGTTTCGACGCGCTGGAAAACATTGCCGGCATATGGGAATGGGTTGCCGTTGATTTCCATGTTGAATTTGGCCAGTTCAGTGGTGAACAGCGGGTTGCCGGCGGCATCGATTACCTGGGTGTTAATCTTGCTCGGATGACCTTCACGATCAGCCAGGCAGAGTTCGAGCTCGTAACCGAGCATACGGCTGGTGTTATCGAAGGCGCGTTTGGCAAATAGTGAACGCACGAACTCGGTTTCCTGTTCCAGTCTTAGCTGGAAGCGGTCGTAGTCGGCCTGCTCAAAATGATTCTGCTGAATTTCTTCGCCCATAGGATTGCGAGTATAAGTTAGAAGTCGAGTCTCTGCCTAGCCTCATGTTGGGCGAGGTAGTCTTAACCGGCAAGCCTGTTTATACTTCGCCTTCGCTCAAGCAAAGATTCTTATGCCCGTCATCCTGCAAGTATCCAACCTGGTTAAGCGCTTCGGTTCCTTAACCGCGGTCAACGATGTCAGTTTCGAAATCCAGGAAGGCAGCTGCTTTGGCCTGCTCGGGCCGAACGGGGCCGGCAAGACCACGACCATCGAAATGATGGAGGGCATCAAAATGCCCGATGCAGGCGAGATTCTTTACCAGGGTGCGGCGCTAGGCCAGCAGTTTCGTATCGAAGCCGGCATCATGTTTCAAAACACCGCGCTGCAGGAGTTCATTACCGTACGCGAAATCATGGTGCAGTTCAGTCGCTTCTATCCAGATACCGCGAGCATCGACGAACTAGCCGACCGCTACGCATTGCATGATTTTTTAAACCAGGATACGCGCAAGCTCTCAGGCGGGCAGAAGCAACGCCTGTTACTGGCGATGGCGTTGATCAATAATCCCAGGATTCTGTTTCTCGACGAACCCACCACCGGCCTCGACCCGCAATCGCGGCGCAACCTGTGGAAGCAGGTGCAACAGGTCAAGGAGCAGGGCGCGACCGTATTGCTAACCACTCATTATATGGAAGAGGCCTATGAGCTCTGCGATGAAATCGCGATCATGGACCATGGTCGTATTATCGCCCATGATGCCCCCGACGCATTGCTGGCGGCACATTTCGATGATGTCGTGGTGCAGATTCATGCTGCCGATATCCCGCGCGAAATCGGCGAACGGGAGTTCCACGCGGTTTATCGTAACGACAATGCCCATATCGTCACCGGTGATGTCAACCGGACGATCGAACAGCTGCTGCATCTGGACATTCCCCTGGATCGTCTGCGCATTCGCGCGCGCGATCTCGAAGACCTGTTTCTCGAACTGACCGGAAAGGAATTACGCGCCTGATGTGGAATCGAATCTATGCGTTGTTCGTCGCCCGCAACCTGGAATTTGTGCGCGATCAATCGGCGCTCGCCTGGAGCGTGTTGTTACCGGTCCTGATTATCTTCGTGTTTGCCTATGCCTTCACCGAGGAGAATCCGGAGAAGTTCAAGGTTGGTCTGATATCGGGTAGCACCGCCGGGCCTGCGGCCACGATATTCACGGATACCCGCTACATCAGGTTTATCGAGTTCGATGATGCCGCCCGCAACCTGCCCAAAGTAGAGCGACACCAGATCGACTTATTGTTTGATCCGGCTAGCAATCGCTACTGGATCAACCAGACTTCACCAAACGGTTATATCGTCGAAAAACTGTTGGTTGCGGCCTATGCCGATTCCGCCGAGACTTTGCAGAAAACTCTCGTCGAAGGCGATGAAATCCGCTATGTCGACTGGGTCATCCCCGGCGTGATCGCGATGAACATCATGTGGGGCGCGCTGTTTGGAATTGGTTACGTGATCGTGCGGTACCGCAAGTTCGGGGTACTCAAGCGCCTCAGCGCGACCCCGGTAACCGCGGTCGAATTCCTGTGTGCGCAGATACTGTCCCGCCTGTGGTTGCTGCTGGTGGTCAATATCGTGATCTTCATCGGCATGGATTTGTTTGTCGATTTCCGCATGCATGGATCCTATTTCAACCTGCTGCTGGTGTTTACCCTTGGCTGCATCAATTTGATCTGTTGCGGGCTCGTGGTCGCGGCGCGCATTTCCAGCGAGGAAGTCGCCAATGGCGTTTTGAACCTTTTCAGCTGGCCGATGATGTTTCTGTCGGGCGTCTGGTTTTCACTCGAAGGCGCGCATCCGTGGATGCAGAAATTTGCGCTGATACTGCCGCTGACCCATGTCACCGACGCGGCGCGTGAAGTCATGATCGACGGTGCAGGAATCATCCAGATTTCGGATCACCTGCTGGTGCTCGGCATATCCAGCGTGATCCTGTTGTTCATCGGCGCGAGGATTTTCCAATGGGAATGATATCCGATCAGACCATCCTGTTTTGCCTGCTCGGGGTCGTGTTCGGCTTGCTGGTATGGGGCAGAATTCGTTACGACCTGGTCGCTTTCGGCGCGTTGACGGTTGCCATCGTGCTCGGCGTGGTACCGCAGGAAGAAGCATTTGCAGGGTTTGGGCATCACGCCACGGTCATCATCGCGCTGGTATTAATCGTCAGTCGTGGTCTTTTCAACTCGGGCGCGATCGAATTGATCGCGCGTCATGTGATCGACAGCGGACGTTCGTTGTTTATGCATATCAGCGTGATGTCGGGGGTCGCCGCGGTGCTATCGGCGGTGATGAACAATGTCGCCGCGCTCGCGCTGTTGATGCCGCTCGACATGCAGGCGGCGAAGAAAGCCAAACGCAGCGCATCGCTCAGCCTGATGCCGCTGTCGTTCGCGTCGATTCTCGGTGGCATGATTACCCTCATCGGCACTCCACCCAATATCATCATCGCGAGTTTTCGCGAGCAGGCGATGGGCGAGCCGTTTGGCATGTTCGACTTTGCACCGGTGGGCGCGGTAACTGCGCTGGTTGGGGTGATTTTTATTGCCGTTATCGGTTGGCGGCTGATACCGGTGGTCAGCGATGATGACAACGTGGATGACAAACCACTGCCGCATGAGGACTATGTCGCTGAAGTCCGCGTGGCGGAAAAATCGAGCATGATCGGTCGTCGCGTGCGCGATCTCGATCACGAAGCGGACGAAGCCGATGTCGCGATCATCGG
>Ga0265306_10000782_pt1 | contig 15375 bp, 11 predicted proteins | sample Helome_3_FD_192493 | JGI IMG/M metagenome (GOLD analysis project Ga0265306, IMG submission 192493) | Marine sediment microbial communities from subtidal zone of North Sea - Hel_20160420 (Illumina Assembly) | ecosystem: Environmental > Aquatic > Marine > Subtidal zone > Sediment ...
ATGGAAAAAAGCGAGGGCGGATCAGCTACCAGTATCACCAGAGCTGCCAGGGCCAGGGTGTTCAATGAATCCTGTTCTTTAGCCAGTAAGAAGGTCATCAAAAATACTGAAACCATTAACACGGCGCGCTGGGTAGATGGTGATAATCCTGCAACAACGCCATAGGCAATCACCGGCATCAGGGAGAGCAGCGCGGCCATTTTGCGTGTCCATGCGCGCCACAAAAGTGGCTTGATCCAGCCCATCAGCCAGGTCCAAAAAGTGAAGGCCACAGTTGCCACAATTCCGATATGAAGCCCTGATATGGCAAGGAGGTGACCGACTCCGGCCCGATTAAAGCTTTGCCTGGTCGCATCAGATATCTGGGTTCGGTCTCCGATAATGAGGGCTTTCAATACGCCCTGGACTTCAGCGGTTCCGGATTTTTCAACCAGATCGGCAAATGTGCCGCGCACCCTGTTTATCATTTCGGAAACGACGGCCGGCGGTGATTTTCCCACTAGCCGGATCCTGTCTGCCCTAACGTAGGCAGTGGTATAAATGCCTTTGAAAGACATGTACCGTTTGTAGTCGAATCCGCCGGGGTTTTTAAAATTGGCAATCGATCGCATCCTACTTTTAAACCGGATTTTATCCCCAACAGCTATATCCGGTAGGTCTCCCACTACGGTCACACGCAGCAAACCGGAAGCCTTGTGGGTTTGATGATCGGCATCAAGAGATGTAACCCGCAAATCAAATCTAGTGCGGTTTCTAATTTGTGATGGCTGATTATCGATTTGCCCGTGGATCTCCCAGCGCTGAGTGCCCGTATAGTGTTTGATATGGTGGGCCGGAACCCGTGGAGACAGCCAGGGTTGGATGGACAGGTAACCCAGGGAGACAAACAGCAAAATCGGTATGCAGAAGGCCGGCTTGCGGCGATAAAGACACAATAGACTAAATCCGACACCAACAACCGCCAACGCGCCGATCCCGGTTTCAAACCCCACTATCCTGCTGCCCAGCAGGATGCCGCCCATCAGTGAAATCAGCAAAGGAATAAGAGGTCTAAAATAAATACGGTCATTCATGGCAAATACGGGTCATATCAGAGAAGAACAAATGCTACTATTTTACCCGCTGAATAGCGGCACCTAAAGCGGCAAACTTCTTTTCGAGTGACTGATATCCACGATCCAAATGATAGACGCGATTCACCTCGGTGGTACCTGCCGCAACCAGGCCGGCAAGGATGAGAGAGGCGCTGGCCCTCAGATCGGTGGCCATCACCTGGGCAGCTGACAAATTGGGAACCCCCTTGACAATGGCGGTGTTTCCGGAAACCTGAACATCGGCTCCCATCCGCCGCAGTTCGCTGACGTGAATAAAACGGTTTTCAAATATAGTTTCGGAAATCATGCTGGTGCCGTTGGCGATGCTCATCAGCACCATGAACTGGGCTTGCATATCGGTTGGAAATCCCGGATAGGGTTGGGTTTTAATATCGACACTTTTGATTTCAGCTTTACAATTGACATGGACGGTTTTGCCGTCGAGTTCTATATCAGCTCCGGTAAGCCGCAGTTTGTCTATCAGAGCCCCGAGATGATCCGGCTCCGAATTTAATACGGTGATACTGCCCCGGGTCAGGACTGCGGCCATCAGAAACGTACCCGCTTCGATACGGTCCGGAATGATCGTGGCCTCAACCGATTTTAACGATGAGACCCCTTTGATTGTAATAACCGATGTACCGACTCCCTGAATATCGGCCCCCATCTTAATTAAGGTATCTGCCAGGGCCACGATTTCAGGTTCACGGGCCGCATTGCGCAATACGGTGGTGCCTTTGGCCAGGGTTGCCGCCATCATCAGATTTTCGGTCCCGGTTACGGTGACTACATCAAAATAGATGTCGGCGCCTTTCAAACGACCGGCGGAGGCTTCCACATAACCATGTTTCAATTCAATTACGGCACCCAGGGCCGCAAGGCCCTTTAAATGTAAGTTTATCGGTCGTGCGCCAATGGCACATCCCCCCGGCAATGATACCCGGGCTTTGCCCAATCTGGCCACCAGCGGTCCGAGGACCAATACGGAGGCCCGCATTTTACGCACCAGGTCATATTCAGCCTCATGGTGAATAGGCCCGCCGGCATCTATGCGAATCGTATCAGCCTGTGTTTCAACCCGGGCCCCAAGATTTTCAAGCAGCAACGCGGTACTGTGTATATCCTGCAACTGCGGTACATTGGAAAAGGTATTGATGCCATCGGTTAGAAGGGCAGAAATCAATATCGGCAAGGCAGCATTCTTCGCCCCGCTGATGTGCACCTCACCCTTAAGCGGTCGGCCGCCTTCGACAATAATTTTATCCATACCCCCCCCTCAAAACTCCTACGCGGATCCACCTTCGCCGGAGGTTCTGAAAAAATTAATCACGAAAGCACGAAATAACGAAAACACGAAAAGAATAAAATAAAAAGTTCGTGCTTTCTAACTTTCGTGTTTTCGTGATAGAAAAACCCTTATCATAAAAGGCATAGAAATCACAATTAAGATTCTAGCCGGGAAGCTTGACTCAATACAACAAAAAAGCGCCTTCCCCTTTGCCGCCAGCGGGATAAGCGCTTTTAATAACCGATGAATTTACAGAAGTTAATGATGATTGGCCCCGTGACCTTTGAAGCTGTCATAGACGGCTTTGATAATGCAGTATGTCAGTCCCAATCCCAGGATCGACAGCGCATACCACAGGCCGCCCATAAATACCAGATGACCCGCATCCCATATCCATTCGAAGTTAAATGGGAACATTATTTTCCTCCTTTAGGGGTTCATAGGTTCAAGGTTCACCGTTCAGGGTTATCTTGTGTCTACATCCCCGGATCACTTTCTATATTTATGTTTATTCCCTATGGTGTTCATTAAACATGATTACCAATACTGGTGTGAATCACGAACCTCGGAACCCTGAACCTCTGACGCTGGCTAGGCTTTCGCAGGTTCCGGCTCCCCTGCCGGGGCTTTATCTGTCGGTTCCTCCGGAAACTCCGGCTCTGCTTCGGCTACTTCTGCCACCGGTGCGTCAGGCGGATTTAATTCCAATTCCTGTGGAAATATCGGTAAATAGCGATATGAGATTGATATCGCAATCGTTCCCAGTGCCACGGGCAACAGGGTGGTGGCAAATTCCTGCCAGCTCGGAAAATACGGTACCCAACCTTCAAATGTCACGACCGGAATAGCAAGGACTTGCAGGACCATCACCCAGCGATTGAGACAGACACCCACAACCGCCAGTATTACGGCCAGCCATAACGTCGCCTGGGTTTTGCGGCCCTTAGCGGTGATCAGAATCGCGGCCGGAACGATGCCGCAAAGCCCGATTTCCGCGATCAGGATCCATAATCCGTACCAGGAACCCGGGTTATTGGTGTAAAAGTCAAGGAAGGTAAAGCCTTTGGAGGGTGCCGTCACCATAGCCCAGTATATGGTATCGATAATTTTGGCCGTGATATAGGTGGCCAGCATCCAGCCGGAAATTTTAGCCAGCAACTCGATAACATTTTCTTTGACCAGCTTTTTGCGTGCCGCGGTTTCGGTAATTTTGGTGATTAAAATGGTAAAGCACGGTCCACAGGCGGCCGCCGACCAGGTGAACAAAAAGAAGGTCCAGGGCCAAACGAAAATGCCTTCCCTGAAGCCAAAGGGCCGGGCATACATCACGCCGGGAACACCGCCCAGCGAGCCCTGGTGGAAGAAGGAAAGAAAGGCACCGGTGGCCGCAAAAACGGCCATGATCTCGTGCATGTTGTGACTCAGGTTGTGGAAAAAGGGTACTTTATCGATCTGACGATTTTCCAGTATCATGGGAATGTACTCGATGGTCAGAACACCCAGGTAGCATGTCAGGCAGAAGGCCACTTCGGTAAGCATCGAATGAACGTTGGCATGCCAGAATATAAACCATCCCCGCAAGGGCTGACCGATATCAAACCCCAAAATCATCAAGGCCGACACATAGCAGTAAAACCCAACGAGTACGGCAAAATTGACAATGTTTTTCAATTCATCTTTGCCGACAATGTAGCGTAGAAATCCAGTGAAAAATGCGCCGCCGCCCAGGGCAATGATCGCAAGGTCGGCCCAGATCCATAGCGCGAAACCGTAGGCGTTGTTCATATTGGTTTGATTCAGCCCCTTAAAATACACCAGCACCATGGCCAAAACACCCCACAACAGCACGCCACTGACGGCTCCAAGCCAAAGTAAAAATTGCCACGTCGGACAGCGTTTAACTCCTTTGGGAATTAATGCAGAATCCATAATTTCAGTGCTCCTAGATCTCTCAGGTTATTAAGCGTGTTTAGCCTTACCTTCCTTTTCAATATAATTGTCTCCAGCCCGTCGGACCCACTCGCGGCTGGAAAGATAGTAAACTTTGGTATTGACGCCCAGTCTTTCCAGCAACCGGAACGCCCGGGGGTTTTGCGGTGTGCCACCGTGCCGGTTGTCGGGCTGTGCAATTTGATGCACGGCGTGTTTCGGGTTATTCAGATCACCGAAGGTGATGGCCCCCGCCGGACAGGCCTGGGTGCAAGAGGTCTGATACTCATTTTCCTCCAGTTCTCGCCGCCCTTCCATATAAGCCTTTTCCTTGGCCAGCTGGTAGCGATGATTGCAGAAACTGCATTTTTCGACAACACCGCGCATACGAACGGACACATTGGGATTCAGGAATTTTTCCATTCCATCCGGCCAGACCGGATCCCACCAGTTGAATTGACGGACATGAAAGGGACAGGCCCCCATACAATAGCGGCATCCGAAACAGCGGGTGTAAATCTGACTGACGATGCCGGTGTCCATATCGTAATCGGTGGCCGTAGCCGGGCAAACGGACACACAGGGCGAATGACCGTGGCTACCTTCACAATGCTGGCAGGGTCGGGGTAAAAAACATTCTTCGGTATCCGGAAAGGCTTTGCCGTTGGTTAACCGATAAACCCGCATCCAGGCGACGCTGAGCAGTTTGTCTGTGTCATCTTCTCGAAAAGGCACGTTGTTTTCAGCCATACAGGCAACCATACAGGTACCGCAACCGGTACATTTATCCAGATCGATGACCATTCCGAATTTTTTGGCATTTTCAAATTTCATCAGAACCCCATTGAATTGATAATTTTCTATTCACTAAAGATGCCGTTTGTGGATGGGCACTAAGCTTTGGTGAGCTTCGCCCGAACACCCCAAGCCGCATCAAGCCCGGTGGCCGCGTCTTCCAGCGATTCGCTCAGTGCATTGTAATTGACGCCTTTGCCGGCCAGGAATTTATCATAAGCCGTGTGGCCCAGTCCCCTCGGAATGGCAATGACACCCGGCATGATACCATCAAAAAAGTGAATTTTGACCTTAACGCTGCCCCGCGGTGTGGTCAGGGTGACATATTGTCGATCCGACAGACCCAGTTTTTTAGCCGTCGCCGGATTCACCTCAACCAGTACGTCGTTGCCCACTAGAACCGTATCTTCAAGCGATTTAACGAGAAACGGCGGCGATCCGATATAACCGCTGGCAAGCCGCAGGGTATCGTAAGGCAACAGCACTAAAGGGTAAAATGACTCGTCACCGGGCACTCTCACGGAATGATAAACGGGCAAGGCATTGATGTCGCTATTGCTGAATTCAAATTTAGACGAATCGGTTTCAAATTCGAGGATCTGAGCGGTTGCTAAAAATTCAGGATCAACCCAGTACCCCTCTTCAAGAAGGGTGTCCCATTTATCCGCCAGAGTCTCCTCAAGACAGCCATCGTATGATTCCCAGGCAAACGCTTCGGCCACGGTACCCCCCAGTTGCCGTGCCAGCTGAATAACAACATCACCGGTATGCCTGGTATTGTAAAGCGGTTCCACCGCCGGCCGGGTAAGCCCGATAATGGACCGGGGGAATCCCTGGGCATACGGCACGTCCTCATAGCGCTCGAGAAAAACGTGGTTGGGCAGTATAAAGTCTGCTCTGGCGGAAGTTTCGTCCATATAGGAAGAAAAACTGACCACCAGTGGTATTTTCTCAAAGGCTTTGGCAACGGCCTCCGTATCGGCCATGGTATACAGCGGATTGGCTCCGGCAACAAAAAGCACCTGGACAGGAGATTCCTGGGCGGAATTCACAACCTCAGGCAATCGATTTAACAGGTAACGCGTCGATTTAAATTTCCCGCTGCCGCCACCATCAACTCGCGGTTGCTGCATTCCTCCGGAAGCAGCTGCATCCATTTCAACATCGGGCCAGTTGATGTAGTCCGGTTCAGGAACCGCCACAATACCGCCGGCCCTGTTGATGCTGCCGACCAGGGCGTTTAGGGCATGAACTGCCAGAAAATCCTGCAGACTTCCCGGACTTGTTCCGGCCCCTCTCCCGCAGATGGCCAGCGGTTTGCGGGCCTTTGCAAAATCCCTGGCGATGGTCGCGATGACGGGAACCTCAAGCCCGGTCATTTTTGAAACAACGCTGGGCGAAAACCCGTCAAGAACAATTTTTTTATACTCGGCTAATCCGGCCGAATAGTTATTAACAAAATCCTGGTTAAATAGTCCCTCGTTTATAATTACGTTGGCCAGGCCCAGAGCCAATGCACCTTCGGCACCGGGCTTGACCGCAATCCATTTATCGGATTTCGCGGCGGTCTTAGACAGGCGCGGCTCGATCTGATCCATGCGCCCGCCCTTTTCCTTCAGCGCACTTTTACCCCGTAACATAAAAACCGGCGATTCCCATCCCTCAATCAGTCCGCTGCCGAAACCTAAAACGAAATCCGAATCCTGTATATCGAATCCCGGCATGGCACGGACCCCCTGGGTCAGATACAGGGCCAGCTCATAATTATCCTGGATCGAAGGTGTCCGTATAAAATTGGGAGAGCCGTATACCGTTAAGAATCTGTTCAGCAGCTCCGGTACCGTTCCCCGATCCGAATCACTAATGCAGGCCAGGGTATGTGATTGCCCGTTGAATCTTAAATCACTTAGTTTTTCAGCAATTTGAGAAATGGCGGCATCCCAGGAAATATTGCGCCACTGGCCCTTTACTTTCTTCTTGGGAGTTTGTACCCGGGTAGGTCCATACAACAGCTGGGTTCCTGACACGCCGAGCGTGCACACACCGCCGTCATTGACCGGATGGCCTTCAATACCCTCGATTTTGACAACCCTGTCGCCGACCCGTCGCACGCTGATGCCACATCCCCCCGGGCACAGGCTGCAGGTCGAGTTGACAAAGGTGGTTGCGCCTCTCTGCGGAACGGGTGTCCATGGCCAGTTCTGGGACCAGATGGAAAGATCATCGGTCAACTTCCAGGGTAAGGGCGAAAGCGCCGTACCGGCGGCCCCGCCTATTACAAAGGATAAGAAACTTCTTCTGTCTATTTTCATCGAATCATTCCTGTACAGTTAGGAGCTTTGCCCCTGTTGGAATGCTGGAATGCTGGAAAATTGGAATAAAGGTCGTTCGATAAACCTGCCCGTGGGCGACCAACTCACCAGCTAATCAGCTGTATTATTTGTGGCATACAAAACAACCGCCTCGCAAGGTCTGAACACTTCCCTGATTGACGTTGTTGCGCACATGACATTCCGAACAATCATTCATTTTCATGCGATCCCACGAATTAAATCTGATGCCCGCGATGTTTTTACCCCAGATATCCCTGCTGTAGCCCGAAATCCGATTGGCTTCGTAGGGCTTTAGGCTCTCGGACTCACCGATGTCGCCGTGACAGGTGACACATTCCATCCCGCCCATCTTTACATGGGCCACATGGGAGAAGAATACGCAGTCCGGCTGCCGGGAATACACCAGCCACGGTACTTCCCTGCCCTTTTGAACATATTGGGTGACAAATTTTTCCTCCTCTTCACCTTCCCCGTTCACCTCTTCATGGCAGTCAATGCACTGGGCCAGTTTCGGAATGCCGGAATAGGTGCCGTCTTCCCGGAAAAAATGACAGCTTTGACAACCGTCCTCAACCAGTTCGTTGTGCTGAACATGGCTGAATTGAATGGGTTGTTCTTTTTTGGAATAGAGTAATTGAGGGAAGATGACCCATCCGAGCACCAGGCTGGCCACCAGCCCGAGTATGAAAAACAGGGTGATGGGGCCTCCGGCAGCCTGATTCGGTTCGATCGGGTCGGGGTCTGTTGGAGGGGAAATGGACGCTTGCTCCTGAGCTTCCGCGGAAACCTCGTGCGCTTTATCCTCTGTGCTCATAGAAACTCCGTTACGCTAAAATTGGTGTTTGTACACGTTTAAATAACCTGTAAATATAAGATACCTCCCACCGAGGGAAGATAGCTTAGTACCGTATTGGTCCAAATTTTGTCAAGCAAAAATCAGCTTCTAAAAGGACCCGTAACTGTGTAATCCGGGCAGCAAATTAACGCCGAAATAAGTAAACATCACCGAGGCAAATCCGATCATGGAAAGAAACGCAATGCGTTTGCCCTGCCACCCCCGCATCAAACGTGCGTGCAGCAAGGTGGCGTAAACAAACCAGGTAATCAACGACCAGGTTTCTTTGGGATCCCAACCCCAGTAGCGCCCCCAGGCGGAGTTGGCCCAGACGGCGCCGGTGATAATGCCGACGGATAAAAAGAGAAAACCCAGCAAAATGAGCTGATAACCCAGCTCATCCAAAACCCGGGGTGCCGGAAACCTGTCCATCAATATGGCTTTGGATTCAGCCGGCAGATGGCGAGCCAAGAAAACGATGCCAAAAAACACCAGACAGATAAGAATACCCACCATAACAGCCAATAACCAGTCATGTACAAAAAGAACCCGGCTGAACAGCATCGCAAATACAAAGAGAGTCAACGGCTTGACGATTTCCACCCACATGATGGGTTCCTCGTCCCGGCCTTTTTTCATCAGGTACATGGCGCTGACGCCAAAAGCCAGGGCGAAGGCTGCATATCCAATAAAACAGGTGATCACGTGGGCAATCAACCAGTTGCTTTTTAAGGCCGGGATAAGCGGCTGAATGACACTGGTGATTCCGGGCTTTAAGGAAGCATAGGCCATTACCAGGCAGGCAATCGGGGTTGTGAATGCGCCGATAATGCGGTTTTCGATCTTGCGCTCGATGATCAGATAAATCAATACCATGACCCAGGCAAAAAAAACGAGGGATTCGTATAAATTTGAAAAAGGTGCATGACCGATGCCAAGTTGGTAGGATTCAACCCATCTCATTAATATGCCAGCGGTATTTCCGATCAAGCCTAGCAGGGCAGTCCAAGTCGCGATCTTGCCAAAAATTTGCTTTCTAAAAATCCAGCCGCAGATGTATAAAAACCCTGCCAGACCATAAATAAATGTGACTATCGACAAAATTAGCGAACCACTCATAATTTATCCTTTTTAATGATGTTGCAAACAACTGCTGGCTGCCCTCTACCCGTAAATTTGTTTTCTTTGAGCCGTCTAAGTTTCTGAATTCTCTTCGGAGAGGGTTTGCGCTAGCGTTTTTAATTTTCGTTCGTTTCCGAGCTTATTTTTGTTGGCGGTACCGGTTACCACAATCCGGCAATTTTGGCCGGATTCAATGATGTCGACACAAACTTGCCGGTGAGAAATAAAAAAGGTAATATAACATCCGACGATGATCAGTATAAAACCGGTGTATACAACCCAGACACCGGGGTCCCTTGAAACTTGAAGGCCGGTGAAATAGCGCTCCTCAGCGGGTTGGGCTTTTACGCCGGACACTGAGATGAGCATATCGTCCTTACGCGTTTTATTGAAAATGGGTCCCATCTTGTCAAAGCTTGGAAATTGAATCGGAAGCACCACATCCACGGCAGCACCATCGCTCTGATGAAGCGTGCCGAAAATGGTGGCACCTAAATCCTGGCCCCGGAAATCATACGAATTTCTGAATTCATCCACTGTAAATTTTCCCAGACTTTCCGGAAGCTCGATAGTCTGGCCGACCGCCGCTTTTTTCTGGTAGATCATCCCGGTAGCTTTGCTGGTGAAAACCAGGGTCAATTCGTCTGGAATCTGAACATCCTGTTGCCGCGATGGTAACGGCCCGTAGCTAGCCTGAAATATACTGATTCCTTTGTAGTGCAGGGGGTCATTGACAATGATATCCTGGGATTTAACCACTTTGCCCTGCTCAATAATCGACAGGCTGGACCGAAATTCTTCAGGAGCGCCATTGGGGTAAAAGCTTACCTTGAAATCATCGCAACGGATGGCAAAATTAAGCTTCAGCATCTGGTTGCGATTGCGGAGCTGAATTTTCTGGGCGGCTTCACCCGGCGCCAGGTTGACGAAGCCCTCAAAACCGAACCGGGTGCCGATCACCCCACCGACGAGCATGCAGATGACACTCAGGTGAACGATATACACGCCGATACGGGTCCAGCGACCCCTTTCTCCAAAGACAGCATAGCCGGTGTCGGTCTCTTCAGCCCGGCAATAGCGAAAGTTGCGGGATATAGTGGCTTGATAGAGCTTTTTCAACTGTTCACCGGCGCCCTTTTTTGTAAATTCCTCTATTGGTTCGAGCCGCCGGAAGCGTGAAAGATTAAATTTGGGGCGTTCGGGAAAAATGATTCGCCAGGTGGCGGAAAGCCGATCAATAGAGCAGACCAGAATATTTAAGACCAGCAGAAGCACCAGCGCCTGAAACCACCACGAGTGGTACAGGTCAAAAAAGCCGAACAGGTCAAAAAAACGATAAAAAGAAGCCCCGAAGGCCTGTAAGTAGGCTTGGGGAGCTTCGTTTTGTGGAATCAGTGTACCGATGATGGATGTGGCCGCCAGGGTTAATAGCAAAAAGATGGTTAGCCGCACCGAGGTGAAAAATTTCCATATTTTATTAAAGGGATCTGTTGCGATCACCTGGTTGCGCATAAGTTATCCTTTCAAATAAAAATAAGCTTAAATCCATACCAGATAGATCGACAACAGGCAACAGGAAATGACGAAATATGAAACAGCCCGGTGAGAGGGAGACAGGATGGATTAAATGGGAATAATAAAAAAAGCCTTCAACCGCGATTGCTAGATTGGCGGACTGAAGACTTTTTTATCGATGATTTCAGGCGATCCGAATACGGAAATTACTTTTTTACATAAAGACCACGGGATTTGGCGTAGATTTTACCTTTTTTTGACAGCTTGTAAAGGGCGTTGCTCAACTGCCTGGCATCCAGTTTTGTTCTTTGCTTCAGCTGGACCACAGTAGCGCCATTTTTAGTTCGCTTAATGGCATCGAACACGGCATCCAGAACAGTTGTGCCCCTGGCAGCTGCAGCCCTACTGGCGGCAGGTTTGCGTGCTGGAGCAGCCTTGCGTTTGGCTGCTGCCTTTTTCGCAGGTTGAAGTTTATCGAGTTGCTTCGAAATCCTTTCCACCTGTTTGGAGAGGGCGGTCAACGATTTGGAAACTGCTTTTAGTTCGGTTTGTAATTTCGGCATGGGTATTTCCTCCCTTTGCTTTTACTTCGACATTTTCTTCTCTAACTTATTCTTTCTGAAAATTAAGACAGCTTACAACGAAAGTCAACTCCGGGTAGCATAAAGTTAAGACGACTGTTGACAAAGCACCAGGAATATGAAAAGTAGGCCTTTCATCTTGCGATGAAAGTGGAAAATAAACTATAAAGAAATCCTTCCCGAAGAAAACGGATTTCTAACTAAGATAATAATGCCAGAGCAATCATCGAATTCCCCTAGCAGTATATTCCGCATTCAGTATAAAACCCAACTAAATGCCTCGCAGTATAAAGCGATTACTGCCACCGAAGGCCCGCTGCTCGTAATTGCAGGCGCCGGCAGTGGTAAAACACGTACCCTGACCTACCGGGTAGCCCGACTGGTGGAAGAGGGGGTGCCACCGTCTTCAATTCTTCTTTTAACATTCACCCGCAAGGCAGCTCACCAGATGTTGGAGCGGGCCACCGAGCTGCTGGATAGCCGCTGCGGAAAAGTGGCCGGCGGCACGTTTCACTCGTTTGGCAACAGCATCCTGCGCAAATATGCTTCCCACATGGGGCTTAATCCGGGTTTTGCCATTATGGACCGCGTCGATGCAGAAGCCGCGATCAGCATCCTGCGTAAAGAGATTGATACCGGGCGCAAGCATCGATCATTTCCGCGCAAACACACCCTGGCCAATATCTTTAGCCGGGCAGTCAATAAAATGACCCCCATTGAAGATATCGTCTACGACGATTATTCCCATTTGTCATCGAATGTGGAGGATATCGTCAATTTATTCCAGGCCTATCAACGCCATAAAAGTGACCATCAGCTGCTTGATTTCGATGATCTTCTCGTATATCTGCAACAGCTTTTAAAAACCGACCCTGAGATCCGCGAGCGCCTATCTTCATCTTTCCGTTATATAATGGTCGATGAATACCAGGATACCAATAAGATTCAGGCTGAAATTTTGTATTTACTGACCGGGATTCATCAAAATATTATGGTGGTTGGAGATGATTCCCAGAGTATCTATGCCTTCAGGGGGGCTAATTTCAGAAACATTATGGAGTTTCCAAACATGTTTCCCGGCACCCGCATCATCACCTTGGAAGAAAACTATCGTAGTGTTCAACCCATTTTAAATTTAACAAATGTCATCATCGACCAGGCAACGGAAAAGTATTCAAAGACCCTGTTTACCCGAAAGTCAGGTGGATCAACACCTGCGCTGGTGAGTGTCCGGGATGAAAACAGTCAGTCACTGTTTGTCGTTCGCAAGATCCAGGAGTTAATTGATCAGGGGATCGCCCTGAACCAGATAGCGGTGCTATTCCGGGCCGGTTTTCATTCATTTGATCTTGAAATCGAGTTGAATCGGGAACAAATACCCTTTATCAAAGTCGGGGGGTTCAGGTTTGTCGAATCGGCTCATATCAAAGACGTACTGGCACATCTGAGGGTGATATCCAACCCCCATGACCGCATAAGCTGGTATCGGATTTTACTGCTTATTGAAAAAATAGGCCCAACCACCGCCCAGAAAGTATTTGAAGCTGTAAAGAGTGAAGGATCAGGTTACACCGGTTTGCTGACGGTAAAGTCAACAACCGGCACACTAAAAGGATTAAATCGACTTAAAGACCTTTTTTCGGAAATCGACAGCTACCCCATATCGGTCGCCAAAATGGGGGAGGCCATCATCATGTACTACCTGCCCATTTTAAAAGAACGCCATGATGACCATCCCAAACGGGAAAAGGATCTGGAGCAATTGCTGGCCATTATGGAGCGTTATGGTAATCTGGAACACTTTTTAACCGATATGGCTTTAGAACCGCCCAATACCAGCGTAGGCAATACGTTTTCAACCGAAACAGTCTCAAAGGACCGACTGGTTCTGTCCACCGTCCATTCGGCCAAAGGACTGGAATGGCACACCGTATTTATTATCTGGACCCTGGACGGACGGTTTCCCTCTGCGCAATCTATGTACAAAGAGGAGGATCTTGAAGAGGAATTACGCTTGATGTATGTTGCCGCAACCCGCGCCCGGGAAAATCTGTATTTTACCTACCCGGGCCAGATCTATGACCGCAGTGTCGGGATGATGTTAAACCGTCCCTCACGCTTTATCGACATGATACCCGCAAGCATCCTTGAACAGCAATGGGCTGACACCTGAAACCTTCATGTCTACCCTATCCACGGGTCCAAGACGAGTCATCTGGCAACATATTCCTGAATACGAGTAACTTTGGCATTGATCCGGACCCGAACTCGTGATATGTCCCCCAGAAAAATTGCTAAAATCCCAGCAGAACCAAATTGTCCATTGACACCGCCCCAATTAGGACCGAGCTACAATTTAGCGTTCATAGGCAAATGACTCCTGAATATTATTTCCTTATAATTGGCTACATCTTCGGATTCTACATGGCGTGGAACATCGGCGCCAACGATGTTGCCAATTCAATGGCTTCAGCAGTCGGCGCCAAGGCGATCACTATCCGTCAGGCCGTTTTCATTGCCGGGATCTTAAACGTTGTTGGAGCTGTTTTCATCGGCTCACATGTCACCAATACCATCCGCAAGGGCATCGTATCGACGGATATTTTATCCGATCCCCAAGTGGCCCTCATCGGGGCGCTGGCGGCTTTGCTGGCAGCGGCACTCTGGGTCAGTTTTGCAACCTGGAAATCATTGCCGGTCTCAACAACCCATTCGATCGTGGGATCAATGATCGGTTTTGGCATCATGGCCGGCGGTTTATCGGTTATCAATTGGGCCAAGTTGGCCGCCGTCGTCCTGAGTTGGATAATATCACCTGTTTTTAGCCTGATCATCTCTTTTTTAATGTTTAAGACTATCGTCAAGTTGATCATGATCAAAAAAGATGCCTTCGCCAGGGCGCTGAGGCTGTCGCCGGCATTTATCGGTCTGGCCGCTGCTGTCGTCGTTTTATCCTTTCTGTTTAAGACTCCGCTCGGCAAAACGCTTTCCATCGACCCCTGGGCCGCGTTGCCCGTGGCACTCGTTATTGGTGGATTCGTCGGGTATGCGGGTAAAGCTGCTTTAAGACGGTTTACCGTTAGTAACGAAGACGACGGCACCGAGCTGGTCTTTCGAAAAATACAAATCGGAACATCATGCTATGTCGCGCTGGCTCAGGGCGCCAATGATGTTGCCAACGCCATCGGTCCTCTGGCGCTCATCTATTTTTTAGTAAACACCGGCACTGTCGGCGCCAAAGTCCCAGTACCTGCCTGGCTTCTTTTGTTCGGCGGAATCGGCATAGCCTGCGGAATCGGCATGGCCGGTCACCGTGTCATGGAAACCATTGGCACCAAGATCACCACCCTGACCAACACACGCGGTTTTTCAGTTGATTTTGCAGCGGCTTCGACGGTCTTGCTGGCTTCCAAACTGGGGCTGCCGGTATCCACAACCCATGCTGCAGTGGGTGGTGTCCTGGGGGTCGGACTGGCGGGCGGCATCGAAGCCGTTAACTTTCGAATTGTATTTCAGATTATGCTTTACTGGGTTCTCACGGTCCCGGCCGCGGCCGTTACCAGCATGATTATCTTTAAACTGTTGGAGCTGTTTGTCTGACCGGGGGAAACCGGGACCACAGACTGGGAAAATGATTAATGACAAAAGATTTTTGTTTGGATCGACGAATGACGATGAATGAATAATGAGTTAGGAAACAAAACCGACAGGATTCCTTAAAAATTTACGCCGCAGGCGGATCATTCGTCAATCCAAGAGGGGGCACTATGCGAATACCATTTATTTCAATGTTTATGACATCGCCGTTCGAGGGACTGCTGGAGCATGCGGAAAAGATTAAAGAATGTGTCTGGGCTTTTCAGCAGGCCATTGAGTGTCATAT
>Ga0265306_10000783_pt1 | contig 15374 bp, 12 predicted proteins | sample Helome_3_FD_192493 | JGI IMG/M metagenome (GOLD analysis project Ga0265306, IMG submission 192493) | Marine sediment microbial communities from subtidal zone of North Sea - Hel_20160420 (Illumina Assembly) | ecosystem: Environmental > Aquatic > Marine > Subtidal zone > Sediment ...
TCTGGTCAAAAAAAAGGATAGTGTTTGCATATGATATATAAAAAATTACCTCACACGAATATAGAAGTTAGTAAGATTTGTTTGGGCACAATGACCTGGGGACGTCAGAATTCCGAAGAAGAGGGACATCAGCAAATGGATTATGCGGTTGATCAGGGAATAAATTTTTTTGACACTGCGGAACTTTACCCTATCCCTGCTCATCCGGACCGATATGCTGATACCGAGAAAATAATTGGCAACTGGTTTAAGAAAACAGGAAATAGAGACAAGATTATCTTAGGCACCAAGATTGCCGGTAAAGCAGATTTTACAAAGTTTATCAGATCAACTGGTTTTAGAAGGGAAACCTTAATTGAAGCTGTTGAAGGAAGTCTGGAACGACTTCAAACAGACTATATTGATTTATATCAATTGCATTGGCCGGAGCGTTCCACTAACTATTTTGGAAAAAGAGGTTACAAGCATGATATTACAGATCATTGGCAGGATAATATTCACCAGGTATTGGAAACTCTTAGGGATCTGATAACTGAAGGCAAAATTAGACATGTAGGACTTTCCAATGAGACCCCATGGGGAACCATGCGCTATTTGGAGGAAAGTAAGGTGCACTCCAGCTTACCCAGAATGATTACTATACAAAACCCTTATAATTTATTAAACCGGCAGTTTGAAGTTGGGCTTTCTGAAATTTCAATACGAGAAAGTATAGGCCTCTTGGCCTATTCCCCTTTGGGATTTGGAGTTCTTAGTGGAAAGTATATGGGTGGCATGAAGCCAGCAAACGCGAGGATTACCTTATTTCCAGCATACAACCGTTATATTAGTGATAATGCAAACCGGGCTACTCAGGAATATTACAAACTTGCCCAGGAACATAATCTTTCACTTGCCAAAATGGCACTTGCATTTGTAAATTCAAGACCATTTGTAACCAGTAATATTATTGGCGCAACGTCTATGAAGCAACTAGAAGAAAACATATCTAGTATTGAAGTTGATCTCTCAGATGAGTTGATAAAAGGGATTCAGTCTATTCACAATAATATTCCTGATCCGGCGCCTTAATTTTCTTTGTTAAGTGCCTAGCGCATTATTTACTGGTTAGATAAGTTTTTAAGATAAATAAGATTATTTTCCGGGTTCTTTTAAATAAAGAGTTTATTAACCACATCCTCAATTTTGGAGACCAATTCTATATTTATTTTGGTATTCTTAAGTGCAATTTTATTATTCTTTGAAACAAAAATTATTGAAAACCCAAGTTTATCGGCTTCAAGAATTCTTTGTTCTACTCTTTGCACAGGTCTTATTTCTCCGGCCAGCCCTATTTCTGCTGCGAAACATACATTTTTTTCAATAGGGACATCTGAATTGCTTGATAAAATTGCAGCAACTACTGCAAGATCAATAGCCGGATCGTCTACAGTTATTCCCCCCGTAATATTTAAAAAGACATCTTTTGCTCCAAGTCTGAAGCCAGCTCTTTTTTCTAAAACAGCCAGTAACATATTCAGTCGTTTGGCATTATATCCTGTCGCAGAACGTTGTGGGGTACCGTAGACTGCTGTACTCACTAAAGCCTGAATTTCTATCATCAACGGGCGCATGCCTTCTATGGTCGAAGCAATAGCTGTGCCACTAAGTCCTGAATCACTTTTTGAAAGTAAAACTTCTGAGGGATTATTTACCTCCCTAAGGCCATTTCCCTGCATTTCATAAATGCCTAACTCTGCTGTTGAACCAAATCGATTTTTCAGTGCCCGCAAAATCCGGTATACATAATTCCGATCGCCTTCGAATTGTAAGACCGTATCCACCATATGTTCCAAAATCTTAGGTCCTGCAATATTTCCATCTTTAGTAATATGTCCTATTAAGATAACCGGGGTATTCGTTTCTTTAGCAAATCTAATAAGCTCCGCCGCGCATTCACGAACCTGAGATATACTGCCTGCGGATGATTCTATATAATCTGAGTGGAGCGTCTGAATAGAATCAATGACTACCATATCAGGTGTTATATCATTTATTTGTTTAAATATATTTTGCGTTTTAGTTTCGGTTAGTATATAGCAAGTCTGATTATTGGGATGTATCCTCTCTGCTCTCATTTTTATTTGCTTTAGACTTTCCTCACCTGAAACGTATAGTGTCCTTAAGTTGAGTCTTAAGGCAATTTGTAACAGTAATGTACTTTTACCTATACCCGGTTCTCCACCTAGCAGAACCAGTGAACCGGGGACTAAACCTCCACCTAAAACACGGTTAAATTCTTTGTCGTAAATGTCGAGTCTAAATTCCCTGGAAGTATTGATCTGTCCAACCAAAACAGGCTTCGAAGTTGTTGTCTTGACATCATTGAAGTTTTGCCAAGTAATATCCTTTTCTTTTTGGATTACTTCTTCTACTATGGTATTCCACTCCTTGCACGCACCACATTGTCCCACCCATTTAGCATATTGGGTACCACAATTCTGACAAAAAAAAGCTGTTTTTGTTTTAGCCATTTGAACCTAAGCTGGTTTGGGCTAAAGATATTGTGGTTAGTATAAAAATCAAAAGAAAGTTGATAGTTTAAATATCAATCCACGTTTATGTATAAGGAATACAGGGATACTATTTTAAAAGCCAAAGTCTGCTTTTAGAGCGTCCATTTTTTCCAAAGCCATTTCCTTTGTCAGAAAATCGATCTCTTCCATCGCAAATGCTTTCTCAAAAGTTCGTAGTGCTTTTTTCCCCTCTCCCAGTTCTTCGTAATACTCTCCTTCAAAGTAGAATCCAAGCATCGTATTCGGGAATTCTTGTTTACATAATTCAGACAAGGGTTTTAAAGATTCAAAATCATCTTTTTTTCTGCTTGCCGCATATATGGCCATAATATCATTTAACTCAACTTCTTTCCTAAAACCAAATAATTCTTCTATAGAATTGTATTTGTCTTCCAAATATTTGTAAACAGGTTCTTCAGATGTTAGAATATTTTCTTTGTATTCTTTTGGACTAATTGGTTTAAAAATCTCGAACATGCTTCCCCAAGCCTTTCCGATTCCATAGGTTGCAACCGATACTTCGTTGGCCGATGGATATTCATCAAAACGATAATTGAAGCTTTTTTTATCTATGCTTTTTAAGGCCTTGTCCATCTGCAATATAGAGTTTCTACTATCATTTCGTTCTCCACTAACTATTAAATGATAAAAAATTTGTTGATTTATTTCATTAAGTCTGGCAGGTACTCTGTTCTCCATTTCCGGTGCCAGATAAGGAGATATGCTGATGAATGCATTAAAAAGGGATTTTTCTTTGAATAAATAATAATTCCCAAAGTTTGCAGTAATATCGTAACCAACAAACATACTGAAAGGAGCCGTATTGTAATTTGTCTTAAAATAAGGGATTAGTTCCATTCCTAAAAATTCAAAAAATAATTTTCCCTTTTCCGCAGGAAGTCCGGAGTGTTCTTCAAAGGCACAATCTTCCCATCTCAAGTCATTTTCATTCTGAAAGACTCCAACAACTATGGTCTCTGGGGTCCCTTGAAAAGTGGAGTAAAATTTGGAATTTGCAACAACCTGATCAAACAGGTATTCTCCGTCCAGCACTACAACCAAAGGATATTTTTTCTCGGGGTTATAATCTTCTGGGACATAGTATTTCACATCCCTTCTCTCTTGTAGTTTAAAAGACTCAAAAATCTCTTGTGTTATCTGTGCTCCTACACCTGCACTGAAAAGAATTGTCGCACAAAGTAAAAAATTACGTATCATTCCAAATTATTTAAAAACAGCTTTAAGCTATTTATTCCTGTTCAATAACGGCAGGAGAAGGAAAGATATTGCACCAAATATTACAACCATTAGAGTTTGTGATATCCACATAATCCACCCGAATGCATTACCGGAAACAGCTGAAATACCAAAAATAGTCAGTGATTTGCTTACAGCTATAGGGTAAAGTCCGATACCTCCATTGGTAGTGGACATGGCAAAGGCACCCGCAACAAAGGCCACCAATAATTGGCCAAACGAGAGATCAATAGTTTCCGGGACCGTAAACTTGATAACCCAGAACATAAGAATATATGCACCCCAAATGAAAAAGGTGTGCAGGACAAAAGCCCATTTATATTTCATTTTAAATATACTTAGAACACCATCTAATAAACCTTTAATAAAGTCTCTGATTTTTATTGCAAAACGCGAACTCGACCGGCGTAAAAAGGCCATAATAAATAAGAGTCCTATAAAACCGATACAAAGAAAAATTAGCGTAGTTGTAATACCCAAACCCTTTTCATTTAAGAAGGCAAGTATTATATCCGTTTGTGAAAAAAGGGCTATTAATATTATTAGAAGCAAAAGCAGAAGATCTACCACCCTTTCTGTAACTATAGTCCCAAAACCTTTTTGGAAAGGAACGCTCTCGTAGGTTGCTAATGCTGTGGCTCTAAGTACTTCTCCGGACCTTGGGATGCCTAAATTAGCAAAGTAAGCCATCAAGATGATAAAAACATTATTACTCACTTTTGGCGCGTACCCTAAGGGTTCCAGAAGATAATTCCAACGGATTGCCCTTGAAATATGGCTTAAAATTCCTATAAGAACAGAAACGCCCACCCAAAAAAGGTCAGCTTCTTTAATGTATCTGATTATTTGTGTTCTATCTTCTTCAGAAGTAATTCTATATGAATACCAGATTAAAAAAACTCCCAAGGCAATTGGGAGTATAATTTTTAAGATCTTTTTCAGTTGTTTGCTCAAGACTATTTTAACAGATTTGTTTCTTCATCGGGGAACACTAAAGCCGGATTAAATTTCTTAGCTTCTTCAATATCCATTCTGGCATAAGCAATTAAAATCAGAATATCACCCACAGCCACTTTTCTTGCGGCAGCACCATTAAGTGTTAATTCACCTGTTCCTCTTGGTCCTGGAATTACATAAGTTTCTAATCGTTCACCATTATTATTATTGACAATCTGCACTTTTTCACCTTGAATAATATTAGCAGCATCCATGAGATCCTCATCTATGGTAATACTTCCAATATAATTAAGGTCAGCTCCAGTAACGCGGACCCGATGTATTTTGGATTTGACAACTTCTATTTGCATGGCACAAAGTTAATTAATTAAGGGCTATATTATCTATTAGACGCACACCGTTAGCATAAACTGCTATAAAGGCTCTGTATTTTTTATTTTTATGTTTTCTTTTTACAGGATTTAAATTTTCCTGTTCAGTTATATTAATGTATTCCAAATCGAATTCAGAATTTTTATCAAATTTTTTTTTAACCCAATTCATTACCTTTGCTGCACTTTTCATGCCAAATATTTCTTTGGCAGTCAAAAGCGTTTCATAGATAAATGACGCCTTGCCCCTTAGTTCTTTTGGCAGCCTCTCGTTTCTCGAACTCATGGCAAGTCCATTCGGTTCTCTGACAATTGGGCAGCCAATAATTTCAATTGACATATTGGTTTTTTCAACTAATTTTTTAATGATTAATAGTTGCTGAAAATCCTTCTCACCAAAATATGCTTTGTTGGGGTGTACTATCAAAAAAAGCTTTTCAACTATTGTTGCAACACCCAAAAAATGACTGGCTCTGAATTTGCCTTCCATCGTTGTATCCAAACCATCAAATTCATATTCCTTAGAGCTAATGTTATTTGAATACAATTCTGTTACAGGGGGGGCAAAAATAATCAGTTCTTCTGATATGTTCTTTAAATATTTAAGATCTGTATCCAGTGTGATGGGATATTTGTGTAGATCATCTTTATTATCAAATTGGGTTGGGTTTACAAAGATACTGACAACAACAACTTCATTTTGGGAGATGGCCTTTTTAACCAAGGAAAGATGTCCTTTATGTAAGGCTCCCATAGTAGGAACTAAACCAACAGATGTTGAATTATTTTTTAACGTGGCCAAATGACCTATTAAATCCTTTTTCCTACTGAATAACAACATAATCTATTATAAAAGCCAGCAAACTTACTATAATTACTGCTATTCTACATAATTTTTGTAATTTTGCAGCTATGTTTTTCCGATAAACAAAATACATTTTTTTATGAATGGTAAAAAGATATTGTTTGTATCTTCTGAATTAGTGCCCTACCTACCAGAGAATGAAGTTTCCTTAATGTCCTACGAAGCACCAAGGATGGTCAACAGTAAAAAGGGCCAAATACGAATATTTATGCCAAGGTATGGCAATATCAATGAGCGAAGACATCAATTGCATGAGGTAATAAGACTTTCTGGAATGAACCTGGTCATCAATGATATGGACATGCCTCTTATTATTAAAGTGGCTTCAATTCCCCGCGAGCGTATTCAGGTCTATTTTATAGATAACGAGGAGTATTTTAAGCGCAAAGCTACTTTTACAGATGAGAACGGGGAGCTCTTCCCGGATAATGATGAAAGGTCTATTTTCTTTGCCAAAGGTGTGGTTGAAACAGTTAAAAAATTAAACTGGTCACCAGATATTATCCATGTTCATGGGTGGATGGCATCACTTTTACCATTGTATTTAAGAACTTATTACGCAGATGAACCTTTATTTGCTGATAGTAAAATTGTAACTTCAGTTTATAGCAAAGGCTTTGATGGAAATCTGGATGGTAATATGAAGAATAAAATATTATTTGATGGTATTTCTGAGGACAGTATCTCCCATCTAGCGTCTCCCACCTATAATAATTTGTTAAAAGTAGCTGCAGATTTTTCTGATGCCATTATTTTAGCCGCCGAAGAAATTTCAGAAGATTTAAGTGAATACATTACCAACCTCCAAAAACCTCTGTTGCCGTATGTTCCTTTACAGGAATTTGAAGAAGCATATGCAAATTTTTATAGCACCGAAGTTTTAAAATAAGCCTCATGAAGATTTTTTTTAAATTGGTATACGCTGCAATAGCAGTTTTGATACTTATGTTTAGTGCTGTTTCATGTGAAGAAGACCTTACCACAATTGGGGAGGGTGCTTTAGGAGGTGATCCATTTAATACAAGCAAGGCAGTATATGACGTTTATGTATTTAATAAAAAAATCAATGCGGTTGAGACTAACAAACTTCCAATTTACCAAATAGGAAAATATAGTGATCAGCTTTACGGCGATACAGAGGCAAGCATAACTTCTCAATTAAGGTTGCAAGGAGGTGTTGGTAATCCGGTATTTGGACTTTTTAGCCAACAAAGAGAAGATAATTCTTTAACGGATCCGGAGGAGACGGCAATTGAGGAGAATGAAACAGTAAAAGAAGTAATACTCTATATCCCTTATCTTCAAAACCCAAACGGAGATCGCGATCTTGATGGTGTTGCAGACACTTTTGATGCAGACCCCGAGGATCCTAATAGTGATAGCGATGGAGATGGCCTCACGGATAATGACGAAAGAATACTTGGAACAAATCCACTAGATGTGGATACCGATGGAGATGGTATCGAAGATAGCGAAGATACGGAGTATGCCGTAAATAGTTTTCCCCGAAAGGTTGATCTTGACAGTATTTACGGAAATAGGGAAGATCCTTTCAATTTCAAAGTTGAACGATCTACCTATTTTTTAAGAGATTTAGATCCGGATGCGGGGTTTCTGGAATCACAGGAGTACTATTCAACTCAAGAATTTTCGCCGGATTTTGTTTCAGATATACTCTATGACGGTCAGGTAACAATATCCGATGAGGAAACATTGGTGTCTCCCGAAGATGATCCCAACACGGAAGCAGACGAATCTCTGAATGAGCCCATCCGAATACAGCCGGGTATTCAGGTAGCGTTAGATCCAGCTTTTTTTCAGGAAAACATCTTGGATAGAGAAGGCCAGACAGAATTATTAAGTCAGGCTAATTTCAGTGACTTCCTCAGAGGTTTGCATTTATCCGTTACTCCTATTACTGATGATATTCTGCTTATCCTTGATATTACAGATGCCACAATTACAATTACTTATGATTACGATAAGCAGGAGGATGAAGAAATAGTTAAGGAAGAAGCAGAGTATGAATTAACATTAATTAGCAGAGATTTAACCTTTGGAACAATTATTGGCAATGCAGTTAACACCTTAATAAATGCCCCATTTTCATCGGAGATTACAAATGATTTAGACACTGGCGAAAATGCAGATAGGATATATCTTAAAGGGGGTTCTGGATCCTTTGCGGAAATTCAATTGTTTGAGGAAAATAACGGAGAAGATATCCTAAACGAGATCAAAACAAGAAATTGGATCATTAACGAAGCTAACCTCATCTTTTATGTAGACAGAGAAGTGTTAGATATGGGCGGTATTGTTAATGAACCACCTGCATTATACCTCTTCAACACTGAGACGAACGCCCCTCTTTATGATCTTAGTGTGGCTAGCGATCCCGATATCAGAACTAGAATTAATATAAATTACGGCGGGTCTTTGGAAAAAGAAAATAATAAAGGGATCAAGTATAAAATGAAAATAACTAATCATATCAATGATTTAATAATTAGAGATTCTACAAATGTCACACTAGGCTTATCAGTAACTGCAGATTTGGCAACAATTAATTCTAAAAATGCTGTGCTGGAAATGACTGAAGAAGATCTACCCGTTGCAGCCACAATTACTCCTTTAAGTACTGTCCTCTTTGGTAATAATGTTCCTATTGAAGAAGAGGATATGAAGCTAGAGTTAGAGATATTCTATACGGAAGCTAATTAGTATTGGTTCATAATACCACTTACAGTATTTTATCGTTATATATCCGAAATTACATTAAAGTTTTATTTACTTCTTGTAAATTTACTCATCTTTTAACCATTTAATTGAACATAAATGTGTGGAATAGTTGGATATATAGGATTTAGAGACGCTTATCCCATTATCATGAAGGGTTTGCAACGTCTTGAATACCGCGGTTATGACAGTGCAGGAATTGCCTTATACGATGGAAATAAGATTAATCTGGCCAAAACCAAAGGCAAAGTCAAAGATCTGAAAGATCGATCAGAAAGCAATATACCCTTAAACGGGAATGTTGGTATCGGACATACAAGATGGGCTACTCATGGAATTCCAAACGATGTGAATTCACATCCACATTATTCAAATTCGGGAAATCTTATAATTATTCATAATGGGATTATTGAAAATTATGAATCTATTAAGCAAGAACTTACCACAAGGGGTTATACGTTCGAATCTGATACTGATACCGAGGTTTTGATCAATCTAATTGAAGAAGTAAAGAAAAAGGAAAAGGTTTTACTAGGTAAGGCCGTTCAGATTGCCTTAAACCAAGTTGTAGGAGCTTATGCAATTGCTGTATTTGACGTTCAAAAACCAGATGAAATTGTGGTTGCCAAACTAGGGAGTCCTTTGGCAATAGGAATAGGTGAAGATGAGTTTTTTATAGCTTCAGATGCGTCACCCTTTATAGAATTTACTAATAATGCGGTTTATCTGGAAGATCAGGAAATGGCCATTGTGCGTCTTGGTAAAGAAATTAAACTGCGAAAAATAAAGAATGATGCAATAGCTTATCCATTGGTTCAGGAGCTTCAATTTAACCTTGAAGAAATTGAAAAGGGGATGTATGATCATTTTATGTTAAAGGAAATTTATGAACAACCAAGCGCTATTAAAGATACTTACCGAGGAAGATTACTGGTAGAACAGGGCATAATAAAAATGTCAGGGATTGATCAGAACCTGGAAAAGTTTCTCAATGCTGACAGGATCATTATTGTAGCGTGCGGAACTTCATGGCATGCCGGTTTAGTAGCAGAGTATATTTTTGAAGATTTGGCCAGAATACCTGTGGAGGTGGAATACGCATCAGAATTTAGATATAGAAATCCAGTAATTACAGAAAAAGACGTTGTTATTGCCATTTCACAATCTGGCGAAACTGCCGATACATTAGCAGCAATTAAACTTGCTAAGGAGAAAGGAGCATACGTATTTGGAGTATGTAATGTGGTAGGTTCCTCTATAGCACGCGAGACTCATGCGGGGGCGTATACACATGCCGGACCGGAAATAGGTGTGGCTTCTACAAAGGCATTTACAACTCAGATAACCGTTTTGACCCTTTTGGCATTAAAATTGGCAAAAGAAAAAGGTAAATTTTCGGAATCCAAGTTTCATGAATTCCTTTCTGAACTGAAGAATATACCCGGTAAAGTGGAAAAAGCGCTTCAATCTAATCCTCTGGTTGAAATAATTGCAAATGAATATAAAGATTCGGAAAATTGTTTATATCTGGGCAGGGGTTATAATTTTCCCGTAGCATTAGAAGGAGCCCTTAAACTTAAAGAAATAAGTTATATTCATGCTGAGGGATATCCCGCTGCCGAGATGAAACACGGCCCCATTGCACTTATTGATGAACAAATGCCTGTTATTGTAATTGCCACCAATAAAGGTCATTATGAGAAAGTTGTTAGTAACATTCAGGAAATAAAATCCCGAAAGGGCAGAATTATAGCTATTGTCACTGAAGGTGATGATCAGGTAAAAGAACTGGCAGACCATGTAATCGAGGTCCCTGAAACTATCGAAAGTCTCACCCCGCTTTTAACAACCATTCCACTGCAATTGTTATCTTATCATATTGCAATAATGAGAGGATGTAATGTAGATCAACCTCGTAATTTAGCCAATCAGTTACGGTGGAATAGCAGAACCACTGAGTTAAGTATATTTATACTAAAAGGCGACCATTTTTATGGTCGCCTTTTTTATAAAAATTATGAATTTACTAGTCAATAGAGACTTATATTGCGAAATTAATACTATGTAAGCATAATTTTTTCATTTTATATATTTTCAATTTAAAAAAATCTGTATCTTGGCTTTATACTAATTTAACTCAAAATTAACATGAGAAGAATCTTTCTTTTTTCCCTACTGATGTTGGGTATAGGAGCTTATTCGCAGACAACCGTGAATGGAAATGTAGCTGATGAAAATGGCCAACCCGTTCCAGGAGCTAATGTTGTAATAGTTGGGAAAGCCATAGGAACAACCTCCGATTTTGATGGTAATTTTGTTCTGGAAACTTCTGAAATACCTCCCTTTCAATTAAGGATAACGAGTATTGGATATTCCGAGGCAACTATTGATGTTACGGCGAACAATCAATCTATTTCAGTTATCCTTAGTGAGACGCAAACGTTTTTAGACGAAGTAGTTATCTCAGCTTCAAGAACACCGGAAAGAATATTTGAATCCCCGGTTACCGTTGAACGCTTAGGCTTAGAAGCAATAAAGAATACAACTGCAGCGGATTTTTATGGCGGTTTGGAAAATTTAAAAGGAGTTGATATTAATACTAACAGTTTAACCTTTAAATCGGTGAATACCCGAGGTTTTGCCACCTTTGCAAATACCCGTTTTATGCAGTTGGTAGATGGGATGGATAATTCCACTCCTGCTTTAAACTTTCCTATTGGAAACCTGGTTGGTTTAATTGAACCCGATGTACAAAGTGTAGAATTGTTGCCGGGAGCTTCTTCAGCTTTATATGGTGCGAATGCTTTTAATGGAATACTTTTTATGCGCAGTAAAAGTCCCTATGATTATCAGGGAATCAGTGTTTCTATTAAACAGGGAATTACCTCACAGATAGCCGCCGGGGATAATAGTTACACGGATTTTGGTATAAGGGCGGCATATAAGTTTTCTGATAAATTCGCAGGCAAAGTCAACTTTGGTTACCTGAAAGGAACAGATTGGGCTGCAACCAGTGAAGTAGATAAAAACAGTGTAGATGGCACCAGGGCAGACCTGAATTATGATGGAATTAATGTATATGGCGATGAAGTTTCTGCAAATATCAAAAGTGTGGCAGTTACCCTGGAGGGTTTAGGAATTCTCCCGGGTGGAGCAAATGCCTTGGTTCCGGCAGTTGAAGTTAGTAGAACTGGATACAATGAAAAAGAACTCACCAATTACAATGCTGAAAGTATCAAAGCAGATTGGGGTCTGTTTTATAGGCCTATTGACGGGAATAGTCTTGAATTCTCCTATGTGGGCAAAGTAGGTACAGGTGCAACTATATACCAGGGAACCAACCGGTACAATATAAATAACTTTTTTCAGCAACAGCATAAATTAGAAATCAGAAACGATAATTTTTTCTTAAGAGGTTATTTGGTGGCAGATAAAGCCGGAGATTCCTATGACATGGTTTTTACGGGGATTAATATCAATAGAAGATGGAAAGATGATCAGACATGGTTTGGTGAATATACAGGAACCTATGTTCAGGCAACTTTAGGCGGTGCCACAGATGCTGAGGCACATGCTGCAGCGCGTGCGCAAGCAGAATCTGGCCGTTTTCTTCCAGGAACACCGGAATTTCAGAATGCTTTTGATAGTGTCATTAAAGATCCTGATCTTAACTCGGGTTCCCAATTTAAGGATGCTTCCAAATATTATCATGCAGATGGAAATTACAATTTTAGCCATTTAACTGATTGGGCGGATATCCAAATCGGAGGTTCTTTTAGACAGTACAATTTAAATTCGTTTGGAACAATTTATACTGATTTTGATGGCCCAATTGACTATTCCGAATTTGGTATTTATGCTCAAATCCAGAAGGTTTTAGAATTCAATGAAAGTATGAATCTCAAACTCACAGGATCTATTCGGTATGATAAATCAGAGTTTTTTGATGGTTTCTATTCACCAAGAATATCCGCAGGACTTACGATCAATAATGAACATAATGTAAGAGCTTCAGTACAAACAGGCTTTAGGAACCCAACGACACAGGATTTATTTATAGGTTTAGATGCCGGGAGAGCTATTTTAATAGGTTCTGCCCCGGAGAACCTTGATAGATATTCCAGAACCTTCAATGTTAGTGGTGGCGGACAAGATTTAGGCCAGCCAGCTACAATAACACAGACGGGGGCAGTTGCGTATAACAATTCCTATTCCTCTAGTTCCGCGACTACCTTTTCACAGACTGGTAATCCTGCTGATTTGAGAATAGCCAATCCTGAACTTGTAAAGCCGGAACAGGTAACTTCCTTTGAGATTGGGTATAGGGGAAAATTAAAAAATTTAGTCATAGATTTTAATACTTATTACAACAGATATAAGGATTTCATTTCCCAGGAGGTGGTTATTGCCCCTTATTACGGCACCGTTGGTGACGGATCACTTTCGGTTGCAGCCTTAGTTAATGGTGACATACAAACTTGGAGTGCATACACAAATTCTGATGTGGATATTAGCTCTTATGGAGCCTCTGTGGGATTATCGCTGAAAATATTGGGAAATTATGATCTGGGTGGCAGCTATACTTTTACGAAGCAGGATTTTGATCAGGAAGCGAACCCTGATTTTATGTCTAGTTTCAACACCCCGGAGAATCAGTTTAAAGCCTCATTTGGCAATACTGAACTTTTTGAAAATTTTGGATTTAATGTTTCCTACAGATTCAGTGATGATTATTTCTGGGAAGCTACATTTGGAAACGGTGTTGTTCCGGAATTCAATGTACTTGACGCACAGTTTAATTATAGGGTTCCCAGTATAAAATCAACGTTTAAGGTGGGAGGTAACAATATTCTTGGAACAGAGTACTTTACTGCTTTCGGGACTGGGTTTATAGGCTCTATATACTATGTGTCATGGTCAATTAACGCTTTATAATACAATGAATATGAAAATGAAATATATCTGGTTATTGGCATGCCTTATAGGATTTATGGCTTGCAATGATAGTGAAGATTTTGAAATGATGGAGGTGGAAGAGGAGTTGCCCCCTGCAACTCCGGGATCTGCTGATTTTTCTAATTTTGTTGCATTGGGAAATTCCTTGACAGCAGGATTTACCGATGGTGCGCTATTTATAGCAAGTCAATCTTTTTCATTCCCTAACATTTTATCACAACAATTTGAACTTGTTGGCGGGGGTAGTTTTACACAACCAGTGACGAATGACAATTTTGGTGGATTGGCCTTAGCAGGTGATAGGATTCCGGGATTTGATCCCAGATTTGTATTTGGAGGGGCTGGCCCCGTTCCCTTAGAATCTTTGATAGGCCCCGTAACGGTGACTACAGATATAGCTCTTAACAATCCTACTGGCCCGTTTAACAATTTAGGTGTACCGGGAGCAAAAAGTTTTCATCTACTGGCACCGGGCTACGGTAATTTGGGGAATCTTTCGCTGGGACTGGCCAATCCTTATTTTATCAGAATGACTGGGTCAACTCCAGATGCCAGTGTTTTGGAATTGGCAGCGGGCCAGAGTCCATCTTTCTTTTCCTTGTGGATAGGAAATAATGATGTTTTGGGTTATGCACTAACCGGAGGAGATGGGTCCGACCCTATAACGCCCGTTTCAGGACCACCGGGAGTAGGTTTTGACCAAACTTACGGAGCTTTGATAGCTACACTTACGGCTTCTGGCGCAGGTGGTGTTGTGGCTAATATTTATGACGTGACTAGCATACCATATTTAACTACTGTGCCTTATAATCCAGTACCTTTGGATGCCGGGACAGCAGCAGCTGTAAACCAGGCGTATGCAGCTTATAATGGAGGAATTCAGGCCGCTTTGGCTGCTTTACAGGGCACCGGCCTTTTTACAGAGGAAGAGGCCAACGCCAGACTTATTAGTTTTGAGGCAAGTGCTACTAATGCCGTGGTAATTGAAGATGAAAGTTTAACAGATTTGGGAGCTATTAATCCGGCATTTGCCGGCTTACCCAAGATTAGACAGGCCACTGCCGACGATTTGATTGTTTTACCTGCCTCGAATTTCATCGGTACTCTGGCAGACCCAAACAATCCGCTATCCGTGAATGGCGTGGCTATACCTTTGGAAGATAAATGGGTACTTGTGCCCAGTGAACAAATGGAAATCACAGACGCCATCACGGCTTTTAACGCCACTATTTCTAGCACGGCAAGTGCTGCAGGTCTTGCTTTTGTGGATGCCAACACCTTATTTGGCCAATTGGGAACTGGCGGCATTATCAGTGATAATTTTAGATTAACCTCCGATCTGGTAACAGGTGGGGCATTTTCATTAGATGGTGTGCATCCTACAGCCAGAGGTTATGCATTAATTGCCAATGAATTTATGAAGGCTATTGATGTTACCTATGGTTCAAATTTTGAAGCATCAGGAAATCTAGTAGATATAGGGAACTACCCTACAAATTATTCACCTACCTTACAGTAAATAATTAAATTACACTAGAAAAGCGCCTAATTAGAGGCGCTTTTTTAATGCCCAGAAAATAAGGTAAAACAATTTCCATTTCAATTAGAAAAACATATCTTTGCAGCCTGAAAAAACAATCAATTTATATATTGTTTTAGGTTGTTTTTAATTCGCTT
>Ga0265306_10000784_pt1 | contig 15364 bp, 18 predicted proteins | sample Helome_3_FD_192493 | JGI IMG/M metagenome (GOLD analysis project Ga0265306, IMG submission 192493) | Marine sediment microbial communities from subtidal zone of North Sea - Hel_20160420 (Illumina Assembly) | ecosystem: Environmental > Aquatic > Marine > Subtidal zone > Sediment ...
CCGGGTCATCAAAGGCAACTCGGCGTTGTAGCGCGCAAAGGCATCTGCAAAGGTCGGGATGACCCAGATATTCATGATGACAACCGCGACAAGGATGGCGCCGAAAACCACCAGCGGATAGCGTACAGCTGCCGCGATACGCTCACGCGTGCTTTTTTCCACCTCGAGGTAGTCGGCCAGGTGCCCAAATGCCTCGTCCAGCCGGCCTGTGCTTTCACCGACCCGAACCAGTGATACAAACAGTGGTGTGAAAACCTTGGGGTGGCGCGCCAATGCGGCATTCAGCTCGCGCCCTCCCTGCAACTGCCGGTGAACATCGGCCAGTGTCTCTGACAGGGTCGGGTTGGTCGTCGTGTCGGCGAGCCCCTGCAATCCACGCAGAATCGGCACGCCAGCCTTGGTGAGCGTGCGCAGCTGCCGGGCGAGCATCACGATCTCTTCCAGGCTGACTCTCGGCTTGGAAAGATGGAAACCACCACCCTTGCCGGAACCGGATGCCGCAGTCGACATGGATATTCGAATCGGGGTTACCCCGGTACGAAGCAGCTGCTCGGCAACCAATTGCTCGGAACTCGCCTCCAGCTCACCCTGCACGGACAACCCGTCTTTATCCCTGGCGGTGTATGCGAAACTCGGCATGACGCTCAGCCTTCCCCTTCGCCACTGACGCGAATCACCTCGGCAAGACTGGTTTGTCCGCCGAGTGCCAGGTCCAGGGCGGTCTCCGAGATGGGCCTGAACGAGGCATCCGCGCGGGCAGCCGCAGCGAAACCATCGATGTCCTGATTACGCAGAGCGACCAGCAGGTCTCCCCGCATTTCCAGCAATTCGTATACGCCGATACGACCCTGGTAGCCCGTGTTGTTACAGCGTTCACAACCGGCCCCATGTCTGAACCCGGCATCCTCGGTGCCGGCACGCCGGTGTCTCGCCAGCCATGCCGATTCGTGTTCATCAGGCGCATGTGTGACTGCACAATGGTTACAAAGCCGCCTGACCAGGCGCTGAGCGACGACCGCCTCCAGCGCCGTGGCGATCACATAGCCCTGGGCACCCATGTCGATCAACCGGCTTATAGTCCCTACAGCACTGTTGGTATGCAGTGTGGAAAGCACGAAATGCCCGGTGATGGCAGCACGCAGGCCGATCTGTGCCGTTTCCAGGTCCCGCATCTCACCCACCAGAATCACATCCGGATCCTGTCGCAACGCGGTGCGAAGGACACGCGCAAAACTCAGCCCGATATGCTCGTGAACCTGTACCTGATTGACGCGTGGCAGGCGATATTCGACTGGATCCTCGACTGTGATGATTTTATTTTGCGGTGTATTGAGCTCGTTCAGCGCGGCATACAGCGTGGTGGTCTTACCGCTCCCCGTTGGACCGGTCACCAGCAACATGCCATGTGGCCTGCGAATGATATTTCGCAACTGTTCCCGGATGCCGTCGGGCATACCCAGTTGCTCGAAGCTCAGGATCCCCGAGGTCTGGTCGAGCAGGCGCATCACCACCGCTTCACCAAATGCAACCGGCATGGTCGAGAGGCGCACATCCACCTGGTGGCTCTTCACCTTGATATGAAAACGGCCGTCCTGTGGCAGACGCTTCTCCGAGATATCGAGATTCGCCAGAAGCTTCAACCGCTGCACCAGTGCCGAGGCAATGCGCACCTCGTTCATCACGCGCTCCTGCAACACGCCGTCGATCCGCTGGCGGATGCGAAGCACCCGTTCCTCCGGCTCGATATGGATATCCGATGCCTTGTGCTGGATTGCGTCCTCAAACAGCTTCTGCAGCAGTCGCACAACGGGCGCGTCCTCTGCGGCAATCGTCGTCAGCATGTGCTGCAGGTCGACATCGCCCTCGGAGAGCTCCTGGTGGAGTTCGCCTGCAAGATCGTTGATCTCTTCCTGATCCTGATACCAGCGCCCAAGCATGCGCAGCAGATCGGCTTCGCGCACCACCGCCTGCCTGACACGTTTCTTCAGCAGCCGGCTTGCCTCGTCGTAGGCAAACAGGTCGGTCGGATCGGCCATTCCCAGAAGCACGTCGTGCTCGCGGTTTTCCAGGACCACCATACGGTAGCGGCGGGCCACGGTTTCAGGAAGCAGCCGCACCACCGACGGTTCGACCCCGGTTCCGGCAACATCGACCAAAGGTATCTGCAGCTGTTGTGAAAGGAACTCGAGCAGACGGGTCTCATCGATGAGGCCCATGTCGACCAGGGTATTGCCCAGCTTCTGTCCGGTCTTTTTCTGCTCGGCCAGGGCCGACATCAACTGCGCTTCTGTAATGACCCCGTTGCTGACCAGAAGGTCACCGATACGGATCTTGCGGTGTGGCGCTGTGGCGGCCTTGACCTTGGTATCGACGCTCAGATCAGTCAACTTTCGACCCCGTCTGACTGATTCTCTGCCGGGCATACTCCTCGGCGGCAGCCGGCAAGCCTCCGAACCGGAGCGCACGGGTGTAGGCCTCGTGTGCCGCAGGGTCACCCAGGCCATCGAGGCTGAGTGCGAGACCCACCCATGCAGGTCCTGCGGAAGGCTGCAGATTCAGGAGCGCGCGGTAGTTGTCCCTTGCCTGTTCGTAGCGCGACTGCTTCTGATATAGCGCACCCAACATCTGCAACCGCTCAACCCTGCCCGTGCGTGAAGGTGGCGAAGACTCCAGGATCCGTATCGCCCCTTCATCCTGGCCCGACTGTGCCAAAATTCTCGCCTTGATCAACGAAAATTTGATATGCCCCGGGTCATGACGCAAACCCTCATCGAGCTGCCGCATCGCCGCGTCGTAGCGTTCTCCGCGCAGCATGAGGCCGATCAGCAGTTCACGGGCCTCGCGATCATCTGACGCCCCGCGCACACGCTGCTGCAACAGGTACTCGGCGTAAGACAGTTCCCCCAGTTCAATCTCGCGCCGAACCTCTTCAAGCGATTGCGGCGCCGGTGACGTGGCGGTCTTCACCTTGGCATCCGTCGTCAATCTTTTGGCATCCGGCTTCGGCGCGGATGTTTCAAATGTCGGCAATTCCGTATTTCGCAAAGGCAGGTAGTCCACCGTACCCTTATGCGGCCCCCCTGCCGGCAGGGGGTCGTCAGACACCACACCAGCTTCTGCAGACTCCATCTCAACCGGTATCGGCGCGGGCGCCAGGCCCGCGGGTTCGGACACAGATAACCCCTTCGCGCCCGCCTTCACTTCCGGGACCGGTTTCTCTATTGCGCTCACCGGAACCGATGATGGCGCTTCCGGTTCATGGCGTGCATAGCGATCGGTGGACTCCTTCAGCGTGACGGGCAAAGCCGGAATCTCCCGGGGCATGGATTCGTTTGCGGCCACCGGGGGCGCGGGCAGGGGCAGATCAATAACCCGATGGCTGCCCGGCCGTTCATCGGCGGGATAGAAGGCCCAGACCACGGCAACAAATGCCGCGATGACTAGCAAGCCCACCAACAGGCGCGTGCCCTCCGGCCCGGTTTCGCCTCGGACCGCATCGACAGAGTGTTTCACCGGCGGGGTTACGGACAGGCGTATCGGTTGCCTGTCCTCCGATGGCATCCGTTCATCCAGATCCTGAAGAACCTGATTCAACAGACTCATCAGCCCATACCGATCAACGCGTATGCGCCGAGCGCGGCCGCACCGGCAGAGAATGCCCCCGCCAGCGCCATCGAGATACGTTTCAAACTGACCGTGAAATAACGACCGTCCAGTGATTCGGTGTCCTCCACCGCCCGTTGCAGATGACTCCGGGTGATCTCCGTCCGGCCCTCGCCATAAGCGGCCAGCAGACATTTGTGCGCAACGATATTGATCAGCCGTGGGATGCCGTGACAGACCTTGAAGATATCGCGCGTCAGCGAGGCATTGAAGAGTCGCGGCCCACGGTAACCGGCGACGCCAAGGCGGTGCGACAGATAGCCAGAGACCGCCTTGTCGCCCATCGGTTCCAGGCAATGGGTGAAGGTGATCCGTTGAAGCAATTGGCGCACTGTAGGCTCGCCGAGATGTGTATCCAGTTCGGGCTGACCAAAGAGTACGACCTGTAACAGCTTGCTTTTTTCTGTCTCGAGATTCGTGAAAAGACGGATGACCTCCAGGCATTCCTCGGGCAACGCCTGTGCCTCGTCAATGATCAGGACGACCTGGCGCCCTGCCGCCTTCTCCACGACCAGGCAATCGTTGATCAATTGCATCACCCGATGCTGTCCCATGTTGCGGTGGTAAGCGATACCCAGTTCATCGGCGAGTGAGAAACGCAATGCCTGCGGCGTGAGTGCGGGATTGGGGATATAGGCCGATAAGAAACGTTCGTCCAGGGCGAGCTCTCGCAACAGCTTGCGGCAAAGCAGCGTCTTGCCGGTGCCCACTTCGCCGGTCACCTTGATAAACCCCTCGCCCATCTGCAATGCGACCAGCAGCGTATTCGATGCCTCCTGATGCGACGGGTTGCTGAAGTAGAAGGCGGTGTCCGGCGTCAGGCTGAACGGGGCTTCCGAAAGTCCGAAGAAGTCGAGATACATCAGCGTCCCTCCGCTTTGCTGCCGAATACCTCGCTCCTGCCGCCATAGTGAAAACCACGATCGAGCCGATCGATGGCATTAGCGGACTGCGCAACGGGTTCTGACCAATCGCCCGGGCTATCGACGACCAGCGGCTTTAGCAGGATCACCAGCTCACTCTTCCTCGAGACCTGTTTGGCCTGTCTGAACGCGGCACCAAAGAAGGGAATATCTCCCAACACCGGCGGTGCGGCGATGTCTTCGCCGGCGGTCTCCTGCATCAGGCCGCCGATAACCACGATCTGACCGCTGACTGCATAAACAATGCTGTCCGACTCGCGAACCGTCGACAGCGCCGTCGGCACACTCTGCTCCGTTGTTTCCCCAGATCCGTCACTGATACGGAATCTCTTTTCCTGATCCTGCACATCACTGATCGAGGGGTGGACGTGCAGGGTTACACCGCCACGGCTGTCAATCTGAGGCGTAACGTCTAGTGCAATGCCGGAAAAGAAAGGTGTCAGGGTGACATCCGGCGAAACCAGCGGGTTGTCACCCGTGGTCGCCGTGGTCGAAATGTCGGTGATAAAGTATTCGTCCTGGCCGACCTTGATCACCGCCTTCTGGTTGTTGACGGTCGAGACCCGCGGGCTCGACAGGATCTGCACATTGCCCTGTGTTTCCAGGAGCTCGATCAGGGAAGAAAAGCTTCCGGTCTCGATAGCGAGCGAAAATATTCCTCCGGAGACACCTGAATCGACGTCGGCCGAAGAAAGGGATCCCCCGACTTGACCGAGCGTGAGGGTACTTCCGCTGCCCAGGCCGGCCACTTTGGACCAGTTGATCCCGGACTGGAAACCATCCTTCAGGATAACCTCCATGATCTTCGCTTCGAGAATCACCTGGCGCTGCAATGTGGACTGGGTCGTGCGCAGAAAACTCTCGATCTCCCGCAGTTCGTTCGGCATAGCCCTCACGACTACAACACCGGTCTGTGGCGAAACGACGACAGATCTGCCACCCTCGGCCGGGATCAGGGTCTCCAGTGCCGTTCGCAGCTCGCCCCAAAAATTCGCGTCGGACTCCGAAACGACTTGTGATGCCGGCACCGATTCGGTCGATGAACTGGAGCCGAAAAGTGTCCCGTTGTCACTCGAGCTGCCGGCGTTGCTCACCTGCCCGGCACTCACCCGCATCTCGGTATTGCCGCTGCGCTTCATGTTCAGGTAGTTCACCTGAAAGATGCGGGTCTGCATGCGTACCGGCAACACTTGAAAACCGCTCGCCGCCTGGTTGAACTCATAGCCATAAACGTCGCGCATCACCGCCATGACTTCCGGGATGGTGACATTCTTCAAGACCAGGGAGACATCGCCACCCACATCCGGATGGACGACCATGTTGAAGTCCGTTCCATCCACCAGACTCATGAAAAAGTCACGTGCCGCAAGACCATTCACATTGACGTCGAATCGTCGTTCACTCGCGGTGGAGCGCCTGCCACCGAGCTGAATATTCATTGCCGGCATCAGCGATGCAGCCACCTCGGGCGGCGGCGCGGTTCGGCGCGTACCGGCGTCGGCACTCGCGTCTGCCAGAGACTGTTTCATCAGGTCGATCGTCGTGGGATCCTTGGGTGCCCCGGTCTGGCACCCAGCTGCGACGACAAGCAGTGCCAATATCAGAAACCGCCTCATTTGATATCCCCTTTCGAATTCACGGGCGACTTCACATCCGGCAGCAGGGACGCCAGTTCGACGGTCTCACCAGCGACCCGTAATACGACTGTATCTCTGTTGATTTCCACTACCACGGCCCCGGACACCTCATCGCCGACGACCACGCGCTTGCCGCTGATCATGGCGCTGCGCTCACCGGCAAGACTGAAGGTGCCCTGCAGCTTCAACTTTTCCACAGACCGGTCATCGGGCTGCACCTGGGCCTGTTCGGACACCCGCCACCCTTGTGGGCGGGTCGGATCGAGCAGCTGGACACGAGATTCACCGTGACTCTGCACCACCAACCCAAGGATGCCGAGTGAGACAAGCAATATCCGTGGAAGGCTCATCCATTCAGACACCGATCCAATCCTCCGAGAGACTCAGGGTATGCAGTTTCAGGCGAACAATGCTTTTCGGGTAATCCAGGACCTCGTAACTCACGCTGTCCCAGAAAAACCACCATGGCAGACTCTCCAGCGCTTCGAGATAGTTCAGGGTTGCGAGGTAACTGCCGGAGAACTCAATGGCGAACCCATGCCGGTGCAATACGGCCTGCTGCGGTAGCGAACTTTTGGTGTCCGCACTACCGGCCAGCAACGGCTTCACGTCCAGCGTCTGCAGCCGGAGCATCGTAAGCTGACTTTCCTGTACCAACAGCTGCTCGAGGAAACGGGCCATATCCTGCGGTGAAATCAACTCACCGGTGGCATCCTTTAGCCGTGACTGGAGCAAGGCCACCTCATCCCGCGCAGCTTTTATCTGGTCACGCAGTTTCGTGTTGGGGTCATCCTGGGCACGCCTTGAGAGAGTATTCAGTTCGGTATTCAGACGAATGATGGCCGCATTGTCATTCGCCATCCCATTGTTCAGCTGCTGGATTTCCTCAAACTGATGATCGAGTATCACCAGATCTGCGAATTGATAGGCCATGGCGAAGATCGCAAGCAGAATCAGCATGCGTTCACGGGTATTCAACGCGGCAAACTTTTCCAGTAACAGTTGCCATTTATCCCGCATCATCGATCTCCTCCGACTGCGCACTGCGCAGTTCAAAATCGATCAGCGCGCCGGCCTCGGATTCTTTTCGTTCAAATGTAACCTTGCGGAAGCTACGGCCGGCAAAAGCCTGTTCGCCGGCGAGAGTCTGAAGTAGCCGGGGTACGAGTTCAGGCTCGATGGTCCGGCCCTTTAGCAACATTTCTTCACCACCGGCGGAAACGGCAACATTGTTGAACCAGAGACCGTCCAGGGTATTGCGCGCGAGTCCCCCGAAATACGCTGAAAACCCTTCACTGCGCGTCCCGGTCTGCCGTGCAATCAGCATCAGATTCGTGTTCAGACCATCCTTGACAATACGCAGACGCATGAGCTCTGCCTCAAGGTGCGGATCGATCGCAGGCACAGTGAATGTCGCGGAAAATTTCGCCAGCTCTGCATTACGATTGCGCAGGTTCTCGGCAACAAGCGCCCTGTCTGCAGCCACGCCGGACAAATAGATTTCGCCGGCAATCGCCAACACCAGGACAAGGCAAAGCGCGCCCACACCGCTGATCAAAAGCAATCGGACATTGGCATTCGCGGTATTCTTCGCGTCATGCCCGCGATAGAGATTGATCTGCTGCACTAAGCCGCCCATGGCAATCCCCGCATGGCCGCGCCGACCGCTGTCACGCCATGGCCGAGCACAGTCAAATCCACTTCGTCCAACGAAGGCATGCCGGCAAAGCTGAACCGTTCCGTCTGTACGGTGAGAAATGTCCGGGAAACCTTGCAAAACGCTTCGAACATGACGTCGTCGCTGACGATGACCGAAAGCTGGTCCGCAGGTCCCAGGGCATACTGACTCTCGAAATAGTCGAGCGAGCGTTGAACCTCTAGGGCCAGGTTTTCCATCTGAGCCTGCAGCAGGTCGATATCAGTATTCACATCGTAGTCCTGCATAACCCGTCGACTCAGGTAGACCTGAGGGCCGTCCGCGATCTCGATGATGGTATGCCCAGGCTGCAGTTGCAGGTAGGCGCGTGGCCTACCCGGCTTGTCCAGGTGCAACGCAAGATTTCTGATTGCCATCTCGGCAATATCGATGGCATCGACCTCGAGGCCGGCATCGAGCAGCAGGCTGCCGAGATCTTCCACCTCATGCGCCTTTGCCACGACCGTGTAAACCAACGACGGCGCACCCGGACGGCGGCTTGCCGGTAGTTCGAAGACATCGAGAATCGCGTCTTCCACAGGAAAGTCGATCAGATCCTTCACCCGCCAGCGCATCGCTTCGCGCAGCTCTTCGGTTTCCAGCTCCGGCGCCTCCAGCTGAACGAGCGAGTAGGCTGAGGCCGGAAGCATCGCGACCACGGGCAGGCCGCGGGCCTTAAGTTCCCGCACCGCCCGTCTGAGAGCAGACGCCTTGTCCGCAGCACCGTCAAACGGGCACCAGCGGACGCCTGTGATGACCGGCCGACCGGTATTCGCCTGGTCAACAACGGCCAATGCGCACCCTTCCTCGTACATATCAAGACCAAGAATGCGTGACGACAACGCCGATTTTTTCAGCCACCTGAACAAAACTCTCCTCCACTCGGAAAACCCCGGTATACGGGCCTTCGAGGGAAGATAGCGGCTGCCAAACGGGTGACTTAAGGAAAATATTTCACCTGGAAACGGCGGATTTTGTCGTTATCCGGGAGTCTTCATTGATCTACGCGAGCTGGTAAGGAACTTCCTGCTCGAGGCCAAGCAACTGGGAACCCAGTTGCAGCGCCTGGTCGACATAATCACTCATCTGCTGCCAACGATCGTCCACATCCATGACTTCGTCCATCGAGCTGTTGATCACACGCAGGACATGGCTTCCATTGGCGCGCTCTCCGGGTGGCAGGCGTTCTGAAACGACATAAAGTTGCGGCTGAGATTCGCCCTCTCTGACAAAGGCGGCGACAAACCGGTAGTTGCGGTCATCACCACTCTCGATCTCTCCCAGCACCGTGACAAGGTAGTCACCGTACCGGTAGCGACGCTGAGGAATCGCGGTCTTTATTTTGGGAAAGGCGTTCATCTGTGAAATCGGTCGTTTTTGCCTATGTATCCATCGAGTCGCTCTCGCCGAAGCGGGTGCTACCGATACGCAATACCAAAACTGCGATACACAGGATCAAAATCGCCCCGGTAAGCGTTATCATATGCTCGTCCGACATGGTCTTGATATCGATCGCCAACACGCGCGTCAAGGCCGTTACCGCGATGTAGATCAGGTAACGCACCGGCAGGCGTTTGGTCTGAAAGTAGATACCAACCATGGCACCCAATTCCAGGTAAATGAACAACAGCAAGACGTCCTTTATCTTGGGACCACCCTGCGCAATGATCGCGAAGACCTCAACCCAAGAAGCCCAGAGGATGGCTGTGCCGATTACAAACAGACCAACCAAATGAAAAGCCTCGAACAATCTGTTGCCCAGATTGACGAGTTTCTTGTCAAGAAAATGCTCAGGCATGATGCGTCACGGAGATGAAACGGGATGGCCGATAGACTAACCAAGCTGGTCCGATGGTGCAAAAGGTTCGTTTTGGTGCTGGTGATCCCGTTGAGCCTTTTACAGGCAGCCGACTCGAACCGCCCTCAGCCTGCGGGTGCGCTGCGCGACTGCATCGCTCAGGCTCGGGACTCGGCGGCTGTGGCCAACTGCGAAAAGCAGGCGCAAGCTGCCCTCAAAGAGAATATCGAAGGCCTGTCGGCCGCCATACGCACGCACCTGAATCAGGCCCAGCGCGCGGTCTTCGACCGCAGCGCCAGCGCGTGGCAGGCCTTCTTCGAACATGAACAAGCCATGCTGGAGCTCAGCCTGGGGCAGCGCAGAGATGGTCTGGGGCCGCAACTCCAGTCAGGCGCCATTACCCTTCTGTACGAGCAGCGCGAACAGCAATTGCGTGAACACCTGCACAATCTGTCTCTTGCCGCACCTGCGGCCCGGCCCGCTGACCGGTAGGCAGTCCGCGAACGAAGTGCGGTTCAACCGGGTCGGCGCGCATCTCCAGCTGATGTAAACTTTGAGCGTATTGACCACGGGAAAAGATACTGACATGCCCTATTTTGTTTACTTCGTCACGCAGCATGCTGAAATCAACAGGAAATCACTCGAACATCTCGAGACCCTCAACGACTTCAAGCCGGCGCGAAACCTGGCGCGTGAGAAACGCGCGGAACTCAAGGCAAGTGGCGATGAACGCGACTGCCGCCTCATCTTTGCGAAGAACCAGGCCGAGGCGGAAAAACTGTTGAGTGCCCCACGCGAGGAACGCGTTGTCGGCGAAGATTGAAGGAGGCTCCCAACAATTCGTACGCGGTCATATCGCGCAGAATTGTTAGGAGCTCCCTGAAGGCCATGGTCGGATTTCTATTCCGCCAGCCAAAGGCGAAGTCGCAGACCCAATTCCGTCGCATACCCCATGCCTGCATGACGGATCTTGCCATCCGTATCGACGATGAAGCTTGCAGGCACCCCATTGACCCCCCAGCCGCGGGCAATCTCGCCGTCCTCGTCCATCAATACCGGCATTTCCAGCCCCTGCCCGCTCAGGTAGGCGACGATTTCTTCCGCAGAACCGGATGTCGTTGCCACTGTCATCACCGGCCTGTCGGCGGCGATACTCGCGATACTGTCCTGCTCGAGTCTGCAGACCGGACACCAGCTGGCCCAAAAATGCACCAGCACCGGACCCCCGGCCGGAATAAGCTGATAAGGGCTGCCATCGGTGAGGTGGCCAACCAGCGGCGGGGCTGGCCCTTTCACCAGGTTGCGTGCCTGCCACCACTGAACAGCAGCGAAGACCAGCATCAACAACGCGATATCGCGCAGCCAGCGCAACCAACGCGGTCTTTTCGAACCCTTGGAAACCTGAATCTGTTCTGTCATCTGGTGGGGCTAGGCCATTACGACAAGGATCTGCACAGATGGCCGTCTTTACAGACAGGAGATTTCAGCAGAAACCTGGACTAGGGCCTGATGATTTTTCAGCGTGATGCCAGCTTATCAGCGCTCTTCATGGCATTGAAAAATCTGATGACTTTGCGCACGTAGCCCTGGGTCTCCGCGTAAGGCGGAATCCTGTTGCCGTACCGAATCACCGCGTTTTCCCCGGCGTTGTATGCCGCCAGCGCGAGTTGCAGGTCATTGTCGAACATCTGCAACAGGTCACGCAGGTATTCCGAGCCTCCTCGCAGGTTCTGTGCAGGATCCGTACGATTGTTTACACCATAGCGTTGGGCGGTCGCAGGCATAAGCTGCATGAGGCCGACAGCACCTTTCGAAGATACCGCATCGTGGCGATACGCAGATTCCGCACGCACCACGGCATGAATCAGAGCCGGACGCAACCGGCTCTCAGTCGCGGCCCTATCGATCAGTGGGGACAGCCGGTCACGGCGTTCGTGCAACGCCGCCAGAGACGCCCCGGGTTTCGGGCTCCTGATGGTTCTCCCGGTAGAGATGCTGTAGCGCTGCATCAATTTCATGCCACGCATCGGCTTGTCCGTCAAATGGATATGGCCGCGTGCATCACGATACTTGTACACCTCAGCCAGCCCGGTGGAAGGCAGTGCCAACCCACAGGCCAGACAGGCCACAAATGTCTTTATCACGATATGCATACCGGACTCCCTCCGCGAAGTGTAGCACCACCCCCTCGCCGGCGGTGAAAAGGAAAAATCAACAGGGCTCCACTTCAGATAAGGGGTTAGCGGCGCTTCGGATACCTTACTTTAGGGAACCTCTGATCAATTCATGGACTTGCATCTTGCACTTATAATTTCCAGCTTCTGCGTTGCCCAGAATTAATCAGAGGTTCCTTAGGTCTTCCGCTGCCAAACCAGGGTCCGATTGTTGACCGGCATCTCAATATCCTCAACCAGGGCCATACCTGCCGCCAACGCCAGACCGGTCAACCACGAAAGGTCGCGGATACCCATGACAGAATCACGTTCCTTCAACCAGGCATCGAAGCGCGCGTTGCTCGCCGAGGTATAACGTCCGTCATAATTGAACGGACCATATAGCAGGAATTGCCCTCCCGGCTGAAGGATATTCCCAACCCCGCGAAACATGGCCTCTACCGCTTCGGTCGACATGATATGCGCCGTATTTGCACTGAAAACGGCATCAAAGCCCCCGGGCGGCCAAGGGTCCGTGAGGACGTCCAGGCAGATCGGCGCCTGAACGTTTGCCAACCCCGAATCGTCCAACCAGGCCATTATTCCGGGGTGATTTTCACGACGGTCGCTCGTCTGCCAGGAGAGCTGCGGCAGCTCCGGCGCAAAGTAAACTGCATGCTGACCTGTGCCACTGCCGATCTCCAGCAAACGCCTGCAGCCATCGAGGCGTGGTCGCAGGACCTCGAGAATGGGCGCCCGGTTCTCAACACAGGATTCGGAAAAAGGTTTATCCGCCATTCAAACTTTCCGCGATGGGTCCGTCGTCAAAAAAAGCAGGAATACAGACTGATCGGCGTCTGACCCGGGTCATGATCGACCACTCATGTGCCGCAACACTTCTTGTATTTTCTACCACTGCCGCACGGACATGGATCGTTACGACCCACCCGCGGGTTTTCGTGGCGCAGGGTCTTCGGTTTGGGGATGTCACCGTCGACGTAGTACCAGCGACCGCCTTCGAACTGGAAGCGACTGCGCTCATGATGACGCTTTTGGCTGCTCCCTTCGTTGAAAATGGCCACGAATTCCACCCAACCTTCCCGATCGCCGGACTGACCCGCTTCAGAGGAAACAATCTCAAGCCCGAGCCACTCGGCATCTTCGGACCAGCGGCGTGTCGCCTCACGGTCCCAGTCGGCACGGTGCGCGGGATGCAGCGTCTCGCCCAGATAATCGACGGCATGCTCCACATAGGCGCTGTAGCGAGAGCGCATCAACGCCTCTGCCGTCGGTGCGAGCTCGGCGCCGGAAACGTAGGGGGCACAGCAAGTGCTGTAGGGTTGGCCTGAGCCACAGTGACACGACTGCATGCAATATCCTTCCGCCAGCAAACAAAAATCGGCGGGATTCTAACGCTTTATGGACGAATTCGCTTCAAATGGAGTGATCAGGCAGGTCGCTCAAACCAACCAGGACAGAAGGTAAGCGAGCACCAGCATGCCTGCAGCCTCGAAAGCCATCCCCTTCAGAGAGACGTTATTCGGCGGCGACTGCAGCTGCGACTTGGCCGACTCGTATTGCATGCGCGAACCTTCTGGTAGAATGAATCACATTGTATACACATCAGATATACGCAAACACGACTGAGTTCAATGCCCAAAGAGAAAGTCATCAATTTCCGAATCGACGCCGAACTCAAGAACGGGGCCCGAAAGCTGGCTGAGGCGGATGGTCGCAGCCTTTCCAACTGGATCACCGTACTGATCGAAAAAGAGGTGAAGAAAAACAGGAAGAAGAACTGATGGAATTATAGTCCCAGGGCCTCCCATCGTTTCCTGATCCGCTTGACCGACACGGGGTGGGCCGTCTTGAGGCCCTGCGCGAAAAGCGAGACCCTGAGCTCTTCCAGCATCCAACGCAGCTCTTCCAGGCGCGGGTCGAAAACACCCCGCTCGCGAGCCTGTTGCTCACGATCCAGCCAGTCTTTCTGCAATCCGTCCATCTCCTGCATGTGCTGCCGGTCGCGCCGTGCCGCTGTCCTGAGCTTGTCGATTCGCGATGCCAGGGCCTTGAGATAACGCGGAAACTGTTGCAGCTGCAATGCGTCCGTGTGCAACAGGAACCCACGGTGAACCAGACGGTCAAGCTGTGCCTGCATATCCTTCACCGAGTCGGCCCAGTTCGGCTGCCGGGTGGCTGCCAGTGAGGAACGGACGACGTGCGCCTGGCCGAGGATCTCTCCGGCGAGTCCCGATATTTCGAGCAGGGCCGGCCCTAGACGACCGCGACCGTTTTCCAGACAGACTTCAAACCCTGCCTTGTCACGTACCGACCAGGGGTCCTGCAAAAAGGCCCGGTCGAAGGCCAGTGCAAGCAGCTCGTCCGCCAGATCCGCAGGGATCGCCGAGTCGGAATCCGGATTCTCCGCTACCTTGGCATATTGCAGGCGCATCTCCTGCAGACCACGGATGTTCTTCTTCAGGTTACGGGCGGTCTTTGCCTCACGCAGCAGAAGCAGCCGACGAACCCCGGCGCGATGTGCCCGCTGTGCTGCCTCCAGGCTGTCCAGCACGCGCAGCTGCACATGGTCACCTCGATCGACCAGGGCAGGATAACCCCGCACCTGCATCTGCCCCACGCGCTGGATTACCTCAGGTGCCAGATGGCCGCAGCTCCAGTCGAGCAGTTTCCGCTCTTCTCCCCCCTGCTCGGTCCGCACAGGGTGCGGCATGGCACGAGATTTTCCGGCAAACTCCTTCTGCAGACCGGCCAGCTCGCGCGAAACCGCCAGCTCGCCACGTCCCTCCTCGTCCAGAACGCGCACCCGCAATCTGAGGTAATCAGGCAACTGCTCCGGCTGCCAGGCATCCTCAGGAATATGGATGCCGGTGAGCTTTTTCAGTGTCGTCCCAAGAGCCTGAACCAGCGGTGCGTCGGAGACCGGCATCGCCTGCAGGCAGCGCTCGGCATACTCTGGCACGGGTACCAGCTGCCGACGCAACGATTTGGGCAGACTCTTGAGCAATAGAGTGACCTTCTCACGCAGCAGCCCGGGTACCACCCGATCGATCAGACCCGGTTTCAATTGCCCGAGCACCGACACCGGCACCTGCAGAGTGACGCCGTCGTCCCTATCGCCCGGGCCGAAGTGGTAGCTCAGCGGCAGCCGCGTCCCGTTCAGATCGAGGTGGTCGGGAAACTGAGCCACCCACCCGGTATCGAGATCGGCGGCCTGCAGGTCCTGCATGCGCATGTGCAGGACCTTGGCACGCTCGGGCGGCAGTCTTCGCAACCAGGATTCAAGCTGCACGACACTGTACACATCTTCGGGAACACGCTTGGCGTAGAAACCATAGATGACCTCTTCGTCGACCAGCATGTCGCGCCGCCGGGACTTGGCCTCCATATCCCGCAGATCGGCGATCAGCTCGCGATTATGTCGCCAGAATGGCGCGCGCGTGTTCATATCGCCTTCGGTCAGGCCATACCGGATG
>Ga0265306_10000786_pt1 | contig 15360 bp, 13 predicted proteins | sample Helome_3_FD_192493 | JGI IMG/M metagenome (GOLD analysis project Ga0265306, IMG submission 192493) | Marine sediment microbial communities from subtidal zone of North Sea - Hel_20160420 (Illumina Assembly) | ecosystem: Environmental > Aquatic > Marine > Subtidal zone > Sediment ...
ATTAGGCTTGAAACCAAGCTTCACCCTAAGACAGTTATGCAAGGTGGTATCATGGCCGAGCAAGCTGCGACCCTTCTTAAGAAGTTCTTTATTGAAAAGAGGAATCTGAACTAGTAGTAAAAAAAACGCACTGCTTTTGGCAGTGCGTTATAGCAATCAATAAATTAAAAATATCTTAGTCGATCACTTGGACTTGTCCAGCGACCTTTCCTTTTCTTCCTTCTTCTTCTACGTATTCTACTTTATCGCCATCGCGTAATTCAACACCGTTAAGTGCTGAAACATGTACGAAGATATCTTGTCCCGTCTCTTCGTTGGTAATGAATCCAAATCCTTTGGACTCATTGAAAAATTTAACTGTACCAGTCATAATTGTATAAAAAATAAAAATTAAAGTACAAAAGTAGGCTTAAAAATTTAAAAAATGCGATAAATCATATGATTATTAAGGTTTTACTGAAATCTAAAATGTCATAGATCGTTATTCTGACGCATTTTATCAATGTTCTCCTTTGTTAACATATAGTCCTGAACCTTTCTGTCTTTCCAACGGTAATACGAGAACAATGGAATTACAATTACAAAAAGTCCGAGAGTGCCCAAACCAATCAATTTTTCTGACCATTCGTGCGGTTTCAATACGAACCCAGTTATGATACTGCCAACTGTGGCAAGGAACATAATCCAAAGAAACACCTTAATCATGATGTAAAATTAATAAATCTTTGTCATGCACTTGAATGTAACTATGAGAAACGATTACATCTCGTGACCACGCAGTGTATTATATTATTTCTTGATATTTAATTTCAGGTGTAATTCCTCAAGCTGATCTTCATCAATTTGGGAAGGCGCATCTATCATGACATCGCGACCAGAATTGTTTTTTGGGAAGGCGATGAAATCACGAATACTTTCTTGTCCTCCGAGAATTGCCACCAATCTGTCAAGACCAAATGCCAAGCCGCCATGAGGAGGAGCACCAAATTCAAAAGCATCCATAAGGAACCCGAATTGGGCCTTGGCTTCTTCTTCAGTGAACCCTAAGTGCTTCAGCATTATGGCCTGTGTTTTCTTATCATGGATCCTTATGGAACCACCTCCAATTTCGTTTCCATTCAGTACGAGGTCATAAGCATTCGCTTTCACCTCTCCTGGATTCGTATCAAGAGCTCTATCTGACCTGGCTTAGGTGATGTGAAAGGATGGTGCATAGCATGATAATGACCAGTTTCCTCATCTAATTCCAACAAAGGGAAATCCAAAACCCATAGTGGAGCAAACACCTTTGGATCGCGAAGTCCTAGGCGCTCAGCCATTTCCATTCGTAAGGCACTCAACTGAGCCCTGACCTTATTTGTTTCTCCAGAGAGCACACAAATTAGATCACCTTGTTTTGCACCAGTTATCTCAGCCCATTTAGCAAGATCCTTTTGGTCATAGAATTTATCGACAGAGGACTTGAAGGTACTATCTTCATTACAGCGACAATACACCATGCCTAAAGCGCCGATCTGTGGTCGTTTTACCCAATCAATTAATTTATCTATTTCTTTTCTTGAATAACTATTTCCATTTGGCACGGCGATGCCAACAACGAGTTCGGCCGAATTGAATACATTGAAATCCTTATGCTGGGTCACTTCATTTAGCTCTCCAAATACCATGTCAAATCGTATGTCTGGCTTGTCATTTCCATAAAGCCTCATAGCATCGTCATAAAGCATTCTTGGAAATTCATCTACTTCAACTCCATTTATTTCCTTTAACAAATGGCGTGTCAGTCCTTCAAAGGCATTCAAGATATCTTCTTGTTGGATAAAGGCCATTTCACAGTCAATTTGAGTGAATTCAGGTTGCCTATCTGCTCTAAGGTCTTCATCCCTAAAGCATTTTACGATTTGAAAATACTTGTCCAGGCCACCAATCATCAATAATTGCTTGAATGTTTGTGGCGATTGTGGAAGCGCATAGAATTGCCCCTCATTCATACGACTTGGCACGACGAAATCTCGCGCACCTTCTGGAGTTGATTTAATTAGGTAAGGAGTTTCTACTTCTATGAATCCTTCTTTCGAAAGGTAGTTTCGAACTTCTTGGGTGACTTTATGCCTGAAAATCAAATTGTCTTTTACAGGCTTTCTTCTTATGTCCAAATACCTGTACTTCATGCGGAGTTCCTCACCGCCATCAGTGTCATCTTCTATAGTGAAAGGCGGTAGTAGGGAGTCATTCAAGATCGTTAATTCAGAAACAAGTAATTCAACGTCTCCAGTTGGGATATTCGGATTTTTTGAGGCACGCTCAATAACTGTTCCCTTAACTTGTATAACGAATTCACGTCCTAATTCCTGGGCTTGCTCTAGCAATTCCTTTGAAGTTCTCTCTTCATCAAAAACCAGTTGCGTAATGCCATACCGATCTCGAAGGTCGACCCAAACGATAAATCCTTTATCTCTCGAACGCTGCACCCAACCTGACAAGGTGACTTCTGAATTGATATGTGATGCTCTTAATTCACCACAATTATGAGTTCTGTACATAAAGATTTGTTAGACTGCAAAAATAAAAAATCCGAAGCAATAAACTTCGGATTTTTCTGGATGCTTTTAATTTGAATTTTTACGCTTTTTTAAGTTTGAATCTATTGATAATATAATATAGAACAGGTACAATGACCAATGTTAAGAAGGTTGCAAAGGTTAAACCAAAAATAATTGCCCAACTCATTGGCCCCCAAAAAGCTACGTTTTCTCCACCTATATAAAAATTAGGGTTTAATTCTGTTAATAAAGTCCTGAAGTTTATATTTATTCCCATAGCCAATGGTAACAAACCTAAGATAGTTGTGATGGCTGTAAGTAATACGGGTCTTAAACGTGTTTTTCCGCCTTCAACAATACTTTCTAATAACTGAGGTCTTGTAATTTTATCACTTGATTCTAAATTAGATTCTCGTTTCTTTCTTGTAATTATTAAATTGATATAGTCAATCAATACAATGGCGTTGTTTACAACAATTCCAGCCAGCGAAATAATACCAATCATTGTCATAAGGATTACGAATTCCATTCTGAAAATAAGTAAACCAAAGAGTACACCAATTAAACTTAATAGTACCGAAATGGATATAATTATAGGTGTTGTAGCAGAGTTAAATTGAGCTACCATGATTAAAAATATAAGCAATACCGCAATTAATAATGCCCTACTTAAAAAGGCCATTTCCTTAGCTTGCTCTTCTTGCTCACCTGTAAAGCTCAATGAAATGCCTTTAGGCACTTCGAACTCTTTCATTGTATTTCTGATGTTGTCATTTACTTCGGTAGCATTATAATCGTTTAAAACATTAGAATACAATGTAACAACACGATCTAAATCTAAACGCTTTACTGCACTAAATGTGGATGAATTTTCCGCAGAAGCAATTGCCGAAATCGGAACTTGTTTTATCTGACCACTACTTTGATCTCTAAACGTTATTTTCTGATTTAAGAGGGCATCCTTATTATAGCGATACTCATCTTTTAGCCTTATGTTAATTGGATAGTCATCATCTAAATCTTTATACGTTGAAATCTCTTTTCCGTAAAGAGCTGTTCTTAAATTAGAACCTATTTGTCCAGTTGAAACCCCTAAGCGTCTTGCTTTTTGTCTATCTACGGCAACTAACAATTCAGGTTTGCCTTGGTCTATATCTAGTTTTAACTCTTCAATACCACCAATATTCTGCTCATTTATAAACGATTTCAATGAATTAGCTGTTTCTAAAATAAGCTCATAATCATCACCTTTAATTTCTAGATTAATTGGAGATCCAGTTGGTGGTCCGTCAGCAGGTTTATCGACAACAATAGTTAATCCAGGATAACCATATAATAATTCTCTAATTTCTTTTAATACGGTTTCTGTACCAATACCTTGCCTGTCTTGATATTTTACAAAATCGATGGTAATCCTAGCTTTATTAGGCGTGTTTCCACCTTGCTGACCTTGAGAAGGATCTGCCGTTCCTGCACCAACTTGACCAATAACAGAGGTTACTAAAAAACTTTCTCCATCTTTTTCATATTTTTTGAGATGATTCTCTATATCCTTCTCAATTGTTTTTGATATTACATTGGTTTGCTCAATATCTGTTCCGATAGGATATTCTAAAAACACGAACACCTGTTTTGCCTCTGTATTAGGAAAAAATAATGTTTTAGGAGGGAAAACGCCCATTAAAGCTCCAGCAAGAACAAGTAAGCCAAACGTACCAATTACAAATAGGATTGGGCGAAACCCTTTTAAGGCAAATTTTAGAAAACGCTCATAACTATTTTCTAATCGATTGAGCATGCTTTTTTTATTTTCTTTTTTCGAGACGACTTTCATATAAGTCGAAATAAGCATTGGATTGATAACCAAGGCTACGAATAATGATGAACTTAAAACAACTATCAGCGTTATTGGAAGCCATTTCATAAATTCTCCCATGATACCATCCCATAAAATCAATGGAAAAAAGGCTGCTAATGTTGTGGCTGTTGAGGCAATAATTGGCATGGCTACTTCCCCTACGCCTAGCTTGGTTGCCTTTATTCTTGGATAACCTTCATCCATTAGTCTATACACGTTTTCTACAACCACAATACCATTATCTACGAGCATTCCTAGAGCAATCACAAGAGAGAATAATACCATCGTATTTAGAGTAACACCGAAGAAACTTAAGATGCTAAACGATAAAAACATGGATAAGGGAATCGCAATACCAACAAATAAAGCATTCCTGAACCCAAGGAAGAAATACAATACTAGTACAACCAAAATAACACCTAATACAATGCTATTTTCTAGGTCAGATACCATCGTTCTAGTATCATTAGATTGGTCATTGGTTTTAGATATAATAAGATTGCTTGGTAGTCTTTCGGCTTTAGCTTGAGTAAGTATAGCGTCGATTTTAGTTGATGCATCTAAAAGGTTTTCACCACCACGTTTTTTTACGTCAAGCATCACAACAGACTCTAAATACTCACGCGCATAACTTTCTTTTTCCTGCTCTTTAAAGCTAACATTGGCGACATCTCGAAGGTATACGATATCTCCATTTTCTTGCTTTACAATAATGTTTGCTATTTCTTCAGCATTTTTGAATTCACCAAGAACTCTGACATTACGTCTTACACCATTTTGAAGAATATCTCCACCAGACACACTCATATTTTCGAATGCGATGGCGTTTTCAATATCAGTAAAACTGATCTGAGAAGCTTCCATTTTATATAAATCTATAGCAACTTCAACCTCTTTTTCTTGAACACCACGAATATCAACATTTGAAATTTCAGGGAGTTCTTCAATTTCATCCTCTAAATATTCAGCATATTCTTTGAGTTGATCCATTGAAAATTCACCAGACAGATTGATGTTCATAATAGGTACCATTTCAGAAAAATTCATTTCTGTAACACTAGGTTCTGTAGGTAAATCTGTTGGAAAATCACTATCTGCCATAGCGATATCAACTTTGTCTTTTACCTTTTGAAGAGCTTGAGATGGTGTTACATCAAAATTAAACTCAATTTGAATACTTGAGAAACCTTGAATGGAGTTAGATGTAATTTTATCAACTCCAGTAATACCATTTATTTCTTTTTCTAGAGGTTTGGTTATTAACTTCTCCACATCTAATGCTGAATTTCCTGGATATGGTGTTGCCACATAGATTTGTGGTACGTTAATTTCTGGGAAATTTTCCCGAGGCATACTCGTATAACTAAGTATACCACTTAATACAATAATAAATGTGATTACTGCTATAGTTACACGATTTGTAATCGCCCAACTAGAAAGTTTAAATTCTTTTATTTTTTGATTGCTCATACCTTTTTGCTTATTGTACTACAGTAACTTCATCATCGCTTTTAACAAGCTTAGAGCCTTTGTCAATTATAGCATCTGAAACGACTAAACCTTCGGTGATATACGATTGGTTATTAAACTCCTTGCCAATGGTAACCATTGTTTTTGCTACTTTTTGCTTATTGTTTTTATCTACAACGGTATAAACAAACGTATTGCCTTTACTGTCTTTGTGTATTGTATAAGACGGAATAACAATACCATTAGCTTTAAAATCATTGATTTTTATATTAGCTAAAAGATTGGCTTTAATATCTCCCTCATTGTTATTGATGTCTATACGTGCCTTAAAACTGCGGTTGTTAGGATTTATAAAATTTCCTACTTGCGAAATTTTGGAAGTCATATTTTTATTGAGCGAAGGAAAAGTAATATCTACTTCTGTTCCTTTTTTAATATCTTTTAAAAAGCTCTCTGTAATTTCAGTTTCTAGGTATACTTTTTTTAAGTTGATGAGTCTTAAAAATGGTGCTTGTGGGTTCGCTAACTCACCTACCTTTGCAAAAACTTCGTCAATAGTTCCAGAAAAAGGAGCTCTAACTGCTGTTTTACTTACTTGAGATTTTATTTGTTTTACAGAGCTTTCTAAGCCTTCCATATTAGCTTTTGCTTGTAAAAACTGAATCTCGCTCCCTATTTTTTGGTCCCAAAGACGTTTTTGTCTTTCATAGGTAGTTTTAGCTAAAGCATATTGCGTTTCCAGTTGCGCAACTTGACTAGATAAACCACCGTCATCAAGACTCGCAAGTAATTGCCCTTTACCTACACGTTGTCCTTCTTTTACATAAATTCTAGTAATCGTTCCACCCATTTCTGGATGTAATTCTACACTTTGATCTGCCTTTACAGCACCTTGTACTTCGATGTAATGTTTAAACTCTTGTTCAATAGGCTTAATAGCAGTAACAACAACCAAACGTTTTGCAGTGTCTAAATCCAGAATTTTAGTCTCTACGAGTTGTAGTTTTGTGCTTAAGCTATCTATCTGCTTTTTTAACGATGCTTTTTGAGTTTTTAAATCTTGTAGATTTTCTGATACTTTTGTAGCCTCACCTCCACAGGAGATTAAAAGGATAGTGATAAAAGTTATTGATAATAAATATTTCATTGTTCTATTGATTTCTGATTGATTAATTTTTTGGTATCTCATTTAATACGGTTTCTAATTCAGCTTTTTTGTTAATGACATCCAGCATGGCTTGTAAATATTCCTGCTGCGTAGCATACAATTGGGTTTGTGCTTGTCTCAGTTCAAAACTAGAGGCAATACCCTCGAAGAATTTAACTTGGTTCTTCTTTTCGATACGCTCTGCTAGGTCAAGATTTTGCCTCTTGTTCTCGTATTCCTCAATCGCAAATTTATAATCACTTTTGGCAGAAGCTATTTGAAGCTTTAGTCGCTGCTCTGTTTCAGTTAGGTCATCTTCTGCTTTTTCAAGATTTATCCTTGCCCTTTGGGTTGCTGCACTTCTCATTCCTGAGCTGAAGATCGGTATGTTCATATTCACTCCTAGTACAGAAGATCCAAACCATTGCTGATCTCTATTGGTAAAGGTGAATTCATTGCTGTTACCATTATATCCACCGTTAATGAATGCATCTAATTTTGGCAAGGCTTTGCTCTTTTCAAGTTTCAATAGTAGTTCTTTGGACACCTTATCGTTCTCTGCAATTTGAAAGTCAATGGTTTCCTCGACATTTTCGTCCGCTTCCAATAAGCTTAAAACCGTATTCTGTGCTGTCAAGCTAGATAGATTATCAGAAAGAACAGTCTCATTATATATATCCAGCCCTATGGTCATATTGAACATCTGATAGGCCAAGTCTTTCAGTCTTGTTGTATTATTGAGATTACTTTTAATTCCTGATAAAGTGATTTGTAATTGCTCTACGCTTTCTTCTTCACCTAGGCCATTCTCATAGATTTTTGTGGTTTCGTCTAGGTTTTTCTCAAGAACAGCTATATTTCTTTCTAGAATTCTAATGCTTTCTTCAGCAAGAAGGACATTTCCATAGGCATTGATTACGGCCTTGCGTACTTCGAGATCAGTCTTTTCTTTGGCATTCTGAGAAATTTCAAGGAATACCTTAGCTGATTGAAGGCCAACAAGGTAGGAGCCATCAAAAATTTTCTGTCTTACTGTTGCAACGGCGTTCATGGTCTGCTTAGTACCAAAAGCGATTTCAGCAAATTCCCCAGGATTGCCTCCAAAGAATTCAGCAGGAATTAATGAAATAGGTTGCTTTATAAAGTTCTGGTAACCGATATCCGCCTCAAGTTGTGGGAGCCCTGTTGCCGTTGTTTCCCATTTTTGCTGACGAGCTGCTTCAATATCCCTTGCTGCATTCTTCGCTGTTCGACTATTTTCCAAGGCATAATCTATGGCCTCCTGAAGTGAGAATTGTTTAGGTTGGACCTGCGCCAAACTAATACTTGTGATTAAACTGATTATTAAGATGAGTGATGTTCTCATGTTGCTGATTGATTTTGTATTATGAATTGGTTGAGTGTTTTCAAGCCTTTATCCGTGGCAATGGCCCTCAAGTGATATTCGAGGTAACTTTCTATAAGGTATTCCGTTGTAAAAAGATCCTTCGGAAATATACTTTCGTCCTTTATTCCGGTCATGCCATTAAAGTACATGCGCGAAATGAAATCGACATCGATATTGGACCTGAACAATTTTGTGTCAATACCTTTTTGGAGACTCTCCTTAACAGAGCCATGCATTTTATCGAATTGCTTGACCTTTAAAGCCTGAAATATCCTAGGATAGTATTTCTTTAATTGATATTGTGGCGACGTCCTTTCATTCTTAAGATAATTCATAACGAACATCTTGATATCGTATAATTCTTCAATTGGGTTATTGGATGACGCGTATATGCAATCAATGCCATCACAGATATTCTCGAAAAGGGAAAAGGTAACGGACTCTACTAACTTGGTCTTGTTGTCAAAATGCTGGTAAATCGTTTTCTTGGAAATACCGAGCTCATGGGCAATATCGTCCATGGTTACGCTCTTGAATCCAAGAGTGAGGAATAATTCAGCGGATTTTGCAATAATTTTATCTTTCATAATGAGGGCCAAAAGTACATTAGGAAACTATAAAAACATTAAAAGTTTCCAAAGTTTTACATTTTTTTAACATTAAATTAATTCGTGATGAACATGATTTCATGTTTTGATCTACTTTTGTGGCATGCAGACGTTACAATTCTATCGAGAAGCCTTCATTTCATACTTGAACGACTTCACTGTTGCCAAAGAGCCAGATACGCTTTATAGTCCCATTAATTATATTCTACAACTAGGTGGAAAGAGATTAAGGCCCATTTTGACCTTATTGACTGCTGAGATATTTGATACAGATTATAAAGAAGCAATGGATGCAGCACTGAGTATAGAGGTGTTCCATAATTTTTCGTTAGTACATGATGATATCATGGATGATGCACCTTTGCGTCGAGGCGAGAAGACCGTTCATGAGAAATGGGATATAAATACTGGAATCCTTTCTGGTGATGCCATGTTGATCATGGCGTATCAATTATTTGAGAATTACGAAAACAGTACATTCAAGTCCTTGGCCGAATTGTTCAGCAAGACCGCACTTCAAGTGTGTGAAGGACAACAATACGATGTTGATTTTGAGACGCGTAATGATGTGACCATTCCTGAGTATTTGAGAATGATCGAATACAAGACAGCAGTCCTTATTGGAGCAGCCATGAAAATGGGAGCCATTGTCGCGAAGGTCAATGATCTTAGCCAAAATGGCATTTATGAATTTGGTAGGAATCTGGGTATTGCTTTCCAGCTTCAAGATGATTACCTGGATGCATACGGAGATCCAGAAACGTTCGGCAAGCAAGTGGGTGGGGATATCATTGAGAACAAGAAAACCTACCTATACTTAAAGGCAATGGCGTTTTCTAGAATTGAGGATAAAAGGACCTTATTTGCCTTGTATAATACCAATACTGAGGATGAAACCAGTAAGATCAATACCGTAAAAAGAATCTTTGATGATACTGGAGCTACAGACGCCACCAAAGAAGCTATTGAGGAATACACGAATAAAGCTTTCTCAGAATTGAATTCCTTGGGCATTCCAGAAAGCAAGAAAGATGTCTTGCGCAAATTCGGAGAACAATTAATGAATCGCGACACATAGTGCAACTGCCAACTACATTTGAAGAGCTTGTTGAAGAGGCACGAGAACTTGACCTTTATAAAAAACTGGTAGTGCAGCTCAACAAGGATTTCTTGTATGCAAATATCGATCTTGAATTCGATGAGGAAATCTTGCCAACCAGCCTTAAATTATTGCTACTTGAACGTGTTTACAAATTGATTCAAGACAAGTTCTCAGAATATTTGAACTTGCTTTACATTATAGATGTGCCAGAAGATAAAGTGCGGCAACTTGATGGCAGTGACATACTTAAACTATCGGAACAAGTAACCTTCCTGATATTAAAACGTGAGTGGCAAAAGGTCTGGTTCAGGAATAAACACAAGTCTTAAAAAAATACTCTTACGAAAGGAATCCAAGGGTCTGCGTAGATGCTTCTATCTTCATCATACAACAAGTCATAACGAATACCAAAGATTACATTGCCTGCTCTGTAGCCAGCTCCCAGGAATAAAGCGGGATACCAATAATTTTCATCCTGAAGGTTGAGATTGCTTTCGTATTTTCGGTTTACATTAAGTTCTTCGAATTCGGCAGATATTTGTAATTCATTAAGGGGATTATACAATGTGATCACACTTGCTCCGAGAATGGTAGACTTATAGAGATTTCTTCGTGAATTAAAGGTCCCGTTCAGTCCAATGCCCATACCAATATCATTGGAAATCTGATAGATTGCAGTTGGAGCCAACGTGCCGCTAAAAAAACCATCGCCAAAACTCAATCCAATGCCGCCACCAAATCTTACATTGTTCCAGAAATCGCTTCTTTGGTTATCTGGGTCAGATTGTGAAAAAGACAAAGAACAAAAGAACAATAAAACAATTAGTAATGTGGATTTATTCCTTAATGAAAGTTGCAAATTCATAATCGGTAATTGTGTTGATTCATAATCCCATAAATATACTAAATCCCCAGATGTATTTGGGTAAAAGTTGTATTTTTGAATAGTATTTAGCAACCACTTTCAGTCGCGATTGACCTAATGGACAAATATTCTTTTTTAAACGCAGCGCATACAGCTTACTTTGCTGAATTATATGAGCAATATCTAGAAAACCCGGATTCTGTCGAACCTAGTTGGAGAGCCTTTTTTCAAGGCTATGACTTTGGTTCCGAAAGCTATGGAATGGAAGGGGAGATTGTTGATGGCGTATCTGCGCAAATACCTGAGAAGGTCCAAAAGGAATTTCAGGTGGTCAAGCTCATTGATGGCTATAGAAGCAGGGGGCACCTTTTTACCAAGACCAATCCTGTAAGGGAACGACGAAAATATGCGCCTACCCTCGAAATCGAGAATTTTGGGCTAACAGAAGCTGATCTGGATACCGTATTCAACGCTGGTGAAATATTAAGTATAGGTTCTCAAACGCTTAGAGAGATAAGAAAGCATCTTGAAGCCATTTACTGTAGATCTATAGGTATCGAGTACATGTACATCAGGCAGCCTGAAGAAATCGAGTGGATACAGAATAAGCTGAATTTCAATGATAATAAGCGAAAATTCACAGTCGATCAAAAGAAATATGTTCTCAACAAACTTAATCAAGCGGTCTCTTTCGAGAATTTCCTGCATACCAAATATGTGGGCCAAAAGCGGTTTTCGCTTGAAGGAGGTGAATCGCTGATTCCTGCGCTTGATGCAGTAATAGAAAAAGCAGCTGACCTTGGCGTCAAGGAATTCGTCATGGGAATGGCGCATCGAGGACGATTAAGCACCCTGGTCAATATCTTCGGTAAATCTGCCAAGGATGTCTTTAGTGAATTTGAAGGCAAGGACTATGAGCAAGAAATATTCGATGGTGATGTAAAATACCATTTAGGTCTAACGAGTGATCGTGAAACCGAAACTGGAAAAAGGATAAATTTAAGTATAGCGCCAAATCCGTCGCACCTAGAAACGGTTGGGGCCGTGGTCGAGGGCATTGCAAGAGCAAAACAAGACGATAAATATACAGACGACCCTTCTCAAGTCCTGCCAATTGTCGTGCATGGTGATGCGGCCATTGCAGGTCAAGGCTTGGTTTACGAAATCGTTCAGATGGCGAAATTGGATGGTTACAAGACCAATGGCACCATTCATATCGTGGTCAACAACCAGATCGGGTTTACCACGAACTATCTGGATGCAAGATCGAGCACTTATTGCACGGATGTGGGGAAGGTAACCTTATCACCAGTAATGCATGTAAATGCTGATGACGCAGAGGCTGTAGTGCATGCTGCCTTATTTGCCTTGGATTTCAGGATGCAATTCAAGCGCGATGTATTCATCGACCTGTTGGGTTATAGAAAATATGGACACAACGAAGGTGATGAGCCTCGTTTTACCCAACCAAAGTTATACAAGGCCATCTCAAAGCATAAGAATCCAAGGGAGATATACGCTGAGAAGTTAATTGCAGAGGGCATCATCGATAAGGCTTATGTGCTTAAACTCGAGCAAGACTATAAAGCCTCTTTAGAAGAGGAGCTCGAAGATTCGCGTAAAGTCGAGAAGACGATGATAACCCAGTTCATGCAGGAAGAGTGGAAAGGATTCGAATTGGTGACTGAGGAAGAAATGATGGAACTGGTCGATACGACGTATCCAAAAGAAAAATTGGCAGAAATCACTAAAATCATTTCCAACCTGCCTAAAGACAAGAAATTCATTAGGAAGATCGAACGGCTTGTACAATCACGTCAAACAATGTTCGATGAAGATAAACTGGATTGGTCTATGGCCGAGCATCTGGCATATGGGACGTTGCTTGAAGAAGGATTTCATGTGCGTATTTCTGGGCAAGATGTCGAGCGTGGTACGTTCTCTCATCGTCATGCCGTTGTAAAAGTGGAAGATAGTGAGGAAGAGATCATGTTGCTTAACAATATTAGTGAGGACCAAGGACGCTTCTATATTTATAATTCCTTATTATCGGAGTATGGCGTCGTTGGATTTGAATATGGCTATGCCATGGCAAGCCCAAATACCTTGACCATATGGGAGGCACAGTTTGGAGATTTCAGTAATGGTGCCCAGATAATGATTGACCAATACATTTCTTCGGGAGAAGATAAATGGAAAACCCAGAACGGATTGGTATTTTTGCTGCCACATGGTTATGAAGGTCAAGGCGCTGAGCATTCTTCAGCTAGGATGGAACGTTACCTTCAATTATGTGCAAAGGATAATATGTTCGTTGCAGATTGCACGACACCAGCAAACATGTTTCATTTGTTGCGACAGCAAATGAAAACCGATTACAGAAAACCGCTGATCATATTTACACCAAAGAGTTTGTTGCGCCATCCAAGAGTGGTTTCAACGGTTGATGAATTTGCCGATGGAAGTTTCCAGATGGTCATTGATGATCATGATTGTAAGGCTTCTAAGATCAGGACATTGGTATTCGTTACAGGTAAGTTCTATTATGATCTTTTAGATGAAAAGGAACGACTTAATCGAGAGGATGTGGCCTTGATTCGTGTCGAACAGCTATTCCCATTGCCGACAGGAGCCATTCGATATATACTAAACAAGTATACCAAGGCAGATGATATTGTTTGGGCGCAGGAGGAACCGAAGAACATGGGAGCCTATGCGCATGTCCTGGTGCATTTAGAGGAGGCCAAGCATTTCAGGATAGCATCTAGAAGACCTTATGGTGCTCCCGCTGCAGGTAGTGCCACTCGAAGCAAGCGAAGACATCAACAAGTCATAGACTATGTTTTTGATAAAACCAAGAACAATCAACGATGAGAAAAGCTTTAATGATCATATCGTTTTTATACTTTGGAGTTCTTACTGCTCAGGAAGAGGTACAGCGGTATCAGGAAGTTGCCAAAGATTTCAACCTACATTATAACAATGCGGATTACCAATCTATCTTCAATATGTTCGGGCCTGAAATGAAAGCTGCGTTGCCTCTTGAGAAGACTGTCACTTTGTTTACGGACCAAGTTTTTATTATGGGAGGAAAGATCAAATCCATGGAATTCTCCAAAACGAGACAGTCAGCACATATATATAAAACGACTTTCGAAAAAGTTGTTCTTGATGTAGTGCTTTCATTAGATAATGAAAATAATATCAATGGCTTGTTCTTGCAGCCACATAAACCAGACAATCTTCCAGTCTTGGAGCGGAACATCACCAGTATGATTCTTCCCTTCAAAGAAGAGTGGTTTGTATTTTGGGGCGGAACAGAGGTTGAAAAGAATTATCATGTAGCATACGACAATCAGAAATATGCTTATGATATCATGATCTTAAAGGATGGTTCTTCGCACAAAGGAGATCATAAGGTCAATGCCAATTACTATGTTTTTGGTAAGGATATCATCGCGCCGTGCGATGCTAAAGTGGTACAGGTCATTACTGGAGTGAAAGATAATATTCCAGGCGAGTTGAATCCTGCTCAGTTAACTGGGAATACTGTAGTATTGGAGACTGCCAATAAAGAATTCCTGCTATTTGCCCATCTTCAAGAAAAATCTGTGGTTGTTACAGAAGGTCAAGAGGTGAAGCAGGGAGATCTTCTTGGAAAATGTGGAAATTCTGGTAATACAACCGAACCACATTTGCATTTAAGTCTACAAAATGTACAGGATATGGGCATCGCCACAGGTGGCAAGCTGTATTTTGAGAAAATAATGGTCAATGGAGAGATGAAAGAAGATTATCTCCCAGAGAAAAACGATAGAATAAAAAATATAAAATTATAGAAGAATGGTCCTAGAAATGAAAGTTCCTTCACCTGGAGAATCAATCACTGAAGTAGAAATAGCGGAATGGTTGGTAAAGGATGGTGATTATGTGGAAAAAGACCAAGCAATTGCTGAAGTCGATTCTGATAAAGCAACCCTTGAGTTGCCTGCAGAAGCTAGCGGAACGATAACTCTTAAAGCAGAGGAAGGCGATGCCGTTAATGTTGGTGAGGTGGTATGCCTTATTGATACAGATGCAGCAAAACCTGAAGGCGCAGCAGAGCAACCAAAGGAGGAAAAGAAAGTTGAAGCACCAGCTAAGGAAACCAAGCCAGCAGCCAATAAAGAAAGTACCTATGCTACCGGAACAGCATCACCAGCAGCCAAGAAGATCTTGGATGAAAAAGGAATCTCCAGCAATAATGTTGCAGGGACAGGCCGCGATGGGCGAATTACCAAAGAAGATGCGGTAAAGGCCGTTCCTTCCATGGGTCAGGAAATAAATGTTGAAGGCAGAGGGTCGTCTAGAAGCAAGATGTCCATGCTGCGTCGTAAAGTA
>Ga0265306_10000787_pt1 | contig 15347 bp, 8 predicted proteins | sample Helome_3_FD_192493 | JGI IMG/M metagenome (GOLD analysis project Ga0265306, IMG submission 192493) | Marine sediment microbial communities from subtidal zone of North Sea - Hel_20160420 (Illumina Assembly) | ecosystem: Environmental > Aquatic > Marine > Subtidal zone > Sediment ...
AAACAGCCGTTTCAAATCAACCGATACCGGCAAGTACCTGATCACGGGTATCCGGTTGCGTCTGCAGCGTACATTCAGACCAAATCTGACCTATAAGGGTTTGCGCGAAGAACTGTTTTCGATGGGTATCGATGTGCCCACTGCAAAACAGGTCAGTGAGGCCGTAATTCGCATTCGACAACGCAAACTTCCCGACCCATATGTTGTTGGCAACGCAGGCAGCTTCTTTAAAAACCCCGTGGTCAGCAAGGCAACCGCAGGTTTGCTGGCGAAGGAGTTTACAGACCTGCCGGTCCATTCCGCGGGTAATGGCTCGAAACTCAGCGCCGCCTGGATGATTGAACACTGTGGCTGGAAAGGCCGCTCAATGGGCGAAGCGGCGGTTTCAGACCAGCATGCGCTGGTGCTGATTAACAAGGGAAAAGCAACGGGAGAAGAAATTCTGACGCTTGCCGATGCCATTCGAGTCTCCGTTAAAGATCGGTTTGGTATTGAACTGCAACCAGAACCGCTAATTATCTAAACGTATTTCAATCATAGGCACCGTCATCCCCGCGCAGGCGGGGACCTCTTCGAGTTAATGCGGTGCCAGATTTAGGAGTTTCCCGCCTGCGCGGGAATGACGGTGCTGAATTCCGAACCAGTGCACAATCAAAAAGCGTTAATCCCCGTCAATTCCCTGCCAATAACCAACTGATGAACGGTTTCCGTGCCTTCATAGGTAATAACGCTCTCCAGGTTCAGCATGTGGCGAATGGCGACATGTTCGACGGTAATACCCGCGCCACCGAGTATGTCCCTGCAGTCACGGGCGATATCCAGTGCCATGCGCACATTGTTCCACTTGGCCAGGCTGACCTGCGTGGGCGCCATCTTGCCGGCATCCTTTAAGCGGCCGAGTTGTAGCGACAATAATTGCGCAGTCGTGATACGTCGCGCCATATCTGCAAGGCGGATCTGGATGGCCTGGTTTGCTGCCAGGGGCCGGCCGAATAGTTTACGGTCAGCCGTGTAATCCACCACTTCAGTCAAGCACGCAATCGCGGCACCGATCGGACCCCAGGTAATACCGTAGCGCGCCTGAGTCAGACAACCCAGCGGCCCTTTCAGACCGATGACGTTGGGCAGGCGGTTGGCCTCCGGAACCCGCACATTATCAAAGAACAGGCCCGATGTTACCGATGCCCTCAAAGACATCTTGCCGTGAATCTCCTGCGCTTCGAAACCGGCCATGCCCTTTTCCAGGACAAAGCCCATGATGCCATCATCGGTGTTCGCCCAGACGATCGCGATATCTGCGATATTGCCGTTGGTTATCCACATCTTTGAGCCATTGATGATCCAGTCATCACCGTCCCGCCTGGCATTTGTTTTCATGTTCGCAGGGTCTGAACCACCGTGGGCCTCGGTGAGACCAAAACAGCCGATGACTTTGCCTGCCGCCATATCCGGTAACCAGCGCTGTTTCTGCTCTTCAGAACCGTAAGCGTGAATTGGATGCATACACAGGCTTGATTGAACCGAGGCAAAGCTGCGCAGACCGGAATCGCCTCGTTCAAGCTCCTGGCAGATCAAGCCGTAAGACACACCGTTCAACCCGGCACAACCGTAACCCTCCAGGGTTGAGCCCAACAGGCCAAGTTCAGCCATTTCCGGTATCAGTTCCATCGGAAATTCTGCCTTGTCAAAGGCATTCGCCATCAGGGGTAGTGCACGTTCATCAACAAAGCGGGCAACGGTGTCCTGTATCATTTGTTCTTCTTCGGTCAAAAGGCTGCGGACATCGAATAAATCGGTGGGATTCAGTGTGGCCATGGGTGCTCCGAGAGTAATTTTTTATTGCTTAATACAGATGCGCTATTCTAATAGCGTCAGGCATCCACAGTCACGGGCTATCTAAGTGTTTTGTACACCATTGGGAACATGACCGGTCGCGACGTGCTCTCGTGCTGAATCACAATGAACCTGTTGGTCATCAAAAAAAATGTCCGCCCCGAAAGCTGCGAGGAAGGGTCCCTTGGGTTTGCCACCCAAAAACAGGGCCTCGTCAATTCGAATCCCCCATTTTCTCAGTGTCAGAATGACACGTTTGTGGGCCGGTGCAGACCTTGCAGTCACCAGGGCGGTACGGATGGGATTATTTTCAATCGGGTAAGAAGACTGAATATTTTGCAGCGCCTGCATCAGTGGTTTAAACGGACCATCGGGCAAGGGTGTGTCGGCACGTTCTTTTTCCTGTTGTGAAAACACTTCCAGCCCCTCGGCCTGATACACCTTCTCGGCTTCGTCGCTGAACAAAACAGCATCACCATCAAATGCAATGCGCAACTGGTCGCCGTGCAGCCTGTCTTTTGCGCCGGGAAGTATCATTGCCGACGCAAAACCCGCCCGCAGGGCCTCGCGCACATCATCTGCATGACCGGATAAAAACAGATCGGTGCCAATGGCTTTCATGTAACGGAATGGACTTTCTCCGTTGGTGAATACCGCCCGCTCAATATCAAGGCCATGATGTTCGATGCTGTTAAAGATCCGCAAACCGGAATCGGCGCTGTTACGGGATACCAGGATGACTTCTACACCCTGATGATTCAGGTTATCGGCGTTAAGCGCCAGCAGCTTTTTGACCAGCTGAAATGCTTCACCGGGTTTTAAAAATTCATTTTCCCGGCTGATCTGATATTCGGCGTAAGCAGCAAGCCCCTTTGATTCAAACACAGAATGACTTTCATTCAGGTCAAACAATGCACGCGAAGATATCGCCACAACAAGCGGTTTGATGTAATCCCGCGAATGCGGGCTAAGTCTCTTAATTTCGGTTCCTGTCATGTTTATAGCTTAACAGGCCGTTTATCAGAACTTGAGAATACCGGAACACCCCGCGGCAACACTAGAGAAACTGTTCGTTGAGTATCCTTTCTTCCAGCGAGTGGGCAGGGTCAAACAACAGTTTTAACTCTATGTCCCTGTCCTCATAGGCATCGACCCTGACGACATCCCTTACCTCGTAGGCATCGGCAGTTGCGCTGACAGCGCGCTTGTAATGATCAAGCACTTCAAAACTTACACGGGCGGAAATCGGCAGTATCGCGCCGTTCCAGCGCCGTGGCCTGAACGGACTGATTGGTGTCAGTGCCAGCGCGTCTGTACCCAGGGGCAAAATCGGCCCGCGCACCGAAAAATTATAAGCGGTACTGCCGGCAGCCGTGGCAAGTAATACCCCGTCACATACCATTTCTTCCACCTTTACCGAGTCGTTGACGAGAATTCGGATGTGGGCAGCTTGATTGGTCTGGCGCAATAGCGATATCTCGTTGATCGCCAGGGCACTGGTTTGGGTACCGGACTCAGTCAGCACTTCCATACGTAGCGGGTTCAGACTCACCGGTTTGGCAGACGCCAACCGTTCTTCAAGGTCATCTTCGCTGTAACGATTCATTAAAAAACCGACATTTCCGATCTTCATACCGAAAACCGGTATGTTCTTCGGAATCACACGGTGCAATGTGCGCAGCATGAAACCATCACCACCGAGCGCAACAATCACATCAGCATTTTCCAACTCGGACTGACCATAGCGTTTTTGCATCAACGCGAGCGCCTCACCGGCGGGCGCCACCTGGCTTGCCACAAAATGTATTCGGTTGGTATTCATTTCGGTTTCGATCCCGTCAGCAAACCCTCAAGGGAGCGAACCGCGACCGATACCGTTGCATAGTCCATTGATGATAAATCCTGCATATCACTGAGCATCAGGGAAACACTTTCTACCGCCTCTTTATTTTCCTCTATCCAGCTTTTCACCGGGTCTTTCTCGCCTGCGAAAGCTTCCAGAACCCTGTCGGCCAGTCTGCGGTGTTGTGAATATAATTCGTCACGCAGGTTACCACGTGCATGTGCATGCCACTGACCGGCAACCGGTAATTTTTCCACACTTTCGCGTAACCATTTCAATCCCAGGTGGTCACCCAGGCCAAAAAAGACAACAGCCACACTGGCTACATCGGCATCTCGTAATGCAGCGGTCTCAACCACGTCCAGGGCCGGATAGAGCAAATGCAGGCTGGTCGCCTGCATAGCCAATGTCTTCGGCATACCATCTGCGATCAGGGGATCCGCACGCATTTGAATTTTTGCTCTCCCCTCTGTAGTAAGCGACTGCTTGATTTTCTTTTCAAGAACTTTAAGACCGGGTGACAGGCGCTCTATACTCACACGGATATTCAGCTTATGGCCAGGCTGGTTGAGAACCCAGCGGGTCGCCTGTCGCAGCAGGTTCCACATCGACAGCGTGGCGCTTATCTGTGACTGGCTACTCACCTTGTTATCCAGGGCGTCAATCCGGCCCCAGAAATCGCGAGCCCTGAAAACTTCGCGGGCAATGGTATATGCCCTGGCCACCTGCCCGGCGGTAGCACCGGTGTCCTCATGCATACGCAGCGCGAATGAAGACCCCATGCGGTTAACAAGGCTATTGGTAACCTGGGTTGCAATGATTTCGCGTTTCAAGCGGTGTCCATCCATGTAATCGCTATATTTTTGCTGAATTGGCAACGGGAAGTAACGTTGCAACTCCTGCGATAACCATGGGTCTTCAGGTACATCTGAATCCAGCAACTGGCGATAGAGCATAATTTTGCTATATGACAACAATACAGACAGTTCCGGCCGGCACATGCCGAGACCGGCATTGCGACGTCGTGTCAGCTCTTCGTCATGCGGCAACTCCTCAAGGTCACGATCCAGAATACCCTGACTTTCCATGACCGAAATAAAGTGCTGCTTGGCACCCAGGCGGGCACCGGTCAGTGTCTCCATCATCGATATGGTCTGGGTCTGGAGGTAATTGTTGCGCAAAACCAGCGCCGCAATTTCATCGGTCATCTCCGCTAACAACTTGTTCCTGTTGTCCTCGGTTAATTCACCCGCGCGTATAACCTGGTTCAGCAGAATCTTGATATTGACCTCATGGTCCGAGCAGTCCACTCCCGCCGAGTTATCGATGAAATCAGTGTTGATACGGCCACCGGCTTGCGCGTATTCGATACGACCGAGCTGGGTAAGGCCAAGGTTTCCACCTTCGCCAACCACCTTGCAACGCAACTCATTACCATTGATACGCAGCCAGTTATTCTGTGCGTCACCGACCTCGGCGTTACCTTCTCGCGATGCTTTGACGTAGGTGCCAATACCACCATTCCATAGCAGGTCAACGTCAGCTTTCAGCAGGGCACGGATCAAATCATTGGGTGCCAACTGCTTTTCTTCGATTCCCAGCCAAATCCGAACTTCCGGGCTAAGCGGGATGCTCTTCTCCAGACGGGAAAAAATACCACCGCCCTTTGAGATCAGCTCAGCCTTGTAATCTTCCCAACCGGATCGCGGCAGCTTGAATAAACGTTTGCGCTCTTTGAAACCCGTCTTGATATCCGGATTGGGGTCCAGAAATATGTGCATATGGTTGAACGCGGCCTTCAGTTGAATCTGCGTAGAGAGCAACATCCCATTACCGAATACATCACCGGACATATCACCAATACCCACAACGCTGAAAGGTTCCTTCTGGATGTCGTGGTCCATTTCCCGGAAATGGCGCTTGACACCTTCCCAGGCACCACGTGCGGTAATGGCCATCGCTTTGTGATCATAGCCAACCGAACCACCGGATGCGAAAGCATCACCCAACCAGAAACCGCGTTCCAATGCGATTGCATTGGCTGTATCTGAAAATGTTGCAGTACCTTTGTCGGCCGCGACCACCAGGTACGGGTCATCCTCATCGTACCGTATGAGTTCGGTTGCAGGGATGACTGTATCTTGATCTAAATTATCTGTAACATCCAATAAAGCATTGATAAATATCTTATAACACCTGACAACCTCAGCCATTACCTGGTCTCGGTTTCCGTTCTCAGGCAAGTGCTTGACGACGAAACCACCCTTGGCTCCAACCGGAACTATGATGGTATTCTTGACGTTCTGGGCTTTCATCAGACCAAGAACTTCCGTTCGAAAATCTTCTTTGCGATCAGACCATCGCAAGCCACCACGGGCAACCTTGCCACCACGCAGGTGGATACCTTCCACCGCAGATGAAAACACCCAGATCTCCCTGAATGGCAATGGTTTTGGAAGCTGAGGCATCCTGGAGGAATCGAGTTTGAAACTCATGTATTCATGCAGCTGACCGTTTTCGTCCTGTTGATAAAAATTGGTCCGTAAAGTGCCCTTGATCGCTTCATAAAAAGAAAACAGGATACTGTCTTCATCAATACTGCTAATCCTCGACAAGGCCAGTCTGAAGACTTTCTTGATTGTCGCAACCTGGGTCTCGCGACTCTTCCTGCGAGCAGATACGATACTATCCAATAACTCCAACAGCACCTTGTCATCACAGTACTTTAAGGTCGACAGGCTAAGAAAGATACGACGCAGGTTTTTGACTGCCAACTCTTTACGGGAATCGCTTTCGTCATCCCGCGCCGGATTGAACATGGCAGCAAACAGCTCCACCAGTAAGCGGGCCATCAACGGATGCTTCGAAAGGGTCTCTTCCATGTAAACCTGAGAATACGGAATACCGGTCTGCAGCAGGTATTTGCAATAAGCCCGAATGCCTTTAACCTGCCGCCAATGAAGCTGACACGCGAGGATCAGACCGTTAAAACCGTCACTGACCGTGATCCCCCGCCAGGTGTTCTCAAACGCCTGTTGGAATCTTTCGCGCACCATCTCGATATCAAGGTCATTGCCATGGCCGTAGACCATGTCAAAATCCTGAATCCAGACTGATTCCTTACCTTCAAACTTCAACTTGTAAGGTCTTTCACTAACAATGTGCAAACCCATGTTTTCAAGCATTGGCAGAACATTCGACAACGGAATGGGACGACTCTTTTTGAATATTTTGAAACGCATAATACCGGTGTCTTTGTGCTCTGACCCGTCTGCCGTTGAACTTGGCCGATAAAGGCTTAGCTGTAAGTCATTTTCGTCTGTCAGTAAATCAATTTTCTCGACGTCATATGCACCAACCCGCGGAGAACTGTCTTCCATATAAGCCGCCGGAAAGGCTGTACCAATCATCAGGGCCAGTTTTCTTCCGTTCTCTTCGCCATGATTGTGTATAAGGTTATTGGTCAGTTCATCATTCCAGGAACGCAAGGCGCTAACAATTTTGGCCTCGATTTCATTGACGTCAGGCTGTGGCTCTGCGCCGGCTTTTGGCCTGATGATGACATGCAGGCGGGCAAGTGCAGAATCTGATAACTGGATCATGTAATCCAGCTTGTCCCCTTTCAGGGCCCGTTTGAGTATGTCCTGGATTTTTTCCCTGTTTTCCGTATTCCAGTGATCCCTCGGGATATACACCAGGCAGGAGAAAAAACGGCCAAACCGTTCCTGCCGTATGAACAGTCGAACAGTTTGACGCTCCTGTAAATCAAGCACGCCTAAAGCAATGGACAATAACTCGGTACTACTGGCTTGAAACACCTCATCCCTTGGCAGGCTCTCAAGAATGTGCAGCAGTGACTTCCACGCATGGCGATTTTCTCTCAGACCGGAGTTTTCCAGTACGGTTTTGAGTTTCATGGCAATCAGGGGCGTGTCTGAAATTCGCTGCTGATACGCAAGCGAAGTAAACAGACCAATAAACCGGTACTCACCAATGACTTTGCCGTCTTTATCAAACCGCAATACACCGATATAGTCCATGTAACCGCTGCGGTGCATTGACGAACGGGAATTGGCCTTGGTCACGATCAGTGGTGCATTCGGATTGAATCTCGATTCATCTCTATTGTCAGGGATTGGACGACTCAATACGGTTTTGCGATCCTCCCGCAACAGGCCCAGACCGGTACCATCAACCACTTTTAAAGTATCGATATTGCCTTTATGAACGATGTCATAGGTTCGTGCACCAATGAACATGAAATGATCATCATTAACCCACTCCAGAAACCTTACGCACTCTTTCCGAACATTTTCAGGAAGATCCGGCGCATTTTTTCCAAAAACTGAAATCGCCTTTTCAAGACCTGTTTTCATTAACTGCCAATCCGCAACGGTCGTGCGAATCGTGGCCATGCGGGATTTGAGAAGCCTTTCAACAGACTTCAGTACCTTCGGATCGGTCTGCTTGTCAAAATGAATATGGATAAATGATTCCTTGATGGAATTCTTTGTAGACCTTGAGCGGAGTGACTTCAGCTTGCCGTTGGCATCACGTTCAACGTTCAATATCGGGTGAACTATAAGATGCACACCCAGGTTCAGCTCTTGCATAACCATGCTGGAGGTATCCACCAGGAATGGCATATCGTCATTGGACAATTCTACGACCGTATGTTGGCATTCCCAGCCATCACGGGCTTGTTCAGGGTTGAACACACGGATCGATAATTTGTTCTTTTTCCTTTGCTGCATGAATTCCAGCTGGTCACACACCATGGCGGCAAAATTCTTCGGTGCTTCATGACTCAACTCGGCAAAGGGCACCCGTTTGAAAAAAGAATCGCAAAACAGGGCCGCCTGCTTTGCAATTCCAGCCCCCATTTGACCGGCCACAGTGGTTTTGATCTTATTGAGCAATAACTGCCTTTTTTTCTCACTATTGGCTTTCATCGTTTGACTCCACCCTGTTGGTGCGTTCATTTATAAGGTACCTGTAAAACCGGCCCGTAGCCGGCCCGCAGATAGACGCGAATTATAATGACTTTACCCAGGAGAAACATTCTTTAAGCCAAAAGGGTCCTTTTGGGGTTTCTCCAGTACACCAGAATCATACGCACCCTCCCTTGCCGGTTGACCTGTACGACCTGACTGGTTAACCTCTATATATCTTTAGATCGGGATAGAGAGATATATGGGCTCCAAGATGGATTTGTCACATGCTTCACAACATTTCCGGTTACTCTCCGACAGCACCCGCCTGCGCTTGCTGATGCTGGTCGACCGGGAAGAATTGAGTGTTGCCGAACTGGCAGCCATTACGCAACTCGCCCAACCCAGGGTTTCAACACATCTCGCGAAACTGAAGGAGGCCGGCCTGGTCAACGACCGCCGTGATGGGGTTTCCGTGTTTTACCGTATGGCTACCACCATCAGCAACCCAGGTCTGGATTCCCTGTGGGAATTGCTGCGTACCAATACCGCCGACCCATTGATACAACAGGATTTCGAACGCATCCCGCAGGTTATAAATGCCCGCGGTGGAAATTCAAGCTGGGCGGACACTGTCGCGGGCGATATGGAACGTCACTATTCACCGGGCCGGACCTGGGAGGTCACCACACGCACCATCGTTCAGTTGCTCGAACTTGGAGATGTACTGGATGTCGCGTCCGGCGATGGTGTACTCGCTGAATTGTTGGCGCCAAGGGCACGTAGCATCCAATGCCTGGACATCAGTCAGCGGGTGGTAGATGCGGGAAAAGAACGCCTGCACAACTATTCCAATGTCAGTTTCGCAGCGGGCGACATGCACGACTTGCCACTTCCGGATGCCTGTTTTGACACGGTACTTTTGATGCACGCGCTGACCTACACCAGCGAACCGCAACAAGTCCTTAATGAAGTCAGCCGGGTATTGCGACCCGGCGGTTGCCTGCTGGCGGCCACGCTACAAAAACACCCGCACAAAAATGCGGTAACTGCCTATAACCACCTCAACCTTGGATTCACAGAATCGGACTTGCGAAAATTTTGCACCAATAGCGGTCTTGAACCACAGAGCATCCGGGTTTCGGCCGTCGAAAAACGCACACCCAATTTTGAAGTGCTAACGCTGAAGGCCGGCAAACCCCGGTAATCATCCATTTTTTACACTATTAACCGGTAAAACCAAGTATGTATTCGCAACCCTATAAAGATCCGCAACGTACCGCGAAGTTCCAAAAGCTGCTGTCTGAAAAGATTCTCATCCTCGACGGTGCGATGGGAACCATGATCCAGGAATTCGAATTTACCGAAGCCGATTTTCGAGGCCCGAGATTCGAAGACCATCCGCTTCCCCTGCGTGGCAACAACGATTTGCTTACGCTGACCCAGCCGGAAAAAATTGCCGGTGTTCACCGGGCATTTCTGCAGTCCGGTGCGGATCTGATAGAAACCAATACCTTCAACAGTACCGGTATTTCTCAAGCCGACTATGGAATGGAGCACCTGGTCGGGGAGTTGAATTTTGCGGCAGCCAAACTGGCACAAACCGAAGCAGAATATTTTTCAGCAAGTGATCCCGGAAAACCCCGTTTTGTCGTAGGTTCCATTGGACCAACCAACCGCACTGCCTCACTATCCCCCGATGTAAACCGCCCGGATTACCGTAATGTCAGCTTTGAGCAATTACGCGAGACCTATGCAGAAGCCGCAACCGGTTTGATCGAGGGTGGTTCGGACATCCTGATGGTAGAAACGGTTTTTGACACGCTCAATTGCAAGGCCGCACTGGCTGCCATAGACGATGTATTCACCGGGCTTGGCTATCGGGTTCCCGTGATGATCTCGGGTACGATAACCGATGCCAGTGGCCGCACCTTGTCCGGACAGACCGTTGCCGCCTTCTGGAACTCGGTGAGACACGCAAAGCCCATCTGTATCGGTTTGAATTGCGCCCTGGGCGCCACCGAGCTCCGTCCCTGGTTGCAGGAACTGTCGGGCGTAGCAGAGTGCCCTGTCAGCGTACATCCCAATGCCGGTCTTCCAAATGAACTGGGTGGCTATGACGACACACCTGCAAACATGGCCGGGGTGATCACCGAGTTTGCATCTGCCGGGCTGATTAACATCGCAGGTGGTTGCTGCGGGACCCGACCGGAGCATATCAGGGCCATTAGCGATGCGCTCAAGAGCCAGAAAACAAGGATACCTCCAGAGCCTGTTTCCTATTGCAGACTCAGTGGCCTGGAGCCATTGACGCTGACTCCCGAACTGAATTTTGTCAATGTCGGTGAACGCACCAATGTCACCGGATCGGCCATATTCCGCCGCCTGATCCAGGCAGACGATTTTGAGGCCGCCGTAGATGTTGCACGCCAGCAGATCAGGAACGGTGCACAAATAATCGATATCAATATGGATGAAGGCCTGCTCGATGGCGTGGCCGTGATGACACGTTTTTTACATCAGATCGCATCAGAACCCGATATAGCGCGGGTGCCGGTCATGCTCGACTCTTCCCGCTGGGAAGTGCTGGAAGCCGGGTTGGCCTGTTTGCAGGGCAAGGGCGTGGTCAATTCGATCAGCCTGAAGGAAGGTGAAGCGGTATTTATCGCCCAGGCCCGTACCATCCTGCGTTTTGGCGCAGCCGTTATCGTTATGGCTTTCGATGAAAACGGTCAGGCCGACAGCCTTGAAAAACGCGTCAGTTTTTGCGAAAGAGCATGGAATCTGCTTACGAAGGAGGTTGGTTTCCCGCCAGAGGATATCATTTTCGACCCCAACATATTTGCCGTGGCTACGGGTATAGAGGAACACAACAGCTACGGAATCGATTTTATTGAAGCCACCCGCAGGATAAAGCAATCCTGCCCGGGTGCGCTGATTTCCGGTGGTGTCAGCAATATTTCATTCTCCTTCAGGGGGCAGGACAGGATTCGGGAAGCCATACACAGTGTGTTCCTGTATCACGCCGTGCGTGCCGGCATGGACATGGGAATTGTCAATGCGGGTCAGCTTGAGATCTATGATGAGATCGCCCCTGCCCTGCGCGAGGCGGTTGAAGATGTTGTACTCAACCGCCGGGCGGATGCAACCGACCGCCTGCTCGAGTTGGCCCAGGAGTTCCAGGGTGCCGGCAAAACAGAAGAACTTGACGAAGCCTGGCGGCAAGGGCCGGTAGCCGAGCGCCTCAAACACGCACTGGTCAAGGGTATCAATACTCATATCAAGGAAGATACCGAGGAGGCCCGGCTTGAATCGGTGCAAGCGCTTGACGTGATTGAGGGCCCGCTGATGGACGGCATGAATATCGTCGGCGACCTGTTTGGAGACGGACGGATGTTTTTACCGCAGGTGGTAAAAAGCGCCCGTGTCATGAAACAGGCCGTGGCGGTGCTGGTCCCCTATATTGAAGAGGAAAAACGCCGGGCCGGAACCAGCAAAAAACAACTAACCCGCATCCTGATGGCGACCGTAAAAGGTGATGTCCACGATATCGGTAAAAATATCGTAGGCGTGGTACTGAGTTGCAATCATTACGAGGTCATCGACCTTGGTGTCATGGTCTCCGCTGAGAAGATACTAGAGACGGCAATCCAGGAGAATGTGGATATCATTGGCTTGTCCGGTCTAATCACACCGTCGCTGGAAGAAATGCGGCATGTTGCAAGCGAAATGCACCGTCGTGACTTTCAACTACCCCTGATGATCGGCGGCGCGACAACCTCACCATTGCATACGGCTTTGCGTATCGACCCTGAATACTCCAAGGGCGTGTTCTGGGTTAAGGACGCATCACGGGCCGTTGGTGTAGCCAGAAAGCTCAGCAATGCCGAAGAGCGTAAAAAATTGACCCTCAGCGTGGCACAGGACTACGCCAACATGCGCGAACGGCGAGCCGGTGGCAGCTCCCGGAAACCACCCGTCAGCCTGTCTGATGCCCGTGGCAACGCGTTTTCACCAACATGGTCAGCAGCAGATATCAATCAACCTGCCAGACCCGGGCTGCATATCTTTGAAGATATCGAGTTGGCAGAACTGGTGCCGTTGATTGACTGGACTCCCTTTTTCCAGACCTGGGAATTGCAGGGGCGCTATCCTGAAATACTTGAGGACGCTAACAGAGGTGAAGCCGCGCGCAACCTGTTTGCCGATGCACAGGCCATGCTGAAGCAGATCGTTGAAGAAAACTGGCTGGGCGCGCGTGCCACGGTCGGACTATTCCCCGCGTCTGCAGATGGTGATGATGTTGTGATCTACGCCGATGATAACCGTCAGACTGAACTTCGTCGCCTGAACTTTCTTCGTCAACAAAAGCCGAAAGCCAAGGGCCGTCACAACCGCTGCCTGTCGGACTACATCGCCCCGGTAACGTCCGGATTGCCGGATCACATCGGTCTGTTTGCGGTGACCGCCGGTCTCGGGATTGAAGTCAAACTGGCAGAGTTTGACAAGACCCATGATGATTATGCCTCGATCATGCTCAAGGCCTTAGCGGATCGACTGGCCGAGGCCCTCGCCGAACACACACATCAACGCGTGCGCCGTACATTATGGGCCTATGATCCCGGGGAGACACTTGATAACCAGGCCTTGATCAATGAGGACTATCGCGGGATACGCCCCGCCCCGGGTTACCCCGCTTGTCCGGATCATAGTGAGAAGGAAAAGATATTTGAGCTATTGGATGCCGAATCCAATTCAAAGATGGAACTGACCAGTGGTTATGCGATGTTGCCGGCGTCTTCGGTCAGCGGTTATTACTTCGCTCACCCGCAGAGCAGTTACTTTGTGCTGGGAAATATCCTGGAAGACCAGTTGCTTGATTATGCAAAGCGTAAAGGCATCAGCGCGGAGCAGGCACGCAGGTTATTGGCGGCAAATATAGTCCTGTAGCTAAGCTTTGTTCTTTGATATTCGCACAGTCATCCCCTCGGTCGCTCCGCACATCCGTGTGCTCCCGCGACATAAGCACTTCCATGTGCAAAGTCGCTCCGCACATCCGTGTGCTCCCGCGACATAAGCACTTCCATGTGCAAAATCGCGGGGACTACCAGATCAGATCATCCGGTACCGGGTTTTCATCTTCTTCAGCGTTCTCGGCACCACTCAGGTCGGGGATATGATCCGCTGCAAATTGACGAATTTCTTCAATTTTATCCGCCGGCATCAGGTGATAATTACCACTTAAATACACGACACCGATGATACCTCTGTTGATTTCGTCGATCTGCTCACGTGTTGCCAGAACGCTGCGAATTCGACCTTTGTAAAGAAAATTCCTCTTGTTCTCCGCTGCCGGATCACGGACTGCACCTTCTTTAACCATGGCCTTGATTTTTTGATTGGTTTCGCGGCGGTGCCGCTCCTGCTCGCGTTTGAGCTTAAGGGCCTTCTCTTTTTGCAGGCGCTCTTCCTTATTTCGAATCCTGTAAGCCTGATCAAGAGAAATCTCGGCGCTGCCTGATTTGGGCTTGGCCACTTTGGGTCGAGCCTTGTGTTGTTTCCTGGGCTCCGGCCTGGTTTTCTTCGGGGCCAGACCGAGAGCCAGCAATTGATCTTTAAGACTGTTACTCATGTTGCTTCAAGTATGACATTCAGAAAAAGGCGTGGAGGATAATGAGCAGCCATAACATGAAGCGTGGCCAGAACTTATTGTTATTCCGGGCCGGATTAATAGAACCGACCCGACAAAAGCACTGACCACGCCATCGTACTAATCGACGAACTTATGGTAAGAACGTCGTTGACCCGTGTTATTCCGCAGTCCCAATATCCAACAATTCCACTTCAAATATAAGTGTAGAGTTGGGTGGGATCGGACCACCGCCGCCTTCGCCATAGGCCAAATCCGGAGCGATGTAGAACATAAACTTACTGCCTATTGGCATCAGTTGCACGCCTTCAGTCCAGCCGGCAATGACACGGTTCAGGCCAAAGGAAATAGGCTCGTTACGGGCATAGGAGCTATCGAATTCGGTACCATCGAGCAGTGTGCCTCGGTAGTGGACCTTGACGGTATCTGTAGCAACCGGCTTGGCGCCTGTACCCATGGTTTCAACTTTATACTGCAGACCTGATGCGGTTGTCTGCACACCTTCTTTGGTAGCATTTTCTGCAAGAAACTTTTGACCGGCAGCCAGATTGGTCTCTCCTGCAGCTGCGGCCTGTGCCTGCTGTTCGGCTTGACGCTTCTCTACATATTCCTTGCGAATCTGTGCAGCTTCTTCCGTGGTCAGTGCCAGTTCTTCGCCTTTGTAGGTCGCTTTAATGGCACCTATCAGAGAATCAAGATCTACCTCTGTACCCTGATCACGCAGTGATTTGCCGATATCCATTCCGATGATGTAGCCGAGTTTCTTTTCTTCAGTATCCAATTCAGTAGCCCATGTATTCATTGTGAAAATCAATACGGCCAAAATCAGACCGCCGCGTTTAAATGTGTTCATTCTGTCCTTACTCCTGGTAAACCGAGTGCGAATTGTCCACATATCTGACCCCAGGCGCAAACAAAATGTTCCATTACTGCCAGCTGGGTTATGCTTTGCCTCATGCGCATACTTATTACAACCTTGATTCTGTACCAGTTTTTATTGCTTTTTATCGGTTGGTGGGCCAGCAGACGCACCTCTGATAATGAGGACTTCTACCTTGGAGGACGCAAACTGGGGGCCGCGGTTGCCGCC
>Ga0265306_10000788_pt1 | contig 15339 bp, 12 predicted proteins | sample Helome_3_FD_192493 | JGI IMG/M metagenome (GOLD analysis project Ga0265306, IMG submission 192493) | Marine sediment microbial communities from subtidal zone of North Sea - Hel_20160420 (Illumina Assembly) | ecosystem: Environmental > Aquatic > Marine > Subtidal zone > Sediment ...
TGAGCATGATGGCACCACCCAGGATACCGCCCGCTATCATCGACCACAAACCTGCTACCTTTGCGACTGAACCGATCTCGGTGCGCGTATAACCCATGTCAAGATAAAACGGTGTGGCCAGCGCCGTGGCCATGTTGTCCCCCAGCTTGTAAAGGAACATGAAAGCCAGTATGGCCAGTCCCTGCTTGATGCCGTCGCGTTGGAAGAATTCCCTGAAAGGATCAATCACCGCTTCCCGCAAGCTGTGTGGTGCCATCTCATCATCGCTGACCTCCCGGATCGACAGCGTAGTGACGATGCCGACCAGCATGAACAACGCGACGACCCCGAACACCGCCGACCACGGCAAATGATCGGACAAGATCAGGCCCAGCGAGCCTGGCACCAGCAACGCGATGCGGTAAGCATTGACCCAAAACGAGGTGCCGGTACCGAGTTCATCATCAGACAGCAACTCACGCCGGTAAGCATCCAGCACAATGTCCTGGCTGGCACTGAACAGGGCCACCACGAACACCATGATCACGATACCCCGCAACGATTCAGCCGGATCGAATTGACCCATGGCGCCGATGGACAACAGCAACGCAATCTGCGTGAGCAACGCCCATCCACGGCGCCGGCCCAAGAATGGCAGCTTGTAGCGATCCATCAAAGGCGACCACAAGAATTTCCACGTGTAAGGCAGGCCCAGGATGGCGAACAGGCCGATGGTGGCCAAATCCACCTCGTTGCTGCGCAACCAGGCTGGAACCAGATGGGTACCGACGAACAGCGGCATACCGGAAGAAAAACCCAGGAAAATACAGGTCATCATCTTGCGGCTAAACAAAATCTCCTGCCAACGCCGGGGAGAATTATTCACAGTTTTGCAATATCGTAGTCGTAATCGATGGTTAACGGGGCGTGATCGGAAAAGCGCTCATCCTTGTAGATATCCACCGTATGTGCCGCCGCCGCGACACCAGGTGTGGCGACCTGGTAGTCAATACGCCAGCCGGTGTTATTGGCCCAGGCCTGCCCGCGGTTGGACCACCAGGTATATTGTTCCTCACCGGTTTCTACCTGGCGAAAAGTATCAACCATACCCACATGTCCAAATACTTCATCCATCCAGGCGCGCTCTTCCGGCAAAAATCCGGAGTTTTTCTGATTACCCCGCCAGTTTTTTATATCAATTTTCTTGTGTGCAATGTTCCAGTCACCACAGATGATGTACTCACGCCCTTCGTTGGCCATAGTCTTGAGCAGGGGTTGCAGGTAATCCATGGTCTGGTATTTGATCTGCTGGCGTTCCTCTTTTGACGACCCGGATTGCATATACAGCGATATGACACTCAAATTTCCAAAATCAGCCCTTATCCAACGGCCTTCATGATCCATGACTTCCCAGCCAATACCAAAATGCATTTCATCGGGCTTGTGCGGGGTGTAGATGGCGACGCCGCTGTAACCCTTTTTTTGCGCGTCGTGAAAATAACGGTGATAACCGGCGGGTGAGAACACCGGGTCACCTAACTGGTCTTCCTGGGCCTTGGTTTCCTGGATACACACAACATCCGGCTGCTGTAGTTGCATCCACTCGAAAAAGCCTTTGCGGGCCGCCGCACGAATGCCATTGGTATTAACAGTGATTATTCTCATGTGGTGTAGTCTCTTGTTTTGCAGCAGCATAACCGCCCTTGGTCATCTTGTCATGAGCGATGCATATTGCAGTGTGGGCAAAGCCGCGAGATACTTCCCCGATGCAAAACTATAAACAACGTTTTTTTGAACTGGCGTTGGCGCAGGGTAACCTTAAATTTGGCGAATTTACACTGAAATCCGGTCGGGTTAGTCCTTATTTTTTCAACGCCGGCGGGTTCGATGATGGTCGAAGCCTGGAATCACTTTCGGCTTGCTATGCGCAGGCCATACTCGACTCGGGTGTGGAATTCGATATGCTGTTCGGCCCGGCATACAAGGGTATCCCGCTGGCCTCCGGTATCGCCATCATGCTCAATGCCGGTCACCAGCGAAATATCCCGTTTGCCTACAACCGCAAGGAAGCCAAGGACCATGGCGAAGGCGGCACCCTTGTCGGCGCCGGACTCAAAGGTAATGTGCTGATTACAGACGATGTCATCTCTGCCGGTACATCGGTACGTGAATCCATTGAATGGATTCAACAGGCCGGCGCAAACCCCTGCGGTGTGGCCATCGCCCTGGATCGCCAGGAGCGCGGCAAAGGTGAGAAATCTGCCGCACAGGAGGTGACCAGTGAGTTTGATATCCCCGTGATTTCAATCGCAGGACTCGACGATCTGATCGAATTCCTCGAAAGCCATTCCGTTGCAGATATCGACATTGAGGCCATTCGGCGGTATCGTAATAGCTATGGAGTCTAGCCTGCACATTGCGCCGCGATCCGGCCAGAAAATAGTGGCGATTCTCATCGCCGGGATAATTAGCCTGATGGCCACCTCGTTGGCCGCGGAGACCTACCGCTGGAAAGACAAGGATGGCAAAATTCATTATGGCGCAGCGGTGCCGGCAGAATATGCCGACCAGCCATATGACATTCTCAATAACGCAGGATTGGTTATTGAACATGTTGAAGACACGACCATCCCGCTTGAAGTAAAAGTCAAAAAGAAGATCAAAAAGGAAAGGGCTCCTCTGATTTCGGAGCAAACACGGCAAACCCAGTCCGACAAGTTACTGTTAATCCGCTACTCTTCAGAAGAGGACATTCTGCAAGGCCAGGAACTTGAACTCGCACAATTGGGTTACGAATCAAAGGTAGTCAACAAGTCCTACCAAAGCACCAGCATCGCCATCAGGAATCAGATCAGTGAGGCCGCCGACCAGCAACGGGCCGGTCAGCCGATTAGTCCGGAGACACAGCAGAACATTGATCAACTCTATGCCAGGTTTGCCAAAGATGAAAAACGGCGGATCGTCTTGACCAATAGAGAAACCCAGATTCGCGCCCGCTACCAGGCGGAGGTGGAACGTTACCGACGCCTGACCACCGACAGTGAAGAAATCGATCTGGCACCGGTGGATCTGGCACCGGTGGATCTGGCACCGGTGGATCAGGCACCGACGGATCAGGGATAAACTTTCGCTGACCCGTCATTCCCCGGTACAAACCTGATGTTTACACGCTGCCCACAATGTAAAACAGTTCATCCGCTAACCGCTGCGGTGATGTCTCATGCGCGCGGCCTGGTCCAGTGCGGACAGTGTGGCAGAAGCTTTAGTTCTTTAAGCTTTCTTTTTGATGAATGGCCTTCCGGTGAGGCACATCGACCGGCGACCGGGCCGGGTGCCACTCTGCCGATTATCGGGCGTGTCAGCACAGCCGATACCAATGCTGAAAAGACGTCTGCCAAAGACGACGAAACTGGCCCGGAAAACACCAAACCCGCACACCTCGTCTGGGCCATTTCAACAGCAGTACTGGTCCTTTTGACCATTGCGAACATTGCCTGGACATTTCGCGAACCGCTGCTCAATAACCCCCGCGTCAATACCTGGATTAAACAGACAGGCTGGTCACAGGTTGAACAACAGGGACTGTTGAAAGACCCGCAACAAATACAACTTGTCAGCCGTGATATGCATACCCATCCAACGCGCTCCGGCATCCTGGTTTTAAGTGTCACCTTTGTTAACCTTGCACAACGCAGCCAGGTGTTCCCGGAACTGGAAATAACATTGATGGATGAAGCCAACCAGCCGGTCGCTCAACGTCAGTTCCACCCGGCGGACTATCTGCGACCCGGAGCTGATACCCGGGATGGATTAACAGCGGACGTATATTTACCGGTTTTGCTTGAATTGGGTGACCCCGGTGAATTGGCAGTCGGTTTCGAAATCCGTTTTCTCTAATATTTCCGGCGGGAAACCATTAAAGTACCGTGAGCAACCGGCAACATCGATCAGTAACACCTTTTGAGATGAAAAAATCGCGGCTCAACGACGATATTTTAGAGTTTCATCATTCAAATATGTTAGTGTTTATAGACGGCATATATCCAAATAATACCAATTACTCGAAGACACCATGAACGCAGATTCGGCACAAGCCTTACCCCTGAGAAAACATGTACAAATCACCGTTAGCAGGTATCTTAAGGACATGGGCAACACCGTCCCTGAGAACCTGTACCAAATGCTGTTGGCCGAAATCGAACCACCTTTGATCGAAGAAATTCTGAAGCGCACCAACGGCAACCAGTCCCGTGCAGCGGAAATGCTTGGCATAACCCGCAACACCCTGCGCACAAAGATGCAGCGATATTCGATTAAGCTGCCATCCAGCAAGATTATCCGGCCAAGGCGTTGATCGATACCGAACCCGGGTATCCCGGCGTATTCAATAAACAGCCATTTTGATTTTGACCGACACCAATACGCAGAGCCAACCATGCCATCAACAAAAAAATACGCACTGATTAGCGTTTCAGATAAATCCGGTCTTGTAGATTTTGCCCGGCAATTACTGGATCTCGGTTTCAGTTTACTAAGTACCGGCGGTACACAGAAACTGCTGGACCAGGCAGGTCTTGCGGTAACCGGTGTAAGTGAATTTACAGGGTTTTCCGAGATCATGGATGGGCGCGTCAAGACCCTGCATCCACGGGTTCATGGCGGTATCCTGGGCCGTGCACAGGACGAAGCGGTGATGCAGGAACAGGACATCCCTCCCATCAATCTCGTGATCGTCAACCTGTATCCATTTGAATCGGTCACAGCGGTTGAAGGCTGCAGCCTGAAAGATGCCATTGAAAACATTGATATTGGCGGCCCTGCCATGGTCCGTGCAGCGGCAAAAAACCATACCCGCGTATCGGTTGTTGTTGACCCGTGTGACTATGCTGAGATTGCAGACGAATTGCGCACCCATGGCAAGGTGTCAACAGGCAAGCGGTTTGAGCTTGCTACCAAGGCCTTTGCCCATACGGCGCGTTACGACGGCCTGGTGGCGGCCTATCTCAGCCAGCGAAGCGTTGATGGCGAGTTGACCCGTAGCCTGCCTGAATACATCACACCTCAGTTCCAGAGCAGGCAGGAACTCCGCTATGGTGAAAACCCGCATCAGTCGGCAGCATTTTATGTTGAGTCCGGCGTCGAACCAGCCGGTATCGCTGCTGCGGAGCAACTCCAGGGAAAGGCGCTCTCCTATAATAATATCAACGATGCTGATGCTGCACTGGAATGTGTGAGCCAATTTGACCAACAAGCCGCCTGCGTCATCGTCAAGCACGCCAACCCCTGTGGTGTCGCCCTGGGCGGCAGTAGCATGGAGGCCTACCAGAGCGCATTTGCGACTGATCCGGTATCCAGTTTTGGTGGCATCATTGCATTTAATCAAAGCGTCCATTCCGAACTTGCAACGGCGATCATGGATAAACAGTTTGTCGAAGTTATTATCGCCCCCGATTTCAGTGATGGCGCGCTTGTGAAATTTACCGGCAAGCCGAATATTCGTTTGCTGCGTGGCAACCGTCAGCATCCAACCACCCCGGTAATGCATTATCAGCGGGTATCAGGCGGTTTACTGGTGCAGCAAAAAGATGCTGATCGTGTCAACAGGGTGGATTGCTCCTGCGTCACTCAAAGGGAGCCCACCGATCAGGAATGGCTGGATATGTTGTTTGCCTGGAAAGTCGCACGCATGGCCAAGTCCAACGCCATTGTTTATGCTGCCGGAGGCTGCACACTCGGCGTGGGTGCAGGCCAGATGAGCCGTGTAGACTCGGCCCGGATTGCGCGCTGGAAAGCCAAGGATGCCGGCCTCGACCTGGGCGGTGCGGTAATGGCGTCCGATGCATTCTTCCCATTCCGGGATGGTATCGACACCGCTGCGGAAGCCGGGATCAAGGCAGTGATTCAACCGGGTGGATCGATGCGTGATGAGGAGGTTGTCGCCGCAGCCAACGAACACGGCTTGGCCATGGTGTTTACCGGTGTACGTCATTTCCGGCACTAGCTGTCTGCCGGGTTAATAGAATATTTCCAAATTTTTGGGCCAATCAATGAAAGTACTTATTATCGGAAGTGGTGGTCGCGAGCATGCACTGGCATGGCGTGTAGCACAATCGGCACAGGTTGAGACCGTTTTTGTGGCGCCTGGTAACGCGGGTACGGCACTTGAGCCGAATGTGGAAAACGTACCACTGGCCGTGGATGACATCGATGCCTTGCTCGAGTTTGCACGAAACCAAAAAATCGACCTGACCATCATCGGCCCCGAAGCGCCATTGGTGGCAGGTGTCGTGGACCGTTTTACAGCCGCCGGTATGGCCTGTTTCGGCCCCACCGCTGCGGCGGCTCAACTCGAAGGCTCAAAGGCCTTCGCCAAGGACTTCATGGCCCGCCACGGTATTCCCACCGCGGCTTATGGAAACTTCACCGATATCGATGAGGCGATCGCGTTTATCCAACACCATGGCGCACCCATCGTCGTCAAGGCGGACGGACTGGCTGCGGGTAAAGGCGTTATCATCGCCCAAAGCGTGGAAGAAGCAGAAACAGCCGTAAAGGATATGCTGGCAGGTAACGCGTTCGGTGAAGCCGGTCATCGCGTGGTCGTTGAAGAATTTCTTACCGGCGAGGAAGCCAGTTTCATCGTCATGGCTGATGGTGAGCACATACTTCCATTGGCCACCAGCCAGGATCACAAGGCAAGGGATGAGGGTGATCTCGGTCCCAATACCGGTGGTATGGGTGCTTATTCACCCGCACCGGTGATCACAAATGAGTTGCACCAAATTGCCATGGAAACCGTTATTCGACCAACCATCCGCGGTATGGCCAGCCAGGGCATGCCGTTTACCGGCTTTTTGTACGCCGGCCTGATGATTTCACCCGGGGGCGAAACCAGGGTGCTTGAATTTAACGTACGTTTTGGCGACCCCGAAACCCAACCCATCATGATGCGTTTACAATCCGACCTGGCAGAACTATGCCTCGCTGCTGTCAACGGGAAGCTGAACCAGGTGGATGCACAATGGGACCCGCGCCCTGCCCTTGGTGTGGTTATGGCGGCGGGCGGTTATCCCGAGGCCTATTCAAGAGGCCATGTGATTTCAGGCCTGGATAGTGCGACCCTTACCGGAGCCCGGGTTTTCCACGCCGGCACAGACTTGATTGATGAGCACGTCGTCACCTGTGGCGGAAGGGTATTATGTGTTTGCGCGCTGGCCGACAGCGTTCTCGATGCAGCGAATGCGGCCTACGCCGGCTGCGAAAAAATCCACTGGGATGGTACCTTTTACAGACGTGACATCGGCCACCGTGCGATTGCCAGGGAGCAAGCGGCAAATACCGGTGGATCAGACTGAACATGGATGTATCCCACCTGCTTGATGAACTGAACGAAGCACAGCGCAAAGCAGTCACTACCGAATCAAAACATACCCTGGTGCTGGCCGGTGCCGGCAGTGGTAAAACCCGTGTCCTGATCCATCGCCTGGCCTGGTTAATACAGGTCGAACATGTATCACCGCTGAGCATCATGGCGGTGACATTTACCAATAAGGCAGCCGGTGAAATGCGTGAACGCGCACAGAACCTGTTGCAGGTTTCCGCACGTTCAATGTGGATTGGCACATTCCATGGCATCGCCCACCGCTTATTGCGTATGCACTGGCAGGAGGCCGGTCTGCCCGAGAACTTCCAGATCATTGATTCGGACGACCAGTACCGGATACTGCGCCGCCTGATCAAGGAAGAGGGTCTGGATGAAGCCCAGTGGCCGGCAAGACAGGCGCAGTGGTACATCAACGCCCGCAAGGATGAAGGCCAGAGACCGGATGCCATCGAGCATATGGGTAACCCGATGACTGCCCAGTGGGTGCGAATCTACGAACTCTACCAGGCAAACTGCGACAGGGCCGGGCTGGTTGATTTTGCGGACCTGCTGCTACGCGCGCACGAACTCTGGTTAAATCATCCATCACTGCTTGATCACTACCGCAAGCGCTTGAGTCACCTGCTGGTGGATGAATTTCAGGATACCAACTCCATCCAGTATGCCTGGATACGTATGCTGGCCGGGGATAGCGGCAGTGTGATGGTAGTGGGCGATGACGACCAGTCCATCTATGGCTGGCGTGGCGCGCAGGTCGCAAACGTACAGCATTTTCGACGTGATTATGCAGATGTGCAGGTCGTTAAACTGGAACAGAACTACCGCTCCAGCGGGACCATACTCGAAGCCGCCAACGCCTTGATTGCCAATAACGAAGACCGGATGGGTAAAAAACTATGGACGGCGGACAATAAGGGCGCCCCCATCACCCTTTACTCAGCCTTCAATGAGCAGGATGAGGCCCGTTTTGTCGTTGAACAGATAGGGCAATGGCTGGGTAAGGGCCGCCGTGCCGATGAAGTTGCCATTGTTTACCGCACCACCGCGCAATCAAGGCTATTCGAGGAGTACCTGCTGAAAGCCACCATTGCCTATCGTGTTTATGGCGGTCAGCGATTTTTTGAGCGCGCTGAAATCAGGGATGCACTGGCCTACCTGCGCCTGATACAAAACCCGAATGATGATGCCGCCATTGAGCGTGTTATCAATACCCCTGCCCGTGGCATCGGACAGAAAACAATTTCAGTTCTGCGTCTGCAGGCGCGTGAAAGCAGTTTGCCAATGTGGCAGGCAGCACAGGAGTGCGTTCGGCAAAACCTCCTGCCTGCAAGGGCCATCACCGCGTTGAACGGCTTCATGAGCCTTATATCCGATATGCGTGAACGCATGGAAAACTGGACGCTGGGCAACCAGGTGCAGGGTCTCCTGGAAGACAGCAAACTGGTCACTCACTACGAAAAAGAGCCCCGCGAAAAAATGGAGTCACGGGTCGAAAACCTTCGCGAACTGGTCAATGCGGCCACGGCATTCGTATTGCCATCCGAAGATGAAGACGCCGGCATGAACGATCTGCAGTCATTTCTCAGCCACGCGGCACTGGAGGCCGGTGAAACGCAGGGTGAAGCCTGGGATGACTGCGTGCAATTGATGACACTGCACTCGGCCAAGGGCCTGGAGTTTCCAATGGTCTATATCGTGGGTCTGGAAGACGGTCTGTTTCCACACCAGCGCAGCGTCATGGAAGCGGGTGGACGTCTCGAAGAGGAGCGCCGGCTATGTTATGTGGGTATTACCCGTGCACGGGAGAACCTGTGCCTCAGCCATGCCGAAGTCAGACGGATGTTTGGCTCGGAAAGCCATTGCCGGCCATCACGCTTTCTGAATGAAATCCCGTCCGGGTTGATACAGGAAATCCGTCCTCGAATGCAGGCCCAGCGACCATGGGTCAGCCCCAGCGCCCCGAAATACCCGAAAGCCGCTTCCAATATCAACCAGGACTGGCCATTCCGGCTGGGCGAATCGGTCAGCCACAAGAAGTTTGGTAACGGTACGGTCATCAGTTTTGAAGGCTCCGGTGAGCACGCCCGCGTACAGGTCAATTTTAATCGCGCAGGCGCCAAGTGGCTGGTGTTGGCCTATGCCAACCTGAGCAGTTCATGAAAGCGGCACCGGTTAAAATTCACCTGTCGTGGGGCACACTCGAAGGCCTGCACTGGGCCAGACCCGGGGCACCGAAGGTATTGTGCCTTCACGGATGGCTGGATAATGCCGCGTCATTTGTTCCACTGGCGTGTTACCTGAAGGATTTTGACCTTCTGGCGCTCGATTTTGCCGGTCACGGTTTCTCCGCGCACCGGCCGGAAACCAGCCGTTACTATTTCACGGATTACCTGTTCGATATCGATGCTGCACTGGACGAACTGGGATGGGATCAGTGTCATTTCATCGGCCACTCCATGGGCGGCAGTGTCGCCAGTTGTTTTGCGGCAGCCATCCCCGAGAGGGTTAACCGCCTGGTATTACTGGATTCCCTTGGCCTGTTGACGCTACCGGCCAATCAGGCTGCATCGCAATTGCGCCTGTCGATGATATCGGTACGCAAAACCCGCAGTTTCCTGAGACCCTACGAATCAGTGGAGGAAGCCATACTTGCCCGGCAAAGAAAATCACCGTTATCTGATGATGCTGCACGCCTGCTTTGTGAGCGCTCACTGGAGCATACCGGTGATTATTACCAATGGCGTACCGACCCGCGCCTGAACTGGCGTTCACCTCAATTGCCCGGTAATGAACAGTCGCTGGAAATACTCGCCGCAATCCGCTCACCCACACTGCTGATCACCTCGGGCGAGATGATCGATTATTTTGGCGAAGACATGGCCCACAAGCGCCTGGACGCCATACCTGACAGCGAGCATGTCGCGACCGATGGCCATCATCATTTTCACATGGAACAACCGGAGAAGGTTGGTACCCATATCACCGAATTTCTGCAACAACAGGATCAAAGCCAGGGGGCTCATCATGTCGACAGTTAACACCCATATTCCCACCCGCGAACGATTGATATTTGCACTCGATGTGCCAAGCCTTGAAGACGCACAGGTACTGATTTCCAAATTGGGGGATTCAGTTGAGTTTTATAAACTGGGGCTGGAAGTTTTTTTATCCGGTCACTATTTTGAACTCATGGCAGAGCTCAAGGGTAAGGGCAAAAAGATATTTGCCGATTTGAAGCTGTTTGATATTCCAGCGACCGTGGCTGCGGCCGTCAGGCAACTGGCCATTCATGAGGTGGACTTCTGTACTGTACATGGCAATGACAGCATGCTCAAAGCAGCCGCTGAGGCCAAGGGCAGCATGCAAATCCTTGCCGTTACTGCACTGACCAGCCTTGATCAGGGCGATCTTGATGACCTCGGTTTCCAATGCGATGCACGAACACTGGTACTATCGCGTGCAAAACGCGCACTGGCCCTTGGTTGTGACGGTGTGGTTTCGTCCGGTCTGGAAGTCAGCACCCTGCGTGAACATGCTGACCCCCGCCTGATTACGGTTTGCCCCGGTATCCGGCCCATTCATAATGATGACGATCAACAACGCGTCATGACACCCTATCAAGCCATACGCGATGGCGCAGATTACCTGGTTGTGGGCAGACCTATTCGCGCCGCCAGTGACCCCGCCCGGGCCGCAGAAGCGATCCAGGCTGACATAGCACGTGCACTTTTAGACCCCTGAAACTTTACTTTACGGCTGATTCATCGTAAAAAGACTACCCTGATTCAATTTATGGGTGTTGACAAATGTTAATGTTTAACATTACGATACACGCCTAACTAATTAATAGAATAATAATTTTTATCTTTATTCTATAAACCGATCCTCTCCGGCTCCGCCGGATTTTCCGGGCAGACCTCGTGTCTCGCCCGGATTTTTTATGCCTGTTTACAAATCCAAGTTAGAATAGCTTCCGGTCAAGCAAAAAAAACCAACCTATGGGTAAGAAAGACACCAACCACAACTGGATCGCAAAAGTGAGACTGCGCTGGTACCTGGTCCTGCGAAATATCCTGAGCCTGTGGGTAAAGCCCCGTGTCAAGACGGATCCCGATGGCAATACCGGCAGCAAGGGTGACCGACCGGTCTGCTATGTCATGGATTCCTATGCGTTGTCATCCATATTGATTCTCGACAAATTTTGCGAAAAGCAAAAACTGGCGCGTGTGTTGTTACCAGTCGCCGGAATTCCGGAAAGCCCGCTCCGCTCCTATGCGGTATTGAAACGGCTCAAGGGTCTTTTATTCCGTAGCCCGGACCCTCGAAGTCATTCCAGGATGTTGCAGCTTATGATCGAAAAGAGCTGGGCAAACCCGGAGCTGGATGTTCAACTGGTACCTGTAACCATCCTGGTAGGTCAGAGACCGAGCAAGGATAGTGGTTTAACACGTGTCATTTTCACGGAGAACTGGGAGATTGGCGGCCGGCTTCGTCGTCTGTTCAGTACACTGGTTAATGGCCGTAAAACCTTTATTCAATTCAGCCGGCCGATATCCCTGCAAAACCTTGCTGCGGAAGGTCTGGATGCATCGGTCGCACTGAGAAAGGTATCGCGCATACTCAGGGTGCATTTCAAACGGGTACGGACTGCTGCTATCGGTCCTGATCTCTCGCACCGCCGTAACGTGGTTGACCTGGTTATCAATTCACCGACAGTTCGGTCAGCCACAGAAGAAGAGGCGCGTCGGTCCGGAATCACACTGGAGCAGGCCCGTCGTCAGGCGACTAAATTTGCCCGTGAAATCGCAGCCAATTACTCCTACTCGGCAATCGTCATTGCTGCCATCCTGATCAGTTGGCTTTGGAATCGGATTTACAATGGGATCAAGGTCAATAATTTTGATGATTTTCAACACCATGCGCTGGGACACGAAGTCATCTATGTGCCGTGCCATCGCAGTCATCTGGATTACGTGTTGGTATCGTACCTGGTTCATGAACATGGCTTTATTCCACCGCATATCGCTGCCGGGCTCAATCTGAATCTTCCCTTCGTCGGCCCTTTGATGCGGCGCTGTGGCGCATTCTTTTTGCGCAGGTCTTTCCGTTCCCAGAAACTTTACGCCGCCGTTTTTCATGAATACCTCAGCGTGATTCAGACACAGGGCGTCTCGATTGAATATTTCATCGAAGGCACCCGCAGTCGCACCGGTCGCTTGCTGCCCCCCAAGGCCGGCATGTTGGCCATGTCAGTCAGGAGTTACCTTAATGCGCCGGTCAGGCCGATCATGTTTCAGCCGGTCTACATTGGTTACGAACGATTGGCGGAAGGTGACAGTTACACCACCGAATTGTCCGGCAAAGCCAAGCGAACAGAAAGATTCTCAGACCTTGGAAAGATCTTTGGTATCGCCCGGCACAATTATGGTAAAGCGCATGTCAGTCTCTGTGAACCCATATTCCTTGACGACCTGCTCAGTGAACGGGATCCGCAATGGCAGGAGACCATCAACAAGGAAGCCAGGCGGCCCGACTGGCTAAACAGTGCCATAGATGACCTGGGCCAGAAAATCATGACAAACATCAACGCCAGCGCCGATGTTAACCCGGTGAACCTGCTGGCACTGGCATTGCTGGGTACGCCGCGGCACGCCATGGGTGAAAAACAACTCGCGAAGCAAATAGGTCTTTACCAGACCCTGTTAAGCCAAAAACCGACACCTGACCGGGTGACTGTTACTCAAAAAAGCGCAGAGGAGATCATCGCATACGGGTTTGAAATGAAAATCCTGCAACGTCAGGAACACGTTCTCGGGGACATCATTTCCCTGAAGCCCGATCGCGCCGTGAGCCTGACTTTCTTCCGTAACAATATCGCCCACCTGATGGCGCTACCTTCGCTTGTTGCCTGTTGCTTCCTTGAGCACCGTAGTTTCCTGGTTGAGCATTTGCACAAATTCGCAATTATCATCCAGCCGTTTCTGAGGGCCGAACTGTTCACACCCTGGGGTCAGCGTCAGATCACAAAGGCGCTGGACGAATCCATTGAGCAACTTGTTCAAAATGGCCTGCTGATCCGAAAAGAGGACGGGGTGACACTGTCACGCACAAATGACAACCCCGAAGCGGTATTGCAACTCAATATCCTGGCCCACAGTCTTTTACAAACCATACACCGTTACCTGATCACCATTTCAATATTGGCAAGATACGGGTCGGGTGTGTTGAGCAGGGCAGAACTTGAGAACCTGTGTATTCAAACGGCCCAGCGTATATCCATGCTGCATGAATTCAACGCGCCGGAATTTTACGACAAGGCCCTGTTCAAGCAGTTTATTGCAGAATTGCGTAACACCGGCTACCTGTCACCCAACAACGATAACAAGCTGGTATTTGATGAGCGTCTGGAACAGATGAGCCAGGATGCGAAATTCATTCTCGGTGAAGCAATCCGACTTGAAATTGACCGTCAGACACCCATCACAGAAATGACAGACCAGGGCACCTAGCAATTAGCGGTTTCTAGCCCGAATATTGCACCAGTACCCTGGATGATGGCGCCGGACAGGTGCGACTGGGCGAAGGGCTGGACTGAGGCCCATAGCTGTAGCTATGGGTCGGAGGAAGCTCAAGTCCAGTCGTGCATGGACAAGCCAGGGCCAGGATACTGGTGCAATATACGGGCTAAGCGTCGATATCCGGAATCAACCTGGATTCCAGTCGTGTTATCCAGTCTTTGAGCTTCAATTTACGTTTCTTCAAACGCCGTAAATGCAATTGGTCCTGCAATGGGTCATTGACCATGCGATCGATTGCCAGGTCAAGGTCACGGTGCTCTTCACGAAGCTCTAAAAGAAGTTGCCTGGTTTCTGAAGTATCCTCTGATTTCATGAATTTCTGATCTCATATAGACTTCTATGTTTCACTATAACACCAAGAGCGTATAAATTTATCCATACTGGGAGTATTTGATCAATGGACCGAAGAAAGTTTGTAGCTGCCACAGGCCTGGCAGGCGTTACGGGTCTGTTGAGTGCTTGTGGAAAACAGAACGAATCGCAGGTTTCTTGCGATGGCCAAACGACCACAGAGCGTTTCGAATGGAAAATGGTCACCTCCTGGCCCCGTGACTTCCCCGGTCTGGGTACGGGAGCCAGCCGCCTGGCTGAAAACATCAGCAAACTCAGCAATGGACGATTGAAAATCAAGGTATATGGCGGCAACGAACTGGTTCCGGCATTCGAGGTTTTTGATGCTGTTCAGCAAGGCACCGCAGAAATGGGCCACAGCGCTACCTATTACTGGAAGGGCAAGGCACCGGCAGCGCAGTTTTTCTCAGGTATACCCTTTGGCATGACAGCCCAGGAACTAAATGGCTGGATGTACCATGGCGGGGGGCTCGAGTTGTGGCAAGAGGTGTATGCACCCCACGGTCTCGTGCCATTCCTGGCAGGTAGTTCAGGCCCTCAGATGGGTGGTTGGTTCAACCGCGAGATCAATGGTATGGCGGATATCCAGGGTCTCAAAATGCGTATCCCCGGCCCCGGTGGCGAAATTCTTAAGCGGGCGGGTGGAACACCGACCAATATCCCCGGAGCCGAGTTATTCACTGCCTTGCAGACCGGAACCATTGACGCGGCAGAATGGGTTGGTCCCTATAACGACCTCGCTTTCGGTTTGTTCAGGGCAGCCAAATACTACTATTACCCGGGTTGGCAGGAGCCCGGCTCCGGTCTGGAATGCATGATCAACCAGTCAGCCTGGGATCCATTACCCCCGGATCTGCAGGCCATCGTGAAAGTAGCCTGCCAGGCCGCCGTTATGGATAGCTTGTCCGACTTCACCTACAACAATGGAGTGGCTTTGAAAAACCTGGTCAATGAGCACGGTGTCGAACTTCGCCGTTTTCCCGATGAAGTGCTGAATCAGCTGAGCGCCATCAGTGATGAATATATGAGGGAATTGGCGGCTGAAAC
>Ga0265306_10000792_pt1 | contig 15314 bp, 11 predicted proteins | sample Helome_3_FD_192493 | JGI IMG/M metagenome (GOLD analysis project Ga0265306, IMG submission 192493) | Marine sediment microbial communities from subtidal zone of North Sea - Hel_20160420 (Illumina Assembly) | ecosystem: Environmental > Aquatic > Marine > Subtidal zone > Sediment ...
AGCCGCTCTATCGAGGGTCGGGCGGTGCCGAAGCAACCGATCCTAAATCAAGCCCGCATCCCGAAGCTCTCTTAGCCCTTGGGGACCACTTGGAGAGCCCAATTTCGCAGAACTAGATAATATGTCGCTTGGCGTGCCACGCCGACACGGCCTTTGTTTCTACTACGCTCCCGACTTCACGGATAGTTAGGTTTCGTGCAGGGCCTTAGCCCGCCGGGCGGGTGGTGTAACTCAACCGAGCGCACGCTTCCGATAGGCGCGTGGCGTCTCACCGGTCCAGCGCCGAAACGCCCTGATGAATGCACTCGACTCGGAGTAACCGAGCAAGAACGCGACTTCCGTGAGCGTAACGCCGTCCCTCGCTACGTTCTGGCGCGCAAGCCGTTCGCGCACTTGGTCGACGACATCGTTGAACGTGAGGCCCCTCTCGCTCAGTCGGCGCTGCAGCGTACGCTCACCCATTCCGAGGCCACGGGCCACCTGAGTGACTCGAGGCTGTCCGCCGTGCAGGGACTGAGCGACGGCTTGCTCGACGCGCGAATACAGCTCGTCTTCACCAGGGGATTGCTCCAAGAGCAGCTGCGCGTGCTGTTCCAGGATGTGCAGCAACGCCTCGTCTGCCCCGACGATTGGCTGGCTGGCAATCTCGGGGTCGACCAACACGGCATCCATCGGTTGGTCGAACCGCAACGTCACGCCTGGCAGAGCAGCCCGATACGCGTCCTCCCCAGCCGGCGTGCTTCGCCGAAAATGCACTTCCTTGAGCGCCGGTTCTCTCGCAACGAGGTGCGCGACGCCTGCAATCAGGATTCCGACCGTGCACTCCGCGTCCTGGTGAAGATCCGCCATGGCGGGATGCAGCACACGGTAGGCGAGGCGCCAGTATCCGCGGTCTTCGTTCGCCGTGATTTCGGCTCCCGTCTGGTGGAATCCGAGATACCTCACCAGGTTGTCGACCGCAGCGCCGACCGTCGGCGAATTGAGCAAGACGAACCCGAGTGGACCGACATCTCTCGGGTGGGTGGCGAGTCCGACGCGAAGCCCAAGGCAGGGGTCGCCGAGCTCTGCCGAGGCGTCCTCGAGGAGGTGGGCAAACCGCCAAAACGGGATGAAGGCGTCTGGATCGGGGTCCAATCCGTCGGCCGGCGGCTCGGAAGCGGGTTCGGAGGAGTACCCGAAGGCTTCGAGCGCGCGGGCCACGTGGTCGAACATACTGCGACGGATCTGCGGTTCCTGCGGAATGTCGCCGAGTGTCAATTTTCCGTCGCCAGCGGTCAAGAGCCGCACCGCTTCTCGCATTAAAAAGAAGGAGTACCATCGGGAGCCCACCCTCGGGCACCGAGCCAAGGAGATGTGCCATGACCCAGACACGCATTGATGACTGCCTGAGCAACTGTGATGGCGTTCTTTTCATCGAGGAGCTTGCGAGCACCGAGCTCGTCGAGCGTTTCGGCTCGCCTCTATTCGTGTTCTCTGAGAACCAGATTCGTCGCAACGTTCGACGCTTCAAAGACGCCTTCGAAGCGGGGTGGACGGCCGGTCCGGTGAAGGTGATGCCGGCGGTAAAGGCGAATTGGACGACCGCGATCCAGCGTGTGCTCGCCGACGAGGGCTGCGGCGCCGACATTTACTCCGCCGGCGAGCTCGACGTCGCGCTTCGCACAGGGGTCGAGCCTCGTTTCATCTCGGCTAACGGTGTACCGAAGGAAAAAGAGCATATCCGGCGGACACTCGAGGCAGGAGCTCGGCTGACGATCGACAGCCTGAGGGACGTGGGCTTCCTCGAAGAGCTCGCGCCGACGCTCACGAAGACCGCCTATGTGCGGCTCCGGATTCGTCCCGCGATCTCGGGCTTCGTGAAGAAGAGCGATTTCGTGGCCGAAGGCATGGTGCCGACCGACATCACGGCCCTGCTCTACAAGGGTGGGCTGTCCATCGACGAAGTCATCGAGGCGGGCAAGCGCGTGATGAAGCTCCCGAATGTCGAGTTGGTGGGCTTCCATCAGCACCATGGGCGCCACAAGGCCACGACCGAGTACTGGGAAGCGCAGATGAGAGCGTATGCTCGTGACATCGGCCGTGTCTGCAAGGCGCTCGGCGGATATCAGCCGCAGGAGATCAGCATCGGTGGCGGGTTCGCGATTCCGAGGGATCCGCACAACGCGGCTACGCACTACAGCGATCCGGTCGCCTTCGGAGCACTTCATCTTCTCTCGCTCGGACTGAAGTATCTCGGATCGAAGATCCGGTACTACGTCATCGACAAGGTGATGTCAGTAGCGGTCAAGGGTGGACCCAATACCGTGCCGGCGCCGAGCATCGAAGAATACGGACGTGCAACGACAGCGGCACTGCTCGAGGCGCTTCCAAAGCACGGGGTCGATCCCCAGGGCATCATGCTTCAGCTCGAGCCCGGTCGCAGTATCCACGGCAACGCCGGCGTCCACCTGAGCACGATTGAAGCGACGAAGAAGATGACCTCTCCGATCAAATGGAACGTGGTCACGATCGACACCACCGAGTTCTGGATGGTGGGCGGCCGCTACGAGCACCACCTGCACGATTTCCGCCTTGCCAATCGGCTGGATGCGCCCCCCGCCATCAAAGCCGACGTGGTCGGCCGGAGCTGCTACGGAGACCGTCTACTCGGCGCCGTCTCTCTCCCGGAGGTCGAGGTCGGCGATTTGTTCGCGCTGCTTGACACCGGCGCCTACCAAGAGGTCTCGGCGAGCAACTTCAACGCCATGCCCCGCCCCGCGTCGGTGTTAGTCACCGACGACCGCGCCGTCGTGATCCGGCGCGCCGAAAGCCTGGAAGATGTCTTTGCGCGGGACGAGCTGCCCGAGCACTTGGCGCCCGCCGAGACAACGGAGCCTCGCGAACAGCACGCGACGGTAACCCCGCTGGCTGCCAAGGGCTAAGCTCGCCAACGCAAGACATGAACCTCGACTTCATTCCGCCCCTATTTCTGAAGCCATTCGCGCAAGGGGTAGCTCGCCTTCCGAGACCCTTGCTGCGGCTCGCTGCCGGAAAAACGGCTCGCGTCGACGGGCAAGAGCTGGACTTGCTGTGTCAGGTGATCGCCCGGCATTTCTACATCCCCTCTGAGCTGCTGGAGTCCGTAGACGCCACTCGAAACGACTAGGTCGGACGACCTTCCCAGGTTGAAAAGCACGCAACTGTCGGCGGTTTCGACCGACGCTAAGCTTGAAACCCAGGGAAACCTCCCCAGATTGCTCTATTAGCCCATTGGGCCCAGTCGGAAGCCCGAATTACGCGGTACTAATCATTATGTCGCGTGGGGCGCGAAGCTGAAAGGGCGTTTGTTTTTGCTAGGCTCTCACCGCTGCCGATCTAACGTTCGCCGCGCTCCTAGCCCCCACCCTATGCATGACGCCCGAGGAGGGATTCAGAGCGGTCTTGCCGTCGTTCGATGACTTGGATGCAGAAGCGAGAGCGCTGGTCGAGGAAACTCGCGCACATCCCGCAGGCCAATTCGCGCTTCGCATGTTTGCCGAAGAGCGTCACCGAGTAGTGTCATCAAAAGGCCAGCCTGGATAGAACCTGTATGGCCATCACGTCCGTCGAGACCACGGACGTCGACCACGCGCTCGGCGATGCGCTCTTCCCTTTGAAGAGCCTCCTAGTCCATGGGGCTAATGTCGAGAGTCGAAAGAGCGACCGGGGGCCGAAAATGCTGATGCCGAAAGCGACTGCCGCTACCATCGCCCCAATGCATCGTCTCCTCCTTCACGCTGTCCTCGTCCTAAGTGTCGCGTCATGCACCGACATCCAACCCCGAGAGGGGGGTGGTGGTTCCGGAGGCGAGGCGGGGACCGGAGGCGCTGCCGGCACCGGCGGGGGAGACGGCGGTAGCGGCGGCACCGGTGGCGCCTGTAGTAACTCCGGCCTCGAGCCCGAGTTTTTCGCCGAGTGTGTGGCGGAGTCTTGTTGTACCGAGTTGAAATCGTGCGTCGCCGACGAAGCCTGTAGCGCTTGTCTGACGTCGCCTACGGGAGACTGCGCGACGAATTCCCTCTTCATGCCGCTTCGCGGATGTCTAGAGACTGAATGTCCCCTGAGCTTCTGCGGCACTAGCGTCGGCCTGTTCGCAGGCATCGATCCAATCGCATGCAACAAGTGCATCGATGCAAATTGCTGCGTTCCGGTAGTTGAATGCCTCGGGGGAGAAGGTGAACCCGACTTCGACGAGTGTGTCGCTTGCATCGATGACCCCATCGGGGCGGCTTGTATGAGCGCGCTGGCGGCGACACAGGTCGCGGCTGTAAATTGGGTTGCGTGCCAAGACACCTCGTGCGCCGTGCCCTGCGCCGAGTAGTCGATACGACGAACGCCGCCCAGGCGCGCCGTGAAAGGCGGGCCCGGGCAGTCGTTGCGGTCCTTCGTTCACGGAAGGTCGAAGATGGGGTCGAGCTCGACAATGGGGTCGAGCTCGGGGATCTCGGGGAGGACGAAGATGGGGTCACTGGTGTCGGTCTCGTCGGATTCGCCTTCATCCGAACCTTCGGCGGGCTCTAGCTCCTCGGGGGTGCCATCCGCGTCGGTCCATTCACGGTCACCGATTTCGATCACTACGAGGTCCGAGTCCTCTTCGGTCTCGACGCGACGCAGGACGGATTCGCAAGAGGTCTGGAGGCGAATCACGGCATCGCTGCACTCCTCCCGAGCCTCGCGCGGCAGGCCATCGCAGTCGACCGCCGAGTAGCAGTTGAGTAGGTCGATCTGTGCGGTGAGGCATGCGTCGTCTTCGGACTCGGCATCGTAGACGTCGACGCAGCGGTCGAAGCAGTCTGCGCTGAACGTTCTGCTTCCACATGCGCTTCCATGCTCGCAAAACGCTTCGCACGCCAGCTCGAGCTCGTCTTCGCGGGTCGCGCTTTCTTCCGCCGCCGGCACGGCCTCGTCGATGAAACGGTCGCCGGTTTCTCCGTCACTGGGGTTGAATGAGCTCGCGTCGCCGCAGCCGACCGCTGCAAGAAGGATGGCCGAGCCGACGAGCACTGAGTTGATGTTGAATCGAATCATGGGTTTCTCCTTTGGGTTTGCGTTTTGCGCGTCCCCCGGTGCTTACGCACAGCGCGTGCCACCCAGAAACCCGAATGATTCCGGACGATGCGACAGCTATCACGCGAACAATGACGGACGCACGTCAGTCGTTTTCAGCCGCACGTCGGTCGCGCCGCCGACAGGGCGCCCGTATCGTCCAAACCTGTTCCTCAGGCTCTAGATCCGAAAGACCCAGCGTGCAGTCTCCAGCGAAAGAACGAAAGACCAGCAATCACTTCGTAACGTCGAGCCTCAGCTTCTTTTGCTGGCCGGGCCGAAGCCGAATCGTTTGCGTGACCGTAGGCTTCCCTTGCCCGGCGCCGATCTCGTAGCGGCCGGGTTTGAGTGACAGGCTCTTCAGCGGCGCGGAGCCACGAGGCTTCCCGTTGATCCACACGTCGCCCCAGGGGTAGACGACGACCGTCAGACTTGCGGGCGCCAGCGCCGTAGGCGGCGTCTTACGTTTCGGCTTTGCCGGCACGTCGGGCTCCGCTTTGGGAGGCTCTTCGAGGATCGGTTCCTCGGCAGACGGCTCCACGGCAGTCGGCTCCGCCGCAAGAGGTTCCGCAACGACCGGGTCGGAAACAACCGGCTCGGAGTCGCGGTTCGCTCTCCAAGCCAGACCGCCTGCCACCAGCAGAACCAAAGCCAACATGAAAACCGACATGACTCGATTGCGCCGACGCTTCGGCAGCGTGTCGGTGATGTGGTCTTCCGAGACAAGCGGCCCCGGTTCGCCGGCGGACACTGCTGCTCGCTGCTGACCTTCCCCAGCACCCACGATCCCGCTGCTCGCCTGCTCGCTTCCGGTCGGGTCGACGTCCGACTGCAGCGCGGTCGCCTGCTCTCCAAACCCCGACGGCGGCTCGCTGACGCTCTCTTCTGGGGGCCGAAGCTCTGCAACTCGCTTGCCGAGCTGCCGGCGTACGCGCGGGGCAGGGACGAAAGGATCGAGCAGCTCGATCAACGCCGCCGCACTTTGCGGACGTTTGTCCCGGTCGGGCTCGATGAGCCTGTCGATGAGCGCGCAAAGCTCTGGCGGCGCTCCCGGTGCGAGCGACGCGAGGGGCTCGTGTTCGCCCCCGAGGATGAGTAGTATCGTGGCCGGGTCATGGCCGCCCGAGTAGGGACGCTTCCCGCAGAGCGCTTCATAGAGAACGACGCCCACGCCGAACAGATCGGCCCTACCGTCCAGCGGTTCGAGGCTCAGTTGCTCAGGCGACATGTAGGGGATCTTGCCCTTGACGGCACTCTGCTGGCGGGCCGTTCCGGTCACTGCCTTTGCCACGCCGAAGTCGCTGAGCATGATCTCGCCGTGGCGACTGATGAGCACGTTCGATGGGGAGATGTCGCGATGCACGATCGCGACCCCTCGGCCCCCCGCCGCGTCGATTTCCGGCGCTGGGTTGTGCGCGTGGTCAAGCGCTGCAGCCAGGTCGTGACCGAGAAGGGCGACGTACTCTGGGGATAGCCGGTTGCCGCTTTCCGCGTCTAGCAGGACCTGCAGGTCGACCCCGTCGACGAGCTCGAGCGCCATGTACGAGCGGCCGGCGATCTCACCGAAGTCGATGACGCCGACGATGTTGCTGTGGCGTAGCTTGGCCGCAAGCCGGGCCTCTCGCTGGAACAGCCGCACGAACTCCTCATCCTCGCGAAAGAAGGGCAACACCAGCTTCAGGCAGACCCTTTGCGTAAAGCCACCCGGGCCTCGGCGGATCGCCACGAACGTTTCGGCCATGCCACCCATGCCCAGGCGTCGAACGAGGGTGTATGGCCCGATCTGCGTTCCGAGCAGATCGTTCGCCGACGCGTCGAGGTCTGGTTTCGCCATGCGCTTACTTCCGCCGCTCCTTGAACCTCTCGGTGTCGATGGATAGTCGTCCCATGCGGCTGATCAGACCTGTGCGCGGAACGTCCAGCATCCGGGCCGTCCGTGCGACGATACCGTGGCACATGGCGAGCGCGTCTTCGATGACACCGCGCTCCAGCGATTCGAGCTTGGTCTGCTCGTCGGTGAGCCTTCGCCATCGATCCTGGATGTCTCCATCGGCCGGGTGGGCGCTCGGCCGCGCCTGGGCTGGACTCGGTTCGCTCGGCCCCTGAGGGTCACCCAGATCCAGGTGCTGCGCTTCGATGACCGGGTCCTGCGAGCCGCTGGCGCGCGCTCGGTTTCGGGCGCGCTTGAGCACTGCCTCGAGCTCTCGGATGTTTCCCGCCCAATGAAGCTCGGGCGCGAGAAGAGCCTCCATCGCGCTTCCATCGAGCTCCCAGTCCGACTTTGGGTCAATCCGGTGCAGGTACCGAGTAGCGATGTTGGGGATGTCCCATCGCCGCTCGCGAAGGGGGGGCAGGGTGATCGGCACGGCAGCCAGTCGGTAGTACAGGTCCTGTCGAAACTCGCGATTGGCAATGGCTTGTTGCATGTCGCCGTTGGTCACCGAGATGATTCGAAGGCTCGCCGTCTTCGGTTGGGGCCCCTGGAACCCGAGCGGCCGATACGAACCGAACTGGGTGAAATCGAGGAGCAACTGCTGCGCGTGATGCGTCAGGTTCAGCACCTCGTCGAAGATCAACGTGCCCTGGTCGGCGTACTCGACCAAGCCCTTGCGTTTGGAGACCGCGCCGGAGAACGAGCCACGCTCGTGGCCGAACAACTCCGAGGTGATCGTGTTCAGGTCGTCGGCCAGGCCGAGCGTAGCGCGCACGATGGGCGTTTGGTTGCTCGCCTGTGCAAACGCGGTGGCCAGTTGCGTCTTGCCGGTACCCGACTCACCAAGAATCATGATCGACTCGTCGCCGCCTATGGCGGAGCGAAGCTCTTCACCAATCGAGGCCATGCTCTCGGGCGCGAGAAGCTCGTCGAGGGTGAGCACTTGGCCGCTCGGCTCCGTCGCTCGCTCGGCTCGGAGGTCTTCCTGCGTGTCTTCGATGACGGTCTGTTGCGCGATGAGCCCGCCAAGGAGCGCACCCGTCGTCTCGACGACGCCCACGACGGCCTCGCGGGTGCCCTGGTCTTTCGCGAACTCCAAGTAGAGCGCGCCAACGAGGCTTCTTCCCTGCGACGATGGGGTGGGCTGTGACCAGAGCGGGACTGCGATGAAGGAGCCGTCAGGCGCGTAGGGAACCGGGCCGGCGACGGTCTTGAGCTTGGAGCGTACTTGCTCCAAAACGTCGCCGACGTGCATGGCCAAAATGGCAGGCGCCACGCCCCGAAAGCTGGTCGTGCGCGAACGGTGCATGGGGCCGCCGCCCTTGGTCTCTAGGGTGCTCCAGGCAGACGCCGCCCCGAGCTGCACGCAGAGTGCCTCGAGGGTTTCGGCGATGAAGCGGCCGCGATGGAGTCCGATGACCGACGCTTCCACGACGTCACGGAGGCGCGGCCACGGCTCTGTTGGATCCGAGGGAGGCATTGACGGCCTTCAGACTACATGCTCGGCGCGGCTAGGACTAGACCTTGGCGACATCGTTGGCCCCGTAGATCGCAAGCTGTGATAGTAGTGCGCCATGCGGCTCGTCGCGTTGACCCTGCTCACTTGGTCCCTGCTGGTTTCTCTCGCCACTGCCCAGAACGACGATCGCTGGCTGATCGTGCCGAGCAGTTCGGGCGCGGATACAACTTGGGTCGAGCCCGCGATCAGCAGTGCGCATGCGGCGCTGGTCGATGTGGGCGTCGACGCTTGGTCGCCGAAGCGGGCGGCGGCCGCGTTCGAGGAAAGAGTTTCCGCACCGTCCGCCACGCTCACCAAACGCAAGCTCGGACGCTGGATGTCCTTGTCGAACGACGCGGTCGACGACTTGGCCGAAGGTCGCCATCGAAAGGCACTCGATAAGCTAGACGCGGCGCAAGCCATCTCGCGAGAAGCGATCGAAGAGCTCAACCGCGAACCGGAGCGGGCCAGGCGGGTGTTCGATACCTGCCTCTACATGGTGCGTGCCGTGCTCGCGACCGAATCGGAAGCGCGCGCGAGAGCCATCGCCCGTGAGTGTCGACAGCTCGTTCCGCGCGCCGAACCGAGTCCCTACATGCACCCGCCGGCCGTCACCGAGCTCCTCGGCCAGATCGACGCGCTTCAGGCCAAGCAAACCGGCGAGCTTCGGGTCGAAAGCACGCCCTCTGGGTGTGCCGCGCGCGTGAACGGCGTGCTACTGGGCGAGACGCCAACGTCGATCGGGGGCTTGTTTCCAGCAGGCTACCGAGTCCAGGTCGAGTGCGGGTCCGAGCGTCGCGGCCGGGTTCACGTCGTCACCGTGGGAGCGGGTGCAACGCGACGGCAGATCGACGCACGGTTCGACGAAGCGATTGCAAGCCGACCCAAGCTCTCCCTAAAGTACGAGAACGCCGCAAAAGAACGACAGCATCGCGTCGCGGACGCCGGCCGAGTTGCGGATGGGGTTGGGAGCCGCTTCGCCGTCTTGGTGTCGATGCCCACAGCGGCCACCATGGAGCTCGAGCTCGTCGAGGTCGGCGCGCGGCCTTCTCCGTCTCCTTCGGGGCTGGCACGTGTGCCGGTGAGTGGAGGCCGTCCGAGCGAGTCCCACCTTGCCTTGGCGGCACGCGCATTGGTCGAACGCCGCTGCGTCGACTTCACGCCGCCTGAACCCGCCGCGTTGCCGTGCGCGAGCAGCGAGGCCGTGGCTGCGGACACGCCCGCACCAAAGGACGACCGGCCCCTGGGTCGTCGACCCCGAGGTCAGTTCATCGCCGGCCTCACGCTCGCCGGGGTCGGTGTGGCGGGCCTCGCGACCGGGTACGCGCTCCTCGTGCCGCGCAGCAACGCCGCGCTCGATTGGGTCAGTGAAGTCGACGCGGGGGGGCAGGACACCAGCGCCCAGCAGAAGTGGTTCGACCTGCGCGGCGCGATTATCGCCAGCGGGTCCGTCGGATCAGCCGCGTTGGTGACTGCCATGCCGCTCGCCTTGCCCGAGCGTGACAAGACCCCCTGGTGGGCTTGGGTCTCGGGCGGCGTCGGCCTCGGCCTCGCGGGTTTCTCGATCGCCTGGGGGGTGACGGCCGAAGCTGCGCCCTCGAGCTCTTGCTCCGCCAACAACCTCGACTCCGCCGAGGTTCGCAGCTGCGTCAACCGAGAGAAGCAGACCAGCGTCGCTCTACTGACGGGCTTGACCTCGGCCCCCCTAATCACGATGCCCCTGGTCTATCTGTTTCGGCCGAGTCGATCCAAGCTGGAACCACAAGTCGAAGTGGGCCGTTCAGGCGGGTATTTCGGGCTCCGCGGTCGCTTCTGACGCTGGGCTTCGAACCCTGCTCGACTCTTTCTGTTCTCGAGCAGGTGGCGGCGGTACTCTCGGGGGTATGACGGCCTTTCGACGACAAGCAACGCACTACCGACCACTCCTCGTTGCCCTGGTTGCGGCGCTAGGGGCGCTGGCTTGTACCGATGTGCCACCTGCCCCTGGCGGCACGGGCGGGACGGCCGGCATGGGTGGCGTTGGCGGCGTAGGTGGAGCCGGCGGCATGGGTGGCGTTGGCGGCGGTACGAACACCCCTCCAGAAGCAACCATCGTCGAGCCGGCCGCTGATTCGGGCATTAACGATTCGGAATACGCGTACGACGGTTTCGATTCGGATATGAGTCTTTGGTACAAAGACGTCGCGCTCGTGGGGACCGGGGTCGACACAGAGGATGGGACGCTTTCGGGCGAAGCACTCCAGTGGAAAACGAACCGGACCGACCTGCAGGACGAGACGCTTGGCACGGGCGCGAATCCGACGGTGCGCTTGTACTCCGACGTCTGCGTTGGGACAGAGCACATCATTACGCTCGAAGTCACCGACAGTGACGGGGCCAGCACTACTTCGGAGCCCCGAACGCTGCGAATCTGGACGCTCTGCTAGGCAGAAGCGTTCGAAACGACGAGCTTTCGACGCTGCGCGGTCATGCAGGCCCCGAGGGCTCGAAATGACGTGCGCACGTCAGCGCTGACGATGACACGTCGTCACTTCGGGCCCCCGATTCTGAATTCCGCGCGAAAATGGGGACGTTTTGCGTTGGCATATGTCGTGCTCCTCGGTCGCTCCGACTCATCTACCCGAACTCATAGGAGCGACCCATGTACAACAACGAAAACCTCAAACCCTCGGCATCAAGATCTGGCGTCGGCGCGTGCACACTGGCGGCGCTGGTCACCTTGCAGGTCCTGCTCACCATAGGCTGTGCACCAACTTCGTTCGAAGACGAACGAGAAGGCGGGCCGAGAGCTCCCGCCACGACCTACAGTGAACGTGACGGCGTACCGATGATGACCCTCAGCGACGGAACGCGGGTCGTGCTCGATCGGCTGGAACTTTGGGACGAGCTCCGCGCCCAGTTCCCTCTGCCTCCGGAGACAGCGCCCGATGACGACGAGAGCTCGCCTCCGCCGTCCGAGGAAAGCATCGGGGCAAAATCGCGCTCCGCTCGAATCGACCTTCGCGATCGGCAGACCCCCATTCGCGACCAAGGTGGCCGAGGCACCTGTGTCGCCCATGCGACGATCGCGGCTGTGGAAGCCGCCTATCAGCGGGAGCGCGGCCTGACTCTGGACTTGTCCGAGCAGTACGCGAATCACGTGCAGAAGATGGCTCATCTTGGGCAAGTCCCCAAGGGGCCAAGCGAGCGCGAGACTCAGCTCGGGGCTTGGGGCGGCAGCGGCGTTGGGTACCAGCTCGGCTGGCTGTTTCGATTGAGGTTCGGCTTGCCCGAGGAAAGCGTGATGGCCGGAATCGTGGCCGGCGACCCGAGCGTCACCTACATCTCGAGCGGGAACTACGAGAATACCAATCAGCCGGGCGACATGCCCAGGATGTCCTGGAGCGACACGACCCTGAGCCAGCGCGCGGTCGACGGCTGGAATCTCAGCGCCGAGCCCACGGCCTACTCGATTCCCGAGAGCCGAACCTTGGTCAACTTCCCCCGCGAAGCACCGGCAGAGGCGGTCTATGGTGTGACCCGAGTCCGTGCGGTCACCCGGACCGTGGCCGCGATTCAGGACGAGCTCGCTGCCGGTCGCGAAGTAGCCTTTGGCGTAGGGTTGACGAGGCCACGCGACTGCAAGGACGGCGACGCGGACTTGCCCGAGGGTGATCCCTGTTACGCTGAAAGAGACGCGGACGTGGTCGCGCAGTTCGCCGGTGGAGTATGGCATCCGCTCGAGACGGCGTCGGGCGGGCATGCGATGCTGATCGTCGGGTACGACGACGCGATACGAGCCTTCATCGTCAAGAACTCGTGGGGCCGGGAGGACGACTCTGGTCGAGGAAGGCCCGTAGAGGCCGCCGCGGGAACGACCGGCTTCATCTACATGAGCTACGATTGGATTTCCCGGATCGACGACGCCTACAGTGTCCTCGAGTCGCGCGACCCGGCCGCTTGGCAAAATCGGCAGCTCTTCCTCGGTAAGTGGCACGTCGAGACCGACATCGCGATGGAGCGTGCGGACCTCGCCGCGTACCATCTGCCTGGAGCGTTCCCCAGCAGCGCGTTGTCCGGGCAGACGGATAGGCGAGTCGGGACTCTCTACACGAGCGATCGGGCTTACCGAGTGAACGGCCTGATCGGTGGCAACACGATCTACGCGCAGCTCGACAGCCCGGAGATCGACGCCAGCTACGATGAGCTCAACGGTGAAACGAGGGTCGTCGCGATTCGCGTCGACGACGACACGCTTGCTGGTTGGACGTATCAGCCGGACGACTTCGACGCGCGTGAGCCATTCTTCGCAACGACTCGGGACTACCCTGCAATGCAGTTCGCGCGCGAGACGGCTGGCAATCCAGCACCGCTCGATATCTTCGGCTCATGGCGCATCGTTGGCGCGGGCCTCGACGGTGTCGTCGAGTTCGTCGACAACATCCGCAACGGCACCTACACGCCGTTCGACTCGGAGGGCGCGACCACCGGCGTCGAGCTGGAGATCAATCCGCGCACCTTCATCACCGACCCGAACGATCCCTGTTTTGTTCGGATCAACGTGCCGACAGATCCGCCGGTCACCCTCGATGGGCTGCTTTTCTGTTCGACGAGCAGTTCAGCACGGCGTGCGCTGATCACCGGGATCGGGGATGAGACTGGCGTTGGCGACGAACGCGGATTCTACGCGTACCGCGAGCGCTTGGACCCGGCGATCATCATTCAGTCGCCGGCCGACGGCAGTGTAGTGCCGCGCGGGCGCCAACGAGCCGAATTCCGAGCGCGAGCCGTCGGTTTCACGGACGCGCCAGTGATTCGATGGACGAGTGATCTGGATGGCTTCATCGGTGAGAGCACCGAAACGATCTCCCGGCTCGATCTGTCGTTTGGTACCCACGTCATCACCGCGAGCGCCAGCGCGCCAGGTGGCGGCACGTTGAGCGACAGTGTGGAGCTCACCATCTCGAACGATCCGCCGGTCGTGGACATCGTGACGCCGAACGGCATCGAATCATACTGCGTCGACGAGCGGATCACGTTTCTCGCCACGTCGCGCGATTTGAACAACACGCCGACCTTCGACCTCCCGGAGAGCGCGATCGAGTGGTCCATTGCAGGCGGCGCGTACTTCGGTACGGGACACTCGGTGACGGCCTCGTTCCCCGAGGGCGGCTACACAATCGTGGTCCGAGCCACCGACGATCAGGGCTTGTTTGCGGAAGACTCGGTCAATCTCTTGGTCGAGCCCTGTCCCGATAACCCGCCCAGCGCCACGATCCTCGAACCATCCGTGGACTCGGAATCGAGCGAGGCTCAGTACGCCTACGACGGCTTCGATGACGCCCGCGGGCAATGGTACACCGACGTCGCTTTCGTCGGCACCGGTGAGGATCCCGAAGACGGAACCCTGTCCGGCAGCTCGCTGAGCTGGACCACGAACCGCACCGACGTGCAGAGCAGAGATCTGGGCACGGGAAGCGCCTCCACGGTACGGCTTTACTCCGACACTTGCTTCGGCACGTGGCACGATGTGAAGCTCACCGCGACAGATAGCGACGGCAACGAGCGAAGCGCAGTCCGGCGAATCTTCATCTGGACCTTGTGCTAACCGGGCTTGCGCGTCCTAGCCTCCGAACGTGAACCACGCGTTCGCGGGCGACGCACGAGACGCACGACAGCGAAGGGCGGCTCCTCAGGGGGCCGCCCTTTTCGCGTGACGACCACGCTGCGTCTGGCCGGTAGAAAAGGCGCTAGAGCCCCAGCGATTATCGACGGATTCGAAATCTGGTATGAGAATACAGACCAGGATCTCAAGCTAGGCCCTCTTAGCCCATTGGGCCCAGTCGGAAGCCCGAATTACGCGGTACTAATCGTTATGTCGCCTAGGGCGCGAAGCTGAAAGGGCGTTTGTTCTTGCTAGGCTCATCCATACGTACGACTCGACGTGCACCGGGTGAAGAAAAAACAGTGCAGCAAGCCCGGCCGCCACGACGTCGCTCGTCGTAGGGTCGGCATCCGACTCCTTAGAAACCTGGCTCCGAAGCACGACGAACAGGAGGAGACTCGTGGCTGCGTGCAGAAGCCAACTCACCGCGTGATGAACCCAGGGCTCTGGTGCCAACAGATGGGTTGCGATCAGTGTGAGCATCGTTGCGGGTCGGTACGGACCGACCTTGTCTTCGACGAACAAGTAGCTCGCCGCGTTTCGTTTGAAGACCGCCCCGAGCTCGGCCCAGTCCCCGTGGAGATAGTTGTGGACCATGTGCCAGTCGTCGCCGACCCAGCTGCCAGACAGCCCGACCCAGGTCGCCGCCCACGACACCGCGACCACCAAGATCGCCAAACCCCCAAGGCGAAGCCCATACTTTCGCTCCATCCGAAACGATCCTACTGACATGGGCCCAGCCGCCGCGAGCTTTCGGTCATCGCTGTAAGCCCCTTTGACTAGCCGGGCTCGCCTTGCGGTCTGGCCCACTATTGCCTCAATTCTCACTCGCCATCCCGCTATGGATGTGTAAAAATACACTTTTATGGAACGGGCTCTCCTATTGCTGGCCTTGCTGACGCCAGCCTCAGCCTGCGTGCTCGAATCGCAACCCATCGGTCCAGGCAATCGCCGCCTGGATGGCGGCCTTGGTGGTGGCGGCGGAAGTGCCGGCACCGGTGGGACGGCCGGCACCGGTGGCATCGTGGGCACCGGCGGCGTCGGCGGCGGCCCGTTCTCGCCGGGAAGTCGGGCGACCTGCGAGACCTGCGCCAAGGACGTTGACTGTGCAGGCCAGGATCATCGCTGCGTCGAGATGCGCTACAAGAGCCTGCCTTACCCGACCGCCGAGACCG
>Ga0265306_10000793_pt1 | contig 15307 bp, 12 predicted proteins | sample Helome_3_FD_192493 | JGI IMG/M metagenome (GOLD analysis project Ga0265306, IMG submission 192493) | Marine sediment microbial communities from subtidal zone of North Sea - Hel_20160420 (Illumina Assembly) | ecosystem: Environmental > Aquatic > Marine > Subtidal zone > Sediment ...
TTTCCAGCTATAAGATGCTCCTTCACCACTCGTTTTTTCAGCATAAGTTAAGACTGCTGAGGGTTCCTGTTCAATCCATGGAGACCAAGATGGCCAATTCTTATAATCATTCACATTATTGAAAACTACTTCAAGTGGAGCTTTCATAACTTTTGCTCTCGTAATGTCGTAAGAATTATCTAAAGTGGCTATATAAATTGCCCCCGCAACAACTATCAGTAAAACTAATAAAAATACATATTTTAGTTTTTTCATAATGAAGATTTTTAAAGTTATAAACATCACAAATATAGTGAATTAAACCAAATTTTAATTAAATTTGTCATCCGCAATTATAAATTCAAATCATGAAAATTAAACATTTCCTAAGCATTCTAATAGTTGCCATACTATTAGCCTCTTGTACTGAAAAAATTAAAGAAAAAAAAATAGTTAAAGAAAATGAATTCGATTATTTCGTTGAACAGTTTGCTGACCTTAAAATATTACGTTATCAAATACCCGGTTTTGAAGAACTTACGTTAAAAGAGAAAAAATTTGTCTATTATTTAACTCAAGCTGGTCTTTCAGGTCGTGACATTATGTGGGATCAGAACTATCGTCACAACTTAAAAATAAGAAAAGCACTCGAAAACGTTTATACTTCTTTTACAGGGGATAAAACAACGAAGGATTGGAAGGCATTTGAAGAATATTTAAAACGAATTTGGTTTTCAAACGGAATTCATCATCATTACTCAAATGATAAAATTAAAACTGAATTTTCTTTAGACTATTTAAAATACTTATTGGCAGAAACCAATTCTGATCTTGATGGTGAGGCCTTAGAGGTTATATTCAATACTGAGGACAATAAAAAAGTTAACAAGAAGAAAGGTGTTGATAATGTCGCTTCTTCTGCCATTAATTTTTATGGCCCAACCATTACAGATGCAGATGTTGATGCCTTTTACAAAACAGCTTATAAAGGGCCCAAAGATAGGCCAATTGAAACGGGCTTAAATTCAACTTTGGTTCGAGAAAATGGAAAATTAATAGAAAAAGTATGGAAATCAGGCGGATTGTATGGAAGTGCTATTGATGAAGTTATTAAGTGGCTGGAAAAAGCTAAAGAAGTTGCTGAAAACGAAAAACAAGCTAGTGCTTTGGGCTTATTAATTGAATATTATAAAACAGGTAATCTAGAAACTTGGGATAAGTATTGTATTGAATGGGCCACAACAACAGAAGGTAACATAGACTGGATGACTGGATTTATTGAAGTTTATAATGATCCGAAAGGTTATAGGGGTTCTTATGAGGCTATTATTGAAATTAAGGACTTTGATATGTCCAGAAAAATGTCTGTTTTATCAGAAAGTGCTCAATGGTTTGAAGATAATTCTCCATTGATGGATTCTCATAAAAAAGATAGTGTTGTTGGTGTTAGTTATAAAACCGTAAATGTAGCTGGTGAAGCGGGAGATTCATCACCAAGTACTCCTATCGGAGTTAACCTCCCTAATAGTAACTGGATCCGTCAACAACATGGAAGTAAATCAGTTTCATTAGGTAATATTATAGATGCATATAATAATGCAGGAGGAACTGGTAAATTAAAAGAATTTGCACATGATGCTGAAGAAATTGAATTAGAAGAAAAATACGGTAAACTATCCGACAAATTACACACCGCACTGCATGAAGTAATAGGTCATGCTTCAGGACAAATAAATAAAGGTGTTGGTGAACCAAAAGAAACTTTAAAAAATTACAGATCAACCATTGAAGAAGGAAGGGCCGATTTAGTAGGTTTATATTATTTAATGGATCCTAAATTACAAGAATTAGGTTTGGTTGATGATTGGGAAAAAGTAGGTAAGGCTGCTTACGATGGCTATATCAGAAACGGGTTAATAACACAATTAGTTCGTATAAATCTTGGTGATGATATTGAAGAAGACCACATGGTTAACAGACAATGGGTTTCTGCTTGGGTTTTTGAAAAAGGCTCAACTGATAACGTAATTGAAAGGGTAGTTAGAGAGGGTAAAACCTATTATAATATTAACGATTATGCCAAACTTCGTGATCTATTTGGTCAATTATTGCGTGAATCACAACGTATAAAATCTGAAGGTGATTTTAAAGCAGCACAAGATTTGGTTGAAGGATATGGGGTAAAAGTAGATCAGGCTATCCATGCAGAAGTATTAAAACGCAATGAAAAATTCAAGTCAGCTCCATACAGTGGATTCGTAAATCCTGTTTTGGTACCCGAAATTAATGAGACTGGTGAAATAACTGATATTAATGTTTCACAACTTGAAACTTTTGAAAGTCAAATGCTTAACTATGCTAACAATTATAGTTTTTTAACTAAATAATTAATATAAATTAGTTATAAAAAAATCCGGCTCATAAACATGAGTCGGATTTTTTCTTTTTCATCATATAGTTTTAATTATTCCTTTTGAATATTCCTTTTAAAGATAAACCTGGTTATATAAATTCCTTGACCATCTCCTTTTCCTCCTTCACTTTCAACGCCGCTAACCACAAAAGCCAGTTCCCAACCTTCAGCAACCATGGTATTGATCTTAGAAGTTATAATAGCATCATTAGTAGCAATGTTTTGAAATCTAATACCTCCAAGATTATAATAATTTAACATTTTAGTTTCATCAAATCCTTTCACTCTCAATTCCTTTCTATCCGATTTGTTTCTAGTGTTATCTTCTTCAGTCTGTGTTGAAGTATAATTTTTATAATCTTTTACATCATTTGATGACAATAATCTTGAACGACCTAAGCCATTAGGCACAATAGATTCAATACTGGTTACTATCTTATACTCTACAGATTGAGCATTCATGTTAAATGTCGTTGCTATTAATAACAACCCAACTAAAATAATTTTTTTCATTTGAATAATTTTTATGATTTAATAAATTAATCATCGAATATAATGTTAAAAAAATAAATATCATTAATATTGTTAAAATTTGAAGTAATGACTGGAGTTGTTATAAAATCAACTGGAAGCTGGTACATCGTTAGAACTGATCAAGTTGATATTGTTGAGTGCAGAATAAGGGGGAAATTCAGGATGAGTGGAATTAAAAGTACGAATCCTGTTACTGTTGGTGATATTGTAGATTTCGACCTGGAAGAGAATAGCGAAAATGGTATTATCACTCATATTCACGACCGAAAGAATTATATCATTAGGAAATCAGTAAAACTATCTAAACAAACGCATATTATTGCCTCTAATATTGACCAGGTATTCTTATTAGTTACGTTAGAAAATCCACCAACATTTACAAGTTTTATAGATCGATTTTTAGCTACGTCAGAAGCATATTCAATTCCTGCCATTCTAATATTCAATAAAATCGATTTGTACACCAAAGAACTATTAGAACAAAAACAAAAGTTAGAAAAAATTTATAGAGAAATAGGTTATGAATGTATTGATATTTCCTCGACAAAAAATATAAATATAGATAAGTTAAAGATTATGATGAAAGATAGAGTAAGCATGTTTTCTGGTCATTCTGGTGTCGGTAAATCTACCTTAATCAACACAATTCATCCTAACCTTAACCTAAAAATTGCTAAATTATCAACACAACATAAACAAGGACAACACACTACTACCTTTGCTGAAATGTTTAGCTTGCCTTTCGGTGGTTATATTATTGATACACCCGGGATCAAAGGTTTTGGCGTGGTAGATTTTAGCAAGGAAGAAATTGGTGATTTTTTTCCAGAAATATTTGCCTTGAAGCAAGATTGTAAATTCAATAATTGTCTTCACGTGAAAGAACCTGATTGCGCGGTAAAAATTGCAGTAGAAAATGGTAAGGTTGCAGAATCAAGATATATAAGTTATCTACAATTGTTAGAAGATGAGCAAGAAAATTACAGAACTGATGATTATAGTTAGATGAGAGCAGTTATACAAAGAGTTTCAGGTGCCACAGTTACGATAGATAACCAAGTTAGAAGTTCAATAAAAAACGGACTATTAGTCTTACTGGGAATTACCAATGAAGATGGTGTGTCTGATATTGAATGGGTCTCAAAAAAAATTATCAATCTTCGAATTTTTAATGACGAGCAAAACATAATGAACAGATCGATTGTGGATATCAATGGTGAAATTATAGTTGTAAGTCAATTTACCTTAATGGCAAGTACAAAAAAAGGGAACAGACCTTCTTATATTAAGGCCGCCAAACCCGAAATTGCCATACCGATATATGAACAGTTTATTTCTCAAATTGAAAATGATCTTAACAAACCCGTAGGTACAGGTATATTTGGAGCTGATATGAAAATTGAATTGTTAAATGATGGTCCTGTGACTATCATTATAGATTCCCAGAAAAAAGAATAAATTAACAATCACAATCAGTGTTACAACCTGTTTTATTCTTGTTACTAAAAAAGAATTTTTTTATCAGAAAACCCAATGCCAAAACTAAAGCTATATAAACAAAAACTGTTTGCATAATATTAATTTAGTAAAGTAAAGGTAAGTAAAGAGGCTAGATAAGCCAAAGCTGTCATACCAAATAGTTGTAAAATTGGCCATTTCCAACTATTCGTTTCTCGTTTTACAATAGCCAATGTACTCATACATTGCATCGCAAAGGCATAAAAAATCAATAGCGACATCCCTACTGGAAGGTCAAATCTTTGCTTCCCAGTATCCTGATTAATTTCTGCCGCCATTCGTTCTTTAATAGTGGTTGTATTTGATTCATCTTCTACACTATAAATGGTAGCCAAAGTACTTATAAACACTTCTCTTGCTGCAAAGGAACTTATTAAGGCAATTCCAATTTTCCAATCATAACCTAACGGTTTTATTGCTGGCTCTATGGCCTTACCGGCAATACCGATATAAGAATTCTCTAACTTATAAGATGCTATTTGTTGATTTAACTGTTTCTCAGTTAGGTTAACATTTTCTTTCTGTATAGTTTCAGTAGCCTTTTTAAATGATTCGGGCCCATTTGAAGCCAACATCCATAATACTATTGAAATGGCTAAAATTATTTTACCTGCACCAAATACAAAAGCTTTAGTTTTTTCTACGACAGTATATACCACATTTTTAATAGAAGGCAATTGATAATTCGGCATTTCTATCACAAAAAAACTTTTCCCTCTAACTTTTAAGGTCTTATTTAGCAAAAATCCTGAAGCCATGGCTGCCCCAAATCCGAGAAGATATAAGGCCATCAAAGTAAATCCTTGCAGGCTAAAAATTCCTAAAATTCTATCATTAGGAATTACCAAGGCAATAATAATAGCATATACAGGCAATCTTGCTGAGCATGTAGTGAACGGGGTTACAAGAATGGTCACTAATCGTTCTTTCCAGCCACTAATATTTCTAGCCGCCATGACAGCCGGGATGGCACAAGCTGTTCCAGATATTAAGGGTATTACACTTTTACCACTCATCCCAAAACGACGCATAATTTTATCCATTAAAAAAACCACTCTACTCATGTAGCCTGTTTCCTCTAATATAGATATCAATAAAAAAAGAATGGCTATTTGAGGTATAAAAATCGCAATTCCTCCTATGCCCGGAATAAGACCTTCAGCAATTAGATCTGTAAAAACACCAGGTGGTAATTGATTTTTAGCAAAGGCACTTAATTTTGCAAAAGAAGAATCTATAAAATCCATTGGTACTTGTGTCCAATCAAAAATTGATTGAAAAATTAACAATAAAATGCTTGCAAAAATAATATACCCAAAAATTTTATGGGTTAATATTTTATCTAGTTTAGATCTTAATCCTGTTGCATTTTCGGCATCAAATGAATACGTTTTTTTTAGGATATCATTAATGTACTGATAGCGCAAAATGGTTTCTTTATTTTGCATCTTTTTTAACCTATCTGGTTTATCTCTAAATTTATCAATCCGTTTTTTTAAGGCGGGGTCAATATTTGGAAAATTATGCTGTTGAGTTATTAATAGCCAAGCCTTATAAAGAGACATCTCTTTAAAACTACTTTTAACTTTTTTGAAGAACTCAGCATCTATTCTATTTGCTATATTCGCAATTGTTGTAGTATTGACCTTTTTATAATTTAGAATTGCCGTTCTTAGTTCTGCTAATCCTAAGTTTTTACGCGCACTTATGAGCAAAACTTCAGATTTTAATTCTTGTTTTAATTTAGCTATATCCAAAGAAATTCCTTTTCTTTTCATCTGATCTACCATATTTATCACTAATATGGCAGGAATTTCAAGATCTTTAATTTGAGTAAATAAAAACAAGTTTCTTTTCAAGTTTTCCACATCAGCAACCACAACAACAACATCAGGATAATCATTAGATTCATTTAAAAATGCTTCTAACACAATATTTTCATCTAAACTGGTAGGGTTTATACTATAGGTCCCTGGCAGGTCTATTATGGATGCCGTTACTTTATCATTAAGCTTAGCGGTACCACTTTTTTTCTCTACGGTAATTCCAGGATAATTACTTACTTTTTGATTTAAACCGGTAAGTTGGTTAAATAGTGAAGACTTACCTGTATTTGGATTACCAACTAAAGCAACTTTTATGACTTCAGTTTCTCGCATAAATTTTTACTTTTGGTAATTTCAATAAGCTCAGCCATATCTCTTCTTATCGCCAGATGACTGCCATTTACTCTAATATATAAAGGATCTCTTAACGGAGCAACTTGCAATAACTCTACTTCTTTTCCGGGTAAACAACCCATTTCCAGTAATTTTAACGGCACGCTATCAAAAGGAATATCTTTTATAATTCCTTTTTCTCCAACAGACAGGTTTGCTAAGGTAATAATATTCAATTTTTATTTAGATTGATTATAAATACTGTGCGAAAATACAGCTTTTTTTAGGATAAAAGATATGACTTTTATCATAAATGCTATTCTTTTTTTAAAATAGCAATATCTTTGATTATTCTTTGAATCTCATCTTTACTTGTCCCATCGTAAAAACCTCTTATCTGCCTTTTTTGATCAACAAGTATAAATTGCTCAGTATGGATAAAATCTTGTGCTCCACCATCCCCTTCATCTAATACAGCGAAGTAAGACTTTCGTGCCAATTCATAGATATGTTTTTTATCTCCCGTTACTAAATTCCATTTAGAATCTAAAATTTTCCTTTTATCAGCATAAGCTCTTAAAACAGAAATACTATCTATTATCGGCGTAACGGAATGTGATAAAAGCATGACCGAAGGGTCATTTTTATAATACTCTTGCAAATCACCCATATTGGTTGACATTATTGGGCAAATAGTCTGGCATCTTGTAAAAAAGAAATCAGCTACATAAATTTTATCCTTATAATTTTGATGCGTTATCATATCACCATTTTGATTAATCAATTGAAAATCTGCTATGTGATGATTTGACCGGATGTGTTTTACATTGGCATCTACCAGTTTTGGGTTTACATCAGCGGGATTATAAATTGGTAACTTTTTAGTTGGAGATAAAAGATAGTATCCAATAAAAACAAAAATTATAAATAAAACACCAATTGAAATAATTGTATAAATCGATTTTCCCAAAAATGATGTTTTCATAAATTTATTTATATTAGCAGTCCCGTTTGCTATGAAACCTACGACAAAGTTATCGTTTATGAAGAAATTATTACTGTTATCACTATTTATTTTATCAAGCTTTTCTTATGCCCAAGAGGAGTTGAATATATTTGATTCATACCTTCATGTATTACTGACTCCTACAGAAGAAAGATCTGTAATTAGTTTTGATATAGATAATATATCGCATCGGAAAGCTACGATTGAAAAAATTACCTCAGATTCTTATAATGACCCTAGTTATTTAAAAACTGCAATGATTCTGCATATGTTAAAATATAAATTAGGAGATGAAGAATATACTCATGGTATTAACTCTTATTTAGCCGAATTAAATCAAAATAATCAAAGTGCGACGTTCAAAAGTTTTAAAGAAAGTATTGAAACACAATCCCATCTTGATGTAAGCGACTTTTTTAATGATTGGTTTGTGGGCAAAGGGTTTCCTTCTTATGAAATTAGTTGGTTTCAAAATGAATCAACTAATGCTATCAGCATAACTGTCAATCAAATTCAATCTGACCCTTCAGTTTCTTTCTTTGAAATGCCAATTCCTATTAAAGTAAGTAGTGAAAATGGTGAATCTCAATTTATACGATTAAAACTTAGTGATAATAAGCAAAGTTTTACCGGTATTATTCCGTTTGCAATTAAAACCGTTCAAATAGATCCTGAATACCAGATTATTAGTAAAAATAATACGGTGAAAAACGGTATTGATCAGGAAGTATTAAATACTACTATTGCATTGTTCCCTAATCCGGCAAGAAACTCCTTAAATATTCAAAATTCGAGTGATGCTGTAGTTGAAAAAATTTCTATTTATAATATGTTAGGGAAATTGGTATTGCAAGAAACCAACCCTATTGCAGCCATCAATTTAAGACCTTTATCATTTGGTATTCATTTAGTAGAAATTGAAACTTCACAAGGAACATTGCATAAAACCATCTTAAAAGAGCAATAGATCTTCTTTAAACTTTAACAAAGTTTTTACGATAACAAATTTGCCCAAATTAGTCATAAAACCATATCTTTGTGCGTTTTAAAATTTTAGAGATTATATAAAGAATGGACATATTTGTTAAAATATCACAATTTATTTTAAGCTTATCATTGTTAATAGTTTTGCATGAACTCGGCCATTTTATTCCGGCGAAACTATTCAAAACTAAAGTCGAAAAATTTTATTTATTTTTTGATTATAAATTTTCAATTTTTAAGAAAAAAATAGGTGAAACAGTTTATGGTATAGGCTGGATTCCACTTGGAGGGTATGTGAAAATTGCAGGAATGATAGATGAAAGTATGGATACTGAACAAATGAAACAAGAACCAAAACCTTGGGAGTTTCGTTCAAAACCAGCTTGGCAACGCTTAATTATTATGTTGGGTGGTGTTACAGTCAATTTTTTATTAGGGATCTTTATTTATGTCATGATTTTGAATGTGTGGGGTGAAGATTTTGTGAAGCCTGAAGATCTTAAAGGTGGTTTCGCTATAAATAAGGAATTTAAACAATACGGTTTTAAAGATGGGGATCAAATAATTGCTGTCAACGGCGAAAGACCGTTTAACGTATTAGATATTAATAAACATCTTTTTTTAAGGAATGTCTATAATATAGAGGTAAAGCATTCTGATGGTATGACTCAAAAAATAGATCTACCTGAAGATATTGGTCTAACAATGTGGACTAATGGTATCATGGAGCCATTTAACCCTAGACTTTTACCGGTACTTGATAGTATACTGCCTCAATCACCGGCTAACAAATCAAATTTGTTAAAAGGAGATGAGATTATAGAAATAGATGGAGAACGAATATTGTTTTGGGATGAATTTACCAATTCCGTGCAAAGTAATACTAACAAAAATGAAATGAATCTTGTCATTTCAAGAAATGGGATTATAGACACTTTACGTATAACACCTGATGCCGAGGGTAAAATTGGCGTATATCCTAAAAATACATTATTAGAGCAAGTCAACGTTAATCATAAAGACTATTCTTTTGCTGAAAGTATTCCTAAAGGAACAGCAAGTGCCTATTGGACATTAAGAGATTATATGGCTCAATTTAAATATGTATTTACTCAAAAGGGTGCCACAAGCCTTGGTGGATTCGGCACCATACTAAGCATTTTTCCAACAAACTGGGATTGGCAGCGATTTTGGAGTTTAACAGCCTTTTTATCTATCATGTTAGCTTTTATGAATTTATTACCGATTCCAGCCTTAGATGGTGGTCACGTAGTATTTACATTATATGAAATGGTATCAGGTAGAAAACCCAGTGACAAATTTTTAGAATATGCACAAATAGCAGGGTTTATATTTTTAATAACACTGCTGTTGTATGCTAATGGTAATGACGTATATAAATGGGTTACAGGAAAGTTTTAAATTAGATCAATAGAACAATAAAAAAAGCCAGACAATGTCTGGCTTTTTTTATATTTAAATTAATTCTAACTAGTCTGCAAGAATAATTATTTTATTTTCTTTTAACTCAATGGTTCCAGAGCTGATTTTCAATAATGTTACACCCTTGTCACCTTTGCTGAATTTTTCTTCAAACTCTTCTTCTAATTCAATGCTACCATAAATTTTTATAGTTCCCTCTTGTAATAATGACACTATTGGAGCGTGGTTATTTAACATTTGAAACTCACCATTAATGCCAGGTACAGCGACAGATTCAATCTCTCCACTAAATAGAACCGCTTCAGGTGTGACAATTTCTAATAACATATTTTTTTGTTTACGATTATCAATTTATAATTTAATCCTAACTACGATAGTCAGAAAAAATAAACTGAGAACTATATTACGCTTCTGCTTCAGCTACCATTTTTTCACCTGTTTCAATCGCTTCTTGAATAGAACCTTTCAAGTTAAATGCAGCTTCAGGAATATGATCTAATTCACCATCCATAATCATATTAAAACCTTTAATAGTTTCTTTAATATCAACAAGTACACCGGGAATACCAGTAAATTGTTCAGCTACATGAAAAGGTTGAGATAAAAATCGTTGTACCCTACGTGCTCTGTATACAACCAATTTATCTTCTTCACTTAATTCTTCCATACCTAAAATAGCAATAATATCTTGTAGCTCTTTGTAACGCTGTAATAACTCTTTTACATGAGTCGCACAAGTGTAATGCTCTTTTCCAAGAATTTCTTCAGTTAAAATTCTTGATGTAGAATCTAACGGATCCACTGCAGGGTAAATACCAAGTTCAGCAATTTTACGTGACAATACCGTTGTAGCATCTAAATGCGCAAAAGTTGTTGCGGGTGCAGGGTCAGTTAAATCATCTGCAGGTACATATACAGCTTGTACAGAAGTAATAGAACCTGTTTTGGTAGAAGTAATACGTTCTTGCATTTCGCCCATCTCAGAAGCTAATGTTGGTTGATAACCTACGGCTGAAGGCATACGGCCTAATAAAGCAGATACCTCAGAACCCGCTTGTGTAAAACGGAAAATATTATCAACAAAAAACAATACATCTTTTCCTTGACCATCTCCTGCTCCATCTCGGAAATATTCAGCAATAGTTAAACCTGACAAAGCAACACGTGCACGTGCTCCAGGAGGCTCATTCATTTGACCAAATACAAAAGTAGCCTTAGAATCTTTCATACCAGCTTTATCAACTTTAGATAGATCCCATCCACCTTCTTCCATAGAGTGCATAAAATCATCTCCATACTTGATAATACCAGACTCTAACATTTCACGTAATAAATCATTTCCCTCACGTGTACGCTCTCCAACTCCTGCAAATACTGAAAGACCTCCGTGACCTTTAGCAATATTGTTGATCAACTCCATGATCAATACAGTTTTTCCAACACCAGCACCACCAAATAAACCAATCTTACCTCCTTTTACATAAGGTTCCAATAGGTCAATAACTTTAATACCTGTAAATAAAACTTCCGTTGAACTTGATAAGTCTTCAAATTTTGGTGCTTGACGGTGTATTGATAAACCGTTTTTATCTTCTTTCGGTAAATTTCCTAATCCATCAATAGCATCACCAATAACATTAAATAATCTGCCATAAATATCATTACCTACTGGCATTTTAATTTGGTTACCCGTAGTAACAACTATTTCACCCCTACTTAAACCATCGGTGGAATCCATTGCGATACAACGTACAGTATCTTCCCCAACATGTTGTTCTACTTCTAAGACAAGTGTTGAACCATCTTTTCGTGAAATTTCTAAAGAATCAAAAATTCTTGGAAGGTTAGCTCCCGATGCAAATGCAACATCTATAACCGGACCAATAATTTGAGCAACTTTACCTGTAACTTGAGCCATTATCTATTGTTTAATCGTTTATATGCTTAACCCTATTTGTAAAAAAACAAATATGGTCTTTTTTAAAGGCGCAAAGGTAATTTAATTATAGAAATTGTAAAAGTGTTTTTTAATTATTTTTTATATTTAATGGAAGTTTTATTACTATCGCAAATAAAAAAGCCTCAACTTAAAAGTTGAGGCTTTTTTATTAATGAATTTTATTATCTATAAGTTAACTATCCATGATACATAATACATTGAACCAATTGATCCAACGCCTGGAGCACTCATATATTCTTTACCTCCAAGATTTGTACCTCCTACTTTAAAGATAGATTTTATTTGAGGAACTCTATAATTTATTTGAGCATCTACAACCGTTCTTGATTCAATAAGCGCATCAGCAAAGGTTGATTCCCACAAATATTCATCACTCCACCTTGCATCAATTTTAAATCCAAAATTTTCAAATAGATCAGTATTTCCAAAACCTACTTTAATGCTATGTTCAGGGGTATTAAAACCTGCTTCATAATCAGGATCAGTGTCCTGATCAAAATCGAATTTTGCATACGTATAATTCAGCCCAAAGCTAAAATCATCAAAAATTTTACCTGAGACTCCTATGCTACCTCCATAAGATGAAACATCAGCTTTTGAATTGGTATAAACCTGAAAAGCTTGAAAATCACTATTTGATAAAGCAATTAAAGCCGTTGGTGTTGGCCCGCCTAATGCAGGAGGTAAATTTGTAATATCAGATAAATTAGCTTGGCCATAATGTGGTACAGCAACAGTTTTGTTACCAATAAAATCTTCGTATTTGTTATAATAAGCACTACCATCTAACATTATTCTACCAAAACCGGCTCTATAACCAACTTCATAAGCGGTTACTCTTTCAGGTTTTACATAATCAAAATCAGCGACTTCGAGTAGTCCTGGATTTGGAGAACCTGCCGCGTTACTTGCTGAAAACGCAAATAATGAAGCTAAAGTCCATGCGTTTTCATAGGCTGCTCTACCACTTAAGGTAGACGTACTAGGGAATCCTAAAAGTTGTGAACTGCCAGTATTAGGTAATGGTTTAGAAGTATATCTGTCTAAATTATCGGGTGCAGAACCTACTAAAATTGCCGGACCTGCATCTAAACCAATATATTGATCTTGTGTGGTTGGATTTCTAAATCCTGTTTGGAATGATGCTCTTAAATTCCGCGTTTTCCCTTCGCCTAAAGAATAAGATATTGATACTCTTGGGGAATAATTCCCATCAAAATTTTGTGCCTTATCATAACGAATAGAGCCCGTAAATTTTAAACGATCATCTACAAATTTCTTTTGCAATTGCATATAAGCACCATACTCATCATAATCAATAGGGCCATCAAAGTCAGTAAATATAGTTCCACTTGAATTTAATGAATATTGTCTATAGGAACCTCCAACTTGAATTTCAGCAAAATCAATTAGATCATGAAAGTTATAATTACCATCAGCATGATATAATTTAGTATTGTCTAAAAATCGCGATCCGGTTAATACATCCGGATTGTTAGTTATTCTATTAAAGGCCGATTGAAATTCTGGAGTTCCTGGCTTCAGAGTAACCAAACCATCTGCCGCTTGTCTAGAAGCTGCATGTAATTGTGCTTGAACCGCTGGATCAAAAGGATTACCTCCGCCACCTAATACTTGACCTGCGCCCTGTGCATAAGCACCTGCATAAGTGCCAAACCATTGATTTGCCGTTTCTTTATTTAAGTTAACCCCAGTAAATAGCATGTCATAGGAATTTCCTGCTCCTTCTGAAGTCACATAACCTCTAACAAAGAAATCATCGTTTCTAATTTCGATCTTATGTTGTTGCATATAGAAATTGTTAATTGAATACCTATTAGCACCTTGATAAATAGTATTCCCAATACCAAATTTTGAATTCCAAACAATTTCCAGATCATTCCCAAAAGGCTTATAATGTAGGGCAAAGTTAGCTTTCATACTTTCTGCGTCATAATCTGTAAGATCAGATTCTTTATATCCTGTACGTCCTACATTGTCAGCAGGTAATAAATTACTTGCTCCAGGTGGAAGCACATTTACAGATTCTAAATATTGACCAAGACCATTTAGATCACCAAATTCGGTTTCAGATAATTGAACTTCATCTCCATATACATTGGCCTGATTAAATGCCGTTTGTCCATCAATAGAAGATATTATGTCGTCTGCATTACCAGCGCCAGTATCTATATATTGGTTATAATCTGTAGCATACCATTCCGTTCCTTTTAAAAAGGATATAGAAGCCTTAGCCGCAAACTTTTCACTAAAAGCGTGTGCTGCACGGATACCTACATCGTAATAATTATTTTCACCTGCTGCATCTTGCATCGTTAGGCCTGTTTTAAAATATGAACTAACTCCTTGATGCTTAAAAGGGCTTTTACTTGTCATAAATAATATACCGTTAAAAGCATTGGCACCATATAAGGCTGAAGATGCTCCGGGGAGTAATTCAACTGTCTCAGTGTCGAGTTCTGACATTCCTAATAAATTACCTAAGGCGAAATTCAAGGCTGGTGATGAATTATCCATACCATCAACTAATTGCATAAAACGAGTATTTGCAAAAGTTGCAAACCCTCTCGTATTAACAGATTTAAAAGTTAAACTACTGGTATTAACATCAACACCTTTTAAATTCTCTAATCCATTATAAAAACTGGCTGAAGATGTGTTCTTAATTGCTCTAACATCCATTCTTTCAATTGTAACAGGTGACTCCAGAATACGCTCTGGTGTTCTGGAAGCAGATACAACTACTTCATCAAGACTTGTTTGAGATTCAGCCAAAACTACATCAACAACTTGATCATTCGAGGTAACTTCTAAAGTTTGAAGAATGTAACCCAGATTAGAAACTTCAATGGTAAATGGTGGGGTTTCACTTACTTGTAATGTGTATTTTCCGTCAAAATCAGTGGTAGTACCTAAAGCCTTACCAGCTAATTTAACACTAGCACCCGGTATGGGCTGTCCGTCTTTTGAGTCGGTAACTGTTCCTGTAACTACAGTTTGTGCTGACAGGGAGACCCCAAAAAAAAGCGTTATAATAATAGCGTAAAATTTGTTCATAATGTTCATTTAAATGGTTAACAATAGTGCAAAGTACAATTTTTTTCGATTTTTGATTAAGAATTATCGAAAATTAAGCATCAATTATTGTCAAATTAATACTTAATCATTTTTTTTGAAATTTTTGCGGGACCCTGTTGGACGTTTAAAATATATACTCCTGCAGCTAATTTTGTTAAATTCAGTTCCTCTTTAAATCTCGTTTTAAAGTCTGTGAATTTTTTTCGTATTAG
>Ga0265306_10000794_pt1 | contig 15298 bp, 12 predicted proteins | sample Helome_3_FD_192493 | JGI IMG/M metagenome (GOLD analysis project Ga0265306, IMG submission 192493) | Marine sediment microbial communities from subtidal zone of North Sea - Hel_20160420 (Illumina Assembly) | ecosystem: Environmental > Aquatic > Marine > Subtidal zone > Sediment ...
CAGGGCACTTAGATCCATATTTCCTTTAAAATTGGAATGCCGGGAGGGAACCGTAGCCTCGGGCGGCAAAAGGTCAATGGCTTTAGCGCCGCTTTCCTCGATATTGGCCCGGGTAGTGTCAAAATGGGTGTTGTTGGGAATAATTTTGCCTGTACCTCCTGTGATATTAAAAAGAATCCTTTCAGCCGCCCGGCCCTGGTGGGTGGGAATGATATGTCGAAATCCAGTGAGATCATTTACTTTTTTCTCCAGTAGATAAAAACTTTTGGATCCGGCATAGGCTTCATCGCCTTCAATCATGCCGCCCCACTGTCGAGCACTCATGGCCGTGGTGCCGCTGTCGGTCAGCAGGTCGATCAAAACATCATCGGCATGGATACCAAACAGATTGTAACCGGCGTTTTTTAGAATCGCCTCCCTTTGCCTGCGACTGGTAAACCGCAAGGGCTCTACACTTTTGATCTTGAATGGCTCAATGATGGTTTTCATTGGGACCTCCTGATGCTGCTGTGAAAGTGTTATGGCTGAGAAGGATTACCAGTGATACTTGACCGCATTGATCTGACCCCGCGTCCAGGGATCAATCGTAGAATAAAACCGTGATCTTTCATGTCAAGCAGAGTTATGGGAGGCTGAACAACTTGAAGCCAATGGTCGACTCATGGTTCAGGCGGCACTAAGGATGCGAGACCAGTGCCCGGCCGACACCGGATCGTCTGTAATCACACCGTCGACCTTCATGTCAATCATCCTCATGTAATCTTCGAAGGTGTCCACATTGTAGGGAAACACCCTGAGTCCGGCAGCATGCATCATGTCCACCGAGTGCGGCGTAACAATTAGATGATCCGGATGCCAGGAAAATGCCTTTAGGTGGTTACATATCTCAACGATACGGTTGCTGGCCGGAGTTTTGGATATGAGGGCAATTGCCAAAGGATCTTGCATGGAAGCAATTTGAACCAGGATGTCTATCTCAAAGCTGGAAATCAGCACGGAATCCTGCAAATTCTTTTGCTTCACCAGTGCCACGACCTGCTTTTCGACGGCATCCGGCGGATGGTCGTGTTCATAGGCATGGGCTTTGATTTCTATATTCACCCTCGTCCGACCGTTTACAAGATCGAGGACTTCAGATAATTCCGGCAGGTGCTGGTCCGCAAACCGGGGATCAAACCAGCTGCCGGCATCCAATTGTTTCAATTCTTCCATAGCGTAGTTATTCACCGCGCCCTGGCCGTTGGTGGTGCGCTCCAGGGTGGTGTCGTGAATAACGACCACCTTGCGATCGCGGCTGAACATCACATCGATTTCAATCATCGGAACTCCGGCTGCCAGAGCTGCTTGAATAGCAGTCAGAGTATTTTCCGGAAAATTTTGACTATACCCCCGGTGGGCAACGACCCAGGGAGGAGTGAAGTGTCTGATTTTATGAATATTTAACATGAATAAAGGCTGTCCTCTCCATACCGGGATGTTTATTCGTTTTGCTGTTCATAATTTTGTTATCGTCCATTAAACGGATGGCTTTAGCATCGATCATCATCTCAAGAAGCGTTACTGTGCAACAAGGTATGCTTAACCAATAAATATACCCCGGTCGAATCGACGGGGGTTATTGGTGTAACCAATTGAATTTGTATTTAAATATTAATATTTATGGATATCCGAATAGAATCCTTAAAAAGTAAGCTGAAACCCACTATCCGTTTCATTTATTTTCGGAAGTTATGATAGTCATTTCGGCATTAAAGTCAACCACCATCCCGTGCGTGGCACGGGATGGCATGAATTTTTTTCCGTTGATAATTTAAGCTGCTTCCAATTCAGACGTGCAGTGGCCGCAGCGGGTTGCCTTGATGGGAATTTCTGACAGACAGTGCGGACAATCTTTGGTAGTTGGTTCTTCCGGCGGTGCCTCTTCCTCGCGCTTCATCTTGTTAAGCCCTTTTATCATCATAAATACGGCGAAAGCCACTATCAGAAAACTGATGATGGTATTGAAAAACAGACCGTAGTTGAGAGTGACGGCGCCGGCTTTCTGGGCGTCCGCCAGGGAAGCAAAGGTGTCGCCAGCGGCAGCACCCTTCAGGACCACAAATAAATTTGTAAAATCAACATTACCCAGCAGCAACCCGATAGGCGGCATGATGACATCGGCCACCAGTGATTTGACGATGGTGCCAAAAGCGGCACCGATAATGATCCCAACGGCCATGTCAACAACATTTCCCCGCATGGCAAATTCCTTAAATTCTTTAAACATAGTTTGACCTCCTTTAGTTGTTTGAAAATCTATTTGCCTACCTAATAATTTAGCAGCTCTCTAGTATGTCTATCTGTATGCCAAAATTCGTATGCAAGGATCGCATTTATATAACCGTTTGAAATTTTATTAAAAATTATAAAAAATATTGAATGCCTATTTTTTGTTCAGGAAAATAAATGGGTTAAATCCTCTGGAATACCGGGAAACGCCCCATCATTCAGCTGATTCGTTTGCCACTGTCCTTATCGAATAAATGAAGTTTTTCCGGCGGTACAACCATCGGCAAAATAGTATGTTTTTCAAACTGCTGCACGTCGGGTAGACGCATAGTCAGGGAGGTTTCATCTTCCCCAAAATGACCGTGAACCAGTGTGTCGGCACCGAGCAGTTCCACATGATCCACTTTTAAGCGCAGGGAGGCGGCTTCTTGACCGGCAACTTCAAAATGCTCGGGTCGAATTCCCAAAATCACTGCTTTACCGCCATATTCGGGTACTTTCCCGTTAGATAAAGGCAATGTTATATCACCCGGAATTTCGACCCCATCACCGGCGGGGTTTATTCGGGTTTCTAAAAAATTCATGGCCGGCGAACCGATAAAGCCCGCAACGAAACGGGTGGCCGGTCGTTCGTATACCTCCAAAGGCGATCCGATCTGAGCGGCGCATCCGTTGTCCATAACGATCAGGCGGTCGCCCAGGGTCATGGCCTCCACCTGGTCGTGGGTAACATAGATACTGGTTATTTTCAGGTCTTCATGCAGTTTGCGAATTTCCAACCGCATCTGGACGCGGAGCTTGGCATCCAGGTTGCTCAACGGCTCATCGAATAAAAACACCTTGGGTTCGCGCACAATGCATCGGCCCATGGCCACCCGCTGGCGTTGGCCGCCCGAAAGCTGCCGTGGCTTGCGATCTAAAAATTCGGTCAGCTCGAGAATTTCCGCTGCTTTTTGAACCCGACGTTCAATTTCTTCTTTGGGCATGCGACGAATTTTGAGGCCGTAAGCCATATTTTTGAAGACTGTCATATGCGGGTAGAGGGCATAATTCTGGAAAACCATCGCAATATCACGGTCGGCGGGTTCGAGCTGATTGACCACCTTGCCATCTATGGCAATATCGCCTTTGGAAATGACTTCCAGTCCGGCGATCATGCGCAGCACGGTGGATTTGCCGCATCCGGAGGGACCAAGAATAACGATGAACTCACCTTCATGGATATCGCAGCTGATACCGTGAATGACTTCATTTTTGCCAAATGACTTATAGATATCTTTTAAACTGACATCGGCCATGGAATACTCCTGATTGCGGAATGCGGAATGCGGAATTTTAATCGGTATTCTGTTGATTATTTTAATTCGCAGTTCGCAACCTGAAACATTTATACCGCTTTTCAAAAATAAGTTCCGAAATACGGAAGGGTGGTATAAGTGGTTGTAGAAAAAAACGTTCGAATAACGGGCCGTTTTTTTGACAACCGCTATAGGATCCCAAATCACCCCTAACGCATGACATCTAACAAATAACTAATAACCAAAAACACCAAATTGAGTATTCACTCAATTTGAACATCACTTTTCGGTTTCCGTCATTCCTTTCACAAACTGTTTTTGCATAAAGATGACGATGGCTACCGGCGGGATCATGGCCAGCATGGTGGACGCCATTATAATATGCCAGTCGGCCTGGCCCTCACCCACATCCAGCATCCGTTTTATTCCGATCAGGAGGGTGTAGTATTTTTCATCTGTGGTGATCATAAGCGGCCAGAGGTATTGGTTCCACCCGTAAATAAACAGGATAACAAACATCGCGGCAATGGAGGTACGTGACATGGGCAGCAGAATATCGAAAAAGAAACGAATCGGCCCCCCGCCGTCGATTCGGACCGCCTCGCACAATTCGTCCGGGATGGTCATAAAAAATTGGCGGAACAAGAAGGTGGCGGTGGCAGAAGCAATTAACGGAAAAATCAAGCCGGAATAGGAGTTCAGCATATTCAAATCCGCCATTACCTCATAGGTCGGCAGGATCCGGACCTCCACCGGCAGCATCAAGGTAATGAAAATCAGCCAGAAAAACAGCATCCGGAACCGGAACCGGAAATAGACAATGGCAAAGGCTGACAGCAGGGATATAATAATTTTCCCAAAGGCAATGCCGAAGGCCATGATGGCACTGTTCATCAACATAGTCCAGACGGTGGCAATAACCTCGCCGCTGCCGACGGAAAGGGCCTGGTCGTAATTTTCAATCAAACGACTGCCCGGCAGCAAAGGAAAGTAGGAGGTGATGTCATCCAGGCTGTGGCTGGAAGCCACAAAGGTCGTGTAGATGGGAAAGGCAATACACAGGCAGCCCAGAATCAGGATGGCATGGGTTAAAAAAGTAAGCCAGGGTCGATGCTCAACCATTATGGACTCCTTTAATAATGAACTTTTCTTTCGATGTATCGGAATTGAACCACCGTCAGTAAAATAACAAAACCCATCAGGATGACGGATTGGGCGGCCGAACCGCCCAGGTCTAAAGCTTCAAAAACGTCGTGATAGATCTTGAAAACCATAATATTGGTGGCCTCATTGGGCCCGCCTTCGGTAATGGCGTGGATAATCCCAAAGGTCTCGAAAAAGGCGTATACAAGATTCATGACCATCAAGAAAAACACGGTTGGAGACAACATCGGAAAGGATATCGTCCAGAAACGCTTCCACGGTGAAGCCCCGTCTATGGCGGCGGCCTCAATGAATGGTTTGGGTATAGCCTGGAGGCCGGCCAGGAAAAACAGAAAATTATAGGACATTTGCCGCCAGGCAGCAGCGATAATTACCAGGATCATGGCCTGGGTGCCGTTTAGGGTAAAATTCCAGTCAATCCCGATGGCCTTTAAAAAGAATGATATCATGCCCACGGTGGGGTTGAAGAGAAAATACCACAGGACCGCCGCCACCACCGGTGCCACGGCATAGGGCCAGATGATAAATGTTTTGTAAGTAGTGGCCCCGCGAATAACCCGTTCGGCCATGACCGCCAGCAGCAAGGCGGTCGACATGGCGATGGCCGCCACTGCAAAACTGAAGATCATTGTAACCTTAATTGAGTTGAGATAGATGGGGTCCGAAAAAATATACTTAAAGTTATCCAACCCCACGAAGACCGTCTTGAGTCCGAAGGCATCTTCCTGTTGAACCGATTGATAAAGGGCCATAAAAGCCGGCCAGATGAAAAATACCAGGGTGATGATAATCTGGGGTGCCACCAGAAAGTAAGGCAGGATTTTATTTTTAAAGACGACTCGCTTTTCCATGGTTTTGACAAAGCCAGTCAAGCCGGACCCCCTCCATTTGATAAAGGGGCCCGGCTTTCATTCAGAAATTGCTTTTAGTTAGCTTTTTCGAATTTGCGCAGCAATTTATTGCCTTTACCAACCGCTTCATCGAGACCCTGCTGGGCAGTTTTATCCCCGGCAAAAATGGCCTCCAGGGTGTCATACATGATCGCGCGCATCTGCACAAAATTACCGAAACGCAATCCTCTGGAATTCGGGGTGGGCTTGTTGAGGGTCATTTGCTTTAATGCCGTTTCCATGCCGGGTTTTTCCTGATAAACACCCTGGCCTTTGGTCAGGTAATAGGCATCGGTTGTAATGGGCAAATAACCGGTGAACTGGTGCCAGTCCGCCTGTACAGCAGGCGTGGAGATATAATTAAAAAAGGTGGCCACGCCTTCATATTCCTGCGGAGAATGACCCGACAATACCCAGAGGCTGGCGCCGCCGATGATGGTATTTTGTGGGGCTCCGGCAGCATCCGGCCAGTAAGGCAGCATGCTGGTGCGAAACGGAAACTTGCAGGACTTCATGAACCCGGCATATCCTGCCGATGATTCCGTATACATGGCCACTTCTCCGGCAGAAAATAGGGCATTGCCTTTGTTGCGTCGTCCGCCGTAGACGAAGGTTTTGTCTTTTTGCCAATCGGCCAGCTGCTGAACATGTTTTACATGCAGGGGGCTGTTGAAGGTGAATTCGGTATCCGTGCCCTCAAAACCATTGGCTTTGGTCCCAAAGGGAACATTGTGCCAGGCGCTGAAATTTTCCAGGTGGATCCAGGAAATCCAGGCCGTTGAGAACCCGCCCGGGTATCCGGCAGCGGTCAGTTTTTTGGCGTATTCCGCCACTTCCGGCCAGGTTTTGGGCGGTTTATTTGGGTCGAGGCCGGCCTTTTCAAAAGCCTCGACATTGTAATACAAAACCGGGGTTGAACTGTTAAACGGCATCGAAAGCATTTTACCATCCGGTGTGGTGTAATACCCCGTTACGGTTGATAAATAGGCATCGGAGCTCCAGGGCTGCCCGGATTCGGCCATCACCTCGTAGACCGGTTTAATGGCACCTTTGGCGGCCATCATGCTCGCCGTTCCGACTTCAAAAACCTGCAGGATATGAGGATGTTGCTTTGCCCGAAAGGCCGCAATTCCAGCCATCATGGTGTCGGAATAATTGCCTTTATAGGTGGCGACCACCTTATATTTGCTTTGCATGGAATTAAAATCGGCGACGATGGATTGGACTTTTTCCCCCAGCCGCCCTCCGTGGGCAAACCACCAGTTAATTGTAATTTGCTCGGCTAAAACGCCGGCAGGGAAAATCACAAGAACGATGAGTGTTGCGGTTAACATCCATTTTGGCAGTTTCATGACGATAGCCTCCTTTCTTTGATTGAAGTTAGTGTAACGGTTCAGGTTTCAATACGCTAGCCATGACCGAATAATCACAAAATCAAATCTGATGTTAATGTTTCGAAAAGAGGTGAACAGAAAATTAAAATTTGGCAAATTTTTTACTAGTTTTTTAAGAAAAATTAGTTCAAACTAAATTTCAACTGCCGGGTGGATCTTTGCGATCAGATTATGTGCTGAATGCTGACACAACCGAATCAGAGTCGGCCATAATGAGCTGGAATAAAATAATGTGAGTGAGCACGCCAGCGGATGATGCCGACTCTGAGTAGTAAACAGAATATCCACACTTTAGTCAAGGAAATCTTCAAATATTTTTTTTGATCTAATCCCAGGCACATGGTATGAATTGCGGCGTGAGTTTCGCGTTCCAACCCTGGGTTTTACTCACATACAATAGGGGGAAACCGATGATGAAGGAAAGAGAAATGATATGTCGTTCGGCCTTTATAGCCATGATTTTACTGGCGGCGACCCTGGCCATTTTTTCATTTTCGGCTGCTGAAAAAAGCAGCCTGCCGGCAGACCATACTCAGCCAGCCAATCATATTCTTGTCATCGGGCACAGGGGGGCCGCCGGCCTGGCGCCCGAAAACACGCTGGCGGCTTTTAGCAAAGCCTGTGAAATCGGGGTGAACGCACTCGAACTGGATGTTCTTCAAACAGATGACCGTAAAATTGTGGTGCATCACGATTTCATTTTAAAATCGGATACTACACGCACCCCTGATGGAAAATGGCTGCAGGGTGACGGTCCGGCCATCAACACCCTCACTCTCAATGAGTTGAAAATCTATGACGTTGGACGCCTGAAACCTGGAACTCACTATGCCAGACGCTACCCCGAGCAAGCGCCGGCGGACGGAGAGCGGATCCCCACCCTCGATCAAGTAATTGAGCTGTTGAAAAACCATTGCAGCCAGGCAACCGAGCTATGGGTTGAAATAAAGACCAATCCGGAGAAACCGGCGCTTACCCCGTCACCGGAGACGGTTGTCGATGCCGTGGTGCAGCTTTTGAGAAAACAGGAGGTTGCCGGACGAACCTATATCCAGTCCTTTGACTGGCGGGCCCTGGTTTATGTCCAGAAAATTGCCCCGGAGATACCGACCGTTTATCTGTCAATTTTGGGTGTACGCTTCAACACTATTAAACCGGGACAACCCGGCGCCTCTCCCTGGATGGCCGGCCTTGATATCGATGATTTCAACGGTTCCATTCCCAGAGCGATAAAAGCTGCCGGCGGCAGATACTGGGCATCATATTATAAGGATTTGAGCTATCGGCGTATACAGGAAGCCCATGAACTGGGGCTCCGGGTCTTTGCCTGGACCCCCGACAGCCGCTCCCAGATGCAGCTTCTCATCGATAAAAAGGTCGACGGTATCATCACCAACCGGCCGGATATACTTAAGGAAGCACTTAGTCAAGAGTAGCCGGTGGCCCTCTATTTCGGAGGTCTATAGAGGCCTTTTGCAGAATTCATAATGGTTTAAGGTATAAGGTATAGGGTATATGCCAAAGGATAAAATGTGATTTAATTCCTCCAACCCTATACCCTACACCATAAACCCTCTACCGTTGCTTTTAAGCAACCAAAACCAAGCGTTACCGCTAGTTTCTAGTAAAATACGAACAATCGGAAGTAAATTTGACCAGAGCGTCCAGTTTTTCTTTGGCCCGGCCGGAGTCAATTACGTCAACCGCCCGTTGAATTCCGCCTTTGAGATCATTATCCAGGCCAACGGCAACAAAGGCTGCTCCTGCGTTGAGGACCACCATGTCTCTTTTTGGGCCCGGGCTGCCGCTTATAATTTCATTGATAATCCGAGAATTTTCCTGAGCACCGCCGCCTCGCAAGGCTTCAATAGATGCTTTTTTAAAGCCGTATTCCTGCGGGTCAAGTTGATATGATTCTATCTTGTCGTTTATCAGGTGAGATACCTTCGTCGGACCGCAAATGCTGATTTCATCATAGGTTCCCTCTCCATAAACCACAAATGCTTCTCTGGCACCCAGGTTTTTAAGCACCATAGCCGTTTTTTCCGTCAGAGATGGATCATAGACACCCAGCACATGCGCCGAAGCACCTGCAGGATTGGCCAGCGGCCCGATTAGATTAAAAATCGTTCTAATTCCCATTTCGGCTCTAATTTCATCGACATATCTCATAATACCGTGAAACATGGGTGCAAACAGAAATCCGATACCCACTTCTTCGATGCAGCGCTGCACATCGGAGCGGGAAATATCCAGATTTACACCCAGGTGCTGCAAAACATCGGCCGCTCCGATAAAACCATATTTTGGCCAATTTCCCTGCCTGACCACTTTTACACCGCCGCCGGCCACCACAAATATGGTTGCTGAAGATACATTAAATGTACTGGTTCCCTTGTCACTCGTTTCACTGGTAGCCAGAATTGTTTCTTCCTCGAGGTTAATATCATCCCGATCGAGATTAATCAGATTATTGTTCAATCGAAACGGCGTGAGTTTGGATTTTAAAGCCAGCGCAGCTCCGGTGATTTCATCAACGGTTTCTCCTTTCATCCGCAGGCCGGATAAAAAGGCCCCCACCTGGGAGGGGGTGGTACCACCTCCCAGAATGTCCAGCATGGTAATTTCCATTTCTGATTCCGTCAGGTCGTCACCTCTAACGATTTTAATAATGGCCTCTTTGATCATCGTGTTTCCTCCTTCTATTTTATTTAAGTTTCGGGTTTCCCAAAAACAAAAAAACCGCAGGCATTTTCGGCCGCGATTTTTTGAATGGAGAAAACAAAAAAACCGCCGGCCTTGGAAGTGACCCGCGGTTTCAATTTATGCTATATGATCCGGCTGTTTATGGCGGGCACGCCTCCCCCAGGATGCTGCGCCACCACCAGTATCCTCCCATTTCAAAATTATTGTGATTCGTTATGGTCATGCACACTTTTTAAATTAAACCTGGCATGCTGTCAAGCAAAATGTTTGGCAGTCAGTTCCCACACCTGGCTGTTCTTGACACCCCGACTCAATCCCCTTATGTTTTACTGAACCGTTGAACCCATATTACTACTACACCCAAGGCGGACGGATATGCGAACATTTTTGACAGCAGCTCTTTTGATCATTCTTATTTCTATCACCGGTTGCACGGCTCCCAAAATCCGGCTTTTCCCGAGCCAGGCGGATCCACTCAGAGAGTTCACCCTGGAAGGAAAGTCAGAGCCCAAGATTCTGGTCGTTCCTATACGTGGGATCATATCAAACTCACCCAAGGAGGGATTTATCCGCACCCGGCCCAGCATCGTGCAGGAGGTTGTTTCTCAGCTCCGGCGTGCCGAAGAAGATGAAAAGATCAAAGCGGTAATTTTAAAAATTGACTCTCCCGGCGGTTCGGTAACTGCCAGCGATATTCTATACAGTGAGATTGCCGGTTTCAAAAACCGCACTGGGACCAAGGTGGTGGTTGCCATGATGGGCGTGGCCGCTTCCGGGGGATACTACATTTCCCTTCCGGCTGACTATATCCTGGCACATCCCACCACTGTTACGGGGTCCATCGGCGTCATTTTTGCGCGACCGAAAGTGACCGGTCTCATGCAAAAAATCGGCGTGGGCGTTGAAGTGAATAAATCCGGACCAGATAAAGATATGGGGTCTCCCTTCCGGCAGACATCGGCCGCAGAGGAAAAAATATTTCAGGATCTGACGGATCGGTTGGGGGTAAGATTCGTTGATTTAGTGGCCAGGCATCGCAAGCTCGAACCTGAAATTGTTGCCCAAGTTTCCACCGCACGGGTTTATCTGGCCAATCAAGCTCTGGAACTGGGTCTGGTGGATGAAATCGGATATTTAGAAAATGCCATACGCCAGGCCAAAAAGCTGGCCGGACTTGCCGAAGATGCAAAAGTGGTGGTTTATCGCCGCACCGAATACCCGGATGATAACGTTTACAACACGTCCACCCGTTATGAAGGAGACGGCAAGCTATCGCTCATCTCCGTGGAGCTTCCCGGCTCCCTGAACCATATTCAAACCGGTTTCTATTATTTGTGGCCGGCAGCGATGATGGCGGAATGATTCGAATTCGGAAGTTGGAATGCGGAATGCGGATTTAGAGGCAAAGCGCAGAGGGCAAAGCGTTAGAATTTTCTGATATATCCGACTTGTCGGCCTTTACGCTACGCGCCATGCGCTATGACCTATGCCGCGCAACCCGCACTGTGCAATCCCGTAACCCGCAACGCGCAACCCGGAACCTTTCCTTGACTTACCCAATAAATTCCTGCTATTGAAAACGGATTCCGTTCCTTAAAATTCGAGAACCAGTGATTTAGCTTCCATAACCAGTGGAGAGTCGTTTATGGTTTAATCAGTTTTAACAGCCTCGTATCATACGGATAAATGCGGGGCTTTTTGGTTTTTGTATTGGTATCGTACGAGTGCGATAAACCATTTAAAAAAGGAGGTTTGAGGATGAAGCTAATGAAAAATGCATCCATGAGGGCAGTCCTTGTTTTATGTTTGGTTGTGGCCTTTGGGCTGATAGGAGGTGCCAGCGAAGGTGCACCGGAAAAGGCCAATTGTGATGCCGAGATAACCTGGCAGGTGGCCAAAGAGGCGAAACTCACCCAATTCGATTGCATTGTGGGTATACATGGCGGCCAGCCATCACTCATATTTACAGTGGGGCTCGAAAATGCTTCTGACATGCCATACCGTTACCGGGTTAATATCTTTCTGGAGGATATGGACAAAGCCGCCGGCCACTTGATTCCGCGTAAGGGAAAACCACCGGTTTTAGAGCCCGGCAAGAGCGAGACGGTCAAAATTCCCTTTATCGGGACGGATAAAGAGTCGAAGAAAATTTTGGTGATAGTGAAAACAATCAGCGTTGATTAGTTTGAAATGATAAAAAATTTAAATCCCAGCGATTAAGGAGGGTCTTACGATGAAAAAATCGGGCGCGAAAATTGTCCTTGTGGGTATTGTCACCTTATGTTCCATTTTGCTTATTACCGGCCCGGCGCTTGCCAAGACTGAATTTATTTCCGTCGGTACCGGCGGCACCGGCGGCATATACTATCCCTATGGCGGGGGTGTGGCCGAAATTTGGACGAAAAACGTAAAAGGGGTCAAGGCCGTTGCTGAAGTCACCGGCGCCAGCGTGGAAAATGTCAAGCTGGCACACAAAGGTGAAACGGTTATCGGTGAAGTCATGGGTGACGTGGCGGTTGCCGGTTTCAACGGGTTGTCCAAGTTCAAAGGCAAAAAGCACGACATCCTGTCCATGGCGATTATGTATCCCAACTTGCTGCAAGTGGTCACCCTCAAAAAAAGCGGTATTACGAACATAGAACAGATCAAAGGCCGCAAAATCAGCTCCGGCAGCCCTGGCAGCGGCACCAATTTTATGGCCGAAACGGTCTGCAAGGCCCTCGGGATTCCGCTGGATTCATATAAAGACAGCCGCCTGTCGTTTACAGAAACCGGCAATGCTCTGAGGGACGGCACCATCGATGTGGGATTCTGGTCGGTAGGTCCCGGTACCAGCTCCATTCTGGATCTGGCCACCACCCACGATATTCACATCATTTCCTTCACACCGGCGCAGCAGAAAAAAATTCTAGCCGCCAACAAGGAATATTCCGCTGTCGATTTAGCCGGCGGCGTATACAAAGGTGTCGACAACGCCATTCCGACCATCGGGGTCTGGAACGTGATGATTTGCCAGGCGTCGCTGAATACGGATCTGGTCTACAAGCTGGTAAAAGCCCTCTATGAGCACCAGGGCTATCTGCTCAAAATTCATCCGTCGGCTTCTTACACGACTGCCGAAAATGCAGTGAAGTATTCACCGATTCCATTGCATCCGGGCACCATCAAATACCTGAAAGAAAAAGGCCTTGCGGTGCCTGCCAAACTGATGCCATGATCATGTATCAGATATTTGATTGGGTCCATGCAGGGCCGGAATAAAGTAAGTACCATGAGAAAGTCCGGCCGGCTGATCATATATATGGCAGCCGGCCTGGTCTTGACTTTGCTGGCGTTCGCCATGCTCACAGGGGGCGGCCTGGAGCTGAAAATCGTTCCGGTAAAAGGCGGCCCACCCCTGCTGGTCTTGCCCATGGAGCCGGGTGAGCGCTTTACATTGCATTATTACCATTCGGTTGAAAACGCCCCAATCTGGGAAGAGCACAGCCTGGATGAAAAGGGGAGTATTTACATTGAGGAAGAACGTTATTTAAAGTTTGGCGCCGGGATGGGCCGCATGCCGGGGATAGGGCGCATGGTCCGGCGGGGCCCTTATGAGGTCATCGAAGACATGCACATGCCCACCGGTGATTTTATCCTTCGAATCGGCAGCCGCGGAGTGGACCACACCGTCATCTGGCGGGGGATCGCCACCAACCTTTCATCGATGGCTCCGCATCAAGCGGTTCGCTTCTCGGCTCGGCCGGTCAGTTTACTGCGCAGCTGGTGGCACCGCCTCTTTTCTCATCCGTCCACACCGGCTGGCGGGAGGAATTGATGCCAGGGGAAACGCCAGAGGCAAAACAATCCCAACGATCCGATGTGACTTCCAGGAGCCGCAGTGCAGCATCCGGCCACATGGTGACATTGATTCAAGCGACGGCTGCGCTCGTGATGGTTCTTTCAGTCAGCTTGAGCCTGTATCAGCTGTATACGGCAGGAATTGCGGCTTTGACCGCTCTTGTGCAGCGGTCGATCCATCTGGGTGCGATCCTGGCATTGACCTTTCTGCTGAAGCCTCCGTTTAAAGGGGTACGCAAGGACAAGTTGTCGGTCTGGTTTTTTCTCGACTGGGTGCTGGTGTTGCTTTCCACCGTCTGTGTCCTCTACATCTGCATCAACCTCAACGCTATTTTTGAGCGCCAGGGAGATTGGCTGCCCGCTGATCTGGCGGTCAGTATCATCGGCACCCTCCTGGTGCTGGAGGCCTGTCGCCGGGTGATCGGGATATTTATGACCGGCATTTGTATTGTGGGCATGGTTTACGCCTTTTTCGGTCCGTATATGCCCGAGCTGATCATTCACAAGGGTTACAGCATCGAGCGGATTGCCACCACCCTGTGGCTGACCACCGAGGGCATCTTCGGACTGCCCATCGGGGTGGCCGCCACCTTTGTTTATGTATTCGTGCTTTTCGGGGCCGTGCTGGAATTCACCGGCGGTGGCAACTTTTTTATCGACCTGGCCTACGCCCTGACCGGTCGATTCTCCGGCGGTCCGGCCAAAACCGCCGTGGTGGCCTCGGGGTTCATGGGCTCGGTTTCCGGCTCCGCCGTCGGCAATGTGGTAGCCACCGGTTCTTTCACCATCCCCATGATGAAGCGTGTCGGCTACCGTCCCCATGTGGCCGGTGCGATTGAGGCGGCCGCCTCTACCGGCGGGCAGCTGATGCCTCCGATCATGGGGGCCGGCGCCTTTCTGATGGCGGAATTCACCAACACCAGCTATTTGACCATCATTAAGGTGGCGCTGGTTCCGGCGATCATGTACTATCTGACCGTGTTGTTTTTTGTTCACTTCGAAGCGAAAAAAGAAAACCTGCAGGGGCAGGCCAAAGAAGACCTGCCCAGAATCCGCAAGGTCCTGCGTGAAGGGCTGCATTTCATCATCCCCCTGGCTATTCTGATTTATGTACTGGTTGCCAACTACTCGCCCATGAGGGCAGGCTTTGTGGCGGTTTTGAGTACATTTGCCGCCAGTTTGATTGCGAATCTGGTGCGCTGGACCGTGGCGGCCAACGGCCCGGCGGGAGGGGATCGCCAGCGCACGGATCTGTATGAGTTCGTCCGCAAAGAATTCAAACAGGTGCTGGGGGCTCTGGAAAAAGGCGCGCAAAGTGCCATCATGGTCTCGGTTGCCTGCGCCGCCGCAGGTATAATCGTCGGCATGGTCACGCTGACCGGAATGGGTCTGAAATTTTCAAGCCTGGTCCTGGATCTCAGTTTCGGAATCAAGGCCCTGGCGATTTTGCTGATAGGTGCCGCATCGCTGGTTCTGGGAATGGGGCTGCCGGTGACCGCCAGCTATATCGTGCTCGCAACCCTGGCCGGCCCTGCCCTGCTGGATATGGGGGTACCCGTGCTGGTAGCCCACATGATTGTGTTCTGGTATTCCCAGGATGCCAACGTCACGCCGCCGGTCAGTCTGGCCAGTTTTGCCGGGGCCGGAGTGGCGGGAGCCCACCCGATGAAAACCGCCTTTACCTCCTGGAAGCTGGCAAAAGGGCTGTACATCATTCCCCTCATCATGGCCTATCGTC
>Ga0265306_10000795_pt1 | contig 15263 bp, 11 predicted proteins | sample Helome_3_FD_192493 | JGI IMG/M metagenome (GOLD analysis project Ga0265306, IMG submission 192493) | Marine sediment microbial communities from subtidal zone of North Sea - Hel_20160420 (Illumina Assembly) | ecosystem: Environmental > Aquatic > Marine > Subtidal zone > Sediment ...
CTTCGCTTCGAATCGCGCTTTATGTGGAATAATTTCACGGTCATTGAATTCGATTACTGCATCCTTCATCATTTTTTGCTCTTCAGTGAAATCCTCTGGAGTAAAAACGTCTTCACATTTGGTCTCTTTAACTATGAATTGACCACCACGTAATATGTCTTTTTCTTTTGTTTCCATTGCTATTATATTTTGTTAATTTTTTTTTAATTTAAAAATTCGAAGATGCCACATGCACCTTGTCCTGTTCCTACACACATCGTAACAGCGCCATATTTGCCTTTCATGTCTCGTTTTCGCATTTCGTCAAACAACTGAACTGAAAGTTTTGCTCCAGTACATCCTAATGGATGTCCTAATGCAATTGCGCCACCATTAACATTAACGATATCAGGATTTAAGTCCAATTCCCTTATTACTGCCAATGATTGAGATGCAAAGGCTTCGTTAAGCTCGATCAACTCCAAATCAGATTGTTTTAGACCTGCAAGTTTTAGTGCCTTCGGAATGGCTTTTACTGGTCCAATGCCCATAATACGAGGCTCGACACCAGCGGCTGCGTAGTTCACCAATCTTGCGATTGGTTCGAGGTTTAATTCTTTCACCATGTCTTCACTCATTACCATCACGAATGCCGCGCCATCACTCATTTGAGATGAGTTTCCAGCAGTTACACTTCCACCTTGCGCAAACACAGGGCGTAATTTTGCCAATGCCTCAAGACTAGTGCCTTTACGTGGTCCTTCATCCTTTGTAACGGTATACGTCTTCTCAGCTTTCTTGCCGTTTTCGTCAATAAAGACTTGTTCTACATCTATAGGAACGATTTGGTCCTGAAAACGATTTTCCGCTTGTGCCTTCAACGCCTTCATATGGGAATTATAGGCGAATTCATCTTGGTCCTCTCTTGAAACCTTGAACTGGTTTGCAACAGCTTCAGCCGTATTTCCCATGCCCCAGTAATACTCTTCATGACCTGCTTTAACAGTATCATAGTTCAACTCTGGTTTGAATCCAGTCATAGGGACAGAACTCATACTCTCTGAACCGCCTGCGATAATGCAATCTGCCATTCCAGCTTGGATCTTAGCAGTCGCAATTCCGATGGTCTCTATTCCAGAAGAACAAAATCTGTTTACAGTAACACCTGGGACGTCTACACTCTTTAGTCCGATCAATGAAATGAATCGGGCCATATTCAATCCCTGTGATCCTTCTGGCATGGCATTGCCAACAATAACATCGTCTATTCGAGAGACATCAAGATTAGGTAATTCTTTCATCATATGCTGAATGGTTTCAGCACCCAATTCATCCGCTCTCTTGAATCGAAATGATCCTCTTGGTGCCTTTCCTACAGCTGTTCTATATGCTTTGACTATATATGCTTGTTTCATTTCTTAGTTTCTTAAAGGTTTTCCTTTGGTTAACATGTGTTGAATACGTTCAAGTGTTTTACGCTCTGTGCATAAGCTCAAGAATGCTTCACGTTCAAGATCGAGCAGGTATTGCTCGCTTACACGAGTTGGTTCTGATAGGTCGCCTCCTGCCATGACATAGGCTAGCTTGTTGGCTATTTTATGGTCATGCTCACTGATATAGTTGGCTGCTTCCATAGAGTCTGTACCAACCAAGAACATACCTAGTGCTTGCTTACCAAGGACTTTAATGTCTTTACGTTTTACAGGTTGCGTATAACCTTGATCGGCCAAAAGTCTTGCATGTGCTTTTGCCATCGCAATTTGCCTATCTTTATTTACTACAACAATATCCTTTCCTTTTTGAAGGACTCCCAAATCGAATGCTTCGTAGGCTGATGTTGCTACTTTTGCCATACCAATGGTCAAGAAATATTCTTGTAGGGTGTTCAATTCAACATCGCCTTTATTGAAAGTGTCCTGGGCACGTACTGCCATTTCCTTTGATCCACCACCACCTGGAATCACGCCTACTCCAAATTCCACGAGACCAATGTAAGTTTCGGATGCAGCAACAACTTTATCGGCGTGCATTGATAATTCGCATCCTCCACCAAGTGTCATTCCATGAGGGGCAGCAACAGTAGGAATTGCTGAATACCGCATGCGCATCATGGTATCCTGAAAATACTTTATGGCCATATTCAGTTCGTCATATTCTTGCTCAGCAGCCATCATGAAAATCATGCCGATATTAGCTCCTACCGAGAAATTTGCACCTTGATTACCAACTACCAATCCAGCAAAGTCTTTTTCGGCCATGTCAATGGCCTTATTGATTCCTGCTAAAACGTCTCCTCCAATGGTGTTCATCTTGGATCTGAACTCCACGTTTAGAATACCGTCACCCAGATCTTGAACAGAAACTCCAGAGTTCTTGAATACTTCAGTGGTCTTTCTGATGTTGTCCAGGATGATGAAAGCATCTTGTCCAGGAATTTTTTCATGTGTTTTCTTAGGAATGTTATAGGCCAACTTTGCACCATCCTTTACGGTGTAAAACGATGAACTTCCTGAAGCCAGCATCTTGTTGACCCAAGCAGCAGGTTCGAGACCTTCAGCTTTCATCATTTCAATCCCCTTTTCAACACCTATGGCATCCCATATTTGAAAAGGACCATGTTCCCAACCAAAGCCAGCTTTCATTGCATCATCAATCTTATAAAGGTCATCGGAAATTTCTGGTATTCTATTGGTTACATAAGCAAACAATGCTGAAAAGCTTTTTCTGTAGAATTCTCCTGCTTTATCCTTACCAGACACCAAGACCTTGAATCTATCAGCGACATTATCGATGGTTTTTGTGAGTTCTAGCGTAGCAAATTTTGCTTTTTGGTTCGAACGAAACTCCATGGAATTTAAATCCAATGTCAGGATTTCTTTCTTACCATCGGCCGTAACGATTTTTTTGTAGAATCCTTGACCTGTCTTCCTAGCCAGTTATTATCAACCATGGTCTTAATGAAAGATGGCAGTTTAAAGAGTTCATGCCGTTCGTCTTTTGGACAATTGTCCGCTATACCATTAGCAACATGAACTAACGTATCCAATCCCACGACATCCACAGTTCGGAATGTTGCCGATTTTGGTCGGCCGATAACTGGACCAGTTAGTTTATCGACTTCCTCAACTGTCATGTCTAAGTCCTTGACTGCATGAAACAAGCTCATTATGCTGAAGATCCCTATTCTATTTCCAATGAATGCAGGCGTGTCTTTAGCAATGACAGAAGTCTTACCAAGGAATTGCTCACCATAACCATTCAGGAATTCGAGCACGGATGCATCTGTTTTTGGCCCAGGAATAACCTCGAAAAGTTTCAAGTAACGTGCTGGATTGAAAAAATGCGTACCGCAAAAATGTTTTTGGAAATCTTCAGAACGACCTTCACTCATGAATTTAATAGGGATCCCTGAAGTGTTCGACGTTATAAGTGTCCCTGGCGTTCTATGTTTTTCGAGATTCTCGAAAACCTGTTTCTTGATATCGAGACGTTCTACAACAACTTCCATGATCCAATCAACCTGAGACACTTTGGAAATATCATCTTCTAGATTGCCAGTCGTTATGCGGTCAGCGAATTTAGAATGATAAATTGGTGAAGGCTTGGATTTCAATGATGCCATCAAGGCATCGTTCACCAATCGATTTCGAACGACCTTATCTTCTAAGGTGAGCCCTTTGGCTTTTTCCTTTTCGTTGAGTTCTCTTGGAACGATGTCCAATAATAGTACATCAACTCCAATATTGGCAAAATGGCAGGCGATACCGCTTCCCATGATTCCTGATCCAATAATGGCTACTTTCTTGATTCTACGTTTGCTCATATTATTTTAACAAGTGTTCTTTTTGGTTATAGATCTGTTTGTTGGATATCATATTATTGATTACTTCAGCAACTTTATAAAAACTGCCGAGGTCCTCCTCCGAAACATTGGCTTTAATAGCTTCGTTGAATGTTAGCACTTTTTCCCGTGAGTAGTCTCTTTTCTCATGACCAAATTCCGTTAGATGAATGATTACACCTCGTCCATCTTCAGGATTAGGCTTACGTTCTATCAACCCTTTTTCTTCCATCATCTTAAGGGTTCGGGACAAGCTAGTAGCTTCCATTCCCATTTTAGGGCCTAAGGCCGTTGAAGGAGTCCCATTTTCTGGATCGATGCTCAGAAGAGCAAAACCGGTGGCCATAGTCGTACCGAATTGAGCAGCTTCTTCATTATACATTTTGTTGACTGCAAGCCATGTAGTTCGTAAAATGTAGTCGATGGTCTTGTCCTTCATAAGAGATTTTTGAAAGTCCAAATATACTAAAAAATACTATGCATGCATAGTAAATTATCCAAAAATGTGATAACATATCTAATTTGCAATGAACAAAATCAATTAATTCGGAAGGAGGAATAAGGTATATATCAACGCGCGTAGATCTTATTGTAGAGGTCTGAGTATATGTTCTTTATGATATCTCTTTTCATCTTCATTGTAGGCGTAAGATGTCCTCCATCAATACTCCATACATCAGGTGTAAGTTCGAAAAGCTTTATCTGCTCCCATTTGCCAAAATTCTTGTTGCACTTGTCCACTTCGCGCTGAATCCGTTTATGAATAATAGGTGACTCTGCTATTTCCTTAAAGGAATTCCCAACGTCTTTTTCTTTTCTTTCGATCCAATCCGTAACGAATTCAAAATTTGGTTGGATCAATGCTGCTGGCATTTTCTCACCTTCCCCTATGACCATTACTTGTTCTATGAATCTAGATTGTTTCAGTTCGTTTTCGAGCAAGGTAGGAATCACGTATTTTCCACCTGAAGTCTTGAACATTTCCTTTTTCCTGCCGGTTATCTTCAAGAAGCCATCTTCATCGATTTCTCCTTTGTCTCCTGTATGAAAGAAATCGCCTGACATGACCTCCGCAGTTTTAATAGGGTCTTTATAGTAGCCTTGCATAACATTTGATCCCTTCACTAGAATCTCACCATCGTCGGCAATCTTGACTTCTACATTATCGATTGGTTTACCTACACTACCAACCTTGAATAGGTTGTTCGCATACATCTCAACTGATACTACCGGAGACGTTTCAGTAAGCCCGTACCCTTGCATGACTTGCATACCAGCCGCACTGAAAATTCGAGTCAACCTTGGCTGTAAAGCCGCACTACCGGAAACCATAGTCGCTAACTCCCCGCCCAATGCCGCTCGCCATTTACTAAAAATCAACTTGTTCGCGATTTTAAGCTTGAAATTGTACAGAGCACCATTCTTGCCATATGGTTCCCATTGTTCGCCTAATTTAACTGCCCAATAAAACAGGGCTTTCTTGATGCCAGAAAGTTCTTCTGCTTTTGCCATAATCTTATCAAATACTTTCTCTAATAGCCTCGGTACAACGCTCATTAAGTTAGGCTTGATCTCTTTGGCATTGTCACCGATCTTGTCTAGTCCTTCTGCGAAATATACCGTGGTCCCAGCATATTGATATATGTAGATAAGGACGCGTTCGAAAATATGGCAGATTGGCAAAAAGCTGAGTACTCTTGTATCGCCTTCCAACGAAGGAAGCCTTTTTGAGGCATCTAAAGCGTTACTGGTTATATTATGATGGGTTAACATGACACCCTTCGGCTTGCCAGTTGTTCCCGATGTGTAAATGATCGTTGCCAGATCGGATGGCAAGACTTCTTTTTTCCTCTGATCGACTTCAGGTTGATTGGCATCGTCTTTACCTATATCAAATAATTCAGAATAGTGTTTACAATTCTTAATTTCGTCAAATGAATACACTTCCTTCAATGAGGTATTGTCCTTAACTTTCATGACCTTATCATAGACTTCCTGGTCTGATACAAAGCAGTAAATGGATTCGCTATGATTGAGGACGTATTCGTAATCTTCTGAACTAATGGTTGGGTATATTGGTATGTTCTGTGCGCCGGTCTGCAAAATACCTATATCCATGATGTTCCAATCGGTTCGATTCGTGGAAGAAATAACAGCGATCTTATCATTCTTTTTCACCCCAAGTTTCAATAGGGCTCTACTTACAGCGTTAGCCTTGTCCAGGTACTCCTTTGTAGAAGTCTTGACCCATTTACCGTCGTATTTGGTCACTAATGCAGCATCGAGGTTGTATTTCTCTAACTGATAATATGGGAAATCGAAAAGTCTTGTTATTTCTGTCATATAGTGCGTTAGTTAGCAGTTATGCAAAATATGAAATTTAAGAAGCAATTCAAATTGAATGCAAAAAAAGAGGCTTTCGATTTCGAAAGCCTCTTTAACTGAATAATTGATAGTGTTATCAAACAAGATCATATAAATCTAACTATAACTAACAATATTTATTAGCATCCCTTTAATAACCAAATAAATATTAGATGAATCCAGTTTGATAATCAGGTAAATATAAGCAGTAAATGCCTTAATCCTTGGTAAATAATCGTAAGTAAAACTTAAGTTTTCATCAGTATTTCCCGAACCAATGGATAGTCTTTCTTGAAATAAGACCTAGGGGTTTCATGCATGTACATTTTAAAATCCTTGGTGAAATGGGAATGATCATAATAATCGTACATGTAAATCAGGTCTTTAATGGTAATTTCATCGCTTTCATATTTCCTCATGAGATGAAGAAACCGAATGAGTCTTATGTACTTTCCTGGAGTTAACCCAACAATTTTCTTGAATTGGGTTTCCAATGTTTTCTGACTGACACCAGTGACTTCCAATAAGCCTTCAATATTAAGCATCCCTTCTTCCTTCCTTATGATTTCTATGGCTTTATCAATGTATTTGGTTTGCCTGTTAATGGTAAGGTCATGATCTTTCAATAATGAATCTATTTTATTTATTAACCGCTCCATATCACCATTTAAACCATACTGCTCAAATAATGGATTCAATCTTTCATATAGTTCTTTGTTGACATCTTTTAGTCGATGATGACCATTCTCTAATTGAGAAATATCCAAGTTGGTAATCTTATGTAATGCCGTTGGATGAAGACTCAAACCTAATGAAGTGCCCGTACAATTTGCGATGAATTGATAGGAATGCATGAATTGGCCAGTTAGCATTAATCCTTTAAGCTGAAATTCCTTCTTGTTAAAAACAGCCTTTTGATGAGTGCCGAAATTATAGGTTAGATGCAAAACGCCTTGCGGCATTAAAGTAGATTTGAATGAAAGATCACTGATAGATAATGAGAGCCTGTAAAATTCCTCAATTAGGGTTGGACAGCTACTTTCGAAATAATCTAGTTTCATAAAAGAGTATAGTGAGGACTAAAGTAAACAATTAATGAAATTGTAGGAAACTATTTCAAAAAAAAGAAAAAATACCTACATCCACATACAAGGATTATTTATTTTCAATCCATTTCCTGGCATTGATGAATGCTTCAAGCCAAGGCGATACTTTGTCCTTTCTATGGTCTGGATAATGAGCCCAATTCCATTGGAATATCGATCGTTCAATATGCGGCATAGTCACAAGGTGCCGTCCAGATTCATCGCTCATCATGGCTGTATTGAAGTCTGATCCGTTAGGATTATGTGGATAGGTGTCATATGAGTATTTTGCCACGATATGATACTTCTCTTCGGGGTAAGGCAATTTGAATTTACCTTCGCCATGACTAATCCATACACCTAATGTGGCCCCAGCCAGAGACGAAAGCATTATTGAATTATTTTCTTGGATTCTAACAGAAGTAAACGAACTTTCGTGTTTGCCAGAATCATTATAGGTCATTTTTCCATGAACCTCATGGTCTGGGTTAACAAGGTCAAGTTCCATCCATAATTGACACCCATTACAGATACCTACAGATAAAGTATCTTTTCTATCGAAAAAATTTCTTAAGGCTTTTCTGGCCTTTTCATTGTACTTAAATGCGCCTGCCCAACCTTTGGCTGAACCTAGGACATCAGAATTAGAAAATCCTCCGACGGCGCCTACAAATTGGATGTCCTCCAAGGTTTCGCGACCGCTGATCAAATCTGTCATATGAACATCCTTTACGTCGAAACCTGCCAAGAACATGGCATTGGCCATTTCTCGTTCGGAATTACTTCCTTTTTCTCTTATTACAGCTGCCTTAGGCCGCGATGCATTTGAATCGATTTTGGGCAATGCTCCTGTAAAATGGTCTGGGAGCACATATTTTAATGGTTGATGTTTGTAATTCGTGAATCGTTCTTTAGCTAAACCGTTAGCAGTTTGTTTTTCATCAAGCAGGTAGGAGGTCTTGAACCAAATATCCCTTAATCTTGACACAGACATTGTAAAAACATCAGTATGGTTTATGATACTTAAGACATCGCTTTCAGTGACCTTACCAATTCTAATAAATTCTATTCCTGAAGTTTTTAAAATATTTTCGATAGAGGCATCTTTTGCTTGAAATACAATTCCAGAATTCTCAGCGAATAATGCTTTAACAGAGTCTTTTTCATTAAATCCTGAGATATCCAATTCTGCACCAAGATTGTTGTCGGGAAAGCACATTTCAAGTAATGTGGTTATCAGGCCGCCAGAAGACACATCATGTCCTGCAAGTATCAGTTCATTTTTAATAAGTTCTTGAATGGCATTGAATACGGTCTTAGTGTATTCAGCGTCCTTAACAATAGGTGCTTGACTGCCAATTCTGTTGTTAATTTGAGCAAATGAACTTCCTCCAAGTTGGAAATCATCCTGGGACCAATTGATATAGTATATATAACCTCCGTTTTTGTTGAAAACCGGTTCTACAACCTTTTGAACGTCTGAGCAGTTTGCTGCGGCTGAAATAACTACTGTACCAGGAGCAATAACCTCCTCATTTGGGTATTTTTGCTTCATCGACAGTGAATCCTTGCCTGTAGGTACATTGATTCCAAGGGCTATGGCAAAGTCTGAAATTGCTTGCACTGCTTCATATAAACGAGCATCTTCACCTTTATTATTGCAAGGCCACATCCAATTGGCAGAAAGAGATATACTTTTCAAACCTTCTTTTAAAGGTGCCCAAACAATATTGGTCAATGCTTCGGTAATGCTATTGCGACTACCAGCAACTGGATCTATAAGACCTGAAATTGGAGAATGGCCAATGGATGTTGCAATTCCTTCCTTTCCATTAAAATCGAGAGCCATGACACCGACATTATTCAAAGGCAGTTGCAAGGGACCAGCACACTGCTGCTTGGCAACCTTGCCACCTACACATCGGTCCACTTTGTTGGTAAGCCAATCTTTGCATGCTACCGCTTCCAATTGTAGAACTTGATCGAGATAGTCATAGAATTCATTGGAATCATAGGAGATATCTTGATAATCTCTTTTAACGGAAATATCATTCATGATCGTTTTAGGCGAACTGCCAAACATGTCTTCTAAAGCAAGATCCATTGGCTTATCGCCTTTAGAGCTACTTTCGAAAGTGAACCGCTCGTCACCTGTAACCTGACCGACTTCATACATCGGAGAACGCTCACGTTCCGCAATTTTACTAAGTACGTCTTTATGTGATTCAGAAATGACCAATCCCATTCGCTCTTGGGATTCGTTACCTATGATCTCCTTTGCTGAAAGGGTTGGGTCGCCGATTGGTAATTTATCAAGATCGATTTTGCCGCCAGTTTCTTCTACTAACTCCGATAGGCAGTTAAGATGTCCTCCAGCACCATGATCATGAATGGAAACGATGAAATTCTCTTGACTCTCAACCATTCCTCTAATTGCGTTTGCCGCTCGCTTTTGCATCTCTGGATTGGATCGCTGTACTGCATTCAACTCAATTCCTGAAGAAAATTCTCCTGTATCTGCACTAGAGACCGCAGCACCACCCATGCCAATACGATAGTTTTCACCGCCAAGAATCACGATTCTATCGCCTTTCTCGGGTTTATCCTTTAATGCTTGGGCGGCCTTGGCATATCCAATTCCTCCTGCCTGCATAATGACCTTGTCATAACCAAGTTTTCTATCATTCTCGTCATGCTCAAAAGTCAATACAGAACCACAGATGAGTGGCTGACCGAATTTATTACCAAAATCTGATGCACCGTTTGATGCCTTTATCAGGATTTCAATGGGCGTTTGATAAAGCCATTCCCGAGCTTCGAATTTTTGTTCCCAAGGCCTGTTATTCTCTAGCCTTGAATAGGAGGTCATATATACTGCGGTTCCAGCAAGCGGTATGGACCCTTTGCCTCCAGCCAGTCTATCTCGAATTTCTCCTCCAGAACCTGTTGCTGCACCATTAAAAGGTTCTACTGTCGTTGGAAAATTATGTGTTTCTGCTTTAAGGGAAATGACAGAATCAAATTTTTCTTTAATGTAGTAATCCGGAATATCAGCACGTTTTGGTGCAAATTGCTCAACAGTGGGGCCTTTTATAAAAGCGACATTATCCTTATAAGCGGAAACGATATCATTGTGATGCTGCTTGGAAGTTTCTTTGATTAATTTGAATAGTGAAGTTGGTTTTTCTTCGCCATCAATAATAAAGGTGCCATTGAATATTTTGTGTCTACAATGCTCGCTATTGACCTGTGAAAATCCAAAAACCTCTGAATCTGTTAGGAGCCTTCCTATTCGTTTCGCAACCTCTTCAAGATATCCTATTTCTTCATTGTTAAGAGCAAGTCCTTCTTGCTTATTATAAGATGCAATATCTACAATATCCTTAATAGGTTCTGGTTCAATGTCAATAGTAAACGATTCTTGGTTCAGGCCTTCGAATTTCTCTGAGATCATTGGGTCATATTCCTGAAAACCCTCATCGATAGCCTTGAATTCTTCTATTCTTTTAATACCTTTTACACCCATGTTTTGGGTGATCTCAACAGCGTTGGTGCTCCAAGGGGTGATCATAGCCGCACGAGGGCCAACAAAAAAAACATCTATTGATACCTGTTCTATCTTGGGTTGATTTCCAAAGAGCCATATTAATTTAGAAACTGTTTCTGGAGATAATTCTTTTTCTGCTTGAACAGCAAAGACCTTGCTGTTTTGGTTTCCGAAGAAATGGATCATTAGGAATTAATTAGTGTTGAATTCTTGAAAGCCCAAATTTACTATTTTTCGACGTATTTATTTCAGAAATTCACAACGATAACAACGAGTTATCCACTATTTTTTAAACATAAAAAAAGCAACTTGACATAGCCGCTTAAGTTGTTATTGTCTTATCAATTTTTTTGTGGTCGTCCCTAAGTCTGATTTCATTTTAAGAATGTAAACGCCCTTCTGCAAAGAAGAAATATCGACATTGTTCATGGTATTGCTTACCGACGATTTTAATACTAGCTTACCTAAGACATCGTAAATCTTTATTTCGATTGACTTGCCATACTCAAAGTAAATCTTGTTTCCCGATACAGGATTCGGGAATACCTTGATTGTTTCTCTATCGAGGTCTGATACTGACAGTGTGTTCCATGAGTTCGGTGCTGTTGGCCCACCCCAGATTACCGTAGCAATGTAAGGATTGTCTATGAAAGGGTTTCGGACGCCTTGAGCACCACTAATGACGCTGTTCCTGTTTTCTTCAAAAGGCGATACTGGATCATCGACATTCCATTGCAAGAAGAGCGCAAGATTGCCAACATCCTCAAACGGTTCGGCATACCTAAGGTTAAGGTACATGACCATCCGGGCAACATCGCCTTTCCACTCATCTCCAGGATACCATGCTGCGCCAAGATCGGCATACGAGCCTGAACCAGCAGCAAATGGGTTGTTGCCTCTATCCGTATTTATATCGATGTCACAACTTCTTAAATGGTGTAAATCTCCCTTGGCTGTATTACCGATCAATGATTGCGGATATACATGCTCTGTATTAAAGCTTTGCGTTTCATTAGGATTATTGCCAGAAAGCCACTCATTATCACTTCTACTTTCACCAGAATACATTAGAATGACATTAGCTGAATTTGATAAATCTTCATCGGCGTCGTATAGATAATCATGACGCTCTGAATAAGCCAATAAAGAAGTATGCTTTGCAATTGTTTCAACAGCTAGATCATCATAAAGCTGAGTGCCTGATAAATTGAAATCGACACTACTGTAATAGTCCTGTAGCTCAGGAGGCGGTGTTAGCTGAGCAAAGCCAAGAGAGGTGACCAATAAAAATAAGAAGTAGCTATGTTTCATTCGGGTTGTTGTTTTCGCTGCATTAATGCCATATAAAATCCATCATATCCGGTTTTAGAAGATAAAATGACCTTCTCTTCCATAAAGGTAAACTCTTTTCCAGAATCTGATGTTAAAAAAGACTTAACTTGTTGTTGATTCTCAGACGGTAAAATAGAGCACGTAGCATAAACCAGTTTCCCTCCAGCCTTGACCATCCTTGAATATTTCTGCAAAATTTCTTGCTGTGTTTGCTTAACTCGAATCAAGAATTCTGGGTCCAGTTTCCATTTAGCATCTGGATTTCTTTTTAAGACCCCTAGACCAGAACATGGTGCATCAATCAAGACGCGATCTGCCTTATTGTAAAGTTTCTTGATCACCTTGGTCGAATCGATGTGACGTGGTTCGATATTATGAGCGCCATTCCTGCGTGCTCGACGTTTTAACTCCTTAAGCTTGTTTTCGTAGATGTCCAAAGCGATAATTTGTCCTTTGTTTTCCATAAGAGCTGCCAAATGCAATGTCTTTCCACCTGCTCCAGCACAGGCATCAACAACACGCATTCTTGGTTTTACGTCCAAAAACTCTGCCACAAGTTGCGAGGATGCATCCTGTACTTCGAAAAGTCCATTCTTAAAAGCTTCGGTAGCAAATACATTTGTACGTTCAGATAATTTAAGTGCATTCGGGAATCCTTTTATGAACTCTGTTTCAATATCTGCATCGAATAATTCTGCCTGAAGTTTTTCTTTGGTTGTTTTTAGTGTATTTACCCTAAGAATAACTTCCGCCTGATGGTTAAGTGAAGCGATTTCCTTTGTCCACAGATCTGCACCCAATTCTTCTACTCCCAGATCATCTAACCAATCTGGAATCGATTCGCGGTATTTCCTTGTTTTAATAAGATCATCGAACCTACCTTTGATTCTTCGCGTAGGCGTACCATCGAAGTACTTCCAGTCTGGTAATTTAATACCTTTTAGAGTAGCCCAAACTGCAAAGATACGCCATAGATCATCCCGTTTAAAAGGTTCTTTGACTTCAGCAATTTCAGCATAGAGTCGTTTCCATCTTACAATATCATAGGTGGTTTCAGCAATGAATCCACGGTCGCGACTTCCCCAGCGTTTGTCACGTTTCAACAATTGCTGTACGACCTTGTCGGCATATTTTTCTTCGTTGAAGATCAAGGTGAGGCCATCGATCAGCGCAAAACATAAATTCCTATGTAATCTCATGATGTTTTTTCAGGCTGCAAAGTTAATCTAAAAGTTGATGTGTTTGTTTGTTGGTACGTTTATTTGTTATTTTGGCTTATGAGAGTCTTTCTGGCAATAGTTGTTATATGTTTTTGGTCATGCAACAAGGAATCTTCAATTGTCCCTCGTGACTTTACAAAAGTTGAAATAGAACCAATAATCATGGATTCCACTATGAGCATCAGGGCGATAGACTTTAACGATGAATACCTTTTTTTTGGGAGTACTGGACATCTAGGCAAGCAAGCGCTGACCAAGGAAAACAAGTTCGATTTGAACAAATTCAAATGGACCTATGATAAGATCACAATCAAGTCGGCCTTGACATATGAAGACAAACCATTACAATTTAGAGCAATAGCTGAAGTCGATGGAGTGTTGTTTGGAATTTCGATAGGGAATCCTGCCAGATTATATCGAATCAATAGAAAATCACAAGAACCTATTTTGGTATACGAAGAATATCACGAGAAGGTCTTTTATGATTCTATGGACTTCTGGAACAACCAAGAAGGAATAGCTATAGGTGATTCGACAGTCGGATGTCTCAGCGTTATCATAACCAGGGATGGCGGAAAATCATGGAACAAATTGCCATGTAGTGATTTGCCAAAAGGAGAAGAAAACGAAGGCGCCTTCGCTGCCAGTGATACTAATATTGCAATCGTAGGAGATAAGACCTGGGTGGCCACCACATCAGGACGCATCTATTTCTCAGAAGACAAAGGCATGACTTGGGACGTATTCGAAACGCCAATAGTCAATGAAAAAGAAACGGAAGGAATATATTCAATTGATTTTTATGATGATTTAAACGGTTATGGCATCGGTGGTGATTACACCAAACCTGAGGATAATTCAGCCAATAAAATACGCACAAAGGACGGTGGTAAGACTTGGGAACTTGTTGGTCAGGATCAAGATCCGGGATACCGGAGTTGTGTACAATATTTTCCTGACAGGGCAGGGAAGGAGATGATTGCGGTAGGGTTTAAAGGCATCGACTATTCGAACGACAGTGGCGAGACCTGGACACATTTAAGTGATGAAGGATTTTACACCATTCGTTTCATAAATGATAGTATAGCTTATGTTGCAGGTAAGGGGAGAATAAGCAAGCTCACCTTCAAATAAAAAAGAGAAGCAATGCTTCTCTTCAATTTTCGTTAGTTTTTTCGTTGTAGTCTTTTTTGGCGCATTTCCCTTAAGCGCTGAAGTAGCATTTGATTGAATTCATCTTCAGCTGCTTTGAGTCTGATGATCTTTTCAGATGAAATCACTTTCTTGAGGTCATTCACCAAAGTCACTCTTGCACTATGCAAGCCGGATTCAACATTCATTAGCCTGTCAAGTAATTGATCTGCTTGAGCATCAGATAAGTTACCTGAGTTTTGCCTGATCTCTTTTTTAATATCCCGAAGTTCACGGTTTCTTAAATTCGAGGTCTTATCATCAAATGCATTATAAATTGGCCAGAAATCCTGGGCTTCCTTAGATGATAAATCCAACTTTTTGGTGATGTGCGCAACTTTCATGGCCTTTATTCGCTCACCAGAAGGTTGCTGGGACCAAGCTGACAAGCTGACCATAAAAATTAGTATCGGGATGAGTATTCTCTTTTTCATTTTATTGTTCTATAATATCTTCTATAGTGGCATTTTCGATTAAATAATCTTCTAGGGACTCTTCACTGAAATCATCATTAATAATGCCAAGACTTTCGTCAGTAAGGTCTTCTTCACTCAATAGTGAGGCCAGGTCATAGGAATCGAGGTCCTGTTGTTCTAGATAAGATTCAACTAATTCAATATCTAAGTTGTCTATGCTCAGATCATCACTGTTTTTAAGGAAAATACCTAGCATGATTAAGACCATTGCTGCAATTCCTGTTGCAT
>Ga0265306_10000797_pt1 | contig 15258 bp, 12 predicted proteins | sample Helome_3_FD_192493 | JGI IMG/M metagenome (GOLD analysis project Ga0265306, IMG submission 192493) | Marine sediment microbial communities from subtidal zone of North Sea - Hel_20160420 (Illumina Assembly) | ecosystem: Environmental > Aquatic > Marine > Subtidal zone > Sediment ...
TAATAGTTTGTTTGTTTTCTTTTGTATTTAACATTGTTATAGTTATTAATTGGTTGTTATAAATTATTTGGATAGGATCATTTCCTTTAAGGACCAGAGAATGTAGAGTACATCCTTTTTAGCATCCTCATTTATGGTATTTTTATCCAGGGACACAAAAATATCATCAATTACGTGCATATATTCGGCCGGACTAATATTCATTCCTTTATGGGCAGTAGCCATATCCTGACCATTATAGACCGTTGGTCCGCCACTGCCGGCGCTAAAAAATTCAATGGTATGCTGTTTAATTACGGCAAGGCGCTCTGGCTGTTCTTTTAGTGGTAAAAACCGTGCATTCACTGCCGGATTGTTCATATGGGCTTCAACAGCATCATCCACTATCTTTGAAATACCCTCTGTTCTTCCTAATCGGTCAAAAAGTGTTGTTGTCATCCTAATTATTTTTGGTTATATCTTAAAAGTAGATAAATTAAAATTTATAGATATCTACTTTTGATCCAAAAAAGTACACTTTTAATTCACCGTGATCTTAAAGGAAGAACTTTTTAACTCTGATACATTTGGGCATATTTGGAAGGCAGGATCCCAAACTTCTCGAAGAAAGATTTTGAAAAATAAGCGGGACTATTAAATCCGCTTTCGAAAGCAATCTCAGAAATATTCCCTTGTTGGTTATGGATTAGTTCCAATGCTTTATGCAATCTATATTCTCTGATGAAGGTGATAGGCGATTTACCTGTAAGCTTCTTTATTTTTCTATATAATTGGGATTTACTATGCCCGAGTTCTTTGCTAAGCGTGATAATATTAAAATTTGATTTATTCCAGGAATGCTCACAAAACTGAACCAACTGAGTAACGAACAACACCTCTTTAGGAGTCAAGGTTCTGATTAATTGATCATCAATGACCGCATTTCGATTTTCATTTTCATACAATGATTTTACAGAAGAAGAAATAACGATTTGACCCTGGATAAGTTCGCACATCTGCGTTGCCAGGAATATAGATTCCGAAAAAATACCTTCCTTTGATGTTACAGGTGTACCTGCGCATAAGCCTATTTTAAGCTGCTGATTATCCCTTTCCAGTTTAGGGTAGCTGTACTTAAAACTTTCCTGGATCTTTAAGGCACATAATACAGCATTGGTGACGGATTTGAAAGAGATTAAGTATGATTTGTCATTTTCCCGAACTATACTTCCTTCAAAATGTTTAACAGATTTCGCAACACTGCGATGGAATTTCTGAGTGAACATACTTAGCTGATGCGTATCTAACCTGTGAAGATAATCGGAAGTTTCTAAGACCATGATCACTCTAAAAGCAGGATCATCAATAATATTTAAGTCCTCGTTTTCCCCTTTTTGAGGATCTTCGATGCGCCCTAGAAAGGATTCCACCAGATGTGGATCAACTTCAATGATATCATGAGGAAATTCGCCATGTGCGTGGTTGTGCATATTTTGAATTGCCTCCCTGTTAGGTGCTTCTATCAAACAGAAAGCAGTATGCCGTTTACTATCACACCAATAAGTCATTCCCTTACAACCATATAAATGCTCTACTTTCAGATCTTCCTGGTGCATTAAAGCAACGTGTTCTGCAGTAATTTCTTCCGGGATATCATGTCGGTCCATGTATATAGGCATCGGCTTTGTTTTTATACAATTTAAGAAAAATAATTAAGTTTTATAGATTTATTTCCGCCAGACAATCCAACTGAACCTGAGTAAAAGGAATCATAATAAAGGAAATAAACCAACAGAGTTTATATTAAACAAGTCATTTACATAACTAATAATAAATTAAGGTGAGAACTAAGTCCAACTGTACTTTGTTACCTTGCCAACTCAAATGGAAAATATGCCACTTCACTACAAGCTGTATAAACCCTGCGGTATAATAAGTCAGCTTAATTCTAAAAGCCCCAGGGAGATACGTAAAAAGAAATTCTTAAATGAGCTTTATAATTTTCCGGATGGGGTAATGCCTATAGGGAGACTCGATGAGAAATCTGAAGGTCTGCTTCTTCTCACTACAGATGGCAAGCTAAGCGATGAAATAAATCGCTCTGGTATAGAAAAAGAGTATTACGCGCAATTGGATGGGGAAATAACAAATGAAGCAATAGCACTTTTGGAAAATGGTGTTACGATTGGTTTTGAGGGACAACGATACCTTACTATAGCTTGTAATGCATACAAATTAAGTGGGCTCCCAAAACTTCCTGATGCGGATAAAAAACTTAGAATAGGGCGGCACAGGCCTACCAGTTGGATAAGCATTACACTTACAGAAGGTAAATTTAGGCAGGTTCGTAAAATGACTGCAGCAGTTGGTTACCCTACTCTCCGACTTATTAGGCTACGTATTGGAAATATATCTTTAGAAAATTTATCACTGGGGGAAGTAAAACCATTGACAAATCTTACTGCCAAATGTGAACATTTTAATTCATAGGAATAACCTGTCCCGAGCCGGATATATCCATAATTATAGTGGGACTACCTTTGTAATAAACATTACCACTGCCTTCAATGTTCACATTTAAATTTTCTGTGCAATAGACTTCACAATCTCCTGAACCTTCAATGCGTAAATCTATATTGGCCGCCATTAACTCTGCACCATTAATAGTTCCGGAACCTTCATTTTTAATATTTAAGTTATCCGTATAACCGGCAATGGATATATTTCCACTCCCTATATTATCAATTTCCATAGTCCCTTCACTTTGAAAGTCGAACACCGTAATATCTCCTGTACCTTCATTTTTTATACTCTTTAAATCCGGTAGTGTAATATTGGCCTCCAGATAGGTGTTCTTATAGTTTCCATCTTCCAGGTATATCTTTAATTGGTCATTGGAAACTATGGTTTTTACTCTATTAATGATATTATCATCCGCTATAATTTCCAGAGATTGTGTGGGACCCTGAGTTATGTTAACTACAAAAGTCCCCTCACTATTAATTTTAGTAAATAGATGAACATCTCTGAATTCTGAAACCGTATTTCCTGATCCCGTATAATCATCTTTGGAACAGGAGGCTAATGTTATTGCTATGATTGCTATTAGAAATAATCTTCTCATGGTATTTTAGAATTAAGAAGTTATGTTATTTCTTTTTGTTCCTTTTGAAGAATGACTTCTGCTCATACTCCATCCATAACCCATATGATAATTTAAGGTCCTTTTAATGTAGTTCATGTCCAGTGTTCTCATGATGATCGTTTTATGATTGATGCATGCTTAAAAGACGCGCTCACTTCATTTTTGTTACAAAATCATGATATAAATTGAAGTAATTGTTTTGTAATGACTTTGAGTCTTTATTTAAGCTACTACAAAAATGGGGTAGAAGTTATTTTTTATATGCTGCTGAATATATCTTGAGGGAAGAACCGCATGTTTACCCAAAAATGGTAAAATATGCAGAGCCTGTTTTATTCTTAAGATTCTTTTAAATATGCGAACCTCGCACTGATAGAACTTACAGATCAATTCTATAAAATCTGAATACTTATTGTCTGATTTCATCTTGTTTTGAATTTACTATTTAACTATTAGTAAAGTAAAACACTAAAAAATCATAATTAAATTAAGAAAATTTAAAAATGAACAGGTAAATGGATATTTTGTGGAGAAAATTTGAAGTTATACTTTCTTTACCCTAACTGCATTAAGCCCTTTCATCCCTTTTTCCAGTTCAAAAGAAACCTTGTCGTTTTCAGCAATCTCATCAATTAGTCCGCTCACGTGACAGAAATATTTTTCATTGTTTTCCATATCAATGATAAAGCCAAATCCTTTAGAGATATCAAAGAAAGAAACTTTCCCTTTTCTTACAGGATCTACCTCCTCGATATCGCCTTCTTCCCTCTTTGGAATGCCAAGGATAATATCTTCAGCCTCGATTTCCACTTTCAGTGAAGGATCCGGAGGAGTATCTGTTAGATTTCCCATGTGGTCTACATATGCAAATTCAATGCCTCCACCTTTTTCTTTGGCGGCTGCTTTACGTGCTTCTTTCTTCTTTTGTTTATCCTCGCGCTTTTTGAGACGTTTTTTTTCTTTTTCGCCTTTGCTATATGTTTGTTGCGATCTTGCCATTAAAATATTTTATTTGGATATTATAGTTTAGTTTAATAAGAAGCTTGATTAAGAAATGAACGCCCGGAAAAGTAAGTGTGGAACTTTGAATACTCCAAAAAAATTAGCCAGAGCGATAGTTAATATAGGTCGGTAGTCATCTCATTAAACTATTGCGAAGATAACACTTGCTTTTTAATTTACAATTAAAAGGGGTGGAAAGCTGGTTCTTTACAGCAAATATTGCCAATTATTTAATTAGCAATTAAAGAAAATTCCTTAGTTTATGGCATATTTGAACAATGGAAAGCATATTGCTTTTACAATCCTGAAAAGAAAGCATCTATAGGTTTATATCGTTTGATTGAATATAACTCTTGTCAACCTATATTAAGTATCTGCTTTTACTTAATCAAATTACGTGTAGCAACCCATTCCTTTAGTTTCTCCCGTGCGTCCGCCGCCGGATATCCCAATACTGTTTTCCCGGCAGGTACGTCAGCTAAAACTCCGGAACCAGCTCCTACAGTAGCACCGGAATGAATGGTAGTATGATCTTTTATCGATGCGCTACCACCAATAACTACCCCGTCGCCCAGGGTCACAGAACCAGCCAGGCCACTAGCCCCTGCCATGATACAAGAACGCCCTAAAACACAATTATGCGCAATCTGGACCTGGTTATCAATCTTACAACCGTCGCCTAATATAGTGGAACTGAATTTTGCACGGTCAACCGATGAATTTGCTCCAATTTCCACATCATTACCAATAACCACATTCCCTATATGAGGAATTTTAACTAATCCTCGGCCATCTTCCCTGGGACGATATCCAAAGCCATCACCACCAATACTAACATTATTTTGAAAAATGCAGTAAGCCCCTATCTCAGTTCGCTCCCGAATTACGGTACCTGACCATATAACTGTATGAGCACCAATTGTAGTTTCGTCCAGAATAGTGACATTAGGATATATAATAACCGCCGCTCCCAGAACAACATCTTTTCCTATATAACTTCCTGCGCCTATTTTACTTCCCTCACCTATTGTGACCGTTTCATGAATTACTGCAGTAGGATGTATATCTACGTCAAAATGTGGTGTTTCTTTGATAAAAACTTCCAATAACTTCGCCATAGCTAAATCAGCGTTTTTGACTTTAATCAGGGCTCTGTTTTCTCCCGGCTCAGCTTTGAGTCCTTCATTAATAATTGCCGCGGCTGCCTTGGAGTTTTCCCATTTTTGAGTATATTTTCTGCTCCCAATGAAGGTTATTTGGGAGTTACCCGCTTTATCAATTTCTTCCAGACCCAATATCTTTTGGTCTGTATTACCCACGAGTTCTCCACCGAGAATCGCATTAATTTCCTGAATTGTAAATGATTTCATATGTTCTAGCAGTTAGCTTTTTAGGTGACAATAAACCAGAGTATACAAAGATAGAATTTATATTTAGAGGATTCATTTTAATGCCCTAGTCAAATGCCTGGTAAATCATATTAAAAAGAATTGACTACTGTAATTCCTTGAGAATTATATTGATGCATCTGAGGTAAGTGAATTGGTATTTCTTCCAGGAAAATAGTTTTCGTAATACTATTAAATTAATTCCTGTTATAACCGAAAATAAAGATTTTTACCAATTATAAAGAATGGAATTCTGCATTGAAGTAAACTGTTAGCTAGGTGTTTCTATTAAAAAAGGCGGAATATCACTATTCCGCCTTTCGGACTTAACCACTGTTCCTTATGGCACAGGAACCAAATCAAAGTCTTGAATTATTTTATTCCCTGCTACTATAGTTACTTCTTCAATAGTTTGTGTTTCATACCCGTCCAGTTCTACCATCAAATCATACAAACCTGCATTAAGACCCATTACGGTATAGTTGCCGTTCTCATCTGTAGGGGCCATAATAGGATCTAAAGAGCCTGTCTCAAATACAGATACCGTTGCATTCTCCAACCCAATTATCTCGCCATCCATCATAGTTGAAACCAATCCTGATACAGAACCTGCAAAAGACATATTACATGCCTTTATAACAGGTTTAAAATTAAACCCATTAATGCCGGAAATGTTTTTGATATTACCCTTAGGTATAAAAGATCTGCCTACGTCAAAGTCTAAAAGTAAATCTGAACTTAATTTCCCACTTACTACAATTGAAGGTTTAATAAATACCTTAATACCAGTTTGTTCTCCGCTGGGAACCTTTAAATCAAAATTAGAGCCGTCATTGAGGACAACATTAACCCCTTTGACGTAAATTCGGATAAGATCATATGAACCTGTAGGAACATCAATATCTACTAATGTCTCGGTAATTCCATTTGTTAGGTTTAACAGATTAAAATCCCTTTCTTCTTCCATTAAAACAACAAAAGAATTACCTTCCTCTTTATTATTCTCGTCACCTTCCATAGAATCCCCTTTATAACGGGCATCAACTTTAAAGATAGTAACATTGGCCTCGGAGATTAAATCATAGGGAAAAGGCGCATCTGTTAATTGTACCGTGAGTCTGCCCGTGCTCGTCTCATTGTTCAGATCTTCACTGCATCCTAGAAGAAATACAAATGAAATGATGAAAAAAGAAGTGAAAAATTTAGTTTTCATAGCGTATTTTATTTTGCACTAAATAAATCAGTACAAATAGTTTTATATAAGCCTAAATTATTTGAATGGGCTAATTTCCTGATTTTTAATGTAAGAATTCCCTTTTTTTTTATTTTTTCGATATAATACATTCTCAGAAGACCAAAGATTCAACCCCACATCACCAACAGTAAAGGAGTAATATCACTCTGCAAATCAGTATTTTAGCATAAAACAAAATCATAGGACTTAAGGTTATTATACTATTGGGTTGATAAAAACAAAAAAGAGCGCATATAGCGCTCTTTTATGGGTTTTTTAGGTAGGTTGATTTACTTTTCGTCGAGAACCTTGGTACTTAAATAAGAACTGGAACCGACGATCTTACCATCTTCATCAAAGTCGTGAATATACAAAGCAGGGAGAATTATTTTTTTTCCGTCAGCTTTTCTGGTCAATCTAAATTTCCACCAGGATTGTACCACTCTGCCATCACGCATATCGTATTCCAGATAGTCCGGATAGCCTACAACATCTATGCTTGTTACTTCAAAAGTTTCCATGAATTTACTATTGCGCTCTTTTACTTCTTCAAGACTCATGGTTTCTCCATCCGGCAACTCTAAAGAATTAAAGCGCGCATCTTCCTTAAAAAAGCTATAGGCAGTCTCAAGGTCCATATTTTCAAAGGCACTCATCATCTTCCGAACTGAATTGATATTGTCATGATGGTTGTATATGGTGCCATTTTTCCTGTCTTCAAAGCTTTGTCCTATTTCATAGAAAACACGTTCATTATAATAATTGATCATGGTTTCTATTTTGTTGTCATCATTCAATTTAAACAATCGGTGGGTTGGCATATCAATTTTTACTCCGGTTTTATTATGCATCGCCTTTAAATGGTTCCAGGTCTGTACCCAGATTTGTCCATCTTTATATTCAATGGCGTCTGGATAAGCACCACTCGTAGGTTTAAATGAAACATAGGACAGGTTTTCTTTCCAAAAATTGGAATTTTTTATAAACTGTTCTTTGGAGTTTCCTTTGTTATCCTTATTAATGCCTGTGCCATTATAGGCTTTAAAATCATCAGCGAGGTATGAGGCCACCTTAGTGGTATCTCCGACAAAGAAGGCTTCAAGCATGCTATTGACTACATCAATAGCCGGATGTTCATTAAATACTTTACCGTTGTTCTTTTGAGAATAACCCATAGCTGCAAAAAGCATTAGGGCAGTAAAAAATACATTTTTCATATTTGTATATTAAATGGTTATGCCTGCGAATTAAGCTAATTCGTTTAAGAGCATCAACCTAAAAAGGACGAACCTACCTATTTATTGTCCCAGTAAGCCAGTTTAATGATCGAAATTAAATATGGGTCCTGGTTTTGAATATTTTAATTTGTTATTCACCATGGTAAAATTCATTCATTATTGGTACATAATTGTTATCTTCTGCACAAATTAAGGATCACTTATTGTACTATGGAAACACAGCAAGCCAACGGTAAGAAATTTGGGACATTTGCAGGTGTATTTACCCCCACACTATTAACAATTCTCGGTGTAATTATGTACCTGAGAATGGGTTGGGTAGTTGGCAATGCAGGTCTTCTGGGGGCCTGGTTAATAATTATTGTTTCGTTTCTTATTACCTTGACTACGGCACTTTCCATGTCAGCTATTACAACCAATATCCGTATTGGGGCCGGTGGTGCTTACGCCATAATTTCGCAGGCACTTGGACTGGAAGTAGGTGGAAGCCTGGGTATTCCACGTTATGTTTCCCAGGGACTGGCTGTTACCATGTACATCTTTGGTTTTAGAGAAGGCTGGCTGGGAATTTTTCCTCATCATATCCCTTTTTTGGTTGATATCATTGTATTTGGGGTTTTACTAACCATAGCATACATAAGTGCCGACCTGGCAATTAAAACCCAATTTTTTATAATGGTTATTATCATTCTTTCGCTGATATCTATAGTAATGGCTGCTTATTATGGGTCGATGACGATTCCAACGGAAGATACTATAAGATGGGGAACATTTAGGGGCTCACCTGAAAATGATTTTAGTGGCAGTACTTTCTGGATTGTTTTTGCTGTGTTCTTTCCGGCTTCAACGGGTATTATGGCTGGAGCCAATATGTCCGGTGAGTTAAAGCATCCTAATAAGAGTATTCCTCTGGGCACTTTATGGGCAATTGGGATTAGCTTTGTAGTCTATATGGCCCTAGCCTTTTGGTTGGCACGTTCTGCCACGGAACAGGAACTGATCTCCAACTATAATATTATTATTGATAAGTCTTATTTTGGACCCTTAATAATTGCAGGTATCCTGGGTGCTACTTTCTCTTCTGCCCTGGCCTCTCTTGTCGGCTCCTCGCGTATCCTTTTTGCAATGGGGGAACATCGGGTATTGCCCTATGGTAAATTTCTTGCAGGACAAAGTGCCAACGGTCAACCCAGAAACGCCATGATAGTCACGGGGATTATGATATTTATTACCATGTTACTTCGCGACCTTAATGCAGTGGCACCTCTCGTGACGCTGTTTTTTCTTATTACTTATGCAATGATCAATGTTGTTGTAATTATTGAACAAAATTTAGGGTTAATAAGTTACCGACCGCTGTTTAAGATCAATAAATGGGTTCCATGGATAGGATTAACATCTTCAGTATTGGCTATGTTTATTATTAACCCAACGATAAGTCTTATTTCAATAAGTATTGTTTTTGTGGTTTATTGGTTTTTATCCCGACAAAATATTGAAACACCTTTTGAAGATGTTAGGTCGGGGCTCTTTGTTTCATTTGCAGAATGGGCGGCCAAGCATACTTGGGGCATGAAAACTATGCAGCAAAGGGCATGGAAACCAAATTTGATGGTCCCGGTAAGAGATGTTGTTGGTGCAAAAGGAAATTTTCAATTTTTAAGGAATATTGCCAAACCTAAAGGATCGATAAAACTATTGGGAATAGAAGCAAATGGGTCTGATAGCATGTTGACGGAAGAACTGTCTTCCCTTTCGGAGGCCTTTAGAATTAAGGATGTTTTCTCTTCCTGGACCGTAATTAATACAGATGATTTTGCGAAAGGGGTTAACTATGGTAATCAGGCTTTAAAAGGAGCATTTTTTAGGCCTAATGTTGTTTTTTTGAACCTACAGCAACACGACAATTACGAAACGGAAATCAGGCCTGTCATAAAAGAATCAATCCGTTTAGAAATTGGGGTTTTATTGTACTCTTCGCACCCTACGGCCTTATTAGGCAGAAGAAACATGATTAACGTTTGGGTCAGTGACCGCACTAAAAACTGGGATATGGGATGGGATATTGGTAATTTAGACTTGTCGATCTTGATTGCGTATAAGCTTAAAAAAAATTGGGAGGCAAAGATTCGATTGATTATTGTTATTAAAGACAAAGAAGAAAGAGAGAATGCCCAGAAATTCCTGAATTTGTTGATTAGCCTTGCCCGTTTACCTGAAACACTTACTGAAGTTAGAGTTGGAAATTTTAAGGATACGGTGGCAAATGCACCTTCGGCGGACCTTAATATTTTTGGGATGGAAGAAAATCTAAGATTCGAATTTGTCCAGGAAATGACACTTCTAACAAATAGCTCCTGCCTTTTTGTTAAAGACTCCGGCCATGAAAGCATACTTGCTTAATTACTCTTATTAGCTTAACTAATTTTTATCAGTTCTTTCGATTAATTCATAACCCTGGTTTATCCCTTTTTCTATTGCCGGGACTCCTCGATCCATCCATACTGGTATTGGAGCACCTTTTAAATAATGATCGAAAAACTGGGCCATTCGAATATTAAAATCTTTGCGGTTTTGTAATTTTAACGGCCAGTGTGGTTCTCCATTATAATTGAGGAACCAGGAAGGCTTACCCAATCGTCTTAAACTTACAAAGAACTCAATGCCCTGATACCATGGCACATGACCATCTGCGTCATTGTGCATAATTAAAAGAGGGGTATTAATCTTATCAATATTAAAGATAGGCGAGTTCTCCATATATCTGATAGGATACTCCCATGGTGTCCCTCCTATCCTACTCTGTGTATGTTCATATTGAAACTGTCTGCTTAAGCCGGTCCACCATCGGATTCCCCCATAAGCACTAATCATATTTGGTACCGGAGCTCCTGCTTCAGCTGCTTTGAAAATATCAGTTTTGGTCACCAGATAGGCTATTTGATATCCTCCCCAACTGTGACCTTGTACACCAATATTATCCTTATCAACAAAATCTTTTTCTATTAAAGATGTAATTCCGGGTATAACACAGTTATATGCACTTTCTCCCGGATAACCGATTCGGTAGTTCACATCCGGATTAAAAATAAGATATCCCCTACTGGAGTAAAAACTATAATTAATTGAGGAACGTCCAGGGTTTGGAGCCCTGTGATAATTTAACCTGTCTGAACTTTTCTCATAAAAATTTACGATCATTGGGTATTTCTTTGTGGCGTCAAAGTTTTCTGGCTTTACTAACATCCCAGTTAATTTATCACCGTCCAATGAGGTCCAGCTTACTAGTTCTATAGTACCCCAATTATAATTATTTTGTTGGGGATTTGAATCTGATATAATCTTTACATTTTTAAAACTGAGATCAGAGTAACGAATATCTGGAAACTCTTCAAAAGATTCTCTGGTAAAGATAAGCGCATCATCCAATTGGGCTTTTATTGGATTTCTATAACGAAAAGGCCCTTTTAGTAAAGTCTTTAAAGTTTTATTTTTTGGATTAAATTCGGTATATCCGCCACTCTTATCAGATTCATTAAAAGTAGTAAACAACCATTTTTTATTGGTATCTATGAACATCACTTCTTTGTCTAGAGATACATAGCGATACCTGTTCATAATTTCCCTGCCATTTGTCAATCGGTTGGCTAAACCAGAGTTAGGATCAAATTTCCATATGTCATAACGATCATACAGAAGTAAAGCTTCGTCATTTTCAGTCCAACCGGCAGCACCATAAGGTTCCGGGGGACTTGGGGAATCATGCAGTTCATCATAAAAAACTCTACCCTCGGTCAAATCTAAATAAGCGTCTCTTTCAATATTGTAAACAAACCAGGTTTTCGCCATAGAATTATAACCATAAATAAATTTGCCTCCCGGACTTAAGTTTACTTCTCCCGAAACTTTAGTAAGGACTTCTTTTGATTTGCCCGCTAAAGTATTTATAATGGTATAATCACGTGCCCTTCTTCCAGTCCATTGACTTTCCAGGTCATAGGGCTCCGATCTCTTTATCAAAGCAAACTTTGCATTTCCTTCATCTCCCAGCTCGACTTCTGGAAATGATTCCGAACCTAATTGTACAATCCTGAGATCATCTTTAAGATGTACTACGGATTTGAATGACTGGATGGTATCCTTTTTAAGCTGTAATTCTTGTACAGTATATAACCTGGGCTCATTATATGTCCATACTTCAACATTTACAATTTCGTCTTCTGTAAGCATTGTATCCTTAAGAATTTGTGGTTTCGACAAGCCAAAAAACAATTTCGACTCATCTTTCGAAAATAACAGCTCTGCGTCCGAAGATGGATAGTATGCGTTGGGAGTCAAAGAGGCATCAGCTACCCTTTGGGCCTTATTCTGGCCTTTACGCCATAGATATAGTTCAGTTGGTCTTAGCTGTACTTTTGTCGTATCCGTGTCAACAATAAAACCGAGATTATTACCGGATTCACTAAAATTTAACTGATAATATTTCGCTTTTATAGCAGTATGAACTTGTATCAGGCTGGGTTTTTCAAAATCCAGTATATAGACACTGGAACTATCTTTTTTATCTTCTCCTGTAGAGGCAAAAGCTAATTGCTTACCCTCTTTGGCAAAAATATAATCTGTAACAAACTTAAAAGTATCCTTTTGCCCTGTGTGTATATCCTGAACCAGCAGGTGATAGCCATTCTTTTTACCAACCTTTTTCTTTTTATCCTTAACATCCTTGTCTTTTTCTACTGTAGTGTCCTTTTCCTTCTTTATTTCCTCCAATTGATAAGCTAAATAACCATCCCATTTTTCAGGTATCTTATACGATTTTATATTACCGATTTTTGTAAGCGAATTGTTTTTTAAATCTAATATTCCCAAACTGTCTTTGGGCAAATCTTTCTTTTTGATTTTGCGTTTTTTCATTGCGAGTACACTATCCCTCCACGCATTAATTGTAAAAACGGCATAGTTAGAACCATAGGTAAACCGGCCTTTTGAACCCCGGTCATATTGAAAGACAATATTTGCCTTACTATCCTTTATTTTCAAATAATGATCCGCTTCTCCCTTTTCAAGGGAGTACATGATATAATTGCCATCCGGGGAAATAGATTTGTTTTTTATAGAATTCCAGATTTCAAAATCTGAATGATCCAAAACCTTCTTTTGAGCAAGAATTACAGAACAGGATAATACTAATAAAATGGTGAGAATTGACTTCATAATCTGGTTTAAATTCGAAGCCTAAATATACTAGGAAAATTCTTTTAAGTAATTGGTAGATCTGGTTTTCCTGTGATTGTGCTTAAATACTTAAAAGTTGTTTTTGAAAAACGAGACAATTATTTTATTATTACCTAAAACTATCAGATTAGACCGAAAATATGAACAGTACTCTTTGAAGTAGGATTGTTTTAATATCTTTAATTCTAAGAAATTAAGAGGTTTATTATTTAATGGTAGAGCACATAGTGTTTCAATAGCAGTTTAAAATGAAAGCGACTCTTACAGCATCGGGTACTTTAGAAGCTTATTTTCAACCTTTTAGAAAACAGGTTGTTGGTATAGATCAAAGTTTTGAATCCCCTTTTGGGATTAAAAAAATCATTTACGCAGATTGGATTGCCAGTGGAAGGCTATACCGTCCAATAGAAGAAAAGTTACTTAACCAAATTGGGCCATTTGTAGCCAATACTCACACTGAGACCTCCGTTACCGGGTCGGCCATGACTCTGGCTTATAAAGAAGCCCGGAACATTATTAAAGAGCATGTAAACGCTTCAGAAGAAGATGTCTTAATAACTGTTGGGACCGGAATGACAGGAGCAATAAATAAATTTCAAAGGATTTTAGGATTAAAGGTTACAGAAAACCTCAAAGAGCATACAAAGGTACCTGATGCCATTAAACCGATAGTTTTTATTTCTCACATGGAACATCATTCCAATCAGACTTCATGGTTGGAAACTATAGCCAAAGTAGAGGTAATACCTTGTAATTCAGAAGGTCTTATTTGTTTAGATAGTTTTCGGGAACTTCTTTTGAAATATGAGCAGCATCCAATAAAAATTGCATCTGTTACAGCCTGCTCAAATGTGACCGGAATTATAACGGATTACTTTGAAGTTGCTAAACTTATTCATAGTTATAATGGGTTATGTTTTGTAGACTTTGCCTGCTCAGCGCCTTATGTGCCAATTGATATGCACCCAAAAGACAAAGATGCCTATTTGGATGCTATTTTCTTTTCTCCGCATAAATTTCTTGGTGGACCTGGAGCTTCTGGGGTTCTAATTTTCAATAAAAAATTGTATAAAAATCTGATTCCGGATAATCCTGGAGGCGGAACGGTAGCCTATACAAACCCATGGGGAGATCATGATTATATAGATGATATTGAAACGAGAGAAGACGGAGGTACTCCGGGTTTTCTGCAGACAATAAAGGCTGCATTGGCCATACGCCTGAAAGAACAAATGGGAACTGAAAATATTTTGGCAAGGGAACATGAGATCATTGACCGAATATTTATAAAATTATCTGATATTGAAAATATACATATACTGGCTCAAAGACATAAAGACCGATTAGGGGTATTTTCTTTTTTTATGGATGATGTCCATTATAATTTGGTGGTAAAATTACTCAATGACAGATATGGTGTTCAAACCCGTGGTGGATGTTCCTGTGCCGGAACTTATGGCCATTATTTATTAAATGTCGACTTATCTACATCAAAAGCCATTGAACAAAAAATTCTTGAAGGTTGCCTCATTGAACGACCAGGTTGGGTGCGTATGTCTGTTCATCCGATAATGACTGATATGGAAATAGATTTTATCTGTGAGGCTATTAAACAAGTGGCTTTGAATCATGAAGAATGGGGTAAAGATTATGAATACAATAGCATGAAAAATGAATTTGTATTTAAGAACGAAGAACCTGTAGAAAAAACAATTACAGCTCAATGGTTCGATATTAAATAAAACTGAGCAGGATCCTCATTACAAAATAGAAACCTGCTCAGTTAATTACTAAGTCAGACTTAGCAGATGTTTGGGTTGATCGTTGTTCGGACTACGTTAAACCAATTCTTCTTCTTTCTTTTTCATGGTTTCCATATACTTGTTAATTAAATCCGGTACTTTTTCAAAAGCAGCCGCTAAACCATGAGCTTTTCCGGCTTCAAGGAAGGAAATCTCGTTACCCTTGGTTACCAAGAAACCAATAGGTTCAATTCCTACTCCTGCTCCGGCACCCATACCTTGACCTTTTTTAGCT
>Ga0265306_10000798_pt1 | contig 15251 bp, 14 predicted proteins | sample Helome_3_FD_192493 | JGI IMG/M metagenome (GOLD analysis project Ga0265306, IMG submission 192493) | Marine sediment microbial communities from subtidal zone of North Sea - Hel_20160420 (Illumina Assembly) | ecosystem: Environmental > Aquatic > Marine > Subtidal zone > Sediment ...
CCAGCACCTTTGGAATCAGCGTCATCAGGGAGCTGAAGATCGCGAACTGCATCGCGGTAAAAGAGATGTTGGTCAGGCTCGACAGAAACGCGACAAAGGCTGCGCTCGCAATTCCTGCCGACAGGTTATCTGCCGATATGATGACGTAAAGCCAGAACATGTCGTAGCCGATAGTGGCCAGCAGCATAAACAGCAAATTGGTCGCCGCCGCGAGTACCGCGCCTAAAAACAGGATACGCATGACACCGAAACGCAGCGCGAGCAAGCCCCCTAGAAAACCGCCGGCAATGGTCATCAGCAGCCCGAAGGTTTTGACCACGCTGGCAATTTCGGTCTTGCTAAATCCGAGATCCTGGTAGAACACGTTTGAAATAACCCCGAGTACAATATCCGAAATGCGGTAAACGCCGATCAGTGCGAGCAGTATCCACGCCAACGACCAGCCGTAACGACTGAAGAAATCGCGAATCGGCATCAGGTAGGTCCGCTCTACCATCGCGTAACCGACGATGCCCGATTTAACCAGCGCCAGGGCCAACATCCACATGATCGACAAGGCCAGTGCCAGGCGCAGGGTTTCAACCAGGAACACCGCCAGGAAAGGATTGGCCAGCATTTCACCGAGCGAAGTTTTGATACTACCGGCAATATCGCCTGAAAAGAAGAAAACACCAACGAAACCGCCAATCGCGACCACAAACATTAATAAGAAACGGGCATAATCCTGGCCCGTATCCAGGGCGTTCTTCGTCTCCGCCTGACGTGGTTCGTCGATTACCAGCGTAGTGGTAACGCCAACCAGCATCACGAGCGCCATCGCGCAGTAGGTCCATTGCCATGCCGGGTAATAATAAGCGTCGCCACGGGTGCCAAACCAGTCAGCGAGAAACAACGAACCCGCACCCGCCACCAGCATACCGATTCGATAACCCGCGATGTAAGTCGCCGACATCATCGCCTGTAACTCGGCTTCGGCCGATTCGATGCGATAAGCATCGATGACGATATCCTGGGTTGCGGATGAGAAACCGAGTAAAACTGCAGCCAAAGCCATCAAGGTCAAACTTGACCGATTCGCTGCAGGGTCGATCGCGGCCATCGATAAAATTGCGACGATGATAGCGAACTGCGCCAGTAGCATCCAGGCGCGACGACGACCGAGCATGCGGGTCAAGCCAGGCAACGGTAGCTGATCAACCAGCGGTGCCCAGACGAACTTGAACGAATAACCGAGCGCGGCCCAGCTGAAATAAGTCACCGCTGCTCGTTCGGCGCCGGCTTCGCGTAGCCAGAGACTCAATGACGAAAAGATTAGCAGCAAGGGGATGCCGGCCGAAAACCCGAGGAACAGCATCGTCACAACACGCCGATGAAAAAATAACCTGAGCGGAGAAACAGCTTGCAGATTCTGCTGCTGCACTAGTCTGCGGACTCCAGGTCATAGTCCATGATCAAAGGGGCATGGTCGGAAAAGCGCCGATTCTTATAAATCCGTGCGCCCTGAATACAGTCTTTGAGGCCGGGCGTGACGATCTGGTAATCGATACGCCAACCGACGTTCTTGTCCCAGGACTGACCCCGGTTTGACCACCAGGTGTACTGTTCGTCGCGTTTATCCACCACGCGAAACGCATCAACATAGCCCACGCGTTCAAACAAATCAGTCAGCCAGGCACGCTCCTCGGGCAGGAACCCCGAGTTTTTCTGATTCGAGCGCCAGTTTTTCAGATCAATATTCTGATGTGCAATATTCCAATCACCGCAGATGATGAATTCACGCCGTTTGCGTCGCAACGATTGCAGGTGCAGCAAAAAGCTCTCGAGAAAACGCCACTTGGATTCCTGGCGGTGATCTCCCGATGAACCCGACGGGGCATATAGCGATATCACCGAAAGGTTGCGGTAGCGATATTCGAGGTAGCGACCCTCGTTGTCGAACTCCGATTCGCCATAACCGCGAATCACCTGCAGCGGCGGCAGCTTGCTATAAATCGCGGTACCGGCGTAGCCTTTTTTCAACGCGTCGAAATAGCTGCAAAAATAACCATGGGGATGGAACATTGGCAGCTCCAGCTGGTCGGTTTGTGCCTTGGTCTCCTGCACGCAGATGAAATCCGCGCGCTGGCGCGGCAACCAGTCGAAAAACCCTTTGCGCGCCGCCGCACGAATACCGTTGGTGTTTACTGAGATCACGCGCATCTTAAACTGCTACCAATATTCAATTCTGGCGATATGATACATGACTTAACATATCCGACTAATAACGATTCTCCCATGCATGCTTATCAATCCCGTTTTGTCGAATACTGCCTGCAACGCGGCGCTCTGAAGTTTGGTGAATTCACGCTCAAATCTGGTCGCGTCAGTCCCTACTTTTTCAATGCCGGGATTTTCAATCGCGGTGCAGACCTGGCGGCACTTGCCGAGTTCTACGCCGACGCGATTCAGCACAGTAAAACCGAATTTGAGCTGCTGTTCGGGCCTGCTTACAAGGGTATCCCGCTGGCGGCAATTACCGCCAGTGCACTCTACCAAAAGCATCAACGTGATATCCCCTATGCGTTTAACCGCAAGGAAGCCAAGGATCACGGGGAAGGCGGTAGCACGGTTGGTGCTGAAATCAGGGGTCGTGTGATGATTATCGACGATGTCATCACCGCCGGCACCGCAATCAGGGAATCCATCGCGTTAATTACAGCGCTCGGGGCCGAAGTTTGCGCCGTGATGATAGCACTCGATCGCCAGGAAAAAGGCTCGGGCCAGCTCTCCGCGATCCAGGAGTTGGAACAACAGGGATTGCGTGTAATCTCGATCATAAAGCTCGACCATATTCTCCAGTACCTGCAGACCAGTGGTGACAGCGAGCACCAGGCCTCGATCGAGGCTTACCGTGACCGCTATGGCATCGATTGAACTCAGCCCGGCCAGTGCAGTCTATTAGGCTGTTACGTTAAAAAACAGGTGCACCATGCTAAGAGTCCTGATTCTCGGTGGTCTAATCTCGTTTTCTGCTTTCGCTGGCGATCCGATTGTAATTAGCAGCGGCGACAAGCAGACTGCCGTTGTCGAACTTTATACCTCGGAGGGGTGCAGCAGTTGCCCGCCAGCCGATCGCTGGTTGTCGAGCCTGATTGAAGCACCGAAGGAAGAGCTCAACGTGCTCGCGCTCGCGTTTCATGTCGACTACTGGGATTACCTGGGTTGGAAAGACCGATTTTCTAGCGCAGATTATACCCGTCGACAGCGCCAGCTTGGAGCCAACAACCTGCAGCGTACCATTTATACACCCGAATTTTTTGTCAACGGCATGGAAGCGCGTGGCAGCGGTAATATTCTGAAAAAAATCCAGCAGTCCAACCAGCAGCAGGCGCCACTCGAGCTGAAACTTACCGTTTCCAGGGACAACACAGACCTCGTGCTCGAGCTTCATTCCCCGGCAAAGCGAGACACCATCGGGCAAATTCATCACCGTTACCTGGTCTATGAAAATGACTTATCGACCGACGTCAAGCGTGGTGAAAATTCGGGTGAAACGCTGCAACACCAACAGGTTGTCCGCTACATGAGTCGGGCGCAGAACTTACAGTTGAGAAACCAGCATCGAATCGCAATAGAACCCGACTGGAATCCACGCAATATCGGTGTCGCGGTGCTCGTTACCTCGCCCGGGGACAGGCAATACCTGCAGGCCCTGCACACTCCCGTGGACAGTTTAATGGCCCTGGAATAGTGTCTAAATTCATGAAAAAACTGCATTATTAAACTATTATGCCTGTTACGATCTGAATGACCCAATCCGGTCCGGGACCATACAACGCCGTGCATGCTGAAGGCAAACACCGACATCTGCGCTTAACATTACCGTCAGTTATGCTGCTGGCACTTGTGGTATCTGCTTTTCCAGAGCAGACGATCGCAGGGTCCCTGTATAAATGGATTGACGAAAACGGTCAGATTCGCTACAGCGATCGGCTGCCCCCAAACCAGGTCAAAAAGAAACACCAGCAGCTGAATTCGCAGGGCGTGGTCCTGACAACCAGGGAAGCGGCCAAGTCCGACGAGGAACTGGCAGCGGAGGCCGAAACCGCGCGCAAGCTGGAGGAAGAAAACGCCAAACAGGCAAAGCTCAAGGAGGCGCAGGATAAAAAAGACCAGGTATTGCTGCTAACCTTCAGTTCCGAGGAAGAACTCGGCATCGCACGCGACAATCGTCTCAACGTGCTCGAGTCGGTGGCTCAACTGATCAACAAAAGTATTGAGGCCACGCAGCAGCAACTCGATCAATTGCAGACCAGTGCAGATGATATTTACCTCTCCAAGGGTAAAGAGGTTCCGGGCGGGCTTGCCCAGAAAATCGAGCATTTTACGCGTAAGTTGGACAGTCGCAATGCCCAGCTGGCAGCGAAACTGGCCGAGAAAGAAAAAATCAACCAGCAGTATGAGCTGGACCTGGCTCGTTTTCGAGAGCTTAAAACCGAGACCAACTAGGCCTGAATGTCGCTAATTCCGAGGCGCACCATTGATCAGCGTGCCCACCCCGGAATCGGTCAATAACTCCAGCAACACCGAATGCCTTACCCGTCCATCAATGATCTGACTGGTACGCACACCTGCCTTGACCGCGTCCAGCGCACAACGCACCTTCGGCAGCATGCCGCCATGAATGATACCGTCGGCGATCAGGCGCTCGGTTTCCTCGGCACTTAGACCTGTCAGCAGCTTACCGTCCGGGTCCAGTACCCCGGGGGTATTGGTCAGCAACAAAAGTTTTTCTGCGTCCAGCACTTTGGCCAATTCGCCAGCAACCAGATCGGCATTAATATTATAAGAAGAGCCGTCAGCACCCACGCCGATGGGTGCAATCACCGGGATAAAATCATCGTCGTCCAGCATCGCTACCACGGCAGGATCAATTGACTCGACTTCTCCGACCTGACCCAGATCGTTATCGTCTGTATCACTTACCGCCAGTTTCATTTTACGCGCCGTGATCATGCCGCCGTCCTTACCGGTCAGTCCGACAGCACGCCCACCGTGACCGTTAATCAAGGATACGATTTGCTTGTTCACCTGGCCACCCAGCACCATTTCGACGACATCCATGGTTTCATTGTCGGTAACCCGCATACCCTCGATGAAGCGACTTTTCTTGCCTATCTGTTCGAGTAGCTTGCCAATTTGCGGACCTCCACCGTGCACGATAACCGGGTTGACACCGACCTGCTTGAGCAACACGATGTCCTGAGCGAAGCTTCTCTTGAGCGCTTCGTCCACCATCGCATTACCACCAAACTTTATCACCACCGTTTTCTGATCCAGCGCCTGGATATAGGGCAAGGCCTCGATCAGAATATCCGCTACGCTACTCTTGTCTACCGTCATGCCTGGGATTACCTGTTACGAACGAGCGCTAGTATAGCGCTCGGCAATTAAATCGATTAGCTGTTTTGCGACGCCGGATTTACTGCCACGCTCAATACTGCTGTGTCCATCCCGCCAGTAAACTTCAAGCTGGTTAAAGTCGGATTCGAATCCACTTGCGTCCTGTCCGACCCGGTTAGCGGCTATCATGTCGAGGTTCTTTTGCTCGAGCTTGTCCTGTGCATACTTTTCAAGGTCCTGCGTTTCCGCAGCAAAACCAACGCAAAACGGTCGATTTTGGAGTGCACTGACTGCAGCCAGAATATCGACATTCAAAATCAACTGCAGCGAAAGAGCGTGCGCAGATTTTTTTATCTTGTTTTCTGCCACCTGGTCGACTCGGTAATCGGATACCGCGGCACAGCCTATAAAAATGTCGCTCTGCGATGCCTGTTGCATCACCGCTTGATGCATCTGTTGGGCCGACTCTACCGTGACCAACTCTGCACCGGCCGGCGCGCTCAAGGATACCGGCCCGCTCACCAGGGTGACCTCGGCCCCCGCCTGCAGTGCCGCTTGCGCCAGCGCGTAGCCCATCTTGCCTGAACTGCGATTGCTGATGTAACGCACCGGATCGATCGCTTCCCGGGTCGGACCGGCGGTAAGCAACAGCTTGACGCCTTGCAGCTTGCCCGGGGTAAATTGAAGCACCACGTTATCGAGCAACTGCCCGGGTTCAAGCATGCGGCCGGGACCTACATCACCACAGGCCTGCTCGCCGGCAGCCGGTCCCCAGACCAGAACCTCGCGTGCGGTAAGTTGATTTAAATTGTCCTGCGTTGCCGGATTGGCAAACATTTGCTGGTTCATCGCCGGCGCCACCGCAACCGGGCGCCTGCTGGCGAGACATAATGTCAGCAGCAGGTTATCGGCGTATCCCGCACACATCTTGCCGAGAAAATCAGCCGAGGCCGGCGCCACCAACAGCAGGTCGCACCAGCGCGCAAGTTCGATATGATCCATTGCGGATTCGGCTTCGGCATCGAACAAATCGATAAAGACCCGATGCCCACTTAATGCCTGGTAGGTCAATGGCTGCACGAACTCCTGGGCCGACGGTGTCATCACGACACGCACCTCGGCACCTGCCTTGATTAACAGGCGCACCAGTTCAGCAGACTTGTAGGCAGCGATGCCACCGGTGACTCCGAGCAGGATTTTCTTGTTGATGAGCGCTTGCATTTATTCTATTTTAGCGGCTAAGGACAGCAGGTAAAGGAATACCCATGACTATCTCTCTATGGCCCAGAGGAGAAAAACCCCGCGAAAAACTGGTTAGCCGCGGCGCGCAGGCGCTCTCTGACGCCGAGCTATTGGCAATATTGCTGCGTACCGGTGTCGCTGGCAGTACCGCCGTAGACCTCGCACGTCAGCTGTTAGTCGATTACGGCTCGATACGTGGCATTCTCGATGCCGACGCGGAAAGTTTATGCAGCCACAAGGGGCTCGGACCTGCCAAGTTCGTGCAGTTACAGGCCGCGCTCGAGATCGCGCGGCGGCATTTATCGGAAGGTCTCGCTGCCGGTGACTGCCTTACCAGTTCCGAACAGACCAGGAACTACCTGCGGGCGCGCCTGCGCGATTATAAATACGAGGTATTCGCCTGCCTTATGCTCGATAATCGCAACCGGGTCATTGCATTTCGGGAAATGTTCCGCGGCACCATAGACGGGGCTTCGGTGTATCCACGCGAAGTCATCAGGCAGGCGCTAGCCGATAACGCGGCCGCGGTAATACTCGCGCATAACCATCCTTCCGGTGTCTGTGAACCGAGCCAGGCGGATATTCGCATAACCGAACGTCTGCAGAAAGCACTGGGGCTTGTTGATATTCGCGTGCTGGATCACGTTATTATCGGCGATGAGATTAGCTGCCTTTCCGAACGAGGTCTGATTTGACCGCGGTTTCGAACCAGACGGCAACCTGCCCGGCCTCGAGTGGACGACTAATATAGTAACCCTGCACGTGATCGCAATGCATCCGGGCGAGCAATTCGTAGACCGCCAGTGTTTCAACACCTTCGGCAACCACTTTCAAATCCAGTGTATGCGCAAGTTCAATTGTCGCCTTGACGATCAACTGGTCATCGGGATTACTGGCGATATCGCGCACGAAAGACTGATCAATCTTCAGCTTTTCGACCGGCAGTTCCTTCAAATAGGTCAGCGAAGCCTGCCCGGTACCGAAGTCGTCAATCGACAGCGACAAGCCCATCACGCCGAGATGCGACAGTACTTCAACCACTTCCCCTTGATCCTGCATGATCTGACCTTCGGTTATTTCGATTACGATTTGTTCCGGCGCGATCTGGTACTCGTTTAAATAGGTTTCGATGCGCTCGGGCAGCCGCCGATCGTGCAGATCAATCATCGATAAATTAATTCCGACCGCTAAATCATCCAGGCCGGATTCACTGATAAACCGACAGGCTGTTTCGATAATCCAGTTGGTTAGCGGCTTGATCAACTGATTCTGTTCGGCCAGGCGGATCGTTTGATCGATGGAAACATCATGTTTTTCAGGATCCTTCCAACGCAGCAGCGCTTCAAGGTAAATCGTTTCGTAACTCTCCAGGTCGACCACCGGTTGATACACCAGTTTCAACTCCTCGTTGTCCAGGGCGCGGCGGATAGCCTGTATCATGGTAAACCCGGATGTGTCGATGACCTCGTCAGGATCGCGAAAAAACTGCATTGGCCAGTCGCTGTTTTCAGCCTCGACCAGGGCGCTGCTGGCACTCTGGTAAAGCGAGTCCGCGTCAACCGCGTCGTCGGGATAAATGGCAATCCCGAAAAAAGCCCTCAGCTCAAATTCACGTCCGTAGATCTGGTACTGTCGCACAATTGACAGGTAAATTTTCTCGACCAACGTATTCAACTGGTCACGTTGTTGAACTTCAAGCAGTATCGCGAACAGGTTTCTCTCGAAACGTGCAACCTGGTCGCTCTCACGCAAGGATTCACGCAGCCCCTGGGTAACCTGTCTCAGCAAGGCGTCGACAATATACTGTCCACGCTGCTGAGCGAATGCATCGAGACCACCGATGTCGATCATGACCAGGGCGTACTTGCGTCCGCTGCGTTTACCCTCGAGGATGGCCTGTGACAGGCGATCTTCAAAAATGACGCGGTTGTTGAGCCCGGTAACCGGGTCACGCTTGGCCATTTTTTGCATCACGTTGAAATCCTCGATCATCGCTTCGAGCCCGGGCCTGACCTCACCTTGCCGATCGTTCAGGTCGTCCTGCTGGCTCTTCGCCGCCAGGTGCATTTTCTGCGCGAGTTCGAGTAGAGGCCTGATCAGGTTGAGGTGTAACAACACCAGCACCAGCGACGCGGCAGCTGCCAGTAATACGAACACAATCACCGCCTGGCTTTTGAAAAGATCCCAGAATGTCAGCGTTTGTAACTCCAGGTGCAGCTCGGCAAACACGGTCTTTTCAGTGCCCACTGGAATCGTAACCTGGCTACCCCGATCGCCATCGGCATTAAACTCCTGGTACTGTATGCCACGCTCATTCTCGGCGGCGCGCTGCAAATAGCGGCCGGACTTGCTTGAGAACTCGACCAGAAAATCGAAATAATCCATGCTGACCAGCAATACCGCAGGATTGCCCTCGGCTGCAACCGGGCCGGCGATTTCAAGCAATGCCTTATCATCGATACGACAACTCGAAATCTGCGGAACCAGGAAATTATCGAAATTATCCCGGTGCATCTGGCTCGGCTGCTGACAACCGGGTTTACTTGATTTCGACACCGGCCGCCCTTCCTGGTCAAAATGCACCAGGTTGACTGCCCAGATACTTGGATTCCGCTGGTAATAACTCCACAGGAAAGACTGGAAGGCCTGGGTGTCGGCCGATGACTCGGCCAGCGTACTGAGCAGGTAATATTGCGATTGCAGCCAGAGATGCTGCTTTTGTTGCAGCTGCAGCACCTGTGCATGCAGGTTTTGCCGCAGCGTCGTCGCATTCTGTTGGCCCTGGCGATCAATCATCACCAACAGTGACAGGCACCACAGGGCAAACATCAGCACGCTCAGGCCGGTCACCACCAGCACGCTGAAAGAAGAGATATTGAGTTTGAGAAATCGGGACACAGGCTACTCGATATTCTGCACCTGTTCACGCATCTGTTCAATCAGAACCTTGAGATCAACCGCATGTTGCGTGGTCTGACTGTGCTGGGATTTCGACCCCAGGGTATTGGCCTCCCGGTTGAGTTCCTGCATCAAAAAATCCAGCCTTCGGCCAACCGATTCATCACGATCCAGCACATTTAACACTTCGGCCACGTGGGTATCGAGCCGATCGAGCTCTTCCTCGACATCGAGTTTTTGCGCCAGCATAACCAGCTCCTGCTCGAGTCGATCCTCGCTCGCCTTTTCACGCCACTGCTTCAATTTTTCGTCAAGATTGGCTTCCCATTTCTGGCGCAGCGCTGCCATCATTTCGGGTCGATGCTTGCGCACTTCAGCGACGATACCACTGATCTGCGCGCAACGGCTGCGGATTAATTCATCGAGTGCCTTGCCTTCTGTCTCGCGACCCTGCTGCAACTGCTGCAGAGCCGATTTGAGACAGGACATCGCCAGTTCATCGAAGGTGGTCAAATTCCGTTCAACCTCAGCTATTACCCCCGGCCAGCTCAGGATATCCGCAACCGATAATTTGCTGCCTTCATGCACGATGTTGAGAACCTGTTGTTCTACCTTGCGCAGGCTCAGCACGATATCTTCATTCAGGTTGATGTCACGCTGTTGCTTATGATCAAGCTTGTAGCGGAGGCCCAGGTCAATCTTGCCGCGCGTCAGGTATTTCGCCACTAACTTGCGGATTTCGGGCTCGAGGTGCCTGAAGTCTTCCGGCAGCTTGATGCCCGGTTCGAGGTAGCGATGATTGACCGAGCGCAGCTCCCAGACGATCGATCCGGCTTCGTTGGTCTCCTCTACCCGGGCAAAGCCGGTCATGCTTCGTATCACGATGTGTGTCTCAGTCTATTTGCAGCTGGCATCATAGCCTATTTTTACGATTCCCTTAACCCGCATATCAAATCGGGATCAAATGTTGCGGACGGTCATAACCTGGATGAGTATAATTGCCGCTCATTTTATGGAGACGACATGATGCGACCCAGTGCGCGTGCGGCGGATGAGCTGAGAACGGTCAGGATTTCTCGAAACTATATTAAACACGCCGACGGTTCAGTGTTGATCGAGTTCGGTGACACCCGGATAATCTGCACCGCTTCGGTAGAAAATTCGGTGCCCGGATTTTTACGCGGCAAGGGTAAAGGCTGGGTGACTGCCGAATACGGCATGCTGCCGCGTTCCACCGGTAGTCGCATGCGACGCGAGGCCAGCGCCGGACGGCAGGGTGGTCGCACCATGGAGATTCAGCGTCTGATCGGGCGCGCCTTGCGCGCCAGCATCAACACCGAGCAACTGGGGGAACGAACGATCACCATCGATTGCGACGTCATACAGGCCGATGGCGGCACCCGCACCGCCGCCATCTCGGGCGCCTGGGTGGCACTTTCGGATTCAATCCAGGGGTTGATCGAGGCGGGTGAGCTTAAACAGAATCCGATCGAATGCCAGGTAGCGGCCATTTCGGTCGGTATCTACGAGGGTGAAGCGGTACTCGATCTCGACTATGCCGAAGACTCGAGCGCGGAAACCGATATGAACGTTGTTATGAATAACCAGGGCGGATTTATCGAAGTCCAGGGCACCGCCGAGGCAGCCGCCTTTACAGACCAGGAATTGAACAGCATGCTCATCCTGGCACGCGCCGGTATTAATCGTATCTTCGACTTCCAGTTACAGGCGTGAAGCGACTGGTACTGGCATCTGGAAATCCCGGCAAGCTGAAGGAGCTATCGGCACTCCTCGTGGACCTCGGCTACGAGCTGCATGCCCAGTCTGAATTCGACGTCTCCGAGGTCGCCGAAACCGGGACCACGTTCGTCGAGAATGCGATTATCAAGGCACGACATGCCGCCGCCCATACCGGTTTGCCGGCGCTGGCAGACGACTCCGGGATAGAAGTCGATGCACTCGATGGTGCACCCGGGGTATACAGTGCCCGCTTTTCCGGGCCGACCGCCAGCGATTCCGCCAATAACGCTTTGCTGGTTGAGAAGCTACGCGACGTACCTTCTCGACAGCGCAGCGCACGTTATCGTGCAGTAATCGTTTTGATGCGCCACGCCGCCGATCCGTCACCGTTAATCTGCGAGGGCAGCTGGGAAGGCATTATCCAGTTGGAACCTGCGGGCGATGGCGGCTTTGGATATGATCCTTACTTCTTCCTGCCCGACCGTGGATGCACCAGCGCCCAGCTAAGTGCCGCCGAAAAGAACCGCCTGAGTCACCGCGGCAAAGCTCTCGCAGCGCTAAAGCGCAAGCTGGTCGAACAAGGTGTTTAACAGCAACCCGCCGCTCGGGCTCTATATTCACCTGCCCTGGTGTGCCAGGAAATGTCCCTACTGCGACTTTAACTCGTACCAGGCGGATTCGATCCCGGAGCAGGAATACATTGCCGCCCTGCTGAATGACCTGGAACAGGATTTACCACTGGTTTGGGGGCGTCCCATAGAATCTATTTTTATCGGTGGCGGCACACCCTCGCTTTTTTCCGCAGTCGCCATCGACCGCCTTTTTTCAGGGCTGCGTGCACTGCTAAATTTGGCTCCTGCAATCGAAATTACGATGGAGTCCAATCCGGGCAGCGCCGACGCAGCAAATTACCGCGGCTATCGCGAGACCGGTGTTAACCGGCTCTCTATCGGGATTCAGAGTTTTAACGATCAAAACCTGCAAACGCTCGGTCGAATCCACGATGGCAACGAGGCACTACGTGCATTTGCGATGGCGCGCGAGGCAGGTTTCGACAACATCAACCTGGACCTGATGTTCGGCCTGCCTGCGCAGAGTGTCGACGCCGCCTGCGAAGACCTCATGCGAGCAATCGACCTCGGACCCGAGCACATTTCGCACTATCAACTGACACTCGAACCGAATACCCTGTTTCACCACAATCCCCCGTCGCATATGCCGGATGACGATTCAAGCTGGGAACAGCAAAGCGCCTGCCAATCCCTGCTCGAAAGCAGCGGTTATCGTCAGTATGAAGTTTCAGCCTACGGCCGCGAAACAAAAAAATGCGCGCACAATATTAACTACTGGCAATTCGGCGACTATCTCGGCATCGGTGCCGGTGCACACGGCAAGATTACGCTGGCCAGCGAAAACCGCGTGATTCGACGGGTGCGACAACGTCAGCCGCGAGCCTACCTTGAACATGGCGGTCGCAACACCATTACCCGCGAAACCACACTCAGCGAAAACGATTTAGGTTTTGAATTCATGCTCAACGCGCTGCGGCTCAAACACGGCTTCCAGACCCGACTATTCCACGACAACACCGGATTGCCACTAAACTCGCTGTTGCCCGCGCTGGAACTGGCGCGTGACAAGGGTTTGATCAATTTTGATCACAAAAAAATTATCCCCACCGCCCTTGGGTTTTGTCATTTAAATGACCTGCAAACCCTTTTTCTACAACCGGAAAGGCCCAAAATCAGGCCCTTCTTTGATTCTGCAGAGGGAATTATTCACAACTGAGATATCGCGCTGAAAAATGTCAAGCCCTTTTTCTATATTTTTCCCCTGTTTCCAGCATAATTTCTTAAGTTATTGATTTATATAAATTTTATGAGTTGGTTAAAAAATGACTAATCTAATAAAAACCAAGGTTTCAACAGGCTCTGGCTAGCATCGAGCAGAGTTACACACAAACTTATCCACAGTTTTTGTGGATAAACTCGGGGTGGATAATCGGCTCAAGGTTTTATAAATTTTTGGTCACAAAGTACTTTAAGTTTCACGCCTAAGTTAAAACCGAAAAGGCGCTGTAGCAGCCAGAAAACACTTGCACTTTTGCCCCCAAAAGGTCAAAATCCCCGCCCTTTAGCGCCAGCATAGATAACGCCAGCATCATGAAACCAGACATTCATCCCGAATATAGAGACGTCGTGTTCCAGGACATTTCGTCAGATTTTGCGATCCTGACTCGGTCCACCGTGCCGACCAAGGAAACCATTCAGTGGGAAGATGGAAATGAGTATCCATTACTGAAACTCGAGATTTCCAGTCAGTCGCATCCCTTCTACACGGGCAAGCAGCACATCCTGCAAACCGCGAAACAGGTCGACAAGTTCCGCCAGCGTTACGGTAAGTCGTAACCAGATCCAGTTCTGTAAAGGGTGCCCGGGCACCCTTTTTTTTGCCTTGAATAAACCGCGTCAGCCCCTAATAATTCACGCATGAAGTGCGCCACCATACTGACTCTTGTGCTGAGCCTTGCCCTCAGTGCCTGTGCCGTCAACCCGGTAACCGGCGAACAGGATTTTGTCACGGTTTCCGAAGCTGAGGAAATCAGGCAGGGACAGCGTTACCATGAAGAAATCATTGCCGCCTACGGCATCTACGACGATCCCGCACTACAGCAATACGTGGATCGGATCGGCCAGGAATTGGCAGCAAAAAGCCATCGTGCAAACCTGAAGTTTACCTTTACGGTGCTGGATTCCCCGGACATCAATGCGTTCGCCTTACCCGGCGGTTATGTTTACATAACGCGCGGCATCATGGCCTACCTCGACTCCGAGGCAGAGCTTGCCGGTGTGATCGGACATGAAATCGGGCATGTCACCGCGCGCCACTCGGTGCGCCAACAGGGAGGCCAGTTCGCCTCAAACATACTCAGCATACTGGTTGCCACCACCACCGGCGATCAAACACTGGGGGATCTCTCTCAACAGCTCAGTACCGGCCTGATTCGCGGCTACGGTCGCGACCACGAACTGGAAGCGGATCGTCTGGGCGCCGAATATCTGCATACATCCGGCTATGATCCCGAGAATATGCTCGAAGTCATCGGCGTACTCAAGGACCAGGAGGTTTATGAAAAAGCGCTGGCAGCCAAGGAAAACCGTCAGCCTAATATTTATCATGGTGTTTTCTCGACGCATCCGCGCAACGATGATCGGCTCAAAACCGTGGTTCGTGCCGCCAAAAAACTTTCTGTTAAAAGCTACCGCGACGACAACCGGGCGGGCTATGAGAACATGATTAATGGCCTGATCTGGGGCCCGAGCCTCGAGCAGGGTGTGGTTGTCAATAACCGCTTCGCGCACCCCGAACTCGCCATCGGGCTGCAATTGCCCCGGGGCTGGAAGGTAAACAACAACCCGCAGTTTCTCGAGGCCAGGAATCTCGAGACCGGGGCGCTGCTGCAGATCGGGGTCACCCCACTTAAAAAGGATGAATCGCTGGACGGGCTGTTAAAGCGTCTGACTCAAAATAAAGAGTTAAAGGTCAGCAACAAAGAATACGGAGTCACCTCGAGCATCCGGGTCAAGCCGGGTGACGGTGAGTACCAGCCTGCCCGCGTTAGCGCTATCGCACTCGAGAATTCGCAGGCCCTGACCCTGCTCGGGACCTCAGGCAGAGATCACTTTTCCGACACCGACAAAAGGCTGCTCGAAGTCAATCAAAGCTTTCGGCATCTCAACCAGGCGCAGGTCGATGCGATCAAGGCCCCACGTTTGAAAATCGTCAGGCGCAATGTCGAGAGTTTTGCCACCCTGGCAAAACAGAGCGCCCTGGAATACGAGGCCGAAAACACTTTACGGTTACTCAACCGCGCTTTTCCCAATGGCAACATCGTCACCTTCGACAAGCTAAAAACCGTAACCCTTGATGACTAAACTGCATACAGGCGTATTACTCGGATTTACCCTGTGCTGCGCTGTTGCCGGCGC